>JAEHJW020006658.1_pt1 | contig 12795 bp, 15 predicted proteins | sample 9271431 | NCBI WGS metagenome assembly JAEHJW02
CTTCAGGCCCGTAGAGGCCAGCATAAGCCCAGCCCATTAGCTCCTCCTTTTAGTGGCCTGCTCGGCCGCGGCTTGTTCTTGCATTGTTTTCACATAAATACCAAAATCCCGCATATCTTTACGATAGCGCAGTCGAGCCGTTGCCGTCAACTCGCAATTATAAAATGCATGCTTACATGGAACACAAATCCAAGGGGGCGCTTCCTTATTACCCACAGGGGTAAGAGCTGCGCCGCAATCAAGGCATGTATTTGTGTTAGCGCCAGCCATTAGCCTTCCTTAGTCTATCTGCGAATCTATTAGTGAGTTCCAGCGAGCCCCTATAACTCCCCGTGAGGTGCTTGGCCAACTTGTTAGATCGCGCTATATAAGGTCTTACCATGGGAATCAGCGAATCCTCACGTTACTAGATTTCTTTTGTTGAGCCGTTGTAAGAATCTGGCTCAAAGCTGTCTGCACACCTTCTTGAACGGCCTTACTGACATCGTTCGGATTCTGTCCTGTGGCATCAACACTAATCTGAATGGCTCCTGGATGAATGTGTACAGCTTGGCTAGTACCAGCACGTCCAAGTATACTTCCAACGGTAGTAGTTCCACTCAGAGAACTTATATCAGTCAAATCCTTCAGAGCTTGGCTTACTGGCAACTTACCTTCGAGAATGCCATTTATAAGGCCCATATAAAGATTCTGACCTAAAGCATGAAACACCTTCGATGGTGAATGAATTCCAAAGAAACTCTTGAACGCATTAACTATTCCACCGCCAAGAGCTTTAATACCATCAAAGATAAAATGTCCGGCATCCTTAATACCTGCAGCAAGACCCTTCACAATTTCCTTGCCAGCTTCAAGAAGAATACTACCAATCACTTTGTTGATGTTCATAAACTCTTTGCCTATTGCCGTAATGATAGTTCCTATAAAGCCCATCACAGCATTATAAAAACTACCAATAGCATTTGACAAATCTTTCCAAGCTTTGCCCCACTTGCCTGTAAGAACATCAATTAAGAAGCCAAACAGATCAAGAATGCCTTTAACCAAATCGCCGATTGTCTTAATTAGCAACTTAGCCAAGCCCTCAATCAAATCAATTATCTGCTTATGAAAATATTTCCAAGCCAGCCAAATAAGTGCAATAACTCCAATAATAGGCAACATGGCGACAATTAATACGCCCGCAATAACCTTAGCCAACATTCGAGCAACTTGTTCCATTTGCTTGAAATGACTATTCCACCAAGCAGCAATGCTTTTAATTATTGGTCTGAATTGTTTATCAAGGAAATGCCAAACATTCATAGCAGCCTTATAAACGTCATCCCAAGCTTTCTTGCCCCAAGATGATATAGCACCCCAAACAGGCTTAATCCACTTTTCCAACTGTTTGTGGTACTTAATAATCAGAAACACGGCTGCAGCCAAAGCAGCTATAGCCGCTACGGCAATAAGTACAGGACCGAGAGCAAGTCCGCCTGCAGCAGCTGCCTCACCTTCACCCGCACCAAGTTCTGCCATAAGTGCTGGAGGCTGCGTTGGCCCAAGCATTTCGCCACCGATAATGGAATCACCTGCGGTAGGCATCTTGCCTGTAAGCTTAGACCACCGCATCAGATTTTCTTTATTCCATACACGACCCTTGCCCGGAATAGCGGCATTCTTGCCGTATTCAGTAGCGTCTTTCCACAGCCTATCAGCTTCTTTTAGGTTCTTAGCTTTGACAGCCGCTTCAGCTTTGCTTGCAGCTTCTCGCAAAGCCAAGACGTGGCCTTTGACAGTTAGAATAGCACCTGCAGCACCAAGCACCAAAGCTCCTACGCCTGCAGCTGCTGTACCAAGCAAACCAAACCAAACAATAGCATGTTTAGTTTTTGGGCTAAGTTTATCAAAGGCTTGGAAGATACCATTAATAGCTTTAAGCAAATGCAAGAAAACAGGCGTAACTTGTTGACCAATAGTTATCTGCAAAGCATGCCATTGATTAGCCAAGAGTTGTGTCTGTGAAGCACTACTCTTGGAAACCATAGAATAAGAACGTTGCATAAAGCCATGACTATGTTGCATCTGGGTTACCATGGCATTCATAGCTTTTGGATTCTCTAACGCTAAGTCAAAGAAACGTCTAGCCTGAATAGTACCAGAACCAAATGTAGCCTGGAAAGCATTCTGTATGTTGCCATACTTAGAAACGGCTGCTTGCCAATTCTTGTTAGTAGCCAATTCATTAATAATCTGGTTCATCTGCAAAAGATGGCCGTGCTGATCATATAGATTCACACCCAGCTTATTAAAACCTGCTTGTACTTTAGGCTTTGACAAAAATTCGGCAGCTCGAGAAATAGAAGCCGCAGCAGATTGGGGTGTTTCACCCTGGCGTGTCAAGAAAGCCCACATGCCTGACATAGTTTGCACTGTCTGATTAGCAGCTGCCATAGCCGGAGCAATCTGACCAATTTCACCCATAAAGTCAGAATAAGTACCAGCGCCTTTAGACACCATCTTAAACTGCAAATCAAGAAGTTGATTTACGTCCTTAATCGGAATCTTAAAGGCATTCATTTCCTGTGCGGCATGCTTAGCAACGTCAGCAACATTAGTATTGCCAGCAACAGCTGCCTTAGCAAACGCCATCAATGTAGGCTGGGCTTGCTTCCAGTTAATATTCATACCAGAAAACATATTGTACATAGCCTGTGGAATATCTTGAAGAGGTACAGCTACTTTAGTAGAAACAGCCGTACCAAGATCTTCCATTTGCTTAAGTGTTACCTTATGCATTCCTTGTGTCTGTGTTTGTGCGACAGACATGGCTTGCTGGTAAGTATTATACTGTTTAATAGCAGAAGCAAAAAAAGCTACTCCTCCGGCAGCAGCCATACCAGACATAGCTGCTGCCGAAATGAGTCCCTGTCCAAGAGCTTTTGCTTTAACTGAAGCCGAGTCAATTTCTGCACCTAATTCCGCATAAGACTTACCCACAGCGTTTATAGTCTGTGAGGCGTAATTCCTTGCACGGAATATCATCAGAATTTCTCGACCTGATGCTGGCATTAATGCCCCGCCTTCTTCAGTTCTAACTCTTGCTTTTTACCTATAGCGGCTATCACTAATTGAATTGCCATTACCAAATAACTGTCTTGTTCTAACAATCCACCCGGCGCTGGTAAACAATGTAATGTTCTACAAGTTGTCGCTATAGCTATTATGTGTTGTACATCAGGATCAGGCTGTTTGTCAAAAACAATTACAGCATTGATCCTATCGGCTAGTTTGGGAGTTGCTCTTCAAATTGATGCAGTTCATCGATATATGAACCGATCTCTGTACCAATCTTAGGATCAAGCAAATCAAGAGTTATGGGGCTCTTAAAGTCAAGAAGCTGGCCAGATTCATTCTCAAGATTATGCTCAACAATACAATGTTGAAATTCGTACTGAGCTACTCTACGCTGAGCCATTTCAATATCGCCACTAGCATTTTGAGCATTACCAGCAAAGCGCATTTGCATAGCCTGCTCTTGGCGCTTTAAATATTGACCATATGACAGGCGCTTTAGAACAACATACCCACCAGGGCATGTCTTCAGCTCCTTACGAATTCTATCATCAATTGAAACAACTGCTTTAGGCATTGTGCGGCTCCATTAATACTAGGCGGCGTTATCGGTACTTAGAATAGTGAACTCATAGGACTTGCCCGTAACGGGATCATACGTACCGTTATAGTCAACAGTAGAACGAACCAGATTACCGTCTCCGGACAAATTGCCAATATCATAAGTATTGGCAATAACTGCAGGCAACTTAAACGTAATTCCATCATTAGCACCATTAGTTGCCTGTATAGTGATGCTAGAGGCTGTAAGGGCAAGAAATTCGTTGTATTCGGTCAGATCAGTAAAATCTCGATCCAACTTAAGTGTAACAGCACGCTTACCGAACAGAATGTACTGTGGACCAGTAGTGCCACTCTTCAAACGCCACTCAGACTTAGCATTATCATTGATAGTCAACGTAACCTTGTCGCAATCAAAAATGTTAGTAGCCGTGGGAATCTGAATATTGTACATGCCAGCACCGAAAGGTGAAGCATCAGTCCAAGTAGGTGTAACAGTTAGACTTGGCGTAGTCTCTGATTGACCAACAATAACAAACTTCATCTGCGGTTGCTTATCGTCAATAGTAATTTCAATTTCGCTGACAACACAACCAGCATAAGCAAACCACTGGCCATTACGAAGAACGGCTATGGACATTGTTTTAATAGGCTGAGCACTATGCGTAGGAGTGCTAACATAAGTATAAGGCGCCGAGACACCAGTCATCGTTAGCGTATTACGCGAACACCGAAGAAAGTATGGAAGAACATCAGAAAGAAGTTCAACCGTAATATCTCCAGTAATTTCTGAATTACCAGGTACTGCACCGATTATATCGGCAATACCTCGAATAGTCTCACGCCAAGTAGTCGTTTGCTTATACTGCAAAGTTTCACTAATAATAGGAAAAAACTTTGTAGGATTTACGAAGGTACCAGGAGTAGTCTCCTCAGCTATACCTACAATACCTACAGCACCGACATCTAGCTGAATAGCCACTACGACCTCCTACCTTAAGGACATCTTATTAAAGCCAACCCATTCACAACGAGTGGCCCACATCATTTTACCTTGTTTTACATTATAGCCTGCTTCAACTTTTTGAATGTATCCAAGCAATACAAGACCATTCAAAGTAGTATCAGCATGTAAAACTTCTGAAATACTTTCCGACAATTTATCTGTAAATTTGCGTAATTCCTGCTTACCTTCCAAACTAGACACATAAATCAAAATATGTACGGTAAAATGATTTTCAACATACAAAGTAGGACTTATTGTAGGTCTAGTTAATTCTGCCGGTTCTACACAAACAGCGGGTGTTCTAGGAACTTGATCTTGATCGCCATAATAAACATCAAGTATGCCTAGCATTTCTTGATTGGCTTGAAGTGTAGTAATAATTTGACTTACTACGTCTGAAAGATTTCTAGTTGGATTAGGCGTTGTCATTAGTAAAGACCAGCCTCCTCCAACTTAACATCTAGCCAACCTAGGAAAATATCTTCAATTTCAATCTTGTCTTGTTCCTGAAACATAATGAAAGGACGTGCAACGTACTTCATATCTTTCCAAGGATTCTTGACAACAGCTGCACCAAATTGCTGTACTTGCAAATAAGGTATATCTGCCACAGAGGCTGGCGAGATATAAGCAGAGTCAGGCGTAATTGTCCAGATCTTCAAAGAAGCAGCTCTACGACGCATCCGTCCAGAACGTACTTCCAATTTAACTGGTGGTTTAGCCCTATCCTTCAAATCTCTGAAGGTAATTTCCCTAGTAAAAGGCGAATAAGGTTCCCAAGGTACAGGACGACCGCCAACGCGAAAGTTAGTTCGAATTGAAGGAATCATGACTTTCTTAATGGCTAGTTTAAAAGGTTCCCGAAAATCATGCAATTCCAAAGAAAGCATATCCAGCTGACCTACCATTCGCTCAGCTGAAGGAACCATATCGACAGTTACATCAAGGCCTACACCTCGACCTCTTTGTTCAATGTAAGCAGTACCAGCCATTAGTATCTACTTCCCATACGGAACTTAATGTCTTCCGAACCCATTTCGCCTACTTTAGCTCCAAGAGCGTCATAAATTTCAGCAGGACCTGTATCATTGTTCGGAACAAAAACTGGCTGCTCTGGCGGCAGCTCTTCAGTTGCTTCATTTGCATCAAGAAGCGAAATATGGCCAGATTCAATAGAAGCTATCAAAGCTTCTGCCATGGATTCAAGCTTTAGAGCGTACTTATTTTCTTCTGCAGCATCTTCTGAATAAGCTCTGTCATAAATCCATGAAGCTATAAGAAGTGAAATGGCTTGTTGAACAAGAGCAGGAATTGTAGTTTGATCTTGCCAATTAGTAATATCATACACACGACTGACACGAGCAAAAACTTGCTGTTGAGCAGTATCAGCCAAAACAGGATCGACCTCTGCTAGTTGCAGCTTAGTAGTGTCCAGCCATTGCTGTACTTGCTCCAACATAGTAAAGGTCGATCCCATTTTTATTCCTTAACTTAGGCGTCTTCGCCTGTGGTCTCTTCTGCCTTAGGAGGCACCTTAGTAGCTGGCCTATTTTTAGATACAGGCACTTTTTCAGCCGCACCCAGTTCAACAAGCTTTTCGATGGTCTTCTCATCCAATTCTTCGAGAACATCGCCAACCTCATAAAGAAGCTGCGAACCATCAGCCAGTCCGTGCTTAATTGCCGTAAGAGCTCGAAACGCCATTATGCCACCGCCGCCTTGATCAGATAGCCTGCCAACGGATATCCATTAGAATCTTTAGCCACAAACTTCAGATCGTAGCGTCGAGAGACCCTAACAATATCCGACTTACGGGGCTCCTCACGCCAACGCTCAACGACCTGAGGCATTGCGTTGCCATAACCCCAAACAAACTCGTATGCGAAGGAAGGCATCTTAAGGCCAGGGCGCTGAGCCACATAAGCCAACAGAACATCCTTACCCCACAGGTACGAGAGCGAAGCTGCCTGACCCGGATTAGCGGTGGCATTATAACCAACACCAGGCACAATCACATTCTGAATACCCATGATGTCGGCGATCAGCTCAGGAGTCACAATACCGCGCTCCGAATACTTAATGCGCTCAATGAAGTCCGGATGGTCTTCAAGAATCGACATCACCTGGTAAGGGAAGATCGCAATATTGGGCTCCATAAAGAGCTCGGAGTGGACCTGCCTAACACCAGTACGCACATCGGAGATGGGGCTGGAATTAACGTAATCACTCCACTGCGTAGTACCCGAAAGAGTAACCGTATTAGTACCGGCATAGTTAGCGGCCGTAGTTACCATGGAATGCATAGTAATCTCACGAGCCAACATAATCTTAGCGGTAACCAATTCAGTACCATCACGATCCGGGGCTAGCGGCGAATCAGCGTTCTCACGCTCTTCATCCGTGACCGCGATCTGCAGCGAATGCTCCTGGGCAAAATAAGTGTCAGTCGACACATTTAGTCCAGGAATTTCATTCGCAACAGAACCAGGAGCTCTGTAATCTCCAGCCGGCTCAGGCTGCCAAGCCTCGCGACCGAAGATATAGTACTTATCCGACTGCTTCCTAACGGTAACTTGAGGGAAGAGGTTAGATCCTACAAACCCTGAGTTAGGCCAGGCAACACTGATATTGGTAAGGACAACGTCAATATGTACATTGTCACCACCTGCTGGGTTGTAAACGGCCATCTATTTCTATCCTCCCTTATTACGCGTCCGCCGTGGCGCCAGGCGTAAGCAGAAGATCGAACTGATCGCCTGCCGTAGTCGCTGCCGAAAGCGCAATACCAACAACATTCTGGTTCGTAGTCGCCGCTACGATCGTCTTAGCCGTACCATCACCGTTCGAAACGACTCGGGCTCCAAGAGCAATAGCACCGGCAGCAACGCAACGACTAATACCCATGAGACGAACATTAACAACACGCCCCAAAGCAATGTAATCAAGTCCGCCAGAATTGGCATTGGTAGGCGAAGGAACGTCCTCCTGGAGAACACCCAACACCTCCTCACCAGCTACATTGGAAGACTCCACCTCATTAGGCGCAGTTCCCAACTTGACAAGAGTAAAGATTGCCGGATAAACGGTACCCGCAATCTGGTAACCCTTATCAAGTACGAAATTTGGTCCCATTAGTTATTACCTCCTTAGGCCTTCTGAGTGGCTTCGTGACGATACTGTTCGAACAACTCAGGATTATCAGCTGCCACCTGAGTAACAGCATCGGCATAATCCAGCTTCTCGTTAGCCTTCATCAAAGCCGTAACCTTATCGCTGAACTGCTTGCTAGCAGGCTCATCGGTAGTAATACGACTTCCACCACGCTCACCCAATTCAACAAGACCCTTAGAAGCCAACTCCGAAAGAAGCTTCATAACGATCTCACCAGTCTCCTTAGGAGAACTAATAGCCAAATCACGCACCTGGTCCTTAATGGCCGGAGGAATAACGAACTTGGCATCACGATCAATTTCGCTAAGCTTCAGATTAACCTCTGACAGCTTATTAGCCATCTCCAGCGCGGCCAAACGCTTTGCGTTAGCCTCACGCTCCTCCAGAAGCAGCTTCACCGATGCATCAGTCTCAGCCAACTTCTTCAGATGATCTTCAGCCGGGCTCTTAGGCTCAGTCAACTTCTGCTTAAGAGATGCCATCTCATCCGAAAGAGTCTTGGTTTGCCCAATATGCTCCTGCAGCTTCTTGATAACATCCTCAGCCGGAACATCTTCGGAAAGTCCAAGCAGCTTGGCAATTTCCTTCAATGGATCCATAGAATTGGTTCCTTTCTCTGCATTAAACACCTCCGAAAGATTTATCGGGAGGATGTCTTTCAAGAACGGCCTGTTTGTTAGCGCACCACCAAACATAACGTCTTGAAACTTTTGCTTAGTCTTGGGATGTTCCCATTCATCAGCAAATTCTGGACTAAAGTAACGGTACTCCTTTGCTCGTAGGGCCGAAGCGGCCGCGTCTGTCCACTCTACAAGAACCCACAGGCCATCAGGTCGAGCATCGGCATCACGTACCCATCCGGCTGCTCTACCGTCCTTAGCCTTATGATCGTAATCAATGTCAAGATCCTGTTCGCGTACCTTGTTCTTGATGTTATCGGCGAACCTAGTAATGCGATCAGGAGTGACTTTGATATCGCCATAAACGGGATGATGATAATTACCCAAAGGCAAAGCTTGGATCCAACTAGAATTGCCAGTTGCCATATCGAACAACTGAATCTTAGCTAGATCAATCAAATAGGATGAAGTACCCATACATCTCCTATCTTATATGGGACAAATTGAATAAGTTAGACGTCAACTGCGATTGCCGCTTTGATCTTTACCTATTCGTCCAGTACTACCAGGATTCTGTGCTTGCTTCATGTTCTTTGACAAACTTTGTCTAGGCATTCCTGGCTGAACAACATTAGTACCAGGAGCAATTGTACCCTTACCACGATTGACGATGGCATTACGAACACTAACGCCCTGAACATCATCCGATATAGTCGGAATATCAGGAATACCAGGAATACCTTCAGGCATCTGAGGTGTCATCTGCACTCGAGCGGTATCAGGATCAATGCCAGGCAGATCCATTTCATCACGAACCCACTCTTCCAAAGCCTCGTCAGGCACAATAACACCAGAACCAATAAAGTTCCTAATTGCGAAGCTAAGCTTCTGCCAGTCAATAGCATCGCCGATACGACGAACCTTGAGCTTGGGATATTCCTCTACATTAGGCCAATTATAATCAACCAGCTGCGGAATAGCATGCTTGTTGAACACATCTCGAATATTCTCAGCTACAAACCTAGTGGCTTTAAGGAACAATTCTTGATGTGTATCAGATTGTGCTACATTAGCCTGATCCAAGAACATACCCAACACATTAACAGCAATTTGCTGATTGTGATGAACAATAGATTCCATTGCGTTAGTAGGCTGACCCTTAAGTTCAGCAAAATCGATTTCCCAGTTAGGCGGAAGAACGACATGAGCCTTCTCATTGGTACGCAAATTAGTACCCAGCTGTTCTGCAATAGTCTTATCTTTGGCAGTAAAATTAGCAGGTAGCCTTATAACAGGTATACCAATACCATGACGCTCTTTCTGAATTGCATCAATTTTGTACAATTGCTCTTTGAAATACCAATGCTTATAAGCTGACCGAAGAACCGAAATACCTTCAAGATTGCCTGCTTCACGATCAAACGTCATTACAAGCAATTTAGAAATCGGAACAGGTATACCTTCAGCATCAGTTGGATCATACAACCAAGCTTTAGCAGGACCGCCGTGATTATCGTATTCCCAACGAATTACGTCCATAGGATGGCGTGGTGCCAGCTTTTTCCAAATTACGCGGCCACTTCCGTCTGGATGGTAATCAAATACCTTTTCAAACATAAAGTAGCCAAAATCAAGACAAAGCAGCGATTCAATCAGTACCTGATTCCAAGAAATTGTCATCCAATCACGCAAATTAGATTCGACAAAATCCGCAATCATTATATCTTGGTCGTCCATAGACGCAGGCTGAACAAACCAACGAGCAGCTAGAACAGGTGCTTTCATTAAGCGCAAAGTTGCTCTAACCATGGCATCATTACGGCGCATTTCGTCATACTTACGAAGCGCCAACTGACCACGCATCTGTGGATTATAATCTTCACGCAGAAGATTATACCAAATAGAAGTGCCTGTATAACCCAGTTCACCCAGCTGGGGCTGATTATTATTGCCGTAGAAAGCGAATTGTTTGCCTCGAGAATCACGCAAACTATAATCGTCGGTAGCTGATACTATGACAGTACCGCTATCCGTTATACTTTCAAACTTAACTCGAGGATCACTTAAAATGTCTTCGAGATATAGAGCGGCCACTTCATCAGCACTAGGCTTTGGCGCTCTATTTATAGTAAGAGGACCGATTCTCATTCAAAACCTCTCAGTACTTCTAAAATAGCCGTGAGTAGGAATAGCAACTTCTAGGTCTCCTGTAGAGTATACTTCAGCCAAATGATGTTTTACACCGAGCTCAAAATAGTGCATAAGACCATAGCGTAAAGCATCCAAAGCATGATCATCTTGGCGCTGCGCGGCACCAACAGAATTTGACTCTCTAGGAGACGTATTACGACTGGTATCAACTGCTCGATAAGCATTGAACTCACGAATCAAATTGACGCAACTTGGATCAATAAACAGTTTTGGAGCTACTTTTGGCGTACCATACTCATCCATATCGCCAATTTGATAGAGTTTCAGAAAAGTCTTCACCAAATCAATACCTTGGCGCCAGTTTTGCTTAGCTTCAGGCATTGCATAGCAAGCTACCAAGTTTTGAGTAACTGTTTGAGCTGCTTCTGGATCAGCTGCATCACCAAACGCTAAATCTAGATGATAATCTGACGGTTGTTCGCGATTACGAAGTTCAGCGCAGTGTTCTTCAACGCGCATGTATGGCTTATAATGCTCACGCCATACATAAACATTGTCTTGAGGGTCAACCATAAACTCAATTGCTGCTAAAGGATTGACATAACCCCAGTCAAAAGTAATGAAATTCTTCCAAGCGGGATTGTAGGGAATCCTTTTTACATGATGAGTTTCGTCAAATTCTGAGTAAATTCGGCCTACAAAACTGCTAAATTCTGCGCCAATTTCCTGCAAAAACCACTCATAAGTAGTCGTTTTTTCGAGCATCAAGATCTCGGGATCTTGCCTACCGCCAGGAAATACAACAGTATTCATCCAGCTAGGAAATCGCCAGCTTTCATACTCACCTAGATCAGGATTTTGCCCAAATTGCCATAATTCATATAGCCAATTAAAGCCTTCAGGCGTTGTAGGAAAGGTAGCCCAGCCTCTACGATCAGTAAGTGCCGGACGAATGTAGCGTTCCCATGTCTCTCGCTTGTGTTTAGCCGCCTCAGACATAATTACGCCATCAAGGCTATCGCCAACCAGGCCTTCCGGGTGGTCTGCGGAACGTACTTCTATACGCGTTTGCCAGGGAAACTCTATATACATTTCGCCAGAACGCTTGTTGTAAGCCTTCTTTACACGATTGTCTTTGCCTAAACCGCGCTTTATAATAAGGTCGTCCCATATAACACGGAACTCCTTTTCGCCCAAATCGTAAGTAGGTCCGACAGCCCAAAAGCGCTTTTCCGGAATAAAAAGCTGCGGTTCTAGATCTCGACCAGCCATAGTAGACTTGCCAAAACGCCTTCCGCAAACCGGAATACGAAATCGAGCCTTAGAAGTATGAAAAGCTACCTGTGCCGCAGAGTGCGGTTTGTAGCCTACAGCCTCAAAAAACTTAAATTTGTCTATACTGCGAGACATTAACTAGCTCCGTCAAGCCTAGCAAGAATTTCGAGCTGTTGCTCATTGACAGTATCAAGTTTTGTCAAAATCTGATGATCTGTCTCAGCTCTAATCCTATCATGTTTTGCAGCACGATTAGATGCCAATAACAAAAGCGGCCCTGTTACAGCCGCTTGCAAAGACAAAATTAAATTCAAAATCGTCAGTTGTGGATTATCAATCAGGCGAAATTCCGCCAATGTTATCCACAGGGCGATGAGGATCGACTGGGTAATAAGGAAAGTCCACGTTCCGATATGCTTTACGGCATTATCCGCTATACGTTCCCCAAAAGTAGCATCGTCATATAAAGCTATATTAGCCGGGTGCTTATGCAAAATGCCAGACATTATTCCTCGGAGGCGATGTAGAATAGGGCACATTGGAATATGCTTCTCCAGTGTGCCCTACTCGAATGTCTACATTTGTAGGAGACGTAACAATAGCAGTGATAATGCCAGGGCGCGGTTTTCCAGTCGTCGTATAATAGACAACATGATCATTCACCCTAGGCGTTCTATCCATTAAGGTATCCTGTTCCTGTACACGTTAGTTTCGCCATGTTCTGCTGTTGCCAAACGAATGTTATCCAACAGAACGCGTCCGAGCTGGTCCTTCAGCTTCAGAGCTGAACTGACTGTTGGGTATACCGTCGCACCTGGCGTGGCAGCACCGGTATCAGTATACGTTCCCGTAACGCCAGTCGCCAGTAGCGTCTCACTGCCCGATGTCCGTCCGTAGATATTAAAGGTATTTCCAACATTCCTTACCGCCGGCAAAGTTAGCGTAACAGTACTA
>JAEHJW020005582.1_pt1 | contig 12791 bp, 18 predicted proteins | sample 9271431 | NCBI WGS metagenome assembly JAEHJW02
GCCTTTTCAGGAAGGCTTCCCGAAGCGTTTTGTCGGGCCTTGCGCGGGTCGGTACAAACCCTCGCCTAGAATACCAGCTTCGGGGCGTAGCGCAGCCTGGTAGCGCATCTGCTTTGGGAGCAGAGGGCCGGAGGTTCGAATCCTCTCGCCCCGACCAATAAAATCAACAGCTTGCATGGTTGCTGGACAGCGACGAAAGTTCAAAACCGTCGTTTTGTAGCAAAATTGTTGCAAATTGGAGCCGGTAACGGTGCATTCGTGGAAATTCCGCGACAGCGCCGGAAAAGCCTTGTGGCCCTTGCGCCGGCCGGCGCCCACTGTGCGCCCCGGCGGCTGCTCGAGGGGTCTTCATAGCTCCAGCCGGCGCAGGACGAGACGGTACTCGTGCGTGTGCTTTTCGGCGCGGTACAGCGACAGCGCCGGCGCGCCGCGCGCAGCTCGCTCAGCCAGCAGCCCCCGGACGGTCGACTCGATGCGTTCGTCGGCACGGCATCCCAAGATGATGGCTCGAAGCGCTTGCGGCGCGAAGCGTACTCGTGTGTGCGCATGGCCCACGCGCAGGCAACGGAACTCGCGCTCGTAACACCAGCCATTGTGCTTGTGCAGCAGCGCCATGCCGATGTCGAGCTCGAAACCCTGGAACCACCTCAGGATGGGGTACTTTTCCTCGTAGTGCACCTCAATGGCGGAGCCCAGCTCAAGCACGTCATGGCTGGGCTCGAACTGCAGGACGACACCCCTGTGGTGATCCGCGTAGTGACTCCACATCAAGATGTTGCGCGGGTCCCTCGTGAAGCACACAACGCCGACCTTGGCCATGTTGTTGTGAAAGGACCCGTCGAGGATTTCGCGCAGCTGGGACTCGTCCGCCAAGATCTCTTCGGCCCGTTGCCGACGAAGGGATTCGGGGACTTCCGCGTGGTACCGCTCCAACCGTGCCAAGATGTGCGCGCGTTTTTGCTCCGTCGTCCCAGTGAAATCAAGCGCCGCAGTCATGTCGAAGGGGTCGTTGAAATCACGCGGCGACGACAGCCAGAGTTCCGACGCAACCACCACGTCGCGCAGGCGCTCAATGCTTCGCTCGTCCCTCGGCGCCGTGTATCGGTACAGAAAGCGCGGGTACTTCGCCTCAAACAGGACTCGCAGGGCCCGGCGACGCTCGCGATAGGGAAGTCCAACAACCCTCGCTAGCTCAGGAACGGCATCCGTGGCTTGAATGGGTGGTGCGTAGCGTCGCGGTTCGGTGCTCATCCCGCGAATTTAGCGCTCCCACATGCGCGCCCGGATTGAGCGAAGCGTCTCTTCCGTGAACGGCTTGTGCTCGATCGCATACGCATACACGAGCGAATCGCCCTTGTCGGGGCTGCGTCCGATGCGCTTGATGATGTCGTCCTTGCTCTCGATTTGCACGCCCTGGGCCGACATCTTCCACCGCGGTGCACACAGATCGGCCAGCAGTCCGCGGTCGGGTGGAAGCGCCAGGTCCTCGCCGTCGACGGGGTCGAGCGCCTCGCGCAGCTTCCACCACCATTCGGCGCGCCGGTTTCGGAAGGTCAGTTGCCCGGCCTTGTCCTTGGCGCTCGATCGCTCGGAGGCGTGCATCGGGCAAGCGTTGAGGCGCTTGGCGCGCAGGTGGTCATACACGCTGCTGCCTACGCCGATCACGTCGACGTTGATGCTCGGCCGCTCGCCGTTGAGCACGCGCAGGATGGCACCGACCACCGCAGGGCCGTCCGGGGTCGATTTGCCGGGGTGCGAAACCTGCTCAGCGAACCAGGTGCCGAACCTCGGGCTCAGCACCGTCGAATCGGCGCCGCCGCGCGCCACGTCGACGCCCAGCGTGGTCATCGGCAGGTCAGGCTTGCGTCGATCCAGCCAGCGAGCCTGCGCAGACTGCACCCAGGCGGTCGGGATCACCTGCCAAGGATCGTCCTCGCGGCCCGCCGAGAAGTCGCCGTAGAGCATCTTCGAGCGCAGCGGCTCGGGCAGAGATTGCAGGGTGGCCCGGTAGCCCGATTCCATCAGGTAGGGGTTGTCCTCGACGCGCGACGGGATGAACGTGCGCGACTTCGGCACCAGGATCTCGCCGTGGTATTCGAACGGCTCGCCGCTGTCGACCTCGCGCTCTTCGCCATCGATGGTCGTGAACCACCGCAGTTCGCCGGGCGCTGCCGGGTTCGGGTGCTGCAGGTCAAGCCACGGCGCCCAGAAGCGGATAACCCAGTCGCCCTCGGCTGACGTCGGCGGGTTGCCGGTGCAGATCACGCGGCAGCGCTGGCCGGCCACCGTCGTGCGCAACCAGCCCGACAGGAACCTGAACTGCAGCTCGGTGAAGTGGGTGATTTCGTCGAAGCCCTTGAGGTCGTGCGGACGGCCTTGGAAGCGCTGTTCGTCGCCTGGATTCTGCACAGCACCGAACTCCAACTGGCGACCCTTGGCGAGTCGCCATACCTTGTCCGAGGCGTTGTACTGGCCACGGTCGCGGATGATCTCGCGCGCTCGATCCTCAAGGCCCTTGATCTGCGGGTACTCGCGCCGAAAGATGATGCTGCGCCGATGATTCGTCACGGCGCAGCCGAGCAGCATATCGCTCTTGCCGCCGCCAGCAGCACCACCAAAGAAGATGACGTCGGCGGGGCTCTCCAGCGCTTGCGTCTGCGGTCCCGGAAGCGGATTCCACTCAGGCAGCGGCACGTCGATCGGTTCGACCAGAGCAGCCAGGCGGGCGACTTCGCTCTTGAGGTTCACAGCTTGAGTTCCTTCTCGAGCTCGGTGATGCCCTTCTCGATGACCAGGCGCAGCACGTCGCTCCGGTCCTCGATGCCGCGCAGTTGATAGACGCGATCGGCCTGCAGGTGCTTCTTGAGCTCATCCAGGCGGTCGAGCACGGCTGGGTTGATGCGAACGGTCAACACCTGGGTTGCCGCTCGTGCGGGCTTGCGGGTAGCGTTCATGCCTGCGCCTCGACGATGTTCTTCACGGTCATCGGATGCCACGCCTTGCCGCGCGACTTGAAGCCCTCCGACGCGAGCGCCGCGGCGATCTCACGCAGGGACTGGCCGGCAGCGCGCAGCGCCTTGGCCTTGGCGACGGCAATCTGCTCTTGCGGCTCCGGTTCCAAGCGGATGCCGTCCGGCGCGACGCGAAAGCCATAGGGAACTTCCCCCGTGCGCTCGCCCTTGGCCTTCTTGTGAGCCAGCGCCATCGTCGTGCGCTCGGCCACCTGGTCGCGCTCGAACTCGGCCAACACGGCGAGCATGCGAAAGACCATCTTGCCCGCGGCCGTCGTGGTGTCGATCTTCTCGGACAGGCTCACGAGGTCAGCACCAAGGCGCTGCAGGCGTTGGGCAATCACGATCGTGTCGAGCGTGCTGCGCGCCAGTCGCGAAAGCGAGTACACCACCAGTGCATCGCCCTTGCCGCAAGCTGCGAGCGCGTCCTGCAGGGCAGGGCGATTGTCCGCACGCTTGCCGCTGATGCCGGCATCGACGTGGATTTCGACCTCGCTGCAGTCGTTGAGCTCCGCCCAGGCGCGAATCTTCGCCTCTTGGGCTGCCAGGCTGACACCGTCCTGCGCCTGGCCTTCGGTGCTGACGCGGATGTAGCCGATCGCTCGCATGGTCTTCCCCTTCGTTTGTGTGTAGTCGAAGTGTAGTCGCTAAAGAACACAAAGCAACGTCAATCCGTCAAGCACCGGGGGGTGTTTGACACTACACAGCCCGGAAAAGGCAGTGCCTAGCACCATGCCAAGCACTGCCTAGGCGGTGGCGAGGCACTGCCAAGATCGCCGGATTCTCTGATTCTCTGATTCCTGATACACATCGGCGCTTGGCAGCGCCTGGGTTGTGTCGAGGCACAGCCTAGGCAATGCTTCGCATGGTGCACCCATCGAATACAGCCGCTAAGCAGCCTTCTGGCTACATCCCCATAGACTTGCACATGAAGTCGGCACCTTGAAGGGATTTCGCGTGCTGCTGGGGCCTTCTTGCAGACAGGGAAGGGCACCTTCTGGCGTTGCACTGCTACGGATGCGCGTTGTTGTGCCAGTGTTCCGCCGGCGCTGGCTGATGTCAGTCGCCGACATAGCGGTGTGCGGCATCCTCGCTGACACGCGCCTGAGGTACCTCCGGAGCCGGCAGCGACGTCAGGTCGGGTGCGCCGACGCGTGCATAGATGGCCTTCAAGCGCTCGACCTGGTCGGCGACCTCGACCAGTTCCATGGTCTTGCGCACCTCGCCGAGCAGCCATGCCAGGGTGGTCACCGGTTGGCGTTCGCACTTGGCCCGGCGATACAGCCGGCGCAGTTCCTTGAGCACGTCCTGCGGCGTGTCCAGCCGAGTGCGGTCGCGATCTTTCACCGGGGGTACCTCCGGCTTTCCTGTCGCGGCGTCGATGGTGATGGCCGACCTGCGTTTTCCCGTATTTGCCATAACTAGAGGCCTTTCCTGACGTTTTCGTTGCGCTGAGGCGCGATTCCTGCCAATCGAACGCGGCAGTCCCTGAGCTGACGGCCCGGCATCGCAGCAAGTTGCTGGTAGCGGCTGGACTGGTCGCGGGTCAGGCCGATTTCGGCGAGGGTCGGGGGAACCTCCGTCGAAGGGTTCGACCGAGCTTTCATCGCATCGCCGCCGTCGCGCTTCTCCATCACGGACAGCAACTCCCCGCACCTGCGCTCCGCGCGCACCTTGATCTCGGTGGCGTACTGGATCAACTCCGAGTCCCTGGCCTGGCGGCCTGCCGCGTTCATCGATTTCGCTCCAAAAAATGCCCCGGCGCGAAGCCGGGGACGAAACGCGCCAAGCTGACGCGACCATGAGTACGGTTCAATTCAGCCGCCCAGGTTCAGGTTCTGGTTGGTGGCACTGAACAGTTGCGAGGCTTCGCGCGCGACGCCGTGCAGGGCCTGCATCACGCTTTGGCTGTCCATCGCACTGATGTTGAAGTGCTGATGAAGTTGGCCACCGGCGCCCGCTCGCAAAGCTGCGGCGGCGGTCGCCGGCACCACCATCTCGCCCTGGTGGATTTGCGCGACCATGTCGTGCGGCACGTAGTCGATGCCGCCAGCGAAACTCTTGCCCATGCTGGCCAGCCAGCCGCCGATGCTGGCGAAGATGCCTCCGCCGGAGGTGGCCGTCGACGTCCCCGCCGATCCGCCGCCCAGCCACTTGCCGAAGTCGGCCATCAGGCCGCCCGCGCCGCTGAACCCGCGCAGCGCCTGCCCGCTCTTCGTGCCTTGGCCGGTCAACCCGGCGATCAAGCCCTGCGCCAGATCCTGCGAGACCGTGCGATTCATACCGTCCAGAATGGAGGCGATGAAGTTGTGCCCTATCTGGCGCCAGGTCTGCTGGCCTTTCATGAGCGAGCTGAACAGCCCCTCGAACGCGCTCTGAGTGGTGTTGCTGATCTTCTGCTGGATCTGGGTCAGCCCCTCGCCGTAGGCCTTGATGCTCGCGATCGTGCGGTCGATGGCCGTGGTCGACTGGCCGGCTTGCTCCTCGAGCCGCTTGACCGCATCGGCCGCCTGCAGGATGCCCGGGGCTGCTGCACGCTGATCCGCAAGCGTTCGGGCTTGGGCTTGATCCTGCGTCAGTACTCCAGCAGTGACCAGGGCGGCGTTGGTCTGCTCGCGGTTGCGCAGGTCGCTTTCGAGCCCGACGAGGTGGCCCTGCGCCTGGTGCAACTGCAGCGTGATGGCTTGGCGCTGCCCGAGGGTGCGGGCTTTCGCTGCGATGTCTGGGCGTCCCGCGGCTTCCAGTGTGCCGGCGTATCGACTCCACTTCGCGCGAATGCTCTCGGGGCTGTCGTGGGCGCTGGCCGTCTCCACCGCGCGCTGCGCCTCGCGAACCTGACGCTGCCATTGGTTGTTTTCACGGGTTGCCTCCAGCCCCGCGCGGTGCAGGTCCTGCAGACTCCAGCGCTCAGACAGGTCGCGAAGCGAGGTTCGTGCGCGTCCCGCGGCGTGGTGCGTCGCATGCGTGCCGAATACCGTGCTCAGGTGGTCGGCAACGATCCCGGGGGCGGAGAAGGGCGTCGCCGGGCGGTCGACCACGGCGTGGCCGTTCCACATCTTGCCCGGCGGCAGCTTTTCACCCCAGGGCGTATAGCCCTCCGCGACCAGTCGCGCTGCGCGGCTGTGCGCGGACGCAAGCCCTTGCTTCTCGCCGGTGTTGAGATTAGCCGAGTGCAGGTAGGCGAGCAGCGCGGCGATTGGCGTGAGCAGGGCGGAGAAGATCGAGGCTACGCGGGCGACCCAGGGCCAGAGGTCCTCGACCACTGCAAGCCCGGTGCCGAACGCGCCGGCGAGCTTTTCCGCTGCTTTCCACAGCGCGCCGCCGATCGCTTCGCTGACCTTGGAGGCGGCCCCGCGGAGCACGCCGATCTTGCCGGCGGCCTCGCCGACACTGCTTGTCAGCCCTAGGAACTTGGCCACGATCTTGATGCCGACGATCGCACCCAGCAGCCCGGCGAGGTCGGCGAGGTATCGCGTGACCCGCGGGAAGTGTTCGCCGAATCGCGTGAACCACTCGACTACCGTGGAGGTCGCCTGCGCGAGCTTCGTGACCTGCGGCACGAGTTGGTTGCCGATCACGGTCTTCAGGTCGGTGAGGGAGGCCGTGAGTTGTGCCTGCGCCTTGTCGTAGGGGCTGAGCTTGCTGACGGCCGCAGCGCCGACCGGCGCGCTTTGCGCGAGCTGCATCGTCTTCTCGATACGGTCCCACACCTGCGGGTTGCTGACCTGGGACACGAGGTTGCTGACGTTCACGCCACCCGTATGCCCCCAGGTCTGGATCGCGATGCGGTTGAGCGCCTCCTGCTGCGCGAGCGGGTTTCCGATGTCGCCATTCGGGAAATACTGCTCCTTGTTGGCCAGCGCCAGGGCGATCATGTGCGGCAGCAGCACGCTGCGCACCCACTTGGCGGGGTCACGTTGACCGGCCACCGAGCCCAGCAGCGTGCCGCTGGTGTAGGTGCGCGTCGTGGCCGTGCCGATCTGCTCGGCCGGGGCGCCGAACATGTGCATGGCGCGCAGCATGTCGTAGGCCTGTTTCGACATCGTGCCGCCGTTCATGATCTTGAGCAACATGCCGTAGGCCGTGCCGGTCATCGAGACCCCGCGACCGCCACCCGATCCGCCTTCGTGGCCGGCGAGCGTCTGCTGCTCGGCCAGCGCCATCATGCGGTAGTAGCCGGGTGAGTCCGACAGCATCGCGCCGCCGTACTTGTACTGTCGGGCGACCACTTCCTGCGCACCCATCTTCATGCGCCCGCTGGTCGCCTCCGCCACGCGCAGGGCGTCGTTCGATGCGCGCAGCAGTCCCTCGGGCGTCTGTGACAGGCCGCGCATCTCGGCCAGGCCGCCCATGTTCCCGACGATATCCGCGATCGATGCGTGGCGGTTGAATGCCGCCTGATACGCCCGGGCGTTTTGCAGGATCTGCTCCAGGATCGCGTTGTAGGCGTTCGGATTGCTGCCACCCGTGGCAACCATCAGCGCAAGCCTGGCGTGCAGCGCGTCGAGCGCCGACACGAGCTTGAACTCGCGCGCATCGGCAAAGGATTGCCGGGTGGCGGTATCGATCGCCGTCTGCGAGGCGCCCCGCAGGCGCATCTGCGACTGCAACGTGGCCAGGTCGGCGCCGGTGTGCACCGAGGCCTTGAGGCCGCGGAAGGTCTCGAAGGCTGCGAACAGGCCGACGAGGTCTTTCATCACGCTCGACATGCCCGCCATCTCGGTCTTGGCGCGCGAGGCGCTCGCCGCCGCGGCGTCCAGCCTGGTGGCTGCCATGCCGATGGCGCCAGAGGCTTCGCGGGCACTGCCGGCGGCCTCCCTGGCGTTCAGTCCGAACTGCGCGAAGCCCTCGGCCACGGCGGACAGCTTCGTCTCGAAGTTGCGCAGCGTGTCGCCCAGCGTGCCGAGCGCGGTGAGCAAGCGCCCGGCGCCGCCGGCGGATTTCTCCGCGGCCGTGCCTACCGAGGTCAGTCGTCGTCCGAAGATCAGCAGGTTGTCGTTGAGCGACTTCGTCAGCGGCTCGATCGCCTTGAGCTGGTCGGCGAAGCCTTTGAGGGGGCCGGACGCCAGGTCTTCCAGCGTCAGGCGCATGCGTGCGTTCATTTCGGCCATGGTCTCAGGCTCCGGTTTCGGGAAAGGTCGGGAAGCTGCTGCCGGTCAGGGCGTTGAGTTCTCGGATGACTTCATTGCGCAGTCGCGTCAGAGTCGGCACCATGCCCTGCAGTTGATGCAGTTCAGCCTCGATGCGCTTCGCGCCACCGACGTCGACGATTTCTCGCTCTTGCGCCTGGGTCAGAATGCGCTGGATCTCGGCCAGCAGGTACCTGCTGCGCGCCTCGCACCGACGAGCCTGACGGCTCAACTTGCGGTCCTGCAGGCGCAGTTCGACCACGCGGAGGCGGTCTCGGATGGTCAGCTTGGGCATGGTGCGTTCCTGGTGGGTTGCAAGCACCGGCGAGCCAGTGCTTCGACCTGGTTTAGCCTTGCACCTTCATGGGACGCGGGACCTGCGGCATCACCTGCTGCAGCTCCGTGCCGGGGTTGCGCACCAGCCGCACCTCGATGCGCTGGCTCTGGCTGATGGCGTAGACCGAGGCCTTGCGCGACAGGTGGACCGCCACGGCGCGCGCCTCGTCCTGCGCGGACCCGAGCGCGTGTTCCGCGGCCTTCCACGCATCGAGCTTGGCCTGCGCCTTGGCAATGGCGTCGTCGGCCTCCTGCGCTGCCTTGTGGACCGCCTGCAGCGCGTTGGCGGTCACAGCCTCCAGCCGCTCGAGTTCGGCGCGGGCATCGGCTTGTCGCTGCTCCTGGTCGATCTGCGCGCGCACCTGCGCGGTCTCCTGCTCGATGCGCTGCTTGCGGTGGTGCTCGGCAAGCGCGGCGTCCAGGCGCTCGATGTCGGCAGTGTCGACGGGTTGTCCCATCGCACGGCTACGGATCAGGTCGGCGCGCTTTTGGTTGAGGGTTTCAATGGAAGTCATGGAGGATGGTCCTTTCAGGGAACAAGGTGAAAGCCCAGGGCGCTCAGGGCGAGGTTTCGCGCGAGGTAGGTTCCCGCTACCTGCTCCAGGCTCCTGGCTGAATGCAGTACCTCGGGGCTGATTCGCGACCGAAGTTCCGCGACTGCTTGCTCGATGGCCGCCGCGCGGGCTTGGGCGGCCTCTTGTTGGGCCAGCGAAGCAGCAAGTCTTGCGCGGACGTCGTCAGCACTGGGAGGGGAGTAGCCAATCATTGCCTGCTCCCGAGGCCCGTGGCGGCCGTTTGCGTCAACTCCGCGGCGATGCGCTCGAACATCTGCTGGCGCGCGGCTTCCGAGTTCACGTACTTGAGGAGTTCGGCGGCCGTGAGCTTCGCCACTTCGTCGCGCATCTTTCGGTTCACCTCGCGTCTGAGGGCTCCGTCGATGTAGACCCTGGCTGTAGGCATGTGGTGGTCCTTTCAGGCTTCTTGGCGCGCCTGCTGCGCTTCCAGATTGAGCTTCCATGCCCACAGCGCCAGCAGGCGGCGCGTCAAGGCGTGGGAGCGATACGTTTTTCGGGCATCCGGTCGCTGCCCGAGTTGCTCAAGCTGCAAGCGTGCGTCCCGCATCTCGGCTTCCGCGGATTGAGGCGTCATCTCAGTTCTCCAGGGATCCGATGCCGTGTTTGCGAACCAGGCGCTTCGCGTTGGCGTAGGCGGCCTCGGCTACCGTGTCGTAGTAGCGCTCAGCGATGCATCGAACCCAATCACGCCTCTCGTCCGGCAGTAAGCACACAAGGTCGATCAGGGAGTCGAGGACGACCTCGGTTTGCCGGATGATTTGCGCGCGGACCGCCGCGTCGTCATTGGTGGTCATGACGCCCCCTTTCCAATGCGGAGAGCCAGGTACGGCCGCGGCAGCGTGTTGGGGTACTCCAGAAACTGCAGTGAGTTCCGGTCAAACCAGAGGCTGATGCGACCCTCGAATTCCCCGTTACGTTGCTTTTGGACGTCGGCGACCTGGTCTGGTGCCTTCGAGTCGGGTGTCGTCGAACCCGATCCGTTCACCGCAGCCTTGTGTGCTGCTTCCTCCTTCCCGCGGTTGCGCCAGAGCGTGACAACGTTGTGCGCGAGGTCTGTGACGCTGGAACTGCCCTTGACGTCCCATTTACTCGGCTGCCTCTCCACGGAATCCGAAGGCTTGCGCGTGTGCACCACGATGTGCAGGTGCAGCTGCGTTTCTTTCGCCACCTCGCACATGCGATTGATGAAGTCCTTCTGCCCGTTGTAGTCGTCGTCGCCAGCGACCACCTTCATCATCGAATCGACCAGAACGTGCTCGACGTTGAGCTTCTTGCGCGCCCAGCGAATCACGGCGCACAGCCTCTCGATCGTGATCTGCCCGACGTGGTCGAAGATCCACACGCGATCACGCATCACGGCGGCCGCGTGGTCGCAGTCGCTGGGCCCGAGTTCGGCCTTCGCGGCGGCTTGGCGAAACATGCGCTCCAGCGTGCGGCGGGCCGTCATTTCCAGGCTCACCGTCAGCGACGGGCATCCCTGTTGCGCCAGGTCCAGCATCAACTGGCCGGCCAGCATGGATTTGCGACTGCCGTTTGAGCCGGCCCACAAAGTCAGTTCCTCCGGGCGGAACTCGAGCAGGCCGCGGGCTTTGGGCCACCCCAGGGTGGCATGGTGCTCGGACGTGTCGACACCGGCGAATCGGCGCTTGAGTTCGGGCAGGTAATCGTCGGCTGTCTTCGCGAAGGCCGAGAAATCCGGCGAGGCCATGTAGTCGGCCAACTCCATGTCGGATGCGTGAACGATCATCGTTGGTTCTCCAGAAGACCGAGCTGGCGCAGCAGCCAGCGAAGGGTCGGCGCGCTGTAGCGAGCAGGCAGCAGTTCGATCTCAAAGCCGTCTCGGATCTCGACCTCGTCACCGGAGAACTCGACGATCGGGCCGCGCAGCGCCTCGAACAGCTTGCGGGGCTGCGGCAACCACACCCAAAGGGCGACGTCGCTGCGCGGCAGTCTTTCGAACGCTTGGGCAATCTGGCCTTCGAGGTCGATGCCCTTGTGAGCGATCAGCAGGTTCATCAGATCGCTCCTTCCCAGGCAGGCGCTTGCGCGGTGCTTCCAGCGTCCTGGTCCTCCCAGCGATGGCCACGCAGCCAGGTGGCCGCGTAGGGCACGAATTTGCCGCCGTCGCGTTGCCACTGCTCGGACTGCTTGAGGCGCCCCAGCGCCTGAGTAATCAGGGCCCGCAGTTGCTCGTCGGGGCGAATGGCAGTCCAGGCCTTTTGTGCATCGCGCTTCGCAGCCTTGCGTGGGTATGCCTGCCAGAAGGTCTCGAAGCCGTCGGGCGCCTGATGCGCTGGTTTGCGCACGCGCCGGCAAGGAACCGCGTCCTGCTCCGCGTCAGGAACCGGGCCTTTCGTTGGCGCTCCATACTCGGGCCCGGGCAGTGTGCTTGCGGCTTCCCGAATGTGCGGCGTCTGGTGGCGAGCGAAGGCGCTGACCTGGATCAGGCGCATTCCGTTGACCTCGTAGCGTTCGATGAACTTGCGCTGTCGCAGTTGCGACAGCAGCTCGTCGATGTCGACGTCGTCGAACGGGAGTACTTCAACCTTGATGCGCTTCGGGCGATCCTCCAGTCGCCCCTCGCGATCAGCGAGACACCACAGGCCGATGAACAGAAGCCGGCCGACAGGGGGGACCTCGGCAAGCAACTCGTTCGTGAAGAGTCCTGGTTTCACGTTGCGTGCTCTCACGGGCGGCCCTCCGGGGAGCGCCGCGAAAGCCGGCGCTCCCATTCCGCGCAGGTGGGGCAGAGCGCCGGTGCGGTCCACCGGCATACGCACGCAGCGGTGCTCAGTCGACGAGGGATCAACGCAAGGTGCGCGGGCACCAAGCGAAGGCCAGCGAGGCTGCGCAAATTTGCGCTATCCAGGCCACCGGCCTTACCATGCGAGGCATCAGGTTCAGTACTGAGCAGCTTCGCGCCGAGAGCCCCCGCCAGGGCCTCGGCGTTTTCATTTGCGGGCCTCATCATGCGGCCTCGCGAGTGTGCAGGGAATCGACCCAGCGCATCAGGTCGGCGTAGCGCCAGCCGATGGCGGCCCCGGTCAATTTCACGGGGCGCGGAAAGCTCGGGTCGTAGTAGGCCGACTTCGGATCGATCTTGTCGTAGGCGACGCTGCGGGAAATGCCGAAGATGGCCCGGAGCTCCGAGGCACGAACAATGACCGGAGTGGTTTCGCGGATGTGTGCAAGCGGGGATGCGATCGTCTGCCGACGCGCATCCAGCCAGGTGTTCAAGTCGCTGCGCCGGTAGCGGACCTTGGCGCCAACCTTGACGAAGGGCAGATCGTGCTTGCCCGTCGAACGCCAGGTGCAAAGCGTGGAGGGCGGCACGCCGAGAAGCCGGGAAGCGGCCTCGGTGTCAATCAGTTCGGGGTCATCCTCAACGGGATGCGTGGTGTTCACGGATTCGCTCCTTTCGGTGCCGCATCGAAGGTGTTTGCGGCGCTTAGAGCGAATCGTCCGGCGTAGTGGCTACGCCGCGTAACGGACAAAAATTGCTTGGATGACGGTCTATTTTTTGTCCGCTCGGGCTGCGCCGTTCATCGCGATGAGCAGGGGATCGCCCTGCATCAGCAAAGCGAAGACCGCATCGATCTCGTCTGGCGGCGGCTTGAGCTGCCTGCCGTTTTTCGTCTTCCAGGAGCCGATGTGTAGCATCGAGACCTGAAGGACGAGACGAAGTGAAGACGATCCCGAAACAGCAGTACACGATCGAGTTCAAGGAGCAGGCCGTCAAA
>JAEHJW020002260.1_pt1 | contig 12782 bp, 16 predicted proteins | sample 9271431 | NCBI WGS metagenome assembly JAEHJW02
GTCGTTGAGATGCAGGTCAGAAAGTAGGAGTGTATCAAACCCCATACGAGCCCCCCTTCTCGATCAAAGTTTTGAGTTTCTTATACGGGAAATTGAGGAAGTCATCCAACCAAATGAAATAATAGTTCTCCGTCATAAGAAAGGGTTGAATAGGGAGATTTTTTCCCAATTCTGTAGTACACATGATAAATTCGGGAATGAAATTCTGCTTCCCGATCAACAACGGAATCCGTTTGTATGTCTCACTTTCCTTGCGGAGCTTTTCCCAGAATCCCTTGAGAATTCCTCCATTTTTAAAGAGGAAAGCCACCAATTCAAGATTCTTGTAACTCTTGCACTCGATAATAAAATGTTTCTGGAACCATACGCCATCAGGATGGATGGTGCCGATATCTCCGACCTGGGAATCCTGTTTAATACCAGATTTCAAAGATTGGGTGGCCCGTCCACCGCTTGATGCTGTTCTCCAAAAAATCACATCATCCGGTTTTCCCGTCACCCAAAAAGAAAGGCGTTTGCTGATCTTTCGTTCAAACGCCCCTCCTTTTGCATGTCCCTTGACAGCCATTATTTCTCCGTTTTAGGAATATTTTGAGCGTCCAATCGCAAATCCCTGTTCAATCCGATTCCATTCCCGTCTCACGAGTTCATCGACTTTCTTCTCAAGCTCAGGATTTCCTGTACGTCTCCATTCCGTCAGATGACGGCCATACCCTGTTTTGGAAATCCCCAACTCATCAAAGACGGTATCGGCTCCGTTTTCTTCAAGCCACATGAGTCCGGCTTCCAGATTGTCGATTCCGTATCCGAAATAAATAGGGACCAGACAATCCCTGAACGGTGTTCCGGCCCGATTCTTCTCCACTTTAATTTCAGAGACGATCCCGATAGTGCGTGTAATCTTGTCGATAACCTTCTTGATCTTCTCTTTCTCATTGATGACAACGATCTGGGAACCGTAAAACTGTAGCGCATACCCCCCTGCCCTGTCATACTTTCGCCCATACGTCACACCGATCTTCGCCCGAATCTGCGATACGGACATGAACGTAACACCCGCTTTCGCCATCTTACTGTTTAATCTACGGAACGTCTCAGAGAGTTTTTTGGCTTTGGCCGCTCCATAGGAACTATCATCTATTTTCCGATCCAATTCTGCTTTATCTGAGAGGGCATCCCATGAATCGACAATATACAATCCACCGGGATTCTTTTCACTAAATGCGAGTGCATCATCATGAAGATCCTCAATCGTATAAATATCCGTTTCAAGAGAGAATTTATCTTTAGGAACCCCCAATTTATACGCATACTCTTCATCAAACGCCGCTTCTGTTTCCACATACCGCACATGATGGTCCGAATATTTCTTTAGAAAATTGATGGTGGCTTCAATCAGAAGGAGTGTCTTTCCACTCCCGCTCTGCCCATAAATATTGATGAAACGATCCTTGACCCATCCTCCCCCTAAAGCACAGTCAAGGACTGTACAACCACTTGAGAAATATTCCAGAGATGTGTCATCGAAATAAATGTTGTCCTCTTTTACCGTTTCCTCTGTAGCAGGAATTTCTTCCCCTCTACGCCGTCTCGCCATTTTCTGCTCCTTTTAGGAAAATAACTTTTCGGTTCTTTGTTCCGTCAAACATGGCTAAATTCCACAGTAATTCATTGGTGTCTTCTTCATATCCAACAAGAAGCTGAAATTCATTTCGATTGAGAAGAAGAATCTCATCTTTATTCGCATAGGGAGAAAAGTCCACTCGAATCACCCGATTGATGATTTGACGGACAATTTCATTCTCCTGGTCCTGTGCATCCCATTGACTCATTTCCTGAGCAAACTGAATGTAGGAATAGCGATCCATGATAATAAGATTCGTTACATAGCGATATTCGCTGTTGGAGATCATAGTGACGAGTTGATGAAAAGGTCGATCCTTTCTTTTTTCAATATAAACAGGAGCGGGACTTTTATCATTCAACCACTGGTGAATCGTCTTTATTTGGAATTGAGGGCGTGTCTCCAAGCCCCACAACGCTCGCTCTTCCTCCCCTTTGTGGACAGGTCGCAAACATTCATACAGAGGATTTGTTTTTTCAATCTTTAGGAGAGGGAAGAATCGACAAATACCTTTTTCGAGAAAAACAGTCACGATTCCTCCTATAGAAAAAGCCCTCCCGCCTTTAAGACAGGAGGGCCTTTGAGTCAGGGTTTCTAAACGACAGACAAATCTGCATCCTTGGGAAGATGCTCGTCAAGATAGGCGGGAATTTCCTCATCCCCCAATTCCTCGGGAATCTCAATCGTATACGCATCCGCCAAACGGAAGAGCTTGCGGGGCGGAAGTTCTGAAAGAGTTGCCAAACGATTCCCCGAAGACCGGGTTTTTCGGGTTGTGGGAGCAGGAGCTTCCACAGGCGTTTCCTCCGTTTCCTCCATCATCTGATGCTTAGCGGAAGGAAGAGGCGGTTCGTCTGAAACTTCGGACGGAGCCACACCCTCCATCTCCATCCGAATAGTCTCCTCGTCATAGTGGACAAGGACGGAGGGAAGAGGGTTTTTGACGACAAACTCCACCCATTTCGCATTCACCGGAGTCGGTGAACGGTCAATCTGGACCGTATATTCGGTATTCAGTCCGGTCCCTGTCTTCGTCAGGAAGATATCATACCCCTCTTCGGGATCATCAACGGGATAAAGCTCTCCGGTACGCTTGTTCTTGGACATTTCCAGAATCTTGGAATCGACTTTGGAGAGAGGCATTCCCCACAGTTGAGGGCCTTTCCCTTCATCGTTGCGGTCAATCAGCCACACAAGCGTTCGCAACGTGGCTCGGAGACTCTTTGACTCCTTCTCCATCCCCATGCGTTCCAGTTTATCCTTCTTTTCGCAAATGGGGCAAGGAGCCCTCTTGAATTTAAAGGGACAGATGAACGCACTGTGTTCAGGTCCAATGGAAAAATGAAATCCAAGGGTCAATCCATAATGGTCAGGATTATCCCAGGTCGGAGGGAGAATGCGAATCACGTTATCCCCCTCCTTCGGCTTCCACACCATAAACTCCTGCTTAAATGGCTGGTATCCCTTTCCAGTTTTCAGTTCCCGAAGCTTAGCGTCAACTTGTGCGGCAGAGCGTTTCTTGTACACAAAACCCATGATTAAACCCCCTCTTTTTGAGTGACAGGACGGCGTGTGCGGGACATGGACGCTCGATTTTCAAGATAGTTGGCAGGGGTCCAGTTGTCCGGTGCAGTCACCACATTTGTCGAAAGTTGAGCAAGATCCCGGAGCATGTAGCCCCGGCTTTGAAAAGCCCCGTAGAGGGCATTCCAAATATTGTAGTCCTCGCAGATTTGAAGGTAATCCTCCATGAGCGCATGACGGCGAGGGTCTGCGAGGACCATTTCCTTGATGGCGGCTTCCGTCAGCTTCTTTTCACCACCAACATTCCGAATTTCCTGAGCAATGGTGGCTTCGGTCGTTTCAATCTTCAATTCCAGTGTATCTTTTTCGGAACGAAGTTTCATGACCTTTTCCCCAATCTCTTGGAGAACCACCGGATGTTCCGCAATCTCATTATTGAGATTGAGCGGATCAATCTTCAAGAGCCGCTTTGCGGCCTGGTAGCTGAGTTCGTTGAGTGTCATTTCTTCCTCCTCCTTTTGGTCTTCCATGTTTCTCCCCTTTCTTCTAAGATAGCATATCTTGTTTAAATGTCAAGAGTTGTTTTTTATTATGAGTATTTGTCCAACAGAGACAATGAGTTGAGGCCATTCGTAGATAGGATTAATTAACCGATCTACGATTTCAGTCAGTTTAAATACTTCCTGATTTGATTTGGCATTCAACAACATTTTCAGAAAGTAAGAGCGCATCATGGCTTGCAATTGGGTGGGATTAATTCCTTTCTCCTGTAAGGATTTCAGTTTTCCCATCACCTGAACGGGAGTTCCATTAGATGCCAACAAACGTACCGTCTGAAAAGAATCTTCATCAACGGCCTCATTCTCTAAAAGAATAGCAATATCATCCAGACTTGTCGCTGTGCGACAGGAGGAAAGATACACCAAGGATTGACGAACGCTCCCTTTTGACGCAAGAGCAATTTGTTTGGTGGCTCCCGAAGGAAGTCTATACCCTTCCTTTTTGGCAATTTCTTCCAGATAAGGGTGAAGAAGTGACACAGGAACATCCAAGAGATTGAGTTGGGTACATCGTGTTACAGTTGTAGAAGGAATCTTCCCCTTCTCTGTTGTACACAGGGCAAACGCCGTTCGTGGAGGCGGCTCTTCTAATGTCTTTAGCAGAACATTGAAGAAGAGTTTGGTAGCGACATGCGCCTCATCCAGAATAATGAATTTCCCCTTCTGACTAAACAACGAGTTTTGATCCAATCGTTCGACCAATTCTCGGGCACTTTCCGCCGAATTTTGAGACGCTACATCGACCTCCACTACATCGTAATCAAAATGAGAGGCCACGATACGAGCGAGTGTTGTTTTTCCCGTCCCACTATTTCCTGTCAAGAGAAATGTGTGGGGAACAGTCTCGCTCGCCAGCATCGTTTTCAGCGATTTAATGACAGTCTCTTGTCCGATAACTTCCTCAAAAGTCTTGGGGCGATATTTGAGATGAAGGGGTTCTGACATGATTAAACTCCCGGTTTAAAGTGGGGATATACATCTGATGTTTTGATCGTTTCTTTTCCACCGAGCATGAATTTCTTCATTTCGTACCAGTTTTTTCCCACAGAAACTTCCACACCAAAATCGACAATCATCCAAGGGGCTGGCCTCACCATTTCCTGCGCCGCCAAGCGGATATTTTCTTCAAGTGTTTCCTCTCCCATGATAAAAGTATTATCGTCATGGATGTTAATTCGGGGAAGAAGATTTAAGTTCCCTGTTTTGAGGGCTGTATGACAGAGCCTTGCTCCCGATTCTGTTGTCATATCGGACCCACAACTTTGAATGGGAAGATTAATCACCTGGTTCCATGAGAGAACGACTCCGATCCTGCGCCCGTTGAGATTCTCGATATACCCATATTTGGTGTAATCTTCCCATGTTTTTTGATGATACTCTTTCACCAGAGGATATTTCTTGAAGAGAAGATCCTGTGCTTCCTCAGCCAAGCCTAACTCCACTCCCATCATCTTCGCACATTTCTTGGCCGACCCTCCATAGAAAGAGAGAAAGACGAATCCTGACTTCATTTCTCCCCGCACTTTTGAGAGAAGTTTAGGATCGTCAGCATCCATTGAGAATTTGTGGGCATAGCGTTGTTTTGCTGTGGGATCTCGCTTTAGAAGCCATTCTGCCCATTCTTTATGAATATCCCGATCATGAATCAGATACTCAATTAGATTGGGATCTTTACAAACACAGGCTAATACCCTCACTTCCAACTGGGCATAGTCCATCGCCACAAAAACATTTCCCTCTCCCGGAATGAAAAGTTTCCGGACATACGCCGCTTTTCGTTTGGGAATCTGTTGAATATTGGGATTTTTACAATTCAATCGCCCTGATTTCACACTACTCGATGAATAGGAAGGATGGAATTTTCCATCTGCATGAAGAACCTTTCCCAATCCGTCCATATACGTTGATTTGAGTTTGGAGACGGATTTAAATTCCAGGACCGTTTCAATAATCGGATGCTCCGACACTATCTCCTGAAGAGATTCCTCTTTCGTGTTTTCAATATCTAGGTCCAGATAGCGAAACCATGGAAGGAGTGAGGTTGGTGAAGCGGGATTCACATCGCTACGATACCCGGAATCCTTCACCGCTTTCTGAATCTCTGTTATCAGAGACTGCTGTGAAACGGTCAATTTTTTACGAATCTCTTCCCACGGACCCTGATCGACACTTAATCCCTGAAAATACATTTCAACCAGAGACGGGATAATCGTCAAATGATGCTGATACTCTTGCTTGGCCCATCGAGGAAGTTTTAACGCCTGATCGAGTCTATTTGTCCAAAGACTATCCATCCCATTATAGAATAAAAGTTTTGAAAGCGGATACTGATACCATTTCACCGGATCAACGTCACAGATATTCTTAAGATTGGTGCCGAAATACGCATGAGTCAAATCCCCTAAACTCAACCGTCCGGGAGGAATCATCATAGAAAAGGCTTTGGCTTTGGTGTCTCCCCACGGTCGTTCATAGAGGTCAAGAACCGCTTTGTGTGACGTAAACAGATGACGAGTCCACGTCAATTCAAAGAGCAGATTGTGGGCCACTGAAAGCTGGTCTTTTGTCTGTCTAAGATACTCCTTCCATAACTCCAAGATTCCTTCCGGGGCTCCCGGATGTTCCACAGGAAATGCCACAGTATCGTTTCCATAACTCATGGAAAGAGAAAGAATCTTCTCATCTGGTGTTTTGGTGGGATAGAGTCCTGTCGTTTCATAATCAAAATATTTTGCCGGATAATGAAGGAATCGTTGAAAAGCGTCTTCAATCTCTGGCTTCGTTGTCAAAACTTTCACACTGGAAATATGTTCTGTAATATTCGGTGAAAGGTAGTGAGCAGAAAATTCTTCCTGTTTTGGAGCCATTTTTCTGAAATATTTCAGATCAATATCCCGAAGTTTTTTGATGATATTCCGTTTACGATCTTCATAATTCTCCGGGTTCAACAAGGGATAAACAAAGATAATCCGTTCCCCTTGTTTCATGGGGATAAACGCCTGTCTCCATAATCCGATATTGGAAAGTCCGGTGACAGACTTGAACGCCTGTTCTCCGTAGCAGATAATCCATTTGAGATTGGGTCTTTGAAGATCCATTTCCCAAAAGGGACGACACGCTTCAAGAATTTTCGGAACCGTTTTCTTGTTCTGATCCTTGGGAATGGCACACCGAACAACGCTTGATAAATAAGTAGGAAACTCTTTTTTCAATTCAAGAAGGGGAAGGTCATCCACCCCACAAAGGAATCGTTGCGACAGAATTTCCTTCCGGGACGTTTCCGACTTCAAGATAAGAAGTGTCGCATTCTTATGTCCGTAGGATTGAAAAATGGAGGGTGGAGCTTTGAGAAAACAAGCTCCACACCCTGAAGAAGATTTTACCTCTTCTTCAAAGAAAAGTCCCATAGATTTCCCCTCGGAAAATTAAGGGTTATTTGGCAGAGAAGATATAGCGAACCTTTTGGTCGTCAGAACACATTTCTGACTGGTCGGTGATGGGAAGGGCAATCTGGTGACAGAGGGAATTGAATTTAGAGATTTCTCCGAGATTTGTCAGGGTGACATTATCAATAGAATAAGGAGCATCAAATTCCTTGGAATAGACAAACTTATTCTCTTCTTTAAGAGAGAGGGTGTTCTTATTGAGAGAAGCTTTCTTTCCGAGAGACTGGACTTCTTTGAACGCATTCTTCCAATCGTCATGAATGGGTGTCATAGTTTTCTCTTTACGAACGGCTCCCAGAACCTCTTTGATGGGAAGAGGCTTCAGAATAAAGGGAGCCTGAATCATGAGAATCGCCCCATTTTCCCACTCAAACTGCACCAGGTTATTCTTGTAAATCGTAAGATTGACGGGGGCTCCAAACATCTCTCCCCACTGCTGAAGGACTTTGAGAGCAACTTTGGGAATCACCAGTCTTGATTTCACAGGTTCCGAGAAGTCCACTTCTCCATAAGAAACCATTGAAGAAAGATCGGTTCCGTAAAGAGTTTTTCCTTCAATCACCAAACCCATGGCTTCGGGGATATTAGTGGAAACCGTTCCGAAATTCTTAAGATTGGTGATAACAGAGATCCCGGCAATAAAATCTTCCCAATCAAGTTTAAGAGTCTGTGAAACGTCCATCCATTCAGGGAAATCCGGAGAATCTGACTCCACTTTAAAAGGGATGGAAATCTTGGCTCCCGTCTCTGTCTTCAAAATCAAATTCTTGCGACTTTTATCCATGGAGAATGTAATTCCTCGACTGTTCAGATGGAGAAATTCCGTCAACGTCTCCACACTGACTTCTCCCTCCAACATACTATCTCCAAGAACGAAAGGGATCTCTCCCTTTACAATCTCATTGAGAACAAAAGCTTTCTCATTCTTGAACACCAACATCCCCTCAAACTGGGAAAACGCCAACAAATCAATCATTTAAATTTCCTCCTCTACGAGTTTATTGTATCGCTCCATGAAATCTTCTTCAAAAATAGGTGTGTACTGAGTGATAGTATCACACTCTCTTCCAAAAAGTTCATCGGGGAGTTCTGTGGAAAGATCAATTTTACTTTTCATGAAAGTTGTGCAACCATCATTATCGTCAGTAATCATAAGCCGGGTTCCGTCTTTGAGGACCATTGCATACGTTTCCTCTTTATATCCCTCGAAATCATAAACGGATTTATAATAGAGAGGAAATTCAATATCCACTTCTTTTACAATACGCTGATATGAAACCAGTGAGATTTTCATGCCCCCTCCCCATCAATCTCTTTAATAAATTCGTCCGCCACTATACACGAAAGTATGGCAATTCCCCTGCCTATCTCCTCTTGACTCAATTCTCTACCTGTTGTATTGGGAACAATGTTTGGACCAGCGAGAAATCCCTGCAAACACGCAAGTGCGATGCGCTCCCTTCGCTCCTTCGCCACGTCTTCTTGGATCATGATACCCTCCCCTTTTTCAATAAATACATAAACTCTTAAAAACCTATAGAATATCCCCAAACAATCTTAGTTCCTTTAGTATGTCCTTTACCTGTCTCATTATCGAACAGATGTGGACCATCTTCGTCTATATGTACAAGGATAAATATTCCATGCTCATCTATGTAAAGTTTATCAACAACCCCGGTATAAGAAACCCCTCCTTTTAACATAATCACCTTATCTTCTATAAAAAGGGGGTTTCCATGGAGAGTGAAAGGCCAACATGAAAGAAAATATCCGGTCTCTAAAGATGTATCTTCTAACTCTTTAACACAGACTGAACAAAAAGGGCATCCTCGAAAAATAACAGTTGCCTTCAGTCCACACTCACTACACTTAACCATTTTAGAACTCCCTCTCAATAGACTCTCCTCCACCCCCTTACTCAATTTGTGGTTGTCTGGATTTGGTGATAAAAATCATTAGAGCGGAACTCCTGTACCGCCCTCACAAGAATGGAGCGATACAGCATGGCCGTTGCAGGTTTAAGGTCAGAAAACTTCTCCATGAAATCCTTTTTTGTAATATCAGGATTCTTCCATACCGTTTCCAGAATCTTTTCAAACTCGATATGCGTATGTCCCTTTCGGGCCTTCTTACGGGAACGCTTGGGGAAAGGAGTCGATTTCGTCTCCGAAGAAACAGGCTTCTTCTCCCCCGGAGTATACACTTCTTCCACCAAGACAAATCCATCGGGCATGGGGAGTTTTGCCAACGATTCCTTTCCCGCATACTTTTCAAGAATGGTGATACATCCATTGATATAGGACTGAGCGGCTAAGCTGAGAGTCGCCCACTCCGTATCCGAGAATACTTCCGTATTGGAAATATGATCCACGACAGAAATCAGAAAATCGTTCACAGCTTCCATTCGTGTGGGGGCTTTCTTTTTTGTTGCATTTAATAGTTCTTCATAGACTGTCATTTCCATTCCCTCCTTTTACAGAATCTTGAACCAATTCCTTCTCATGAGTTTTTCTGCCGGAACCTCCCCGGCATCTTTGTAACTTCCGTTAATTTCCGCCAATTTCACCGGAATCCCCAAACAATCCTGCAACTTCATTTGAAGAAGCAAGCGTGAATCGGGCTGATCCCGGTCCAACAAAAGAATGATCTCTTCCAGATACCCTTTTTGAATCATTCTTTGGAGAACGTCTATCTGCTCCTGTGTCGCTCGATTGGTGCTGAGACACCCAAACCATCGCCTGTCGTAATAACCAGCCTTGATTTTATCAAATGGCCCTTCCATCAGGACCAATGATTTAATCTTACACCCGCCAGAATTAATTGTCAAACAAATCGTCTGATTTGGCGGTAAACACTCATCATTAGAAGGAGAAAGGTATCGGACTCCTACTAACGAATAGATGGCTCGTGCCGTAAAAGTCTCAACTTCGCTTCCATCATACGAGAGATAAGGAATGATAATACGGTCTTTATATTTCCCCTCTCCACACACTTTTAATTGATTTTCTGTGATAAAATCCTCCACATCTTTCTCAAGAATCCCTCGTGATACCAGGTAGTGTTTGAATCTGATATCGAGAGAAGGGATATAGAGCCGTCCAGGGAGCTGACATTTCTTTTTTCTTTTTATAGACGGTTGAGATGTTCCATTGAGAAGTAACAAAAGATCCTCCTCATTCTTTTGAAGATCCGTCCCTAAAAACAATCGGGCTTCGTGAGGCCCCACCAATACACTTAAAAGTCGATACGGATTCTTTCCTGCGTGTTGCTCGTTCCTGAAACAGAAAAACCACCCTTTTTCCGGTTCAATGTTGAGATGTTCGCTCGGATCATCCCCACAGAAGGGGCATTTGAGCCCGATATTTCCTTTACCAACATTCTTCCCTTGCGTGACATATTCAATTCCATTCCGATCAAAGAAGTCTTTCCATTGGGAAATGTCCACTCATTACCCCCATTGTTCTGCCATCGCCTTTGCAATTCCCTGAAAAGTTCGGGATCTCTCTTTCCACCTGTCAGGACTAGGAGGCATTCTATGAACCCTTGCTACTCGTCCATCAACAATTTTTGTGGGCTGTAGTCTTGGAAGATTTTTAAGCCATAAACACGTTGCTTTTGTTTCCCCATGACCAAATTCCCATGGCTGAATAATTTGATCGGGTTTTCTATATCTCGTACTCATAATTCCAATAGGATTCTCAATCGCTATTTTTGGAATAATCTTACAGGAAGCAAGTTGCATGAAAAAATCAATCGCTTCTTTCTGCTCTCTCTCTTTCTCTTTGAACCACCGAGCCCCGGATACCGCCAAATGCGTACAGGGAGGAAAAGCAATCAGTATATCCCACCCATCCGTCAGATGATCCAGTACATCCCCTGTAATATGAGGACCAGGTTTTTCAGAAGGGGGAAGATCACAAGATACAGCTTCATGGCCTCTCTTTATAAAAGCATCCCGAACTATTCCGGAGAACTCACATGCTACAAGTATTTTCATTTATACCTCTTTAATCAATAAAATTTCTCAGCAAATTCGGATTGGTAAACAACCCCGCCCTTCAGGGCGAAGCTTTAACAGACTTTAAAGCGTCTATTTTCAGGCCGGTTTACAAACGACCCCAGTTTTGCAATATTTCTTGCGGCGTTGATATCCGCATTGAGGGAGAAACCGCATTGAACACAGACAAATTCAGATTGGGATTTCCGGCTCTTTTTGTCGATATGGTCGCATTCCGAACAGGTCCGGGAGGTGTTGCGGGGATCGACAACCGCCAAAGGAATCCCGGCCATCAGGGATTTGTAGGAAAGAAAGGATCGGAGTTGGGCGAAAGACCAAGAATGGTGCTTTCGTTTCTGCCCTTTCCTGACAACCGTTGTGTCCCTAATGTATGTCAGGTCTTCGATGGCAATCCCTTTTTTCTCAGAAACGGCTTTTTTGACAATGCGTTTGGAAATGGTATGATTGGTGATGGTAGCGAACCGATGTTCTCGTCCACCAAGCCGTTTCAGGAGTTTTCGACTCCCTCGTGTGCCTTTGGACTGAACAGAACTTCGGGTTCTTTGATACTTCTCTCGAACGGCATTCAACGAATCAGAAGAATAGATCGTGCCATCCGAGAGTGTGGCAATGTTGTTAATGCCGAAATCAACCCCGATAAACTCTTCCACATCTTCAATATCTTTATCGGGAATCTCTACTGTTTGAAACAGGTAAAACTTTCCCTTCTTCGTAACAAGATCCGCCTCTCCTTTGATATAAGGAAGATATTTGGGATTGTGACAGACAAAGGGAATTGAAAGACGACCCCCGATAGCCCAGATAGACGCCACCGTTCCTTTGTAGGAAAGAATCCGGGAATCGTAGGCAATAGCTCCCAATGGCCTAAATTTATGTAAAGTTTTCTTGCTTACCTTATAGGACTGGCTGACTTTACCGAAACACCGGACGAGCATCTGGGCCGAAAGAATTTCTTCCGTCTTGAGATCATGGTAAAGAGCCTGGTGTAGTTTGAATTGATTGAAAATCTTTTGTGCAAAGGCAAATTCCGAGATCCGATCACAGACATGGTTTGCCTGTTTTATCGTTTCAAAAAGAATCTGGCTTTCTTCTTCTGTAGGAAGAAGTTTGATTTGCAAGGTCAGTTTCATACAGAAAGTATACCTCAATTATTTGAAGATTTCAACCCGTATCAGAAAGGAGAAGCGCATTCCTCCCCGGCATGAATGCCGAGGTCTCCAATGCGCGCTAATGATGAAAACTATTCTTGAGGAATCTCCGGATATAGGTAATATTCCTATCTTCCTCAATAACATCCTCACCCTTTTCATTTTTATAAACCAACATCTAACCCCCCTTTTTATTGATAGTTTCAAGCATCAGTTTGATATCCTCGGTGGAAAGATGCTCAGGAATAGTATAAGTTTTCAAAAAATAATTACGCAGATCATTCCATAAAGCTTCTTTTTCCTTTTCAGCTAACCAATCTTCTTTTGATAAATAAGCTCTTCCATTGTAAGAGTTTTCTAAACACCCATTTTCTTTATTGATGCGATAAAATATATCAGAAACTTCGATCCATTTCCGCCCAACTTTTTCGACAATTACAGAATATGTCTTGTCCACAGACC
>JAEHJW020001310.1_pt1 | contig 12778 bp, 8 predicted proteins | sample 9271431 | NCBI WGS metagenome assembly JAEHJW02
GGTTACTGTGAAGTTTCAATTTGGCGAAGTTAGGTAAATCATAAGGGATTCTCACAAACCAGTTTCTCAAAACGGCCGGAGTTGATTACCGATAGGATGTGGCAGCGGGATCTTTCAAAGATAATGGTCATAGTTCCAGACAGGAAGGAGTCAATGCGCCAGGCGCTCAATTTCATAAAAAACAATACATAACTGTTGCGCCCAATCTACGAATCCACAGGCTATGTAACTCCGGCACCGCTGGCCGAAGGCATAACCCCTGCAGGAGGATACGTACGCGTTCTGATCCAGTATGTACCACCATCGTATCCTCCTGCCTGTCCAAAATACATTATATATGAGTTTACTTGCGGATACGAAGAATCTGTAGTAGTGATGGATGAAGCCGTGTAATTAAACCATGCATTTTCAGTTCCTGTTGCGTCCCACAAAAATCCAGTTATTGTACTTCCAGGAGTTGTTGATGTGCCCCCCTCCAGATATGTTAATGAACAGCACCCTGCAGTTGCTTTTCTCATGGAAGGATAAGAGACACTAGGTTCAAACTCATCCCATGCAAGATACCCAACTCCAGATGTTGATATTGAATTTGCTTCGCCAATGGCGAAGTTGCTTAGTGCACCGCTATGATCAGTTACCCAGTTATCCATTTCAACTATCGTATTTACTGGAGAGTATGTGTCAAGTGAATAAAGAATCGTATTATACGGTTGAGAGGCTATCGTGAGGCCATTGTTTATAGTCTGTGTTGATCCCGAGCCTGTCTGCATATTGATCAGCTGTGTACCGGCAAAGTTTTCATAAAATGGAAATACCAAAGCACCATTATCATATTGTGCATATGCTGGAGACAGCTGCGGCGCTTCGCCCGTCGGCCCTGAGCTTGTCATAACGTTATACGACATAAAATTCATGTAGATGTTGGACGTGCCTGATGGCACTCCATTAGGCATATTCACCCACACTACTGTGCCGGTACCTGTATTAGATGCGCCTGACTCTACCCACGCCTGAAGGATATTTCCTGGGGAGCCAGCCATGCCGTTGCCTGTAGTAAATTCTACATTACTCCATCCTGAGTTTATATACTGCGAATAATCGGCGCTGTCTATTTTCAGCATCTGCTGGAATGGTGTTGCGGTTGCGCCGTTGTTGTTTGTAAGCGTTATCGGCACAGAATACAGATACTTTGGCGATCCGCTTCCGTTGTTTATCTGCAATGGCATCGTGCCGTTTGGTGGAGCAGGTCTAATTCTATCCCAGTATATTGTACCTGTTTGCATGCCACCGAACACGAAACCTACATCTGGCTGTGCACCAGTATTCGGTGAGCTTAATGTTGTAGTGGCTACTGTAGAGTAATTAAACTGCGTATACAATGTCACTTTATCAAAAGCCCGTGCAATTGTCCACACATGATTTCCTGTTTTAGGTATATTGGGGTACCCTGCGCTACTGAGTGCTGAGAAGTACATACAACCTCCGCAGTAATAATCAGTCATAAGTCCTAAATCTACCCATCCATAACTCTGTAATCCAAATCCGCCGGCGACTTCTGTATTACCTGCATTGCCGTTGCCGTAGCTATATCCTGGGTTACCATAATAATCATTTACAAATCCTACACCATACGAAGATATATTTTCTATTTCCCAAGAGCTGCCGCCATTCTCTGATATTTGCAATCCATTATCAATGGTATACGAAGGTGATGTACCACTTACTGTCCAGCCTGAAGGAAGACCCGGTCCTGCGAAGTTGGTGTATAATGTAGTAAAGACCTGCGCACCATTATCATATTGTGCATAAGTGTTTGACAATTCAGGCGCCTCGCCCGTCGGCCCTGAAGAAGCCATTACGTTGCTTGACATAAAGTTCATGTAAATTGTAGTGTAACCGCTCTGCTCGCCACCTGGTAGATTTACCCATACTATAGTATTGCTGTCAGTATTGCTATTTCCTGACTCTACCCACGCCTGGAGCACTGTCCCATTTATTCCAGAAGTTGAGTTTCCAGTAGTAAATTCTACATTACTCCATCCTGAGTTGATGTACTGCGAATAATCGGCGCTGTCTATTGTCAGCATCTGCTGAAAAGGCGCTACAGTTGCTGCACTGCTGTAAACTGTAATGGGTATTGATCTGTATACATATCCGCTCAGGCCGATCTCCTGGAACTCTGCAGTCGAAGGTGATATCCCTATTGTCCCAGTTATAGTTTGAGCAAGACCGTTGACCTTGTTAATATAGTATATAGTCACATAACCATTGAATATGCTTTGTGACGCACCATCAAATAAGCTCCCAGACGAATCATAACAATAAACGAAAAACGTCTGTTCCTGTCCATTGTACATCTTTACGTTGTTGGTTGGTTTTGTCTCTATTATGTTAGAAGAATTCTGATAACATGCAACTCCAGTTACAGCAATGTCAGAACCGGTGTTTTGCATTACTTTCAATTCAAGCATACCCTGCGTGTTCATCACGTAGTCAACACAACTCCATTCTCCTGACAAAGTGCAGTGCGCAGGTATCAACGCACCAGGGTTGAATATTCCTAATCCGTACAGCACCCCCACCACAACCGCAATCACAATAATTATCCAGCCATAAGAGACCAAATATTCCATAGCTGATTGCAGCCTGAATGATTCATTGGAGCATGATCTGTCATCGCTGCGTATGGGTTGTATACTTTTTCTTTTTATATTGTCAAACCCCAACATAATTATACACTACTCATGTTGCGCTGCCTAAACTGAACGATGGCATTACACCATTTGGAGGATAAACACGAATTCTAAACCACTGAACGTGTACCGATTTATCATTCCACCAGCAGCCACTTGCAGGATAATAACCATTATATGTGGTATCTACGGCTGAAATTTCAGAACCATAATCCCACATAGATAACACGTGGTTGTTACCCGCCATAAATGTGCTTATTCCATTGCTTGTTACTGGCATACTTTGGCTTGAACCTGCTATTGTACCACCCCCTCCATTAGTCCTTTTGTAGATGTAATTGCCACTACAGCACCCTGCATATTCCTGATAACTTTGATAACCATCACTAAATGCAGAGCCATATGTATTTACATAAAGCAAAGAAACTACAGGGTTACTTCCAAAAGCATCTGCATATTCATCCATTGCAAATGGTCTAGAGTATGCCGTAGTTAAGACAATCTGCGCAGAAAAACCCCCACTACTTGCTCCAGTAAATGTTATACCGTCGTTTACGGTCAACCCAGACGTCTCTGCAGTATTCCAACCACTCGGAATAGTCGATCCTAAAAAGTTGGTATAATAGTTAAATACACTGGCTCCATTATCATACTCCCCATAACTAGTCTGTTCGCAGCCTGAACCACACCATAATTGCGGTGCGTATCCTGTATAACCAGATTGAACTGGAGAATCCGAGGAAAAGAAGTTCATGTAAATTTTTAACGTGCCTCCGTTTGCAGCTACCGTACTGCTTCCAAGATTGATCCATGCCACTGTATTCGATGCAGCAGAAGATGCGCCAGATTCTATCCATGCATAAAGGACTGTGCCTGAGCCGTCTGGACCTGTAGTGAACTCTATGTTGCTTAGGTTTGCCTTCTCATAATTTGCATATGTAGATGGATTGAAGCTTATCATCTGCTGGAAGCCGGTGCCTGTTGGTGAGCTCTGCGAGTTTGTAAGCGTTATCGGCACGTAACCTAATGAGCCTATGTTGCCTAAGGAGTTCGTCGTAACCACAGAAACGCTTATTGTTCCGCTAGCATTTTCCTGTATGTTGTCGTTAAGCCTTGTGTAGTAAACAGTAATGTAGCCATTGAAATTGCTGCCAAAGGATCCTGTATACACATTGCCAGACGAGTCGTAGCAATAAGCACCGACCTTCTGAGACTGCCCGCTGTTCAGTACTGATGGATTCATTAATGATGTTTCACCCACATAATCCTGATTCTGATAACACGCTACTCCGGTTATCTCAATTGCAGAGCCTGTGCTCTGCGTCAATGTCAGTTCAAGCTGGCCTTGGCTGTTGATCTCATAGTTTATGCAGCTCCAATCGGTGCGCATTATGCAGTGTTGCGGGCTAAGAGCGTTCTGATTGAATAAACCTAATGCATATAAACCAAACAATACTGCGGCTATTATTACAAGTACCCAAACATATGTTGTCAGATACTCAAAAGCACTTTGGCTTTTCATACAAGCACTATTGATATTGGATGGAAAATAATAATAATCAATCATTAACCACGGGCTTTTCTGAGCAGCGTATTGCCCAAAGTTCTGATTGGAGAATCCATGTCCCCGTATTTGCCCAGCAATGAAGACATGCCTAAGGAGTTCATAATCCCTATTCCGATTTCCATGCCCCTTGTGCCAGCACGCGAATAAATCTTGTTGATTAACGAGTGCACTTTCGTGTCAGTCGAGAATCTCTTTTTGTAAACAAGTTCATACCTCTTCAATGCTAAGCCTTTTTCAACATGATCCTTTATGGTCTGCGCCGCAATTATTGCCGCATTGCCTCCAAAGACTATCCCTCCGCCTGTAGTTGGTTTTACCTGCCCTGCGGCATCTCCGATGAGAATCACCCTGTGTTTTTCATCAACAATTCTCTTTCTAAGGCGCATCGGTATAATGCTTGCTTGACCATTGCGCATTTTCGCATCTCCTAATGCATCAGCAATCTCCTTTCCTTTAATGAAACTGTCGAACGCCTTTTTCGCATTGATTTTTCCAGGATTGATGCCTATTCCTACTTCTAGAATATTCTCTGTGTTTGGACAAAGCCAGCCAAAAAGGCCCCTATACTCTTTATCGAAGAAGAGATCCACGCTTCTGGTATCGCTAATCGTTGTTTCGAATTCAGCCTTGTATGTTATCACATAATCGGTCAGAGAACCCATGCCGAAATGTTTTGCAACAGTTGAAACAGCGCCATCAGCCCCAATTATTATGCCACCATCGCTTCTGATGTCATCTAGGTCAATTGCTGTTATTCTTTTCCCAGTGCTTACTACGGCTCCTGAGTCCTCCGCCTGTTCTTTACATATCTGATTTAGGAGCTGCCGTTCAAGAACATGTGCCATAGGAGTCTTTGAGTTGACGTGCATAGTACTCTTGCCGGCATGTATCCTTGCTCCGTAAAGTGTGTTAGTTATTGCATTGCTATAATCTATTCCTATAGAACCAAGGCCTCGTATCGAAACTATCCCCGATGCGCGTACAGGATGGCCCAAAACCTTCTTTTGGTCGTAAGCAATGGTGCTTATGCCCTGCTTGCCGAGTTCTCTCGCAGCTATCAGACCTGAAGTTCCAGCGCCTATTATTGAAACATTATACCGCATACACGCACCGCAATGCGAAAGGCACACACACCTTTAATAAGGTTTATGGCAAATATATTTTGTCTATTCAAAGATAAATAGCTTAGTCTAATGTGTCTTGTGTGTTTATGATAGCTGCAGTTATAATAGGGATTCTATCAATTGTGGTACCTGGATTCTTCCTTGCGCTTGCGCTCTTGAAAAGAACAGGAATGCACATGCTTGAGATATTCCTTATAGGAATATTTTTCGGAGTTCTGTTCCCTCCAACTATGGTGTGGCTTGAATCCTATCTGATGAATTACATACACATTTTTTCATTCTCTGCAGGATTATACAACGCTGACGTTATAGTACTAACAATCATCGGACTAGTCCTATCGTATTGGCAGGGCGCCCTGACGTGGGACATACTGCCATCATTCATGCGCTTCGGTAGAAGTCCATCAACTTACACCAGAGCAAAGGTAGTTACATCCGGCTCGATCAGTGCTGATTACAGGCAGCGAATTGCAGAGCTCCGCGGTAAAATATCAAGGCTAAACATAGACATGAAAATAGTCCGCGAACATGAACAGGAAGAACTGGACCTCCATAAGAAGCACGAAGAAGAAATTCATATTCTAAATCAGCGTGGGGCAGGTACGGAAGAAACAGAGAGTGTGAAGAAGCATCATGAAAATCAGGAGCACAGGTTGTTTGAGGATCATGAACGTGAGGAGCAGATGCTCTTGTCGCATGAAGACTCTACGCAGCAGGCTCACGGACAAGGTCAACGGCAGTGGACTACAATTGCAGCAATAATACTTACGCTGTTAGCAATACTAGATACAGCAATCGCAGGATTTAATGTCTACACACTTGTAACTTTTGGGGTTTTAATAACTATCATACCGATATTCGGATTCTTTGCTAATAAGGACAGGCGCAATATAGTCTGGGTTGTTCTGCTGTTATTGATGCTGGTAGCATTCGGATCAAGAATAGCTAACATAGCATTCTCGCCACACTTCTTCGAGTTCGATCCATACTTCGATATGATTAGCACGCAGGAAATACTTACATATGGCTATCAGCTATTCACTAACCATGCGGCATGGCCTGTACTTGTCAATGGAACAGTCCAGCGCATACAGCCAGTAGTGCCATACCTTGAGGCATATTGGTATCAGCTGGCAACGCCGGTCAGCGGCACAGCAATAAACACATCGCTTCTCAGCATAGTGTCAAGCATATACCCTCCACTGCTCGCAGCTCTGCTCGTGTTTGTTGTGTTTATGTTTGTTTACCACATATACGGGGATATCCCTGCACTAATAGCTGGAGGGCTTGCCGTTGCAATGCCAACCCTTATAACCACTTATATAGCAGGAGAGCAGTTGCTTGAGCCTTGGGGAATAACTGCACTGTTCTTCTTCTTTGCTGCTTACCTTCTTGCTGTAAGAAACCCTAACGAGAAGCGCTATGCAATACTTGCAGGGATAGCCTTCGTCTCAAACTTCCTTGGCGCCCACTACTACACAGTTACTTCAGGAATACTTGCAGTTTACATACTGCTACAATCTGTTATAAACTCCATACGCAACAAGAACGACATCAGCTTCTACAAGATGAACGCAATCGTCCTTATAGTAATAATAATAGGGTACATCGCATACGCTCCATACAATGCGGTATATGGTGGAGGAGTGCCTTCATTCCTGGGAATACCTACTATAGTGGCATTCCCTCTCGTGGCGCTTATATTCGGATTCATTGTAAGTTTGCTTACCGATACGTTGGATCACAAATCCATTCCGCGCAGCCTGGCTGGCATAGCCACTAAGACATCATCATGGTTCAATGCAAATACAAGCATCAGCATAGCACTGTCATTGATCGGCCTGCTGCTAATCGTAATTGGGCTGTTCCTGCTTCCTGTAATCATACTTCCTGGCCTTCTCATACTATCCATATTCGGCGTTTTCTCGATTATAATCGGGGTGGTGCGTGGCGGCTGGCTTGGAATAGAACGCCACAAAAAGACATATGCAAGATTTGCAGTTATAATTGTTTTGGGGCTTCTGTTAATAGTTGCTATACTATTCACGCCGCTTGGCAATTCCGTACGAAAGTACCTGAACCTTAGCATAAGGTTCACCACACCTTCCTCCCCTTTGTTTATGACGGTGCAGGAGTACGCTCCGACAGGTCTTTCCTATAACTTCGGCAGTTCGGGCTTCTTCGGAATAATCGCTGCAGACCTAGGTGGGTTTCCTGTGGTTTTGTGGCTTGTTTTGATAGTTTATGCTGCTATAGAAGCATATAACATAGTTGTCAAGGACTCAAAATCTAGTATATTCTCAATGACAATACTCGCAATACTGGCAGCTGCGGGAATGAGCGAAGTCAAGTACCTGCCGCACTTTGGTGTTGTTTACATAATAGCATTCGCTGCAGTATTTGCAGAGATAGTAGCGTTTATCGTTAAGAATAAGTCTGCAATAGAATGGAGATACGTGCTCTATATATTCTATGCAATAATAGTCGTAGTGGAGTCGTTCTCGATTATTCAGGTGTTATCCGCAGCAGCCGCATTCTCAGGTGTACAGGAGAACTCAGCTGCATACAACACCGCCTGCAACTCAATGGCTACAGGAAACTACACAAATGTAGTAGGGGCGACAATGTTCTGCAACCAGGTTCCTGCGGCATGGATTGCTGCTACTACGTGGATGTCACAGAACATAGGCCCTCTCGGCCCTAGAGTGCTGGCATGGTGGGACTATGGCGACTGGATAAACTGGTTCGGTAATACAAATGCTGTAATACGCGGAGACAACGCAGTCGCAGAACTTGACTACGATACCGCAGCAAGATTTGTCCTAGGCATAAACAGCAGTTTCGGACCTTCAGCGCTGGCCCAGTTCATGAACCAGAATACATTGCAGTCACAATACGTTCTCTTCGATTATCAGCTTGTGCCTAAGTGGTCCGCCCTTGACTTCCTTGCATGCGTAGACCAGAATCAGACAAGCCAGGCATTCGCAGAGTCTCAAGGCACAAAGTACGGAGTCAATTTCGTAACCGGCACATCGCAGTGCGAGATAAGCCACGACCCTGTGTATATAAGCATACCAGAGAATCCTTCAATAAGCGACTACTGCAGCTTTTCGAACTCTTCAATTGTAGCAGTGCATGTGCTTATGACCACTGGCGAGACAGTGCCGCAGCTGCTCAATCAGACATACTGTGTTGCCACATCAGCTCCAAATAATGGCACCGCACTCAAGGTTTACTATGCAAACGGCACAAAGGCCAACATACTCGTCGGTCTCAACAGTGAGTTCTACAACGGTGCAGTGCAGTTCACGCAGAACGGCCCAACATACCTACAGTTCATGGCAGTCTACCTGCCTAACGGCCCTAATGATACAATAAAGAATGCTCCAACGTACTTCTACAACTCCAACTATTACAGAGGCTTCTTCTTAGGCGATCTCTCCAACCAATTCACGTTGGCGTATCCCGGGCCTTTCAATGGTATAAACTACATAAACTTTACTGATCCGGTAGTGATATTTAAGCTAAACAACTATACAGCATCACTGCCTACTCACACTCCTAAGCCCAGCTGGGTGGTGAACAACTATACGCTGCCAGGCTGATGCGCAGCTATAAAAAGAAGATTTGCGATATCTTCAGCGTATGAAACTTATAATTATCCAGCCCTACTTAAATCTTAGAGGCGGCGCCGAGCGTGTAATGCTCAAGATAGCGCAGCATTACGATGCAAAGATATACACACTAGAGTATTCTCCAAATACCACCTTTCCTGAGTTCAAGGACACAAATATTCAGATAGTTGGCAAGAAGGTGCCGCTTTCTGAAATGCTGCCGTACAGGGCATCCCAGGGCTTAAGGTATGGATACAACTTCTACAACATGCAGATAAAAGAGGATTACGACGTTCTCAACGCGCACATATCTCCGAGTGAATGGATAAGGCACAAAAACCTGCGCGTTCTATGGTACTGCCATACTCCACCCAGAGAGGTATATGACCTTTACGAGTCAAGGATGCGCAACAGGTCCTACCGGCAGAAAATCATCTATTCTACAATGGCAAAAACATACAAATTCATATCCAACCGTGTCGTCAAGAGCATAGAGGAGATAGCAACCAACAGCACAAACACACAGGAAAGGATAAAGAAGTATTACGGCAAAAATTCCATAGTTATAAACCCTGGTATAGATTTCAAGGATTACTGGAATGAAGGCGATGGGAAATACTTCCTATGTCCTTCCAGGCTAACGCCAAACAAGCGCCAGGATTATATCATAGAGGCATACAAGAAGTTTTGTGCGAAGAGCAAAAGGAGGTATGGGCTTGTCCTTGCAGGTGCGCTATCATCTGATCCTGAGCATCAAGAATACTACAAAAAGCTCGTGCAGCTGGCCCGTGGCCTTGATGTCAAGATTCAGGCAAACCTTCCAGAAAAAGACATGAAGGAAATGTATGCTAACGCAACTGCGGTACTCCTCGCTCCGCAGAATGAGGATTTCGGAATAGTATACCTAGAGGCAATGTCGAGTTCAAAGCCAGTCATATCCGTTAACGAAGGAGAGCCGCGAAGGCTTGTGCATGAAGGCAAAACTGGTTTTCTTGTAAATTCGCCGCAGCACATGTGTGATCGGATGCTTGAACTTTTGGCTGACAAGCCATTGATTGAGAGAATGGGTAAGAATGCAAGAAACGATGTTGAGACTAAATACTCCTGGGATAAGTTCTTCAAGAAGTTCGACACCGTTATTGCGCAGGTGAAAGAAAAATAGTTGATTGCGCATATGCGCTTGCCTACTTCGATGGTGTTATAACATAGTGCGATATTACCTTGGCTGCACGCTCAAGCACTATCTTGATGTTTTTCTCGGTATTTGAGCCTGTGCAGATAAGCTTGCCGTTCTTGAATAGTATTATCACAGCCTTTGGCTCCTTTATGCGGAATATCGCTCCAGGAAACTGCTCGGGCTCGTAGTCGACCTCCTTGACATTCTTTGACAGAGAGAAAAGGTCTATGTTAGCATGCAGGTCTGAACTGACCACTATATTCTGTATCTTTATCTGTGGGTTGATCCGTGCACGCAAACTCTTCGAAGGCTTTGCCGGAGTTTTCTTTGCCAAATTATCACAGTATATTATCAAGCAAAGCCTTTATAAAGGCTACTTAGTTCCAACCCCTAATTAGGCTTGCAGAGCTTAATTGATAGTCGCTGCGCCGCGTCCGTCTTGCTTATTACGATTCCTGCGCAATTCAGTGATAATCCAAGCCACGCCAACACCAATTGCAGTTGCAAATCCTATATCCGCAAGCCAGGAAGACCCTTTTGATTCGCTTACGGTTGGGCTTTCACTGCGTAGTGCAGGTTTAATTATGTCTGCTGGCGATGGTGCCGCAACTTTAGGTGCTATACCGGTACCCGCCTTAACATTGACGACTATATACAATGGCCTAGTGCCTACATTCAACGGCTTGTCATTAACATAAACCGTAACCGGTTTCGTTGTTGGGCAATTATTTCCAGTGTAACGTCCATAATTCGGTCCGAGATATCCAGGAGCACCTGTCCCAGAACTAGGTATCACATAAGATCCCTGTGGAAATCTTCCACTTCCATAATAAGGCCCGAGATATCCAGGAGCACCTGTCCCAGAACTAGGTATCACATAAGATCCCTGTGGAAATCTTCCACTTCCATAATAAGGCCCGAGATATCCAGGAGCACCGGTTGCAAAACCCGGCATCGCATTTCCTGTATATGCATATGTTGCTGGGGGCTCAGTTGCAACTCCCCGAGCAGCCTGCACCAAACCAATGACCCCTGCAGCTAAATTTTCTGCTACTCCGGCATAGAACAAGTCTTTTCCAACACCCCCTCTTGCCTCCGCCCTCGGAGCATTTCCAAAAGCGCCAGCACCAGCAATTATTGCCGTAGCAGCTATTACTGTAGCTTTATTCTTTGTTTTTATTGTCATTTGGATTACCCACAATATATTATGCATTTCCACATATTTATGCCTTCCTGGATATTTCCATCGTAAATCCTGATCTTTACGCATTATCCATGCATATGACAAATGTCTAATGCTCTCTGAAGAGGGTCTTGAAAATCTAAATACCCATATGTCCGCTATTCCGAAAGGTTTTTGCTTTTTTCTATTGTAGGTTGTATTGGCGACAGAACTTCTGCGAACAACCTGTTTGTAGAAAATAGACGTCTATAACATTAGCGGAGCTGCCGTCTGTTGGCAGACAGCAACCACCGCCGACTTGATAGAATGAAAATGGTATCGAAACTAAGAAATATAGCACCAACGGTCGTTGGTATTGGAAGTGCGGTAGCAAGAGACCTGGGTCACTGGTATCGGAAAGGGACGATGTATGCAAAACATGTCGTCGCATTGGCTCTAGAACCAATATTCAGATGCAGTGATGCAGAGCTACCTGGAGAGTTGTGGGACAGGAAGTTATTGAGGATATTGGGATACAAATCGTGTCCTGATTCATCGATATACTCCAAAGTCCGAAAAGAAGTCGGTGAGGAAAAGATTGGAAGAACCACGGAATTGATAATACGCGAGCTGTATAGAGATAGATTTATCTCGAAAATGGCAATAGACAGCAGCTTCCTTCCGTATTATTTCAAAGACGATCCTGACGCTGCCTTCGGATACGTGACTCTGAAGAGAAAGGAACAGGAAATCCTTAAAGAGAAAACCCAGAAAGGGATCAAGAAGGGGTACAAAGTTCATGTCATTTATGACGTGGATACTGGAATCCCTCTGTACTGGATTGTCCTTCCTGCAAACGTGCATGACAAAGATGCATTCAAGACTCTTTTTGACTATGTCAGAACGCATTTCAGGTTTGCCCGTAATGCGAAACTCCTTGCAGATTCGGCGTATGACTCTTCGGATATTCGCATCACTCTGATAGATAACGGCATGCTTCCTGTCATAGCCGTAAACGGTAGAGGCCATTACATCTCTTCGAAACCTAGAGATAAAGACTACAGAAAGAGAGGCGCCATAGAGCGGTTCTTCTCTCTCCTGAAGATGAAACTTGGGATCTTGGATGTGAGGGTTAAGGGATTACAGAGGATAACTGCGCATGTGAACAGCTGCATGTTTGGTTACATCATAAAATACATACTGTAAAGTCTGGATTTACGACGACCAGGCTTCGTTAGGTTAGCCGAGGGCATAAACAAATCGTCAATTTCTCGTTAAGAAAACGCCAAAACCTCCATTTTGGGTTGGTTTTGATGTACCATATGCTCATAAAAACTTGATTTTTTGAAAATCCGACGTATTACAAAAAGGATTTTCAACTGCCACAGTTGTATACCCAGTCCAATTCCTTTTTATTCTTTGCATGAGTTATACTCACCAT
>JAEHJW020001422.1_pt1 | contig 12777 bp, 13 predicted proteins | sample 9271431 | NCBI WGS metagenome assembly JAEHJW02
TGCTGATCTTGAAGACTTTGCCTAAGAGCATTAATCTGCTGCTGTTTAGCCAGTGCGAGCTGCGGAGCTAGCCGTTGATCTAAATAAGATTGCTCGTAATTAAGCGTATTCTGAGGCGCATTAGCCGGAGACTCCATTAGAGAAGTTATAGCTGCTTGATCCATGATGTCACCTCGTCATTTTACCAGTAACCGCCAAAGCTGTACCCTCCGCCACCAAAATAGCTAGGCGTATAGCTACTATATCCGCCACCAAAATAGCTAGGCGTATAGCTACTATATCCGCCACCAAAATAGCTGGGCGTATAGTTAGGCATGTTTGATATTGTGTTAGAAATATCAGGTGGAGCCCAGGATGGTAGCCATTGAGCTGAATAGTTAGATGGGTTGTACCCTCCAGCAGGAGGCCCATGCGGTATCTGATATGGGACATACGTACTTGTAGGCGCCGTGTATGCCGGAGCTGGGGGCGGGGAATATACCGTATTCGCTGCGTTACCAAAAGAGGATATTGACGTCCCTCCCCACGGATTAGACGCATACGAATTATTCGCGGTGTAAGTATTTGCCAGTTTGTCGGCTATAGTTGGCGCATTATATGTTCCGCCCCATACTGGGGTTGACGATCCGCCCCAATAAGAATTGCTAGATGACGGAGCAGTCCATAAGCTGGCAATATCATTGCTCGCTGTAGTTCCCAGTGTTGGGGCGTACGTATATCCGCCGCTAGGGGAAGTATATGAAGATGTGCCAGTCTGCCATGGCATGGAAGTGTTATTGCCCCCTACGGCCCCTGATAGACTGCTGGGGGCACTACTGCCACCACTACCGGATGAAATCATTCCGCCAACAGCTTTAGCTCCAGACGAAAGTAACTTCCCAACGCCGCCAAGCGCCGCGCCGACCAAACCGGTTATGTCAGCCCCACCGCCAGCCGCACTTCCAATGCCAGCAGATGCTCCCCCAGCCCCACCAGTAGTTTTCTGGCCCGTAGCCGCGCCGCCGGTTGAATTTATTAACCCGGCAAGTTGTGACGCATAATTGTTATTTGCTGTCTGTGTGTTCAGTATGTTGTTCGCCAAAGCATTCCCTGAATCAACACCCAAATTAGAAGTGGCATTCGCAAGCGCCATATTGATTACGGCGTTCTGGCCGGCCAGATTAGTCCCGGCAGTATTTTGGTAATTTACCGCGTTTAACCCAGTGTTCAGCTGGCTGTTCAGGATGTTAAACGCATTATTGGCCTGAGATTGCTGATTAGACAATCCTTTACTATAGTTGTTTAACGCCTGATTGTTAATTTGACTCTGAATGTTGAAATTATTCAGATTTTGATTTGTATAATCATTTAATCCTGTCTGGTATCCGGCAAGAGCTGAATCCAATGCGTTTTGCTGTAATTGATTAGCAGCAGTGCCGCTCCCATAACCTCCGGTAGCAGATAATTGACCACCTAGATTCTCGGCATATTTCTTTTGAGCCAATAGTTGCAATTGGTATTCAGGACTATTCAAATAGTCAGACATACCGTATGTTTTAATATACTGAGGGCCGAGACTTCCCATCAAGGAATTGATTGATTGCTGTTCAGGCCCTTGATTATAAGTCTGATAATTATACGGAGTTGTCCATCCTGGCGTTGCTGCTTGCATATATGATTTAGCAGCACTTCCAATATCAGAATACGGTTGAGCCCTGGCAACATTCTGATTATATACAGTATTCTGCAACCCCAAAGAGTTGTTGGCAAACTGGTTCTGCACTCCTATGGCGTTATTGTATGCGGCAATTTGAGCTTGGGTCGCCTGATTATATGCGTCAATTGTGTTCTTGTTCTGAGCATTTGCCGCGATGCCTTGCCCAACTGTAGTCCCTAACGCGGTAGGCAAGCCTAACAGATTAGCCGCATATCCGCCAATTAGTGGACTTAATGCTTGCATTGTTGAGTCCATTTCCCCCCCTCCGATCCTAAGCCGATAACTCTGAAAAAGAATTAGTTATTATTTTACGTGAAGATCCAGCAAGACGCAACTTGAATACTTTGTTTCTGGAATATCCTAGCCGACGCCAAATCATTCTATTATTATATGATCCAGTTGCGCCGGTTGTACAAGGATATTCATTAGACCAGGTATATCCTCCATCATTAGACCAAGACAAGTATGCAAGATCGTTAGTCCCTCTCTCGCCATCAAGAATAAGTTTGCTTATAAATACATTACCCATTTCGTCAGGTTCATATATCGGCTCTGCTATTCTGATGCTTACTATTGGCTCCCCAGCATCATCATAATTAGTGCTTGACATTTCGTATATATTCCCAACACGATAGTCTCCGACTATATGTTTATTGTTAAAATTGGAATAACAATTAGACAAATGTCTATTGCATGAAGTTTGCAATGTTTGGTTAAAAGATACCACTCCATTATTAAATGTGGATTCATTTATATTTGTGTATGTTGATCTCTCATGCCACATTTTGCTATGCGAATCATAAACTAATGTAATGTTATCCGTGTTGAATGTAAGAACATAGAAGATATGTCCCTCATCTGCATAGCAATATGCAAATGAATCAGTTGGGGTAGATAACCTGGAAATCTTGTAGTTAATTGCAGGCGGGCTAATTACTGCCACTCCGCCTTGAGTCATTTCGACTATACCTATAAACGGAGCTGTATCGTTATTTGTCCGTTGTGTTGCCAGCATGAAAATAGAACCATCTCCACGGACAACGGTATTACGTGACAACGTGCCATAATCCATTACTGCGTTAGGGTATCTTGCAAAGGGGCACCCAACGGTTGTCGCTGTGCCAGTATTATAAAATAATTCGGTAGAGTATTGCTTAACAACGAATAAGACTTGATGCGAATTCAATGTGGTCTGTATGGTATCAGACACTCCTATTGCCGAAGCATAAGCCAGACCTGTAAATGTAGTGCCATCGTAGGCGTTGCTAACATCGAATCGCATAGTGTTATTGGATGTAATAAAATATCCATCCATATAACTAACTGTAAAAGGCTTGCTAGGAAATGTACTTCCATAAACAGTAGAAAGCACATTAGTGAATATATTATATATGTATAGATGCAGGCCATCTACTATTGCTAATTGATTGCCTCCGACTCCATTCTTAGATACTCCATTATCGGCAAACATTACACTGCCAAAATTAGTGCTGATTTGTCCGATATATGAAACATTGTAATTTACATCTAAGCTGTATAGCATATTTCCACAGATGCAATACAACATATTGTTGAATGTATAAATACCTCTTATTGATGGATTGCCTAAATACGCAACAGAATTTACTCCAGGAGTTCCAATAAGAGAAAGACTCCCATCAGTATTAAGTTCTGGAAAGAAATTTATACACCTAGAAGTGTCTATACTCCTAGACCTGCCATTGTATGTAGGCCCTAAAAAAGGAATCTTCATCTGTCAATCATGATATTATATGCGTTATTGGATTTAGGAGAATTATTCATCTTTGGTAAATCAGTTGACATGGTGAATGTTTCGCCAGAATAGCGATAGATAGCTGACAAAGAGCTTTTAGCCACTAGCACCAAATCAATAGGCATCTGGGCACCAGTGTTTTGATGATAATGTCTGAATAGCCTTGTCGCTAAATTGTAGATGAGCGCCTCATAATATGCGGCGTCAAAAGTGATAGGGTCTGATACACTGACAAATTCGGTCAAATACTTATCAGACGTAATAAACAACGTGTAGGAGTTTATTGCATCCGGGATGGGATATAAAATTATCTTTCCGATATTATTTGCTTGCTGGGCTAGGCCAGGATCGTATGCCAATACTTCCGGCAATGCTTCCGTATATGAACTATCGGAATATGAATATATTTCTTTTTTATCTCGTATTTCCAATGGAATGTCTATGTTATTGGAATACCTGATAAATGCAGAAATAATTTTAATCGGCTTGGAGGAGGTTAAATCAGCGCCGGATTGACCGATGGTATAGGTCGATTTTCCAGCTACAAGTGGAAATGATTCATCGACAGTACCGCGTATGACAACACGGTTAGCTGACCATGAATCAATCATTACATTGAGAGTTCTAAGCCCTAGATTAAATTCAGATGGTGTAGGGGTTTCATCTACCGCTGTAGAACCTATAAGTCCCATTGCATCTGATATAATATCCTGGACTTTTAGTTGCATTTATATTTATTCCTCTTCTTTTTTACACTCAAATCAATCATATCAAGATGATTTAATTCATTAATATGATCCAACTTATTAATCGGTTCCTCATTAGGGGAATTAATAAGCGGGTTTCCCTCGTCATCCATGATAACGGCGTAGTAGATACCATTCTCATCTTGCCGATACTGAACCTCTGACATAGCTTATTACCTAAAATTTCTTCGATCCACGCTTACGCATGAAATCTTCTATAGAGGAAGTGGGCTTCTTACCCTTCTTCGGTTTCTTAGCTTTCATCTTCTTTGGTGCGATTACTATAGCTAGGGCATTACCTTTCTTCTTCATTTCTTTACCCCCTTCTTCTTTGCCTTCTTTCCATTACCCGAAGGCATCTTGATGTCGGGAGTTTCCCCATAACCGAAGCTAGTATTACTCTTTTTAACGGGCTTAGTCTTCTTCTTCATGTCGATGATCTCCATTTTTAATTTTAATCAACCAAGAATTCGGCAAGCCAACTGAGGCCGAAGAACTGCCCACCCACCAAGCACATCAATACGGCACGGATACGCATCGTTGTTAATGTCATACGCCCGTACAATTCGCATTGAAATACCTTCGTGTTCTCTACGATCCGCGAAATCCACACCCTCCGGCACTGGCAAGTCAACAGTCGCCAGAGTAAAGGCATCCGAATGATAAGCCATATTCTGCGGGGAAGTCACACCACTGCCGGATACGTTCGTTACCCAAGTCACAGCAGCACCATTAGTCGCGCTGAAATCGCCAGTGGCGGTAGTCACCGTACCATTAGCAACTGTGGCACCGGTAAGAATCGGCGTGGGGGAGACGGTCAGGGTGCCTACACCAGTGGCATCCAACGCAACTGCGGAAGTATTCACGAACTGCTGCAACAATCCCGTGGACTGCTGATTCTCAGGATTCACGGAGTACACCCCCGCGACAGTGAATACGGCGCCGGCCGGTACGGTCAGGGAAACGCCACCACCCGTAATACCAATGGTATTGGTGTTATTCACCAGAACTGCGGAAGTCGTGCCATTAGTCAACGCGGGAGAAGTAAGCGGGTTGATATTCTGATCCATGGCAAACTCAAACCCTAGCGCAGACCCCAAGACACCCTTCCGATACTGCTCTCCGAGCAAATCTTGGGAGTTAAACAGCCCAGATAGACCCGAAACGGACTGTGCATGCGCCGCAGGATTCATTACTACACGGCGATTTTCATCACGAGGGCAGGCGGAATTGTCAAGCATCATCCCGGCATTCAAAAAACAAATCGGCGCGTTGTACTGCGCCAGGCCCGTAGCAGACCCGCCACTCGTGCCAGGGGTAATACCGGGAGTGCCGACACAATTATAAATATTATTGGATAACTGCAATCCCTCAAGGTCGATACGAGAAGCTACTTTTGCCAATGCTGGGGCCAGAATACGCTTAGAGAAATCGTCAAGGCTAAGGGCCAACTCTGAAGATGTAAACGAAATATCCACACCCCATTGCCTATTTACGGTAACAGGAACAGTTGACTCTACAGTATTCTGCGCGGTCAGCGTAGCGCCCGTGCGGACATAATACTGGTTGGGGTTCCTGACGTTTACAGTCGCGCCGATCTTGGCCCCGGTCTTGTTGAATTGAGAACTGTATTCTCGGTTGACTCCCTTGGCGAATACAAGGTTGTTATGAAGAATACGCTGGGCCTCATTCAGGATTAGGCTGGTTGTAAGTAAAGTATTTGTAGTCATTGAATTATCTCCTCATGTTTTTATTGCGACGTCTAATGAATTCAGCAATAGGCAAATCTTCATCTTTAACGACTGGCGATCCAGATGCCTTAACTGTTTGAATCGGTGCGGGGGCCTGGCTAACCTTTCTTGCCGGCGATGCTGATTTCGCCTGTAATTTACCAACCAGTTCCCCAAGTTCGCTAGCTGCAAGCAATGGCGGCATTGCCGCGACTTTCGCTGACCATTCGCGGTTGTTATCTAAGTGCCGGAGCAACTGGGCCGCGAACTTTGAATTCTTGATGACTTTGCCCATTGCCGGGCTAACCTGAAGCGTCTGGTCATCGATAATTCTGAACAAGTCTTCCTTGTCATGTTCGACACTCAAACGTTCCCGAAATGACTTCTGCTCATTGTTAGCAATGGCTTCGTTCTTTTCCGCTTCCAGTTTCTTTGCATGTTCCTCCAACCGCTGCTGAATCTTAACCTCTGCCAGCTTTAGAATATACTCTTCCTTAGCCTGCTCATAAGACTCATAGCTGTCGAAGTTCTCAATCTTAGGCACAGCAAGTTTGCTTGCTTCCGGCGGTGTGGCGGGCGGAGTGGCCTTAGCCTCTGCTTTACCGCGCCAGTACGCCGCTTCCTGCTCTGCCCTACGTCTTGCTTCTTCTTCTGCCTTCCTCTTGCTTACTAACTGCTTGATCCGCTTCTCAGCGTTCGATGGTTCCGCCCCATCATCATGCTCGGTAGGTGTGTCAGTTGGTGTGTCAGTTGGTGTATCAATGGACTGATCTTCGGTTTGCTCTGGGGCCGAATCCAGATTGTTTTCGGCAGTCGTTGACTCTTCAACGGGGGTGGCGCTTTCGGATTCCATGATCCTAATCTCCTGTGTTGGTGATTATTCTTTTGCATCGTGGGCATTTGATTTCATACCATCCTGAAATCCTTCCTAATAGTTTCCCACAAATGCACCTAATGTCAACTAATTTCATTGTGGTCTTAACTCTTTTAATGCTTTTATTTTGTTTAATTCGTGTTTGCTTTGGGCTTCAGCCTGTTTAATGAGTAGTTTCATTTTCTCATATTCGACTTTAAGCTGTTCTGTTTGGACTTTGGCCTGGGCTAGTAATTGCGCGGGATTAGGCGGAGGCGGTGTTGGTGGCGGGTCGCCTTCCTTTGGTTCTATCAGGCCTGGAGGCAATGCCTTACGCAGTCTAGCCGATAGCTCTTCAGCGTCCTTGAAGTCCATATTCTTAACCAGGATGTCTGCCCCCAATGCCATTTGCTGTGGCATTGAATTAGCCAAACTAAGTATAGACGCCACCGACTCTTGTCTCTGCGTAGTATAACTAGGCCCGACGACTACCATCGCGTCATATTTGCCAGTTGACAAATCGTTAAATTTCGTATCAGGGCCATACTTACGCAAGTCTGTCAATAGCCTATTGGCATCCATGCGGCTAAATCTAGCTGGATTGCTTCTCAACGCATCTAGCGCTTCACCAATGGTCGTATTTATAGGCACATAACTACTCGTATTGTCAAAATGCCTTAATCTAATATCCTGTTCGGAATCATATACTTCCGAGATCATTTCATTGATTATCTTCCCTGAATACTGAATGCTTCTCGATAAATTATCAATAAATCTAAACGTCCCCACGTCGCCTGGGGTTTGTCTAGCCCGTACTGCCGCGCCAGTTTGTTCGCTTCCAGATGCCCCTACATCGGCGTTGAACATGCCAATTACTTCCTTTAGGTGATTCTCAGCTACGGCAATCTGGGTAAACAATGCGGTAGGTGGTTGCGGGGTGGAATTGCGTATCGGCGGCCCCGGCGCGTCCATATCGACGTTGTATCTCAAGAACGGATGGTTCTCTATATTCGACGTGGCGTACTCGTTCTCATACCCCTCAAATTGCTTTGCCGTGCCTAACCAAGGCGCTTTAGGTGCCAAGGCAATAGTCTCCGCCGCTGCGGAAACCCAGTAGTTCAATATCTTCTGCGGGTCTTTTGCTTTCCTAATCAGGCTGCTGATATAAGTCTTTCCTTCGATATTAGTCCGTTCTCCAACCAGCAAGATGATCGGGATGAATTTCCCAGGGAAAATCTCACCTTTCAACCCTGAAGAACTTAAAATCTCGGTAGCAGTGCAGACCCAATGCCGGATGATGGTCTCTTTAGTCTCCTTGGTATTGACCGCTTTAGGACGATCTCCAAGCTGCGACATCTCGATTATGGGCTGCGGTATGGGAGGCTGAGGTATGGGAGGCTGTACTGTGGATTGACCGGACTGCTGCGGAACGGGGTTCTGGCCGGGAGGCTGCGGAACGGGGTTCTGGCCGGGAGGCTGCCCCGAGGATAACATAGGTAGAGCAGTAGGGGGGACGTTGGGTCGTTGACCTGCTTTAACTAGCAAATCATCATACTTTTCATCCCAGTTGGATTTCCTATCGTTATATTCTTCCTCGGTTATTACTTCACCGTTTTCCAACTGCACCATTGTCACGGTACGGGTATCTTTTTTAAAATATTCCGCTACCGTGACTAAATTATCGTCAAACCAGTTCTCACTTCCTAACCCAGATGCAATGTTGAAATTGTCAGACGTAGGCGCTGATGCTTTAGGATACCTACGTTCAAATTCTTCACGTGATATCTTATCTAAAATAAATCCATACTCAGCATCCGCCCCTGTAGGGCTTACAGCGTCTGGGTCTAAATACACCATGAATGGATTCGGGATCAGTTGCAAATATATTTCTTGATAAAACGGATTGTCTTCTACTTCACGTGTCAATACTCTCCATGCCCCATATCCACACTTCAAACAAGACTCGAAGGCGTCGTCGTAAATCGACGCCGCGTCTGAATTGTATTCGATATTACTTATCAGCCCTTCCCTAATAGACGCAATCATCGGGTCAGCATTACTATCTACCGGCGCAATCTTTATCCTCGGTCTGTTCTGCCGTTCATCACCTACCAGTTGATTTACATACTTCGGGAGCATGTTTACCGTCAAAGCAGGTCTGTTCCCTAACGAACGACGATTTAACTCAGCCGCACTCCATTGGCTAATGTGCATAAACTTCAAATCGTCTATTGCATCACGACGATTATGCGCGTCGGCATCAACCGCTCGCTTTAAGTCCTTCTGCATCCGACGTAAAAACTTTTCAGTAGGAGTATTCATAATTTTTACCATACACCAGCATGTGCATGTTTTTCAACATAAAAATTTACCGGTTTCCTATCCAAAGCCTTAACTGAAGTGAATAGTCTTGTCGCTACATACTGCAACGCATCGTGAATGTGGCTTGTATGATTCTTCTCAGGATCCGTTTTGTATTCTCCAGTGTTGCCTATTTCCTTATACCTGTATGCCCCCTCAAACCCTTCTATCAACGTCTTACATTCAGGATGGATTATAATCGCTGGTTTGCCAGAAACTAATTTGGTTAATCGTGACTTAACCGACTCTTTCCTAACTTGCCATGTCTGTATTCCATTCTCCAAATTCAAATCATATCCCATCTCATGCGCCCTTTTCATTATGTAATCCCTAGGGCTCTGTTTACTGCTGTCTCTATTCCTACCCGCCGGGTCAGCGTAATCTATATATTTCGTGCCTTGTGGAAGATTCTTGTTGCACCATATCAACATCCCTTCAGCTGCATCCAAAATACCAGTGTCGCTGAAAACAAACTCCTTGAATATTACCCATTGACCTAACCCGTTTATGTACGTTAAAATTATCGCCGGATTCAATCCGGTGTTGTCCCATCCCCTGATAACCTCACGGGAACTTGTATTAAATGCGTTGGCGGTCGCCTCGGCGCTTACATGCAAATCATACGAGAACTCAGGATACACCAACTTTCCACTACTTACTTCAAAACTACATTCGTATTCCCTTAAATACGCTTCTTCACCCATTAACTCACGAGCCGCTACCAACTCCTCTTCGTCAAGCACACCTGTCTCAGACGCCTTCAGTACGCTTGTATAAAAATCAGGCATCCCCTTCGCCTTCTGCAATAAATCATAAGCGTGGTTCTTGCCATTCGGTGTGCCGCTTAATACCGCAAACCCCTTCCGGTCAGATAAGCATGGCCGTATGATAGATGCCAGCACGTCTCTATCCATCAAGGGATACTCATCCATTACCACGCCGTCCAGGTATAAACCACGTAGGCCATCAGCATTATCCGCCCCGAATATCCTTATCCGTGCGCCATTAAACGGAATGTCTATCCGCAATTCACTCTCGTTTCGCTCCACACCAGGTATTACACTCGTGTAATACTTCATGTAATCCCACGCTAAGGCCTTACCCTGCTTGAAATAAGGCGCAATAAAAGCATATCGCGGTTCCCTTTTCTTGTCCAATAATGCCGCTCTGATTAAATGATTTATCAGCATTACCGTCTTCCCAAACCTTCGGTGTATGAAAAGTATCGCCCACCGGTGCTTGGCTAACTCCTCATGCAATACCATCTGAAATGGCCTCGGATTATATGGGATTCTTATCACTTAACCATCCTATCTCAATCTTGTTTTGTATCAACGTTTGATTGCGAGTAGCGTTCTCCTTCCCATCTAGCCCCGCCCATTTAACCATCGCCTTTATCGCCTCTAGCTTTACCATCGCTGGCGTGTCTGGAGAATGTATTAAATCGTCAATCTCTCCTATATAACTCTCAGCCTTGAATTGCGCCTTGTCCTTGAATGTATGGCCCTTCTCCTGAATAGTATTGCTATGCCGCGCTACCGCCATCCTAAACGCGCTATCACGATACAATACCACTAGGTCAGGCATCGATATGCCATGCCTTCGGCATACCGTGTCCTTCCCTACCCCATTCGCTACGTCATATGCTAGTTCATTGCTCCATTCCATGTCCACTATTATACCACTTTACACTTTTTTGTAAAATTTTTTAAGCCAGGGCGGAAGGGGGATTACGTAAAAAATAAAAAGAATTCCATAATGGGGTACGCCGGGCCCGACTCTCAGGAATAGTAATCGTTACCGGGCCGGGGGGGCGGCTGCCTGGGGATGGTCAAGAAAAAAAATACGGACATCTTATTTTGTCTTGACACTTATTTTTAAGTGATATATATATTGACCATAAGCGGGGCAATAACGCCCCCGACACACGACAGGGAGGAGACCATGGTAAGAGTAAACGAGCATTTGAAGCTGGACGTAACGGACTACAACGAGACCGAGCAGGCCGAGATGACAAACCGGTGCCTTGAGGGCCATCAAGACGGCCTGGTTGAGTGGTACGGATATGGAGAGGTTGCGGGGCTAAGAGCCCGCGCAACTTATCTTACCACAGAGGGCGACGAAAAGATTGTCGAGGACAATGGCGGCGATTGGGGCGGCATAGATTGGGACGCTAGATTAGCCTATGTCGACATACTGACTGATGATGGCGTGGTTGTAGTTACCATTGATAACCCAGACCACGACACAAGCGACGCCGACGAGGATGACTAACAAACACTTAGGAGGTAAGACCATGATCAGCGACAAGTTGCGTAAGGCAGTGGTCAAACAATTCGGCGGGGCGCGGGCATTTAAGGCCGCCGCCCCGGAGGTCTGCCAGCATGGCATTGGGGGCGGTTTTGCCGGATTTATCTACTATGCCGACACAGTAAGATTTTACCAAAAAAACAAGGCCGACATACTATCGCTGGCCAAGGAGCAAGCCGAAGATATTGGCCAATCGGTTCTGGAAATGATCAAAGGTTTCCGGTGTTTGGAGGGGATGACCATTGACGAAATCGCGGAAGGCATCTACACGACGGGGGGGGATGTCCAGGTGGCGAATGCCCTGGCATGGTTTGCCGCCGAGGAAGTATGCCGGGAGTATTGCGACAATATGTAGCAATTATATTGCACTGCCTGCAAAAATTATATTGCACTAAAACCGGGCGATAACGCCACCAGAAAAATAACAGGGGAACACCATGGTCAACCTCGAAAAAATCGCAAAACAGGCGAAGTCAATTGACTACGATACACAAACCCCCTGGCCACACGCCGCCGTCGCTCTAGCGCGGGTCTATCGCCTTCTGCCGGGATGCGAAATCGGCAGCACTGGTATTTTCAAGCCGGCCATACTTCGTTTTTCCGGCGGGGAGGGGGCTGGCCTCTTAATGCCATTAAAAATTTTAACATGATGGCATTAACTTTTTTAATGGGAGTGGGTCATTTCACCCACCTTATGTTAAAAAATTTAATACCAGGTGACAAAAATTGTCACCTTAGGTGACAAAAATTGTCACTGCAATACGATTTTTGCACTGCCTGCAAAAATTATATTGCACCCCGAAACCCTTGCGGCAGTAGGGCTGACAGGGATGTCGAAAAAACCGTATAAAATCAAGCACTTACAAATAATCCAATAAAATCAACCATTTACAGAATTATATAATAAAATCAACCATTTACAAATATATAATAAAATCAACTACTTATCTCTCTTCTATATATATTATATATTTTTTTTTTATTATTATTTCTGTATGACTGTCTGCATCATGTTGTCTAGGATTCTAGGCCCCTATTGGCTTTCCCCTGCATCACCCCTGCAACGGGTGGTTGCGGGTGCACTCCCCCTTAGGCGGGTGACGCAGGGTTGATGCAGTCTGGTTGCAGTGCCTTTTGTAGTATTTACGGGGGGTTAGGCTTGTTTCTGTATGTCTGGTTGCAGGTGTGCATACGCGGCCCCCTCCAAGCAGGCCCCAAGCCTAGCCCCCAAGCCCCCCACACCGAAACCACCTCAAGCAGAGGTGCGACATGCGCCTTGCGATTCCAGGCGATTTTAGGCCCCTAGG
>JAEHJW020001486.1_pt1 | contig 12777 bp, 12 predicted proteins | sample 9271431 | NCBI WGS metagenome assembly JAEHJW02
GCCAAAGACCAGCCTGTTCGGTGGGCGTGTCAGAGGTCAAATCCAAATTACCGAACTAAGTATGTAGATCTGTCTGTAGAGGGCTTGCGGACGCGGGTTCGATCCCCGCCGCCTCCACCAATAATACCCCCAAAGGGTTCCGACACCGTCCTAGCGGCGGTGTTTTTCTTTGTAGCATCAAGCATTGATTGTCCATTAAAGACTTGCACAATCCTACAGCATCCGCGCATAATGGGGGTATTTAAGGGGGTATTACCTCAAATTGAACCGGAGGATTTTATATGTCTGGGGGTATCGGCGGAAAGCTTACGGATAGGGCGATTAAAGCCTTTGTGGCAAAAGCAGAGCGCGGCAAGAAGCTTGCGGATGGGGGTGGCCTGCATCTCTTCATCACGCCTGCCGGTGGAGCCACTTGGCGCATCAAGTACCGGATTGACGGCAAGGAGAAGATCTACTCCATCGGCGCTTACCCTGCCGTTTCCTTGGCGGCGGCGCGGGTTGAGCTTGGCGAGGTCAAGGCGCTACTCCGGGAAAACAAAGACCCGGTTACTCAGCGCCGCATCAACCGAGCGGAAACCAGCGCATCCAGCGACAACACCTTTGAGGCCGTCGCGGGCGTATGGCTGACCATGAAGCAAAAGGAATGGAGCGCAGGACATTACACCAAGTCCTCGCGGGCATTCGAGCGCGACATCTACCCGGCCATCGGCAAGCTGCCCATCGCCAGCATCACCCCCGCCATCGTGGCAAAAGCCATTGAAGACATCCACAAGCGCGACGTGCTCGAAACCGCTACCCGCATTCTCCAACACCTGAATGGCGTTTTTCGCTACGCCCAAGCCAAAGGGCTATGCCGCGACAATCCCGCCTTGCCTGCCCGCGAGATACTCCCCCGCAAGAAAGACACCGGGCGGATGCCTGCCTTGCTGGACTATGCCTCGCTGGGTGATATTCTGCGCCGTGCGGATATGTCCAGAATTTCCCCGTCTGTACGCATGGCGCATCGCTTGTGCGCATTCACGGCCATGCGCATCGGCAACATCGTCGAAGCCGAGTGGAAGGAATTTCACCTCGACGACGATCAACCCACATGGATCATTCCGCGCGCGAAAATGAAAGTCACTTCCCGGCCCATAGACCACCGCATCCCCCTGTGCCCGGAAATCGCCGCCGAGTTGCGCCAGTGGCAAAACGTGTTCGGCGGTAAAGGCTACGTGTTTCCTTCCCCTGCCGGGGGGAAACACATCGGGCGTGAAGCCATCGAAAAGGTGTACCGCGTAACCTTGGGACTGGATGGAAAACATTCGCCCCACGGCTGGCGCAGTTCATTTTCCACACTGGCGCGCGATAACGGCACTGCGCGCGACGTGGTGGAGCTTGCCCTGGATCATGCCCACGACAACGAAGTCGCGCGCGCCTATGACCGTGGTGAGCGGTTTGATGAGCGGGTAAAACTGTTTCAGTGGTGGGGAAAGCAACTTGCCGCCGCGCAGCACGGGGCAACGATCATCCCGCTAAAGACCAGAGCGGCTTGATGGGTTGACGCATAGCGAATTAGTGGTGTGTCAGGCGGTTATCTGCTCACTGGAGAATCCATGTCATGGCCTTATCATTCATTGCGCGGCTGGTTGTTTCCTTGGATAGCATTTGACCGAAGACGCGATCCAATCGAATTTTCAACTATCTTCGCTCTCAGTCGTTCTAAGTTATCATCCCGCTGCACTGGCAATTGCAGCAATCTCGCCAATGATTCTAGCATTGGTCTATTTGCGACTTTCTCTTTCAGCAAAGCCTCGCCAGCCTCCCTTGATGGCAACTCAACAAGTTGGCCTGCGATTTTGTGAAGATATTCTGTGTCTATCGGAACTTTCGACTTAACCTGATTTTTTTTGCGCTGGGGTTCCGTGTGCATCAATGTCGAGGCCTGCTTAAATATCGAAGCAAGACCTTCGTCTGATGACTGACTATCAATATAGTCCGCTAGTTGACGCAGGATTTTTGCAAGTTCGCTTCTTTTGTTCATGTCATCCCTATCGGTTATTTCCACCATTTCATCTGTTGACCGAATTCTGTCGCCACCTCTTCCAGCCCATCCACAACACTTTGGTGGCTCCCTGAAGCATACCGATTAAGAACTACCGGCACTCCGTACTGCGGGGCATCGGCAAACATTGTATCGTTTCTCTTAATGTACGATTTGAACACCGATAGCCCCGCTGTTTGGTGTTTTCCCATAAAAGCTCTTTGGGCAGCCATAGGATCGCCGCCGTATTCCTGAATCATGGTAAATACTACACCGAGCATCTTAGGTTTTATTGGCTCAATCTTCTCACCCTGCGCCAGCTCAGCGAAATCATTGTAGTCCTTCACAAGACCGGTCACACTGAGAATCAGATACTCGATACCAAGCGTAGAAAGATAATCTGGTCTCGCAGGGACAAGCATAAAGTCACTGGCAATAAGGGCTGTTTTTGTGACTATATTAAAATTTGGCGGGCAGTCGATTAGAACGAGATCGTACTCATCTTCCGAAAACTCGGCGAGGCCGTTCACCAACCTCCGATGTACAGAAATAAAGTTCTTCTTTGCTTGCACAAGCGTTGCGCCGCCCAAGTTTGTCGCCAATTCCAAGTCAACGTTAATCAGGCCGAGATGTGAGTAGATCGCATCGACCCTGCCACCCGCCGATCCTAATTTACTGTTAATTCTTGAAGGAGTCTGCACGATTGATTTAAGTGAAATTGGAGAACCATGTTCAAATGAGTCAAACCAACTCTTGATCGTTTTACTTGCAGCATAGTTATCTTTCCATTCATCAGGTGTTATCAATGAAAATGTCAAACTTGCTTGGGCGTCCAAATCCAATAGAAGAATTTTCTTGCCACGGAACGCCAGTTCAGCCGCAAGGTTCGCAGTAAGGCTTGTTTTACCAACGCCACCCTTGTAATTTATAACAGATACCACGTTCATAATTTCCATCCCCTTTGAAAATTCCTGCAACATCCTTCACATTTCACAAATAGCAGCGGTCTAATTTTTTGCACCGACACCGCCACCGCCGAATTTTGTTTTATCGGGAATCAGCCATCGGTCAACTCACCAATTCAGTCAGCGAACTAACCACCTTGAACTGAACTTCCTCAAAATTCTTGAAGTGTCGCTTGCCGCACTCAATTCGTAATTCCTCAATCGGGCGCAATAAATCAAGCCGCACATGGTCGCCGTTGCCCGTCTTCTTCGTCTCTGCGACAAAATACAGCGTCCTATCGTTGCGGTAGGCCAGCGCCCAGTCCGGGTTATACGATCCGACAGGCGTTTCAATCTGAAACCAGCGCGGCAGTTTGATGTAGAACAGCACGTCGTCGTTGTCTTCACATGCCTGCGCAAAGTTGCGTTCCGGGCTAGAGTTAGAATCAATGACAATATGCGAGAACAGCGTTTTTTCTTGTTTCTCGACCGCCTTCACGTTGGACGCGAACACGTCCATTAGATCATCGCCCTCAAAGTGGCGCATTTCGTAGGCCAAGCCTTCGACCTTGAAATATTCGACACCATCCACCAGCACCTCGCGCTTCACTGCACCCACCGCCTCCGCCGCATGGTCGATGAATGCCTGAGGATTGTTGACGGCATCCGCAAGCCGCCCAGAATCGAGCAGAATGCGCGCCACGGTGGACTTCGCCAGCCCGGTTTTTTCCTGCACTTGCCCGACAAAATCCGGCATCACATATTTTGCTTCTATCGTCTGCGTGCGGAAGCCCGTTTGCACTCCATCTACACCGGCAGCGCTGATAACAATATCGGCGCGCGTCAATGCCACTTTCGGGCGTTCGATGGCTGGCATTTTTTCCTTGATGCGTTTCGCCGCTTTGGCAATCAGGTCGCCCGTGTTGTAATCGACGCGGTAGCGCGTTCTCGCCTTAATCCTATCCCATAGTGCCAAGAACCCGTTGTCCGTGTCGTAACCCTTCTTGAGCCTCACCGTGATTTTGTCGCGCTCGTTCTGAACCATTTCGCGCTTGAATTTCACGCCCGCCTCGATCATCTCAGTCTGCAACTGGTTGGCAAAATCCTCGTAGCTCTCGTTTGCAATCACGGTCAGGCGGTTAATGGCCCTGTCCTGTACTCTCACAAATTCATCGCCAACGCTTTTCACACAGAGGCGAAGACCCCTCCCGATTTCTTGCCGTTTTTTAATGTCCGACTTGCTTTCCGCCAGCGTGCATATCTGGAACACATTCGGGTTGTCCCAGCCTTCACGCAAGGCGGAATGGCTGAAAATGAAAGCCAGCGGCTCGGCAATATCCAGCAACCGTTCCTTGTCGCGCATAATCAACTCGAACGTGCTGGCTTCGGCATCCGCGTTGGTCTTGCCGGTCAGCGTTTCAAATGGCGATACCGCCCGTTTGTCCTGTGAAAAATAGCCGTTATGAACTTGCGCCGCCCCATGCATCAGCACCCCGGCAAAATCCGGCTTCGCCCGGTACTGCTCATAAATCTCTTCAAACCACTCGGCAAACTTACCCTTGCCGACTGTGCCATCTTCGCCATAGGTTCGATAGTTCGCCACGCGGTCGATGAAAAATACCGACAGAACTTTGATGCCCAACGGATGCAGTTTCTGCGCCTTCTCGAAGTGGCGGCGTATCGTCGCTTCCACCTGCATACGCAAAATCGCATCTGTCAGCGCACCGTGCGGGCTACCCGCGCGCACCCGCACATCGTTGGCAAATGTCACGTAGCCCTCGCCCGCGTCAATCTCGTTGACAATGAAACCATCGCGGTAAATCTCGCGCTGATTCGATAGCGCGTACAGATCGTCGCCGTTCTTCACGGTAATGCTTTTCTTCGCCGGGCCTTGCGCCTGATTGATCCAGATGGAGAGTTTCGCCGAAACGCTGCGCTTGCCAGTCTTGAACCCCTCCACTTCGACGAAAGCCTGATTTGCATCTTTCAACTCGATCACCGAGTCCACCCCTATCTGTTTCACCAACCCCTTTTCGTAAGCGCGCACCGGGTCGAGCGAGTAGATCAGGTTATAGGTGTTGCGGTGGGTGGCCGAATAGCGCAAGGTACACATGGGAGCAAGGCGCGCGATGGCCTGCTTGCGCTTGTCTGTCTCCAGATTCTGCGGCTCATCCAAGATCACGATGGGATGCGCCGCGCGGATGAATTCAATCGGTGCAATGCCAGTCTCGCGCACTTGGTTGATGACGTTGCCCTTGTTCTTCTTTTTGGCCGCACTGTCAGCCTCGGTCGAGTCTTTGGCGAAAGCGTCGATATTGATTACCAGAATCTGAATCGCATTCGACAGCGCAAAATTGCGCAACTCGTTTACCTTGGCCGAGTCGTACACCGAGAATTCGACTCGCTCATAATCGTAGTGCGTCTGGAAATGTTCCTTGGTAATTTGCAAGCTCTTGAGCACGCCCTCGCGAATAGCCACCGACGGCACGACAATCACAAACTTCTTGAAGCCATAGGTTTTTGAAAGCTCATACACTGTGCGCAAATAGACGTAGGTTTTGCCAGTGCCGGTTTCCATTTCCACGGTGAAATTTGGGAAAGAACCGACTTCCGAACCATCGTCCAGCTTCATTGTTTCCAACGCAGTGGAAACGGGTTCGATCCCGTGAACCTTCTGCACCGCATTCAAATTGGCAAGCCACTGCTCAACGCTAATCACGCGATGGTTCGCTACGCCGGTTTCAGTTAGTCTCAGGCTGGACAGTTCATCGTCGCGCGCGACTGAAACTTGCGAAGCATCGGGCTGCCCCTCGAATAACGAAACCACCGCATAGATGGCCTCAAGCTGGTAATCCTGGTGGGCATCGAATTGCAGTTTCATCGGCGTGGCTTCACAGACAGGTGAACTTGATGCCCGCATCGCGGCACTGCAAGTCGAGGTTGGACTTGAGCGGGTCGGAGTCGTGGAACACGCCATCAATGGCGATAATCTCGCGTGGCTTCAATTCCACCATCGGATGAATCATCGCCTCGGTGAAAGCATCCAGAACGAACAGCATTTTGCGCCTGTGAATAGCGAATATCGTGCCGTCTGCCACGTCCAAAACTTCAACCGGCGTGGTCAACTCCTGCCCGAATTTCAGCAGCAACTCGTAGAGGATATGCTCCACCTCCGCGCCATCCTTCTCTGACTTTGTGAACATCTGCATCTGCTCGGCGAGTTGCTCGGGGGTGTCGATCCCGTCGCCGCGCCATTGCTTGAAGTTGGACGGAGATAATTGGTAAGACTTAAACCCTAGGTTAGCTGGAGCCTGCGAGACAAGGTCGGAGCTTTCCATAATTTTTTGAATTACGCGGCGGAATCGCTCACGGCTTATGTCTGCAATATTGCCAAACCCGGCATTTGCTGCGGCTGAATCGGTGGCCGTTGGCTCTGGTAACTGAATGAGTACCAAACGCCTATCCGAAGCTTCTTCAAAATTTAAGCGAAGTAGTGCATCTGCCGTTGTCGCCGAACCTGCAAAAAAATCGAACACCAAGTCATCAGCCTCAGTAGTTATGCGAAGTATTTTTGAAATTAAACCACGCGGCTTGGGGTGGTCAAAGATGCCACCAAGCCCTAGTTCGCCAAGCTCAACAGTTCCTTGCTCGCTGATAACTTCTGTTTCATCCCATAGCGATTTCGCCTTCGTTGTGTTCTTGCGCGATTTTTCGTACACGTTCCATTCACAATCGCGACGTTGCTTCGCCACTACGACTGCGAACTCGCTTGATGTGTCCTCAGAGGTTATTTTCTTCTTACTCCAGCGCCAACAACCGTCTTTCCCTTCGCTATTTCTGGGAAGTGCCTCGATGCGAAACTTCTCATCCCTCTCCAATGAAACCTTTGCGTAGCCGTTTGAATCAAGCTCCTCCGGGCAAACATAGATTGGGAAGTACAAGTTCTCGCGGTTATGCTTGCCGAACTTCGGATTTCTATTGCGAAGCTCCCAAAGGTCAAACCGCCCCTTTCCATCCTCATGGGGCAACGCATCATCGTCCTTTGGAAGTTCAAAAAGTGGTGTTTCCTCACTCCGCCCATAGGCAAGTAAATACTCATGAGTCTTTGCAATATCTTTATATGTTTGACCACGCTTATTTGACTGGACAATAATCTGCGAAATAAGGTTTTCCTCACCAAAAACCTCATTCATCAAACACCGCAGATTGTGAACCTCGTTGTCATCGCATGAAACGAAAATCACCCCGTCCTCGCGCAGCAGGTTACGCGCGATGTAGAGGCGCGGCAGCATCATCGACAGCCAGTTGCTGTGGTAGTGGCCGCTTTCCTTGCTGTTCTTGCGAAAGAAGCCCTCGCGCATCAGCGTGCCGTCGTCGGCCAGATCGTTGATGCGGCGCAAATAGTCTTCCTTGCTTTCCTGAAAACGGTCTGGATAGATGAAGCTATCCGAGCCGGTGTTATACGGCGGGTCGATATAGATCAGCTTGACCTTGCCGAAGTAAGCCTTCTGCAACACCTTGAGCACTTCCAGATTTTCGCCCTCGATAAAGACGTGCTGCGCTTCGTCGAAGTTGACCGACAACTCGCGTTGCGGGCGCAGCGTTGCGCTAGAGGGCGCTTGCAGCACCTTGTAGGCGTTGCCCTTGCCCGCCCATGTCAGGGCGTAGCGTTCGCCCCCTTCGATCACGGCTTCGCCGCCCAATGCCCGCTTGAGCGCAGCCACATCGAGCTGTCCCTCGGAAAATGCTTCCGGGATCAACGTGGCCAGTTGCTGGCGACAGGCGGCAGCAGGGTCGGGTGAGTCGGCGATATTGCTGTTGTTCTGTTCAGTCATGTTGCGCCCTGATTTAGCTTGTTATTTGCTGCCCATAGAATGCGCCACTTGTTCGCCGTACTGCGAAGTGGCAGCGTAGCGTTTTTTGGCGGTAGCCATCATCCGCTATTATAATGCGGTTGTGCAGTAATGTACTGTAATGTCCGGCATAATCCAAATGATTGATGGTGAATTAACCAATAGCGCGAAAGGGGCGCGGCGTGAGCAAACTTTTCAGGCTGAAAGAATGGCTAACCGTAGCCGATGCGGCTAGGCATCTATCAATCGCATTTGGCGAAGAGGTAAGCGAACCCGATGTATTGCGGCTTGCTCTGGATGGGCATTTGAAGCTATCCGTCAATTTCTTAAATCATGCAAGCGCAAGGCGGGGGAAAGTAATTCCGTGGGAGGAAACCGAATGGAAAATGTTTCCAAAATTCGATTTTGGAACCAAGCCTGACGTGGCATCGTCTTCATCTGACACAGCACCGCCAACACCTGAAGAAATATTGGAATGCCCGCCAAATTTGCTGGCGGCTTGGAATGAAATTCCTGAAGCTGATCGAGATAATTTTTCGCCGCTATTAACGTGCCTGAACATTGATAGCAAACGATTCCTGAATCTCAATCATAAAGTTGTGTCTATCGCAGATGTATGGGACTTGCCAATGATAGGCAGCGAGAGACTGGATGTTGAACATCTATACCAACAACTTACGGGTGGCCCAGAAATAACGCTTACAGGCATGGATGGCGCTTTCGTTGAAAAAGATGGCGTGATGTGCCAGCTTCAGGAAGATTTTGACGAAAACGAATATTGCGCTGGTTCAAAAGCTCAACTGCGAAAATTGGAAGAGCGTATAGCATTAAACAAGATCAAAGGTGCAGAAGCGCAAAAACTATTGGATAAACACAAACAGGATCGAAAAGTATTTTTGGAAAACAGAGCATCCAAAGACAAATCGAATGGTTATTATCCGGCAGGCGGCTTGCCGAAAGATTCGGTCTTAGTGATTCGAACCTCTGCACTGCGAGAATTTGAGCAAGCGGTAAACAATACCCCTACGAGTACAGATAAACCGATAACAACAACCGAGCGCAATACCCTGCTAACTATCATCGCCTCACTTTGCGATTATTCCGCAATTGATCCAACCGGGCGAGGCACTGCCGGGCAGATTGCAAAAATGACGGAAGAAGTTGGCGCACCCGTGACCGATGACACCATCCGCAAGGTTCTCGCAAAAATCCCTGACGCACTGGAAAGCCGCAAGAAATGATTAAGAAGCCTTGGGAAAACGATAGCTGCGAAACGGTACAGGCTTGTTATTCCGTTTACCACGTTCCCATTGCGGCGGCATTATGGTGCGGAGTTCCAGCAGATCAGGTGGCAGAGGAATTGCGCCACGCTGTTCCGATTGGGCAATCGAATGCGCTAGGCAGGGCAATATTGAGGCATCCCTACCTAAAATGCTTAGAACCCAGAATACGCGCTATCCATGCCGCAATTGATGCTGGCGAGTTGCAAGTGTGCCGGGAGAATGGCCGAAAAGTTGACGATCATGTGGCTTATGAGCGGCGGCATGTTTATGGGCTTGACCTGAAAGAGTGGGCGAAAAAAATTGCGCCCACTGAGCGCCCGACTTTTCTATTCGATGAAATAGAACGCAATGTTCATTCGGCAATCAGCATGGATAGCTATCAGGCGCTCAAAGCCGCTTACGATGCGAAGGAACATAAACTGTTACAGGCAATTGACCGTATTCGGGAGCTTAGTGAAAGCAAGGGGGTAATGGAGTCTGAGCTTGCAGGGCTTCGGGCGATGGTTGATAAAGCCATGACCACAACCGAGCGCAATACCCTGCTGACCATCATCGCGGCGCTTTGCGATTATTCAGCAATCAAATATCAAGAGCGGGGTGCGGCAAGCCAAATAGTCAAGATGACCGAAGAGATTGGCGCACCGGTAACAGACGATACCATCCGCAATGTATTCGGAAAAATCCCAGACGCGCTGGAGAGTCGCAAGAAATAAAGCATCATTCCCGAATTCGGTATTCGTAAAACCGAGTTCGGTCTTAACCCGAATCCAGGTTGCCAGAATGCAGCATGTTCAACCACACCCAAAGGGGTACAAACATGCTGCCTACCATCCTACGGCTTCCCGGCGTTAAATCTGAATCCGGTCTTTCCCGCTCGACGGTCTATCTGCGCATTACTCAGGGTTTATGGACTAAGCCAATCAGCCTCGGCGCGCGGGCGGTGGGCTGGCCTTCCAGCGAAGTGGCGGCGATCAATGCGGCGCGCATTGCCGGGAAAACTGACGTGGAAATCCGCGCGCTGGTGGTGAAGCTGGAAGCGGCGCGCAAGTCCGCCGCGTGAGGGGTTCGCGATGAGCCAGAATCGTGATGCCCCGGCATACCAAGAATATGCGGCGACCATGCTGTCGCGGATACCCTTCCGCTCCATGACGCTACAGGATCGTGGCTTGCTCTACACCATGCGTATGGAGTGCTGGGTAAATGTGCGACTTCCACCAAACCACAACGACTTGGCAAAAGTTTTAGGGTTGCCGGTGGCCGAAGTTGCCAGTTCGCTTGCCGCCGTAATGCCGTTCTTTGAAGTTGTGGACGGCTTCATTATCAGCCCTGAGATGGAGGATTATCGGGCGCACTTGGCTGACCGGAAGAGCAAGCAAAGCCACGGCGGTAAGCGTGGTTCAGCCATCACAAACAGCAAGCGCAATCGTCCTACAAAGGCCGTGGAAAATGGGGTTTCGAGTACCCTGTCGAGTACCTCGCGACTACCCCGCCGAGGTGGGGGCGAGTCCTCAGTAAAGCCAAGCACAGAAAAGCCAAGTCAAAACCAGCCTCCAGAGAGAGGGGGTATCACTGATCCGTTCATTGCTGAATATGAAGCTGCCGAGAGTTGTACGGCGGATGCTTATGCCAGAGCAAGCGGGGGTGGGTAGCCATCATGAAGAAACGCCTCTACAACCCCAACCTCGCCAAAATGCACCGCAACTACACAGTGGAAGAAGTTGCCAGCCTGTACAACGTTTTCAAGGGTACTGTGCGCGCATGGATCAAGGCCGGGTTGCCGGTTCTCAATGACAAGAGACCTATGCTTATTCTTGGCAGTGACCTTGCTGCATTTCATCAAGCAAAGAGAACAAAAAACAAACAGAAGTGCCAGCCGGGTGAAATGTACTGTGTCCGCTGCCGCGCGCCGAAATCTCCCGCCCTTGGCATGGCCGACTACAAGCCCATTACCGGGGCGATGGGAAACCTTATTGCCATTTGCCCGGTCTGCGGCTCGATCATGAATAGACGCGCCAGCCTAGCCAAGCTGGAACAGGTTCGCGGAAAAATGGACATCACGATGCCGCAAGCACTGCAACACATAGTTGATAGCAAGCAACCTACCGTGAACAGTGTCTTGAAACAGGAGCAGTAGAACATGACAAAACACCATGCAGAGAATGAACGGATCAAGCGCAAATACTTCACCTATTTGAAAGAGGCCATGCGCAATAGCGAGCCAACAGTGGATGCGGCTGCAAAGGCGCTGGCACGGTTTGAAGGCCATACCAAGCACAAAGACTTCAAGGCATTCCACTTTGAGCAGGCGATTGCGTTCAAGAAGCACCTTGCCGAACAGAAGGGGCAACAGTCCGGGGAGAAATTGAGCAAGTCAACCTTGCACGCGACCCTCACGCAACTTAAACGATTCTTCCAATGGCTTGCGTGGCAGCCTGGCTACAAGTCACGCTTCCAGTATTCCGATGCCGAGTATTTCAATCTGTCCGACAAGGACACGCGCATCGCCACAACACAACGGGAACAGAAAGCGCCGACACTGGAACAGGTCAAGCACGTCATAGCCTCAATGCCTGCCAGTACGGATATTGAGCGCCGCAACCGCGCTCTTGTCGCATTCACGCTGCTAACTGGCGCGCGGGATAGCGCCATTGCTTCGATGAAGCTTAAGCATGTTGACCTGATTGCAAACAGCGTCAATCAAGATGCGCGCGAAGTCAAAACGAAATTCAGCAAAACCTTCAACACCTTCTTTTTTCCGGTGGGTGAGGATATTCGCGGGATTGTAGCGGAATGGGTAGCGTATCTCCGGGAAGAAAAGCTATGGGGTAATGACGATCCACTTTATCCGGCAACGCAAATTGCGCCGGGGGCGGCACTCCAGTTTGAAGTGGTTGGCTTGAAGCGGGATCACTGGAGCAGTGCATCACCCATACGCACGATATTCCGCGATGCCTTTGTCAGCGCTGGCCTGCCGTATTTCAATCCGCACAGCTTTAGAAATACCCTTGTGCAACTCGGGCAGGATGTTTGCAAGACCCCTGAGCAGTTCAAGTCATGGTCACAAAACCTTGGGCATGAAAAAGTGCTGACCACTTTTACAAGCTATGGCGAGGTTTCTTGCCAGCGGCAAGGGGAAATCATTCGGGGCTTGGCTATACCACAACAGGCCGTGCAACCGGATGTCAACGAATTGGCGAGGGCAATAGCCCGCGAGATGCGTAGCTCTGGGATGGAAATGCAGGTGGGATAAGAGACTGACAGGCTGGGTGGGGGGCTAGAATAATAGCTGGGCGGCAATTTACACATAATGCAAATTATGCGGGCGCATGCCGAGGGCGGGGGTTTGCCTTCGGCGCTCTATCCGATACCACTGCACTAGCGAAGGCGCGGGGCTTGCGGGTTTTATTGCAAGCGCCGTGACTGAGCGGTTCAAGTCCAACATCATCCGAATACGCTGGGGGTATTATTGGGGGTATTTACAGAAATCGAACTGGATATTATTTGACAAATATCAAGAAGTGGCAAGGCATTGAAGGACGCGGGTTCGATTCCCGCCGCCCCACCAATATTTATGCCCAACTGTGTATGCAGTTGGGCATTTTTCTTGAACTCCCGCGTGTCTGCGAGGGTTCGTGCGGATTCCTGCGGACTTCGATGTTCGGCCGGGGCGCTTG
>JAEHJW020004680.1_pt1 | contig 12777 bp, 12 predicted proteins | sample 9271431 | NCBI WGS metagenome assembly JAEHJW02
TCGTCGTGTGCTGGACTTCGGATGGGTGCGAGTCGGCGCGCACACGCTCGGTGAAGACCGGCGGAACGGGCACGGCAATCGAGCTTGCCGAGCGTCACGGCGTGCCGGTGTTCAATCTCGGCAAGCCTGGGCGAAGTGCTGCGCTGCGCGAGTATCTGCAAGGGCTCTCTGTAGCAATTCCGCAGGGCGTGATCGAGGAGCTCGGCCAGGGTGTCCTCGCGCTTGCGGGGTGATCTTTCTTGCTTGCCGCCCCTCTGGGGCGGCATTTTTATGTTCACGCGCCGCACTCGGAGCGCCCGCCGGTTCCTATAGACCGGCAGGTCGTTATGTGGAGTGCGTGCCATGCGTGTGCACGAATTGGCTTTGTCGCATTTCACCGTTGCACCGGTGATCGAGGTTCGACGGCGCGATCCGGGTGCCGATCCGCATTGGAAACCGAACGGCCTGTGGGTGTCGGTCGACGGTGCCGACGATTGGCTGACCTATTGTCGCAGGACGCGGGTGCGCTCGCTTCCGACTTCCTATCCGCATCGCTACAGCGTGCGGCTGCGCAAGGACTGCCGGGTAGCGCTGCTCGAGAGTCTGGAGGACATGGAGATCTTCTCGGAGATGTACCCCGGCTGGCGCCCGTACGAGAACGCCAGGCTGTGGGGGAGGGTGGCCGAGGAGTGGGACGGCATCATCGTCGCGCCCTTTCAACCATGGGCGAATTTCGCCAACGAGCGATTCTACTGGTACACGGCATGGGACTGCGCGAGCGGTTGCATCTGGGACCCTCGGGCCATCGATGGCCCGAGGAAATCTCTGTTCACTGACTGAAGCCCCCTCGACGAGGGGGCTTTTTTATCCGAGCGGCGCGCTTGCTACAGAGGATCAGGTCATTAGTACAGGAGGCATACCATGGCCCTTTCGTCGAACGATATTGAGCGCCACATCCGCCGCGTGGTGAGCCCGTCGAATCCGCTGAGGAAAATGACGACCCGTGAGCTCATTCAGGAGCAGGAGTGGCTGGAGCACCTGGAGGAGCAGGCCGCGATAGCCAATCTCGAGGCATTCCTCGATGCGAACGAGGGGTATCTCGTCGAGGTCGCGATGGCGCGGGACGCGGGGATGCGCGTGGCGAAGATCCGGCAGCGATTGCCGCAGGAGTGTGTCGTGGTCGACCCTGCACTCAGTGCGCAGCTCGATCTGCGGCTTCGTCTGTGTCAGGGAGAGCTGGCGCGCCGGCGACGCACACAGAGCACTCGGCACAATCCCATGGTGCACATACACTGAGAACTGGAAATGAAGCCGCCGGGGTCAATCCCCGGCGGCTTTTTGCCGTTTCGACACGTTCTGGCTCAAGAGAAAAGCCCGGGCAGGAGCCCGGGCGTGAAGTCAGGCCGCGGCGGCCTTGGATGGTTCCGAAAGAAGACTCCCCTGCCAGTCGAGCTCTGCGAGCTTGACCGACTCGGCGCACAGACGCGGGATCGCGAGCTCCGCGAGCGTCGTGCTCTGAATCGTGACGCTACGGGCTATCCAAGCCATCGAGCGCAGCAGGCCTCTGGCCGACTCCGGTGCGGCAATCATCAGAGTGCTCAGACTCTCTTCGGCCCGCCTCGCCAGGCCCGGGTCCCGCACCGCATCGCGCATCTGCGCCATGGCGCACACGATCAGTGGCCTCTGGTCCAGTCCGCTCGAGCGGGCCGCGTGTGCGATCACCTTGATCAGCAGAGCTAGCTTTGCATCGTGACTCATGATTATTCACCTCGGTTCGCATTAGTGACCTGCTGGTCTCTAGCAACCGAGTCCAGAATTCTTCCGCAGCGGCTCACGGGTCGGCGTCAGGAGCCGGCGTCCGCCGTACTCAGATCCTGACCCAGCCGCTCCAGAGCAACGCGAGAACCGCGGCGGCGGCACCGAAGAGCGCCGAGTGCACAGCGAGGCGGATCAGGCGCATCTCCCAGCGGATTTCCCAGGCGAAAATCGCCCACAGCAGGTGCCCGGCCGAATACGCGCCGAAGATCAGGACGGCAATGAGGACGAAAGTCATGCTTCGGCTATAGGCAAAGCGGTCGGAGAAATCGCAGGGAAGTTTTATCCCGGCGACAGGCTGCCTATAGGCTGGCAGGCTACTAGCGCAGGGGATTTCGATGAGCGGGAGTGTGACTGAAGAGAGCTTTCTGCGGGACGTGCGCGAGCATCGCATGACGGTGCTGCACGATTCCGGGGTGTACCGGCACGTCCGATTCGCCAAGCCCGGCACCAGCACCATGCAGTTCGACATCGTGACTTGGCCGGGGTACCTGTCGGTCTCCGGCGATATGGGCACATACGTGTTCTCGCGCTTGCGGGACATGTTCGAGTTCTTCCGTGGCAGTACGGTCGGGCCGATCGAGGTAAATCTCAGGTACTGGGCCGAGAAGTGGCAGGCCGTCGACCGCGACAGCGGGATTCGGGAGTACAGCCCGGAGAGGTTTCGCGAGCGGATCGAGCGGTGGCTCGAGGACGCTGAGGCGAGCGAGGAGTGTCGCGCGGCCGTGCGGAGCGAGGTTCTCTGCCACGCTCTTGACTGCGCGACTAATTGACCGCGACGGGTTCCGGACCCGTCTTGGTCAACTGCCCGCTCCGCGCTTCAACCGGGAGCACCTGCTGCGGAGGTCTCTCCGCGCATGTACTTCTCCCGTCCACGCGATAGTCCCGGCGGTCACCGCCGGCGAGCTGACGGAGAGCCTCCGTCAGCAGATTCTTCGCGGCATTGACGTCCCGATCATGTGCCGTGCCGCACTTCGGGCAGGTCCACTTTCGGACATCGAGCCGCAACTCATCGAGAACATGCCCACATCCTTCCTTCGAGCAGGTCTTGCTCGACGGGAAGAACCGGTCCACCTCGATCAGTGTTCTGCCGTACCAGGCACATTTGTACCTCAGCTGCCGGCGGAACTCGCCGAACGCCGCATCGTGGATCGAGCGGGCATGGAACCCGCGCGCCAGCGCCTTGACGTTCAGGTCTTCAATGGCAATCAGATCGTGCTCACGCACCAGGCGGGTCGTGAGCTCATGGAGAGCGTTCCCCCTGGCATCGGCCACCTTGGCGTGCGCTCGGGCGACCCGCAGCCTCTGCTTCGCCCGGCGCCGGCTGCCCTTTTGTCGCCGCGCGAGGCACCGCTGCTGGCGGCGCAGGTAGCGCAGGCGATTGGCGTAGTGCCTCGGCGCCGGCAGCTTCTCGCCGCTCGCGAACGTCGCCAGATGCTTCAGGCCGAGATCCACCCCGACTGTCTTTCCAGTGCGCGGCAAGCTCTCGAACTCGACTTCGGCCTTGAAGCTGACGAAGTAGCGCCCCGCGGTATCCCGACTCAGGGTTGCCAAGTCCGGTACCGGCACGAGTTCCCGCGTGCCGTCTTTCTCAATCGTCGGCAAGGCCTCGGCGAGCACGATGCGGCCGAGCTTGGGCAGCTTCAGCGCCCCTTTCGCCCAGGCCGCTTCGCTCACGTCCTGGAATCGTAAACTGCCGCCCCTGTGCTTCTTCTTGCGCTTCGGATACTTCGCCAGACCCTCGAAGAAATTCTTGAACGCGGTATCGAGGTCCCGCAGCGCCTGCCTCAGGCACGTCGCGGGAGTCGCGGCAAGCCACTCGTGATCCGCGGTCAGCTTCCATTGCGTCAGCCAGCGCGAGAGGTCATTACCCGTGAGCTTGAGTCCGAGATGCCGATAGCCCTCGGAGCGGATCTCGAGCGCATGGTTCCAGACCCAGCGCGTGGCGCCGAACCAGCGATCGAGCATTCGACGCTGTGCGGCATTGGGATAGGCGCGAATCCGGTAGCCTCGAGTCACTGTTTCCATCCGTTCATGTTATCGGCTCAGAACGAGCAGCGCACAACAGGTTCCCGAATCCCATTCGGAAACGAGGCCGACTGGCACTGCGCTGGGCCGTCGCACAGCACGCGAACTCGTCCTCGGGACGCCCCGCTACAGACCGTGCGCATCGTCTGGGTGACTGGCGCACGCCGCCTTGCGCGATGGCTCCTCGCCCGAGGGGTCGCGCGTGTCCTTCCGCGCTTCGATGAAGGCGAATCCGCCGCGCGCAAGGCAGCCGATGGCTTCGCGTTCACGGATTTCTGGGAGGCCGACTGCAGCGAGTGGAACGCGCGCTATGTGTGGTGCTGTTACGCGCTCTCCTGGGCCGTTCGCCAGTACGATGCCGTGAGGGCGTGCGCGGCCTGAGCGTGCAGGCCCTCGCCTGGGCCATGATTGAGCCGCCGTGGGAATTCCCGCGGCGGTTTTTTATCCACGCGCGCCAAGAATTGATTTAGATCATGCGCCTATGTGTCTTAATCTGGTCGCTCGCGGCCGGAATGTGCGCCGCGTCAACATTTTTATTCGTGACGCTTTGCACCATCGAGAAACAAATCGCATAGTTGCGTCGCAGCGCGGAGACGTCGGCATTTGCCGACCTAGCGTAGGTCGCTGAAAATCTTTGACTGATCAGAAAGTTATGGCTCACTCCGCTGTGACGCAGCCGTAGGAAACGGATCGAGTGGATCGAGTGGACCGGGTGGCAACAGGTGTGAGTGAGCGGACAGAGGGCCCCTGGGGCCCTCTTTTGATTTTGGTGTCTTGCATTATGGTCAATGGGGCGGCCGAAGAAGTTTTTTATTTTTCCCGCGGGACTGGTGCGATAGGGAGGGCATGCGGGCAAGTCCTACCCAGCGTACGTTGCAGCACCTGCGCAAGGCGGGCTACCCGCTCGTGCAGGTGGTCGAGAAGTGGAACCCCCACGCGCGGGTGCGCCAGGACTTGTTCGGCATCATCGACGTCCTGGCCGTCGGCCCGGAGGGGATTCTCGCCGTGCAGTGCACCAGCGCTACGCACACAGCAAACCGGCTCACGAAGCTACGCGCCTCGTCGGCCTTGCCCGTCCTGAAGAGGGCTGGATTTGCCGTGCACGTGCATGGGTGGCGTAAACGGAAGCAGAACGGTCGATGGGTGTTGCGTGACGAGATAGCCTAGGCGGAGGGAATGATGCTGAGCGCAGGTGTGGCGAAAAAAAACGACAGGTGCCTGGTGATTGACGGGCGCAGTTTCGATGCGGTCGGCTTCGCGGTCGATCGGCGTAATCTCTCGCAAATCAGGAAGATGTGCTCGGCGCTGAAGCTCCCTGCGCCCTGGCGCGCGGCCGTGCGGGATTGGGCGCGCAGCAGCGAGCAGTTTCTCGTGATGTTTGCCGATGCGGCCGCGTACGATGCGGGCGTGCCCTCGGTGATGTTCCCCGACAGTGAACGTGAGTTCGAGCTCTCGGTCCACAGCGCACTTTCCGGTGTGCTCGGGCGGACGTTCTACTGGGGCGCGTGTCTCGACAAATCGCACGAGGCACAGCTGCGCCTCGCGCTCTACGCTGATCTTCACCTTTCAGGGACCTGCTGAGCGCTCACCCGCCGGGCGGCGCGCTCGAGCGGCCCTATCTTTCTCTTCTCGCCCGATCCGGGGTTCTTGCCTGCCCCGATGCCTATAGCTCTTCAGGACATTACTGAAGACAAAAGGGCGACAATCGATGAAGCTCATGATCATCGAGAGCCCCGGCAAATTGGCGAAGCTACGCTCATTGCTGGGGCCAGGCTGGAACGTGCAGGCGAGCATGGGACATGTGCGCGACCTGCCATTGAATAGGATAGGTGCGGAGCCACCTGATTTTATCCCGGAGTTCGAAGTCACCGAACGCGGCCGCAAGATGCTCGGCGATATCGCCAAGGCCGTATGGGATGCCGATGAGGTGTATCTCGCCACGGATCCGGATCGCGAGGGCGAAGCGCTCGCGTGGCACCTGAAGGAATGTCTCTCCCTGGGAGAACGTTATCACCGGGTGTCGTTCAACGAGATCACCACCCAGGCGATCAAGGACGCGATCGCACACCCGCGCAGGATCGACATGGGGCTGGTGCGCTCGCAGGAAGCCCGCAGAGTCATCGACAAGCTCGTCGGCTTCACCCTTTCCCCTGCAGTCTCTCGGCTGCGTGGCGAGGCGCTGTCGGTCGGACGGGTGCAGACCCCGGCGGTGCGCTTGGTGTGTGCCAGGAGCGCCGAACGGCATCGAGCCGAGAAGACCCCCTCCTACGGGGTCGCGCTCGAATTCGATGGCTGGTGGGCGCTCTGGAATGGCTCGGAGGAGGAGAGACGGGATGCGGGGCTGATCGAGAAGATCGCAGCGGCGAAGGAGGCTGTGGTGATGAGCTGCGGGACCCGCACGCTTACCGAACCGCCCCCGCCGCCGCTGAACACCGCCGGGATGCTGCAGGCGAGCTACCGCAAGCTCGGGCTATCGTGCACGGACACGATGCAGCTCGCGCAGAGGCTCTACGAGCGTGGCGCGATCACGTATCACCGCACGGACAACCCGAATATCAGCGCAGACTCACTGCCTGAGGTGGCACGCGAGCTCGGGAAGCTCGGACTCGCCTGCGTGGCGATGCCGCGGACCTTTCCTCTACCGCAAGGGGCGCAGGCCGGACATCCGGCCATCACCCCGACGTGCTGGGACGTGAAGAGCGAGGGACTCGGGGCGAGCGCGGAGGGGCTGTACAAGCTGATCCGACTTCGTGGCTTGCTCTCGCAGGCCGAGGACGCGGTCTACAAAGCAAGGGTCGTGCGGCTCGCCGTGGATGTCGGTGGGTCGGTCGTGCCGTTCGTCGCGGTGCGCAAGGCTTGGGTGGAGAAGGGGTGGCGGGGCGTGCTGCGCGGCGAGGCGGCGCGCGACCCGGACGGCTCTTTCGCCAATCCGGTGCCGAAGCTCGTGCCGGGCGAGCGCATCGCGGTGAAAGGCGTGCGGGTGCGAAAGCGTCCGCTCCCGGAGCACTACGATGAGGCAACCCTCGTGGCGAGGCTCGAGAGCGAAGGCGTCGGGAGGCCCTCGACCTACGCGGCGATCATCCGTCGGGTGCAGCAGCGTGGGCTCGTGGTGAGCGGCGAGGAGGGGGGTAAGCCCTGTCTCGTGCCCACCAAGGCGGGCGTGTCGGTGCTGAAGGCGCTGGTCGGCCGATCCCGCTTCGTCGAGATCGACTACACGCGCGCAATGGAGCTCAATCTCGATGCGATCGCCTCGGGCAAGAGCAGCTACGTCGATGTGGTGAGAGAGGTGCACGACCTGCTCGCCGCGGAACGTAAGGACATCGCTTCCGGCGGCGCGCGCAAGGCCGCTTGATCGAACGGTGCTTCGACCCCTCGCATATTGCGGGGGGTCTTTTTTATCTCCCCTTTCGGCTCTCCGTATCGCTAGAGACTAACAGGTCACTACACGGAGAAAAGCATGAGATTAGCGGTTGTCACATCGACTCTGGCGGAAGCCGGTGTCGAGGCTCAGACGACGTTCGCGATGGAGGCGACGTCCGAGGCGTTTCGCATCCTCTCCTCGGGGCTGTACTCGGATAAAATTTCCGCGGTACTGCGTGAGGTAAGCTGCAACGCGCTCGATGCGCACGTCGTTGCGGGCACTCCCGATCTTCCGATCGAGGTGCAGCTGCCCACGGTGCTCGACTCGACGCTGCGGATCCGGGACTACGGCCCCGGGCTCGATGAGTTGCAAATGGTCGACATCTACACCAGGTACTTCAAGTCCGACAAACGTCAGTCCAATGATCTCATCGGGGGTAAGGGACTCGGCTCGAAATCCCCCTTCTGCTACATCGACACGTTCAACGTGACGGCGGTGCAGAACGGCGAAAAGCGCATGTACGTGGCGCACGTCGGAGCACAGGGGGTGCCGGTGCTCTCGCTGATGGGACGCGCGCCGGCCGATGCCGACTGGCCGCATGGGCTCGAGGTGTCCTTCCCGGTCAAGCCGAAAGACATCACCGAGTTTCACATCAAGGCGGCGATGATCTTTCGCTGGTTCCGGGTTCTGCCGCGAATCATCGGGGGCGCGCCGGCCGAAGCGGTGAAGGTGGCGCTCGAGGGAGAGACTTTCGCTCTCGTGCCGGCTGATGTTAGTGCTTGCCGGTTGCTGATGGGCAACGTGGCCTATCCGATCCAGTGCGAGTCGATCCCAGGGCTCACGGAGATGGAGAAGTTCCTGCTGCAGGACGGGCTCATCCTGAAAGCGCCGATCGGCTCGGTGAGCCCGACGGCGTCGCGGGAAGGCTTGGAGTACTCCCCGGCCGATCGTGCTGCGTTGCGGAAACTGCTCGCCGCGGCGATGGCGGAGCTGCGCGAGATGCTGAAAACGCTCGCGTTGCACGAGGAGCCGACGGAGTGGGCTACGCGCAGGAGACTACAGGCGAAGGTGACCGCTGCCGGCACGAACACACTGGTTCGTCCGGTGGTGGTGAAGGGGCTGTTCAGCAGTGGCAGCGAGCCGCTTGAGATCCGCCAGAAGATCTCGGGGCGGCTACTGGATACGGTCATCACGGCCCCAAAAACTCTGGGCTCGAGCGGGGAGACGAGAGTGTTCGCCTACGGGCGGCACCGTGGCAAGGAGTGCCCTGTGAGTCGCTCCGAGGTGATCGGAGGGCAGTTCAGCGATCGCAACCGAACCCCGCTCATGCTGCACTATGCGGCATCGGCGATGGTCGTGGTGATGGATGTTCCTGGCGCCGATCAACGCATCCGGAACAGGTTTCGCGAGAAGGGACGCGCGTGGATGAACGCGAAGATCCTCGGGATCAGCGGGCCGAGCGCGAGCGAGTGGGCAAAGACGGTCTCGGACGCCTTCGGGGGCCTGAAGATCGTCAACGCCTCCTCCTGGCCGGCACCGGAGAAGCCGAAGCGGGATCGGAGTGCGAAGCCGAACGCGCTCAAGGGCGAGGGCGTGAAGCACTACGCGAGGGTCATCCGAAGCGTGGACAATCCGCAGGGTCGAGGCGGCGTCAAGCTCGGTCAAGCGAGCAACGATGTCGATCCGACGGAGCTCGGAGAGCGCGGCAAGTACTACATCGTCGCGCGCGACACGCCGAAGCCGTACACGGACTTCTCTAACCGGACGGACACGGCGGGGCGCTACATCTCGCTCGAGCTGCTCGGGGCTCTTTGGAGCGCCTACGAGGAAGCTCGCTGCCAGGGAGTGGACCTGCCGGTGATCGAGGGGGTGCTCGTGCTCGAGAACGCACAGCCCTGCCGTTGGCTCGAGAAGGAGGGCTGGCTCGATCTCGTGAGCGCTCTGCGCGATCGGCTGCTCGCCAAGCGCGAGCAACTGGTGGCCGGGTTCTTCGAGGTTCCGAACCTCTGGTCGAAGCAAGAGGAGCCCTGCAGCTGGTACCAGCTGCATCGATATGGCGCGGCGGCGGTGCTCGCCAATCTGGAGACCACCTCCCTGGGATGGAAAGCGTGCGAGCCGATCGTGGCCGCTCGACCGACCTTTGCCCGATGGGTGCGCGAGTTGCGATCGCTGAAGGAAGGGTTGCGCGGGGACGGGTCTGACGCGGACAAGCGCCAGGTGGCGCTGCGCGAGGCGCTGGAGGCGGCAGGAGCGTTGCTCGGGCAGATGCACAAGGCGCGCTGGGGCGGTCGGGACATCATCGGCGATGAGTCGATCTGGCAGAAGCGATTCCCGCGGCTTGCGCTACTGAATGCTGCATGGATGCAGCAGGTTCTCGGGGACGATGGAGCGGTCGAGAGCTACTCTCACGTGGCAGCCATGCTGCAGACGGCCCTGTCCCTCGAAATCGAGGCGTAGGGGTTTTTATCCAGAGCCGCGGGGTTATCCCTGCGGCTCTTTTTCTGTGCGCCCGGCACGGGCGCACTCTTGTGGGTGTAAGTCCCACCGTGAGCTGGTCACGGCGAGCGAAGTGAAGCGCAACTGCGGGAGGGTGACCGACCGTGGGGAGGAAGCGCGGAGCGAAACTGCGACCCGATGGACAAGAACCGGATAGAAGGCACCGCTGAGCAGGACGAGCGGGCAGAAGACCGCGAAGCTCTCGTGATCAAGGCTCAGGTGGTGTAAATGCGGCGGGTGTGCAGTGAAGGAGTGCGTTCTTACCCGGGGAGATCCCGTTTTGCGGCTGAAAGGTCGACGTGGAGACACGGAGCGGGAAGTCAGCAGAGGCCGTAGTAGCCGCGAGGCGAAGGGCCGAACGAGAAGGAGCGTTTCAAGGGCGGATCGATGACGAACGGAAGGCATCAGATGCCCGCTGCGGCGGGGCGGGGTGTGGTGAGGGAGGGTGAAGCCCTCTCGGAAGCGCCCAGCGATGAACCGAACGTCCCGCGGCCCGAACCGAAAGGCGCAGGGTCGGCACTGCTTCGGCGGATGCTGACGAGGGAGAATATGCAACGCGCCTGGAAGCGCGTGAAGGCGAACAAAGGAGCCGCAGGGGTGGATGGTCTGGATATTGACCGGACCGCCGAGCATCTGAAGCAGGCATGGCCTGGGATCAGGGAGGGGTTGCTGAGCGGTACTTACCGGCCCCGTCCGGTGCGCCGCGTGGGCATCCCGAAACCGGACGGCAGCGAGCGGGAGCTGGGTATCCCGACCGTGACCGACCGGCTGATCCAGCAGGCACTGTTACAGGTGCTGCAACCCCTGCTCGATCCGACGTTCAGCGCGCACAGTCACGGCTTCCGCCCCGGACGCCGTGCCCACGACGCGATACTGCAGGCACAGTGCCATGTGCAGGCCGGTTACCGCGTGGTGGTGGATGTGGACCTGGCCAAGTTCTTTGACCGGGTCAACCACGACATCCTCATCGACCGCCTTCGGAAGCGTATCCCGGATACCGGAGTGATCCGGCTGGTCCGCGCGTATCTGAACAGCGGGATCATGGTGGATGGGGTGGTGCAGGAGCGGTATCAGGGCACGCCGCAGGGCGGCCCTCTATCGCCGCTGCTGGCCAACGTGCTGCTGGATGAGGTGGATCGGGAACTGGAAAGGCGCGGCCATCGTTTCGTGCGTTACGCCGACGACTGCAACGTGTACGTGCGCAGTCCTCGGGCGGGCGAACGGGTGATGGAGCTGTTGAGGGGCCTGTACGGGAAGCTGCGCTTGCAGATCAATGAGTCGAAAAGTGCAGTGGCAAGCGTCTTTGGCCGCAAGTTCCTGGGTTACGCGCTCTGGGCGGCCCCGGGAGGCGAGGTCAAGCGTGCCGTATCCCGCAAGGCCCTGGCTACGTTCCGGCAGAACGTGCGCTGGCGGACCCGCCGCTCTGGTGGGTGCAGCATGGCGCAGATAATCGAACGGTTACGACCCTACGTGCTCGGTTGGAAAGCCTACTTCGGCTTGGCGCAAACCCCACGCATCTGGCGCGAGTTGGATGAGTGGATGCGCCACCGGATGCGGGCGATCCAGCTCAAGCACTGGCGGCGTGGCCCGACGATCTTCCGGGAGCTGCGCGCGTTGGGGGCATCCGTCGAGGTGGCGGCCATGGCGGCGGCGAGTCATCGCCGCTGGTGGTACTACAGTCGCTTGGCCCTCAACCGCGTCCTGACCATCGGATACTTCGATCGCCTCGGCATGCCTCGCCTCACCTGACCTCAACTTCTCGAACCGCCCGGTGCGGACCCGCACGCCGGGTGGTGTGGCAGGGGAGCGGTCCTCATGGACCGCCCCCTATGCCGATCTGGAGCCACTCCCTATAGGCCACTGAGGGCATTACCCAGGGCAACAGAGGAGGGCGCATGGCGTCCTATATCCAGACAAACGACGGAATCAGCGTATTCGTCGACGGATCCCTAAAGTCCGTCTCGCGCGATTCGCTCGCCTACCCGCAGGTGGTGGCGGCGATTCAGCGCGGGGCGACGCCGGAGGAGATCAATGGGCTCATGGCCTCCGATCTCGACAAGGTCACCGACGCGGTCGAGGCGCTGAAGGATCAGCGGATCACGGACGATGTGGCTATCGAGGGGGGAACGGTTACGTTCAAGAGCGTAGCCGTACACAACACCTTGACGGCACGGATGCTGCGCCAGATCCGGGAAGGCTTCGATCTGAAGCCGATGGCCCGGTTCCTCGAGAACCTGATGCAGAACCCGTCTTACCGGGCGGTGCAGGACCTCTACTCGTTTCTCGAGTACGGCAAGATGCCGATCACCGAGGACGGGTGTTTCCTCGCCTACAAGAAGGTTCGCAGCGACTACCGCGACATCCGCACCGGGACGTTCGACAACTCGGTCGGCCAGGTGGTCAGCATGCCTCGCAATCAGGTCGACGAGGAGCCGGATCGCACATGCAGCCATGGGCTGCATGTGTGCTCGTTCGATTACCTGGCGAGCTACGCGAGCGCGCCCGATGATCGGGTGGTGATCTGCAAGGTGAACCCGCGCGACGTGGTGGCGATCCCGACGGACTACCACAACACCAAGATGCGGGTCTCCCGCTACGAGGTGGTTGGAGAACTCGAGAGCTACCAGGAAGAGCGCCGAAACCGGTTGGCGGAGCGCGAGATCGCAACCGCAGAGTTCGCGTTCGAGCTCCGCATCGGCGGCGACGGCGTGGAGGGCACGGAGGGACGCGAGACGCTGCGCGAGGCCGCCGAGCGGGCCGAGGAGCTGATGGAGTGCGATGATGTCGAGTACGTCACGATCGTTAACAAGACCACGGGCGTGCAGGTCGAGCACTACTCTAATCCAAGTTTCCTCGGATACGAGGAGGATGAGGAGGACGAACCCGCTGAAAGAGCGCCCGTCGTGTCGGAGCCGGTGCTGCCCGCGGTGAACCCGTACCGGGTCTACCTCGGCGGGGAGAGCCCCGAGCACATCCACGGCGCGTTCTCGAAATTCGACATGGCGATGAGGTATGCGACGCTTCTCTACAGCGAGCATACGGGCCAGCCGATCTTCGTGATGGGGGACGGTAAGACCCTCGCGGTCATCGGGGGGTAG
>JAEHJW020002295.1_pt1 | contig 12774 bp, 14 predicted proteins | sample 9271431 | NCBI WGS metagenome assembly JAEHJW02
CGCACCCTCGGCTCAGGCGCCTCGCTGGGGTATCCAATCCACAAATCGCGGTTCCAAACCCACGACCGCGCCTGGACCCGCTCGACACGCCGGCCGCTGAAGATTGCGGCGGGCGGCGTCGCCCCCGGCGCAGTTATCCACGCAACGTAAGCGCCCCTGCCACGCGCCGCGTCGCTATCTCTCGGTGAGATTTCGCGATAGGCCACAATCCGGCGCACGGGCGCAAGCTCTTTCAAAATCTCCCCGTTGCCTAGCAGCAGTGCGCCCGACGGCACCGCGCCCGCGATCGCGATTTGTACGGCTGCGTTGGCGCGCAAAAAGCTCTGATGCAGCGCGGCGATCGCGCCATATCCCGCGACAAACACGATGAGCACCGCGGCTCGCAACGGGTGTCCCCAAGCGACGCAAATCGAACGGAGCCGAGTCTCGAGAAACCGCGCCGCCGGAACGCAGGCAAGCACAGATGCAGGAAGTAGGAAGCGCTGGCCGGGAATTGCACCCGCAACCAACGCCGCGACTCCGGGCAATCCGCTCGTCAATCCGTCGCGATACTGATAGAGCGACGCGCCAAGCACCACAGCGCCGACCGCGGCGGGAACTGCCCAACCCTTCGCGTATCGCGGCGACAAGGCCGCCCATCCTGCTGTCGGAAAAATCGCGAGCGAAACCAGATAAAACGGCAAAAACGTCGAAAAGTGTTCGCCGCCGAACCTGAACACCTCTCCGGTGACGGCATAATTCGCACGCACTGCGCTCCCGTTGACGATTGCGTAAAACCCGCCCAATGCGATTACCGTCGGAAACGCGCCGATTCCTAGCCGAATCGCTTCCCGGATCCTGCCTGCGGAGATGCGCTCGACGCTCCACACCGCAGCCAACGGCACCACCGCCGCTGCCATCCATGGATGCAGCAGCACCGCGGCGCCCATCGCGAGTCCTCCGACAATCGGCCGCGCCGTCTTCCGCGCAAGCATCGCGACTCCGACCAATCCCATCGCCGCGGCCGGAACCGCCGCCTCTAGAGAGCTGGCGTAATACAGCATCCCCGGCAAAAAAAAATAGAGCGCCGCCCAGTCTGAGCTGATCCCGTCCTCAAGCAGCATCGCGCGCACTGCGAACGCGCCCGCGACAAAAAAGCCGGCGCTCACCAAAAACGCGAGCCGCCAGTTTGCGTCAATCGCGGGCGCCAGCAGCGCGGCATGAAACGCCGAATATTTGACCACGCGATGCCCGCGCGCGGCGAACTCCATCGATTCGTTATAGGTCTTCACTCCCGCTGCGTCCGGGTGAATCGTCCCGTGCGCAATACTGTAAGCAAGCGTCAAAATCTCGCATTCGTCGGCGATCGCGAACGTCGCCGGATAGAACGCGAGATAGATCGTCGCGAAACTCGCGAGCATCGCAAAAAACAGCCATTGCGATCGTAACCGCTTCATCCCGCACGCGACCGAAGGTATCTCCAACCGAAACTTGTCGTTACCTATACAGCAGCCTGCGATATCGGCTCAACGCAAGCAACGCCGCCCAGCGCGACGCAGGAGCGTTTAATCGATCGGCATAGACGAAAGCTCACTGCCCCATCAAGATAATGTTGCAGGTTTCCCCCGTCATCGAGGCGTTCGCCGGAAGCGTCAACACAGTGCTGGACGCGTTGCCCGGATTGTAAGTGCCACAGGAGTTAGCGGTCGCACCGCCGACAATCATCGCCGGATTGGTGCTGAAGTTCACTCCCGCGAGATTCACGGTGCAGCCCGTACCATTGAAGCAAACCGTCTGCGCGGTGCCAGTCTCGGAATAAGCGTTCAAATAGCAAGTTACGACCTTGAGTGTCCCTTGCAGAGACATCGAGCAGTTTGCGCTCCCGCTAGTGCCGTTCGCGGTCTGGCTCGCCGGAGTCAGGTTGAGCGGCGTCTGATTAAGGGTCACGCCCGGTTCGCCGTTGAATATCTCACCTACCGGATAGGCGGTCCCGTTGATCGTGATCGCATCGCCTATCGAGACGAAGCGTGGAATCTGGTTGACGCCGCCGCCATCCGTGATCGGCAGCGCATACGGCGGCTCGATAGACGAAGGAAGGCTGGCCGGATACAAGGCTAGCCAGACGTTCCCGATAAAAGTCGGAGTGCGGACACCTGCCGTGGGGTAAGATATTCCGACCAAGCAATTGTTCGAGCCGTTACAGCTAAAGGTGTTGTTTACCCACGTTTCGGGGGTGGCGCTGAGTACTCCATAGCCATTCGGGCCGGGAGTCGATGCCACGTTAGAACCTTCGACCAGTATCTTCGTGTGACTGTCGCCAGCGCCGTCGTACATCCAATAGACGCACTCTCCGTCGGAGTACTCACCGATGAGGTTCCATTGTTTTATATAGTTATTAACCCGATGGTAGATGTACGGGCTGCTGCTGTCGTTGTTCTTCTCGTTGATAGTTCCGGCTGCTTCTCCCTGCACCACCACGTTGAACGTGCCCAATTCGTTACGGTCGATCTCGGTGTTGTCGCTTTGCCATCCAGAATTTACCTCGATCCCGATATAGCCGATTGCGCTAGCCTGATTGTCGTGAATGTTGACAAACTCGACCTCACCGCCCGTGCTGTTTGCGCCTATAGTGGCAAACGAGCCTGCGTACACGTTCGGCCCGGCGCCAATCTTCTCATGGTAGATTTCGTTGCCCTTCGACCGTTGATTTCCGCCCGTTACCCACGGGTCAGCGTCGATATAGTTGATGATTCCAGGGCTGGTGTAGTTCGACGAGATATAGAAGTCGTGGACCGCCGCGCCGGGGGCCCAATTCATGTAGATAAACGGGCGTCCGATGCTGCCAACGTAATTCACGGTCGTACCGATATTCGCGCCGGAAGCGCCCCAAAAGCCGATTGAATTACCGCCGAAGTGTACGTTGTCGGTGTTAAAGAAGTTCAGTTGAGAGATGTTGTATGCGCCGTTTGCTGCGGGCAATAGAACGTCTCCGCCGTTCGCCACGGCCTGAATTGCCGCGTTGATGACCGGGGCGTTATCCACATAGGCGATAAAGGTGCCGCTCACACTTGGCGCGGTCGCGAGCGTAATCGTATTGCCGCTGACGGCGGTAATCTTCGCGCTCAAGTCCTGATTCGCGCCAGTAGCCTGCACGCCTGTCGAGATTGACGAGCCGTAGGTCAGGTCGTTTCCGAAGTGGTTGCCGAAATCCCAGAAGTCGCAAGGCTCGCCTTCCACCCGCGCCGGGACCGTAGCCCATATCGCAGTCGGCGTACAGGATGCGCCGGTGCATCCAAGCACAACATAAGCGGGCGCGTTCGCCTCACAAGTCCACTTCCAATAGACACTATTATTGACCGAAAGCGTTGCCGGACCATTCGCCACCGTCACAACCGAACTGGCTGGGGATAAACCGCCATTCGCATCGACGGCCATCACGACCGCGCTGTAGGAGGTCGTACAGCTGGCGTTCGAGGAATCTACATTGCAGGAACCAGCATAGAGGGGACCGACGCCTGCGGTAGGGTTGGGATTTAAGCTGTATGACGCCAAATTGCCAGCCAGCCCAGTCGGCGCAGTTACGCTTGGCGTGGGGCCAGCATGCGGAAGCAACACACCCATCCCGACCTGAAACGGCCCAATTGCATTTAGCGCGACCGAAGTGCTTCCTGCCGTGGTCGTGGCGCCCTCGGTGCTGGATGAAGTTGAAAGAACACCGAACACCGGGTTGCTCGCATTGACCTGCGACGCGACATTGAATCCATTGAGCGCAGCCGCCGTGGCAATCCCGGATGCTGTGTTTGCCCCGCTGGTGACGACCGGCGTTTTTCCGCCTTGGACCGAGTTGACCGTGTTAGCACCCGTAGTTCCTCCCACATCTCCGCTCATGGGATAGTTGCTCGCTCCGGCAATACAGTTCCAGGCTCCATTTTGCCCGAACGCCCACGCCCCGGGGCCACCGCCCGCACATGGCTTCGTTTGTTCACAATCCAGGCAGTAGAAGAGCGCGCCGTCCACTTCGGTTGGCAGGTTCGAAAAACTCAAATCGACGATTGTCGGTGAGATTGGCTGCACCCCGGAAAAGCGATTGTTGATGGCTTGACGGAACAGCAGACCCGCGTTGGTTCCCGTGTAGTTAGGGATTGGCTGGTAGGCTCCCGGCGGCGGCAGATTGCCGGATTGCGCAGCCGCAAAAGGTGCCGTTCGGTAGACAAAGGCGATGGCTACGACAACCGCCAGGATGGATGGGTTCGTTTTGACAAATTGCAGATACTTTTTCATGTCGCTACTCTCTTCTTCAGAACCCAATCGCAAGCCACGAAAAACCGTTGCTACGCTCCCCGGTCGCGCCTAGCGACGTACCGCCGGGAACGTCAAGCACGAAGGTCGCTCCCGTCCGATTGTAAGTCACCACGCTTGCAACTGTGTTAAAGCCGCTGGTGCTGGCATAGACGTTAGTTGCAAGTGGCGGCACAAGGATCGCATTTGGAAAGGCGATCGGCCAGTTTAGGCTAAATTCCTCGTCGTGAGGTATCTTCTGATCGCTCAGTGGATAATAGCCCCACTGAATAATCACGCTAACGTCGCCTCGGTTAATATCGGCGATCGGAATGGTCAGATAGCCATTGCTTTGCAGCGAACCCGTGAAGCCGGCCATAAACGTCTGCAGGATTCCAATATTGGCCGTATTGATATTTTGACGGCCATACAGAAACGCCGTCCGGTTCGCCAGCTGCTGATGCGGCTGATTGCTGATGCCGATTCCGCCGAAGCTCGCGCCGGCCGCCGCTCCTTCCACCGAGTCGGTCGCGGCTATTTCATAAATTTCATTCGCACTAAATTCGGGACTATCTATTAATGTCGCCATCGTATTCCTCGGATGATATTTGTCATCCCGCTGGCTGTTCCGCGCACCACGGATATAGTCATACCGGTTGCGCTTAGAATGTCAGGGTCCACGTTCCGGACACCGACATGCCGGAAGTGAAAACGATTGGACTAATCGTTTTCCGCGCGAGCATCGGTGCCGGAGCATTTCCACCCGGCAGGCCGACTCCACCGTGATTGGCGAACAAAGCGATTTCCTGGATGGTCAGATTCTGCGCCCCTGTGTCGCTCGTGGTCAGACTCCAGTTGAAGGTCACACTGCCATTGCCGTCCTCGGAGTGGCTGTCGATCGGCTTGTAATACGCCGGCGCGGTCAATCCCACGTCGCTCACGGTTGGCGCATTCGAGCCCGAACCAAATCCCACCGCCGAGCAGAATTCTCCCGCCGTGTCGCCTCCGAGCAGCGCGGCCAGCGCGGGCAATCCCGCGTTGACGAACAGATTGGCGCCGGTGGTTTCGTAAATCATCGTGCCGCGGTCAAATACACGCACCATTACATACCCGGTAGGTCTTGCCATCTCAGCCTCCGTAGAGCGTTGCCACTCCGTTAACCAACAGTGCGGAATCCGCGACGATCGGCTCGCCGTCGCCGTAGGTGATTCCACTGTGAACGTAGTGGGCGTTGTAAATTGGAGCGACCGGGCCGTAACTGTCAGCGGGGAGTGCGACAGCGATCGCGAGTCCCAATGAGCTATCGAGCGGTCCCGGCGCCGCGTCGATTTGATATTCGGTGACACCGCCAAGCGTGAATATGTCATCGGGAACCGGCGCAGGGTCAGTAACCGGCGCCGTTGCGAACCACAGCGAATCGAGCCACGCGCGCGCAGGCTGAAAAAACCGGATCGCCGCGCTCGCGATCTCAGCCGCACCTTCGGGAACCTCCGCACTGGCCGGGAGATTAATCAGAACCCGAAACACCGCCCATCCCTGTCCCGCGGGGTACGACGTCCCACCCCAGCTCGCTTCGCCCTCCAGCAGCGTGATATTGCTCCATCCGAGCGACTCAAGCGCCTGCTTGATCGCGGCGGGCGTTCCGCGCACACGATGAAGCGCGATCGCGGCCTTCAGTAATTCCCGTTGCGCGACGGCGTTGTCCTCTGTCTGACCACCCTGCACAGGCGGCTCCGAAAGGGTGTCAATATCCGTTAGTGAGTCGATATCGGTCAGCGCATCGATGCTCAGTGTGGATGGAGCAGCGAGCTGCCACATCGGAGAGAGAATATCGAATTGCCATGCCAGGAACGCGAGCGCACCGGAAATGACCGAATCGATTCGGTAATCGAGCAGCGGTGATAGATCGAGCGCCGACAGACGGTCGATCAAAGTAAGCAGGGCTTGCGTCCGAGTATCATTTATGGACGGGCTAGCAGTCAGTTCAGCCATATGAGTTAATTCATCCGAAAAGTTTGGCATCCGCAGCGGGAGATGATTAGCTGTGTTCAGTACTAACGGCCTCGGTCAACGAGATCGCGGTACAGTTGGCCCACTGCCCGGCGCTGAGCTGCACGTACGATGGCGCGGTCAGAGTGATTTCATAAACGCCCGCCACCGAGAGGGCCGCGATCACCTGGCTTGGAACGATATCGCGTTGAATCTTCGCCGCGAGGCCAAGTGTGTACTGCACCGCGGCGGTATTCGCGGCAGCCATCGTGGCCACCGGGTCGGCGTCCGAGTACAGCGTAACCACAGCGGTAATTTCGTAATCGACCTCGGTGACGGCGAGCACGTTTACCGTGTCCGTGAGCGGGCGAACCGAGTCGCCGCTGAGCGCCGCCTCGACGCGGCTCAGCAAGGGCGCTCCCGCGATTCCCGCCAGGTTCGGTGCCGCTTGCGGCTGGACCGTGACCGGACCGGTGAGGATGTAAACGTTTATCTGGCCTGGCGCGGGGCTGACTACCTGGGCGTCCATAATCGAAGGGTCCACACCCAACGCGAAAAAGCGATAGGCGCCGGCGGGTCCGGCCACGCTGAATTGATTCGGCGCGGCCTGAATGCGAGTGCGCAGATGGTCGTCCGTCTCGGGCGCCGAACCTCCAGCCGTGATAACAGTATTGCTGACCGACGCGATGATCGCGCTCGGATTGAGCAACACGCTGACCTGCCCCGGCAAATAGCCATTGGCGCCCGCGCCCGGCTGAACCGCGGATGCGCTCACGCTGCCTGACAGGGCGCCCGCCGGAATTACAAGTACAGAATCCGTCGCGAATGAGTATTGACCGTCGCTCGTTCCGGCAAGCGTTCCCTGCGGGATCGAAATCGGCACGGTGAGCGCGATGGACAGCGTAAATTCGAGAATGCTGGTGGCACTCTGCGCGACGAGACGCGTGACGCCGACCAACTCACCCAGGTAATCGAGCATCGGAAAGATCGCGACTGCCAGCAGATTCTGCTGTGCCGCATATTGGATGGCGTTGCGGACCAGCGATTCCCGGTACGCGTAGAGATTGATCAGCAGGCGTTCGACTTGCGCGGGCTGAAGAGTGCGGCCAGCCGCGGATTCGAACGCCGCGATCATGTCGGCGAGCACCAGGTTCGGGTCAAGCCCGTCGGCGTCATTTACAAACACCGGAGGCGGAAGCGACGGAATTCCTGCTGCCATCAGACTATCCTCTTGCCAGGGATCATCGGGTCATTACTCATTGCGCCGCCGCCGGAAACGTAACGGTGGTGGCTGAACTCGCCGTACGCGAAACGCCGGACGGTCCGCCGAGATTCAGCGTCCACTTCACCGTTACGCTCAGATGTGCGCCTGATTGGGTAGTCGCGTCGAGCACCGGCGCCGCGTTCACTCCGGTTAAGGTGATACGCGGTTCCCAGGTCGTGAGCGCAGCGGTGAGTTCGCGCACGATCGCAGGTAGCGCCTCCGAAATCGGATGGTCGATGTAGCGCCAGATATCGCAACCGAATGTCGGCCGGAGCGGATCGCTGCCAAGCGGAGTGGTCAGGATAATCGCTACGCATTGATCCACGTCGGCGACACCCTGAACAACTTGGCCGATGGCGTCCAGCTTGAGCGACCAATCCGCCGACGTGATGTCGGCAAGGGTAACTGCGTCAGCGCTCACGTTATTCCGCCTCCACGACTACGCTCGCGCTGGTGATCGCTCCGATTCCCGCAGGGCAAGTCACCTGGTCGCCAAGCCGAGCGACGCCTTTTAGCTGTCCCGCACCGAGGCGGATCTGGCCGGATGAGATCAGTTGAGCGTTCCCGAGCGCGTCGATCGCGATCGACGCGGCGCCGGCACTAAGCGTAGAGGTCGCACCCGCGGGCAAGGCGACCGCCAGCGCGTGCGCACCGGCGTCGTACTTTATGGATGCGCCGTCGGAAAACGCAAAACTCAGTACGTGCGCCGCACGATCATACTCGAATGCCGCTCCGTCGCTGGTCGTGAGGTGCCACTTGTCAGCGCTCGCAACCGGTGTCGTATCAACCGCGGAATAAATCGCTCCGAGCACGGCGCCTGCTTCGTCCCAGGCGTCCATCAGGCAGACCACCTGCTCGCCGATATCCGGAATCCAATATGCCTTGTCGTTTTGAGTTTTGGGCACCACGATCGGAAGCCACCAGCTTCGGAGCTGATCGTAATCCGGGAAGGTGACGCGGACGCGCGCTCGCTCGAGATCCTGCGCTTCGACGATACCGACGCGAAACATCCCGGGCGCCGCGCCTCGATTGTCCTGACGCTTGTGCATCGCATTTCCTCAAATGACCTGCCGCAACACTAGTTCAGTAATATAGCCGGTCGCGCGGCTCACCCGGTGCAGTGCGGTTTCGATCAAGTAGGTGCCATCGAAAGCGCCCCAACCGGACAGCAGTACGTTACTTCCCGCGCCCAGCGCCGGATTTCCCGGACCCGCGAGCCGGGCGCGGATGAAGTAACGGTTATTACGGTTGAGTCCCGCCGCCGCGCGCATCGCCGCCTGCGTCGAATTTTCGCACCGGGCGATCAGCTTGAGCGTATCGCCGGTTGGCATCGCGGAAGCGGCACTCGTTTGTTGCGCGATTAGCTGTTTGGCCGACGGGTCAAAATACGCTGCCGAAGCAGTTGAATAGATGCGCCGCGTGCGATTGCGAAACTCGAAGCGTTGGAGGTCGCCACGCACAATCGTCGCCACCGGAGCCGCCGCTTCTAGCGCCGCGCGCGGGTAGAAGACAAGCTGAGTTCCACGCACTGTGAAAATGTAGTCGAACTCGTCCGCCAGACGCGTCAGAAACTCGAGGTCCGACTCGTCGCGCTGAGTGACTCGCGCGAATACGGGGTCCGCGAGAGCCGCCGCGCTGACCAGCTGCAACCCGTACTTCGCGGCGATCGTCGCCGCGATCTCGCCGAGCGTCTGCCCTTCGTACGCGACGCAGTTTCGCGTGCGCATCGCGGGAGTGATATACGCGGCTAGGCCGCGCAACCGAAACACATCGGGCGGCCCGCCCAGCTCGAGGTCGTCGACCTCGAAAGAGCCGCACTCGAGGAGAGTGCCGCCCTGGTAGCCGATAAGCGCACTGACTACGTCGCCCAGCGCCGGATACCAGGGCCCCTGCCATTGTTGCGCACGGTCTTCTATTTCGACGCTCAGTTCGCCAGACGCTCCTCCGAGCCGATCCGTATAACTAATCCCACGCACCATCGCCGAAATATCACTCGAAATGTTGACTCCCGAGTAAGTTAATATCCACTGCGGCGCCGGAACCGGGATTGCGGCGAATGCGCTCATGTTGGATTACCCGCAACCATCGAGGGCGCTGCAGACTTCCAGGGTGGAAGATTCGCACTGGACACGTTACTTGCGCTCAGGATCGGAACCTGGATCAGTATGCCGGCCTCGAACACCGGTTCGATCGGCACGCTAGGGTTCGCCATGATGATGGGATTGAACCGAGCCGGGTCGCCGTAGAATCTCCACGCCAGCAAATCCCACCGCTCACCTGCCGAAGTGACATGTGCGATGTATTGCATTCCGCTCACCGCGCCACGCTACGGGTGATGGCCGCGATGGGAATATCACCCGGCTGCTGGCGTGGGGTCGCAGGGGCCGAAGGCGCCGGGATCGCAACCAGGGCGCTGAGGCCCGCGGGCGCCAGCGACGGCGGCGCCGCACTCGCTGCGCTCGAAGCGGCGAGCAACGCGATTGGCGCAAAGCCGGGCAGACCTGCCGCAGCGCTGCTCAGCATCGACGCGAGCGGCCACTCCTTGAGCACGATGCGCATCCGAATCGCGATCGGAGCTCCACCGGCGTCGAGTTGGGCCGCGCGAGTGAAGATCGCTTCGATCACATAGAACCCGCGAAATATTCCACTGCCCAGCACCAACGGCATCGCCTGGTGAGTAGCCGCGGCCGCGCGCAAGGCGATCGCTTGTAGCTCTGGATTCGTGAACGAAGCATGCAGCAGGAGATCAAAGGAAATTCGCTCGAGTCCGTCGCCGATCCACTGCAAGCGCGGTTGGGCCGCAATCACGGGCTGCTCGGCATAGACATAGGTGCGCTCGGATTCGATGCCTTCGGGCGAACCGATCACCTCAAATTTCAAAAGTCCAAGCTCCGCAAACACTACTCTACCTCCAGATACGAACGTTCACCGGCAAATGGCTACCAACCAGCAAGCGGTTCATGCGGCGCCCGCGGCGGCGCCTGCGACGCGGCCCGCGCGGCCCGTCGAGGTCGCCGCTTCCACCCGCATCGGACGGCCGGCAAGCTCCACGCCGTTGAGGGCGGCGATCGCGGCTGCGACCGCCTCGGCCGATGCCATCTCGACGAACCCGAATCCGCGCGAGCGGCCGTCAAAGCGGTCGCGCACGACCTCAGCGTGTTCCACCCGGCCAACACGAGCGAACGCCTCGCGCAGTTCTTCATCGCTCAGTCGAAAGCTCAGATTACCAACAAACAGTCGCGCACTCATCGTAACTTCATCCTTATTGGAGCATCGGTCATTTAGCTTTCCGCATTCCCTCCGCCGTCGGCCCCCTCGCTGTCGAGCGCTCGCGCGGCGCGGCGCCAGTGTTCGAGCTCTGCGAGCTCCATGTCCCGCAACTCCGACAGCGAAAATCCGAACCGCACCAAACCAGCTAGTCCGGCGGCGGAGGAAACAGAAAATTTTCGCCGACCACCTCGCCCTGCAGCGCCAGCACGTCGGCCAGGCTCATCTCGAGAACATCCTCGTAGACGATTTTGCGCCCCTCGACCTCGGTGAGTTCCGCGATCAGCGCGAACACCACGGCACTCGGATCGTCGTCCACCGCGGCGCGCTGTGCCCGGATCAGATCGCGCCCGTATCCTTTACGAACGCGAGCGCGGCGCCCCGACGGAAGCTCGAGGCTGCGGCTGCCGCCCGATTCGCCCTCGGCGCGGGCTCCGATACTAACTCCGTTAACCCGAATCTCGTCATTCATGATTCACCTTACAATCGCCGTCGCCAGCCGCGGCAGGCCAGCGCGTTCAGCCTCCGAGATTGCTGCGGAAGGTCGCGAGCTGATCCACGCCACCGACCACGTAGAGATTTGCGAACACGTCGTATAGATAGATCTGCACGCCGGCTACATAGAGCTCGGCGTGATAGATGCTGACCGCGGATGTCGTCTCGACCATTTGATGCTGCCGGAGCGCGGAGCCACCGGCGTCCTTGAAGACACCGGTCATCAGGTACACGACCGGCAACTCGGCACTGCGGCCCTGACTGGTGTACTGTTCGAGATTTCCGCGCGCCTGAAAATAGTGGGCCTGAAATGGGCTGGCCGCGAAGGTCAGCGTCTCAGCGTCGAAAGACGCCCACTTGATCCGGGACTCGAGCTTGGCTACCCCGGCCCATAGCTCGGCGGTGCCCGCCATGCCCAGGCCCTTGTAGTCAATCATTTTCTGCCGAGGATGCGCGATTTCGATTTCTTCGGCGCGGCCGAGCAGTCCAACACCGTCGATGTAGATATTCGCATTGGTCAGTGAATTGATCTGAATATTCATTCTACGCCTCTCCTACGCCGTGGCCGCGGCAGCCGCGGTTAACGGACTCGTCTGCCCGAGCTGCGCGAGCAGGCTTGAATCGATATAGCTCTGGAAGGTGATCCGCTCGGCGGGCGGCGGCGGCATCACATCGATGTCGAACACCAGTTGCCCGGCGGCGACCTGACTTGACGGATTTTCGGCGGGATCGTAGCTGGCCGATCCGGCCACCAGCGCGCCGCGCTGGATCAGGCTGCGGATGAACGCGTTGACGCTCGCCAGGATCGCCGTGATAAGCGCGTTCGAGAGCGGCTGATCGATGAACTGTAGCATCGACAGCTGAATCGACTCCTCGATCACGTCCATCGTGCGGCGCACGTTGATGAAATTGGCCGGCGAGGTGTCAGCCGGATAGGCCGCCGATCGGTTACCCCACACGCGCATACCGGTGCCAAAGGCATTGAAGACCGTGGTGATCCCCTGAGCGTTCAGATTGTTCACGTCGGAGAGAGGATCGAGAATCGAGGCGTAAATAGCCACGTCCGGCCCGAGAACTCCGGAGACGTCGGTGTTCGAGGGCGACCACCAATAGCCATTGGCCAGATCTTTGGCGGCGATCGCTCCCGCAACCCACTGCGAGTACGGTCCTACTGAGGTTCCATTGTATGGCGACGTAAGCGGAATACCCGCCGATGTCAGCGTCACGCCGGTGGGCACGAGTCCCGCGTCTGAGAATTGCTCCTGCGGATAGCAGAGAATGACCCGGGTCGAAGAAGTGTCAAAGGCGGCGCCCGCAAGCCCACGATTCAGAATCGCCGTCGCTACCGATGTGGAAGGCGCTGAATCGACCAGCACCATCGCGCGCAGCGTATTCGCCATCGTCGCCAGAGCACTCGCAACGTCGGCGTTCTGCGAATACCCCGGCGCAATCAGCAGCTTGGCGAAGAAACCCATCGTGCCGTATGTCGTCTGCAGCGCCTG
>JAEHJW020002939.1_pt1 | contig 12767 bp, 13 predicted proteins | sample 9271431 | NCBI WGS metagenome assembly JAEHJW02
CTCCGAATAGCCCGCTGACTACCGCATCCATAGCTATAATCGCATCTGCGAAGCCTTCTATAAATGGTAATGCCCCTTTTAGCGCATCCCCGAAGCCTTTGACAAGTTCGATTAAATGGGCAGTGAAAAGGCTCTTTAGCAAGCTTTGGGTTAGAGGCATTTTCACCCATGAAGTGAGAGCTTTGATTATTTGAGTAAGGACGGTGACAAAAGCAGCGCCGAATCCTACGGCTGGTTTGAATAAGGCATAAACTAAAGGTACAAGGGAAACGAAAAAGCCGAGCCAAACACGGAATAAGCTAATAAGCTTCCCAACTGTTTGACTCCATTTTTGCATCCCACTAGGAGTATTCATTTTACCTAAGAAAGTTTCTAATGCCTTAATGAAATGCCCTGTGTATCCCGCAGCATCGTTAACAGTATTAGCGAAAATTTCAATAGCATTAGTAACGATCTTCATCACAGTAGGAAGATTCTTAGAAAAGATACTCTCTAAGTTCTTGAATATCGCCAGCCCACCCGCTGAGCCTTTTTTATTATTAGCGGTAGAAGTTAGCCAACCGAGCAGACCGCCAGGGCCGTCTAAGGATTTCTTGATAATCCCCATATTCTTAAGCGCATACTGACCAATCGTCGGTAAGAACTTTTCCGCAACGATAACCAATTGCTGCAATATCTGTGCGCCAACTTTTTCCGCTGGGCCAGTCAAAGAGTCAAACTGTGTTTTGAACTGTTGGACAGTAGTTGCTAATGCAAGTACCGCCCCGCGTGCGACGGACGGTACTTGCAATAGCGTATAGTTTAGCTGAGATTGCGCCTGTTGCAAATTTTGCAACGCCATAGTCGCGATCTGGCTACTAGCGCCGTAAGTCTTTACGTCATATTGATACTGCGCTAAGGCTTGATTGACCGCATTTTGAGCCTGCTCGACATTTCTCATGTCGCCAAGCGCCTGCCCCATGCCAGCCATATCCGTGCCCATGCCAACAGCGCCAGTACCTAATGCACCGAGGCCGAGAAGCCCACCGCCTATCATCCCACCCATAGCTGAACCGCCGAGGCCGATCATAGAGGTTATGGCGTGCTCGATGCCAAATCCGGCGAAAGAACCTATTGAACCGAATGAGGCAAACTTCCCACCGATACCACCCCCGCCTTTGAAGCCAAGCATCTGCATGATGGATTGTTCGGCAACTTGTTTTACGATATTTGCACCTAGGCTACTCCCCATCCCCCCACCGAGTGAAATGGTGTTAGCGCCAGCTAGATTTGCTGCCATTTTCAAGGCTTCGATCTTCGCTAATACCGCTGCCGTATCTATACTGACGTTCAAGTCTGTTGCGGGCATAGCTGCAATTTCGCCACGTAGAAGTGCTAATTGAGCAAATAATTCTTTAGAGTCTACGCCTAAAGGCATACCACTCATTTTTTGAGCTAGCGCATATAATTCCGAAGAAGCTTCTACAAGCTTTGTTTGGAATTGGGCAGTATCAGCATTGAGTTGGAGGTTGTCAGCTTGGTCAGTGAATGCCTTCAACAACGCCTGATCTTTTGTCAACGTTGCCACAAATTGCTTATCTGTCGCTGTGATTTCAACGACTACAGGAGGCAAGAACGTAGACATAAGTTGATTATACCTTAGCTAGGGAAGTAAAAGAATCTTCGCAACACCCTTATTGACAATTGTTCCGATTTCTCCTTCAGAAGCCATTAGCCCTCTGTAGAGATAAGGATTGTCTTTTTGATCAACATGAACTTTGCGGAATACTCGTGTATCAATCGTAAACTTCATATATGGCCAATTTTTAGGAACCAACTCACCGCCAAGTTCCCTCTGCCGACCATAAATAGTTGTAGGCCCTACTTGAGTAAAAGTAGTATGTCTATTGAGAAAATGAGGGCCGTCGATGATGATAGACGCTGCTAACTCGCCAGGGGGATTGGTAGAGTTTCCTTCCCTACCTATAGGCGTTGTAGCTCTTGCATTTTTCTGAATCGTAGCTGCGATATTTTTAGAGATAAATCTAACCTCTACGTCCATCGCTGCTTTCATTTTCTCCATAGCAGCGATTGTAGCTTTAGCATCTATCGGCATATCAACGGCCCTCTTTTATTTATTTTTATCTCTAGCCCGATCCATCGCCCGATTCTCTAACTCATTCTCCATCTTTTCAAAAGCTAAGTCATACTTGATCGTATGCCTCGGCTCGTTTAGAAACTGATCCACAGTCAAACCGCTATGAATTTTCCTATACCGATAACTTTCATAGTCAAGAAAAGTCTCGTAATCTACTTCGTGATTGCTCTGACCTTCGAGTGCCCATTCGAGGTATTTGAGCTTCCAGTAGGGTTTACTTTCCCGTCCGGTGTCGTTTTATCAGGAGTGGGTGAGAAGTCTGGCGTTTGAGTCATTACTTCAGCGCCTAGTGTCTTAGTGGCTTCAGACAGAGCGGTATAAGTCTCTCGGTCTAAGTCTTGAATTGTTTCTAGCGTAGGGATGGGTTTAGGTAATGTCCAGGACTCCAAGAAAAGAATAATAATTGTATCTTGAAGTTCATAGAGTAAGTCAAGTTCAGTGTCGTTTAGAGTTGGCATATCGTCGCTAAGAGCAGCGAGAGCTAAAGCTGCATCAGTCGCATCAGTAGTTTCAGCAGTAGACTGACCTTCTATATCTCCGACAATTGGCTGCAACTTTTTCAACACCGGAGCAACTTTCATCCCAGCTCGTTCTAACTGCCTATGGTGACGTTCAGAAACGATCTTGTCTCGTAAAGTTGCTTCCCCCCCAGGGATTTTGACTATCATCATTGCCTTTCTATTTAGTAAGAAGTTGCGATTGTATTAGCAACTGTTATTTGCAATGGGGATTTGCCCCCAGCTAGAGCATTAGTAGCAGATGGTAGAAGTTGAAGATCAAGTGGAACTTCCACCCATTCTTTGCTTCGATCCAAAGAACCGCTTTTCGCTAGTGCCTTTGCACAATTCATGGTCAGAGCATTTCCTGAAGTTTGGTCAAAGAGAGTAAAAGAAAAAGCTAGGTTAGTATTGGTAATAAAGTCCGTCAGGTACGGCGAACCGGATTGCTCAACAAATGTCAACTTAGCCGTAGCTTCTATCGCCCCTGCAAAGTATTCAAAGTATTCTTGAGTACCCGTTAGGGATGGGATTGGCTTAGTTCCACGCTTGAGGTCAATTTCCCATTCGACAATAGTATCGAGGAAATTCCCGTTGATACTTGCGCTAAACGTCCACGGTGGAGGCGTAGTTACATCTGTATAGGAAATAGTTGGAGCTGCTACTTGCGTCGAAGCTGCATTACCTAGTAATGAAATGGTGTACTCCACTAGGCCAGTGGCATTTCCCTTTAGATTCAACTCATCCATCTGACAGGCCGACATTTGTCGCCACTGCTCACCGTCAAAATCCCATAGGGTGAATGACGGAGGCTGATTACCCGTATTCCCCTGGTTTAGGAGGGAAAATTGATGCTGAGTAAGACCCGTCACTGTAGCTCCTGAAACCTGCGCATTGACTAAAGGCGGGGTAATCGGGATTGTAAATGGGCCTGCGCCAGTCGGTGTTCCAGTGATATGAGTTTCGAGGGTAGCCCCTGAACCTATAACGATATAGGAACCTGCTGGGATTGTCGCTGCTACTGAGACTGAAACAGCCCCTGGTATAGCAGCCGCGGATAGAGTCGTAGCAGCGGGAGCTACAATCATCGTATCAGATGATCCCAGTTCACCACGAACTAGAAGCGGGAAAGAATCAAGCAGAGGATAAGCCGACCAACCATGCTTATCATACCGTAGACCTGGCGTAAGGTCATAAACCTTCACCATGCTTCCCTGCAACGTATCGTCAGGAATTTCTGTTAGATCAATTTCGTATTTAGGACTTTTGACAGGGAAAGCGTATTGGGGAGCTGCTTCAGGCGTACCTTTGACCGTCTCAATCGCTAATCCTATCTCCGTCTGTGGAACAGCATACGCTTGTCCTGTACCGCCTGCCATTAGGACTCCTTTTTAGGTGCAATAGTAGATATTTTATCTTCTTCAGTTGGATTGACAGTTTCCACCACAGGACTATCTTGTTGCAAGCTTTCTTTTACGTGTTTAGTTGTTTTAGATACGGATACTTTTAGGTAAAGATCATTGAAGTTATCAGGTAGAGATAAATGTCTACTTTCGCCTGGCTCTAGCTCTAAAGTGCGCCCATCATCTTCTTGGATATGTGTCCATGTCCTACGTGATCCACTCGTATTCTTATAAAGCTTCTTTTCCACGTTCTCTATACTCCTGTTCCGCTGATCTGTTGCTTTACGTCAAAAGTTATAAGGCCATTTATAAAAATCGTTGTACCGTCCGAACCGAGGTAAGGAGGGGATTGTGCCCACTTAACTCCTTCATCAAATTCGGCAGACGACCATATATTATAAGTGGCTGCCGCGTTCAAAGTAGGATTATTGCGAATAGCCGGAATCAACGTATCAATAAAAGTATCATAGTCGGCTTGAATATTTAGGTTATTCTGTGCGCTATTTCCAGTGGTGTTAGAGAAGAATACCTCTAGCTCGACGGTGTAGGTAGCCATATCAAAGACCGCATTGCGCCCTGAGAGGGATATAAGCTGCCGATTATTCGATCCATATAGATCGATCACCATTACGGCGTTAGAGCCGTTAGATGAAGTTACATAAGCTCCTGAGGCATTCTGAGCGTATTCATTCTCATTGACTAATGTACGGGATGGGTAGATAGTGCCTAGATAAGGGAGGGATAGTGAGTTTAGGAATGTAACTAATGCTTGGCGTATTTGGACTTGACTCATTGACCCTCCTTTCTACTTTTTACTTTCTACCTTATAAATACAGGAACAACGTATGGGCGTAGCATCTTTTCGGCTATTTTCAAGTCTGCGCCCCCGCCACTCTCACTTATCAATGCCCTAGTTGGCGACTCACCTGGCCGAGAGGGAAGTTCCATAGCTTTTGAAGCTCGGAGCTTGATAAACATAGACGTTAGAAGAATCGCTGCCCGCTCGATGGTGTCGGGAAGTGCTGTGACAGGGATAAAGTCAGGAGCAGACGGGATTGTATGGGCGTACTGTAGTGGCGATTGAATAGTCAGGACGTTTCCATTGACCCCTGTTACCACGACCGTTTCAGTGCTACTTCCATCGCGGATGATGAGTTGGAGCGGTAGAGAATAAGTGTCGATGCCAACGACTTCGCTTTGGGTGAGGTCGGTGTAATTGACCGTGATGGTCAAACTTCCGGCGACGGTGGATTGTGCTAAAGAAGTATGAGGGTAACCGAGGACATACTGCCAATAAGCGTAGGCTTGGGAGTTGGGAGAGCCGAGGCCAGAGATAAATGTCGAAGACATACCGATAGGGGTAAGTTCCGATATTTGGAGAACTTGATTACGGACGATAGCGATACTGCCAGGATCAGCGATGGGAGATAGAGTGATTGGCGTGAAGCCAAGAGCTAGAGATAAAACTTCTCGGACAGGCTTATAATTACAGAATATTTCCAATGCGCCTGACGATTGAATCCGAACATAATCGGCTTCAGTGATTATGTTCGCAGCTAGGGATGCCTCTCGACCATGAAAGATGATGTTGTTAATGAGCGCCGTAGCACGCATTATTTCCTGCCAGAGGGAGGCCGTAGAATCGACTGATTGATTAGTAGAGAGCGGTACTAAGTCAGCCGATCCTACGGCAGTGGGAGCGAATCTAAATTCCGACGGTGAGATATATGGGAGTAGATGATTAACGGTAGAAGTAGTAATAGTCGGATTAACAACAGGGATGCTAAACCGTGTTGGTTGAAATGGCAATGTCATCGCATACTACGTTTCTACGACTTTTCCAACTTCTAGCTCTATCTTCATGCTCTCATTCTCACTCTCAATAGGATTTTCTAATCCCTCTCTTTGCATCCGTTCCCTCACCGCATTTTGAAGGATATGCACCATAATAGGATCAACAGGCTTATCTCTTTTAGCCTTGACCCCTCTATAGCCCATTAACCTATTCAGACGGCGAAGCTCGGCGCGTTTCATGGTGTTTATTCTGCTTTGGGAGTTCTTTTTCTAGCCACAGGACGTACTGACTTATATGGTGATGCACTCTCATCTTGATCTATCGGATAAGGAGCGTAAAAAGGATTTTCGCCCTCATACCATCTTCCATTAGCTACGGCACGCTCTAAAAGGTCTTGACCTACCGATTCAGGAACTTCAAAAGTGCCCTGATGGTCTATAGGATAAACCTCGCCGTCCTTAGCGATACTTTCTATATCAGATTGAGTCAGGATATTCTCTCGCCGGAGGATAGTTCCCCGTAGTGGATCAAGAACAAACCTATCCACTTCCTTGTTGATAACATGATAAATTTTCATTATTACTCCTTGTCCTGTTCTAGGGTGAGCGGGAGGTAGGCCACCCACCCTAGAACCCTGTGGGGGGTCGTTAGGCGATGTTAGTCGCGATTCCTTGAGCAGAAGGAGCAGCGTTGATCAATGTTTCCATTGAGCGCACTTCAAACTGCCAAGAAGGGCCACCGCCAAAAGTCGCAGCTTGATAAGCCGTCGCATACTGAAATTCGCTAGTGTCGTACTGGCAACGCACTGCAAACACACTTCCTATGTCTGAGCCAGGGAATGGCACATAGTCGGTGCGGGCAATGATCGTGCCAGGAGGAACACGAGGATGGATTTCGATAGCGACTGGCACACCGCCAGCAGCCATATTGATATACCGTGATACGAAGCCACCGCCAGCCAAGTTGATACGAGCGTCCGCATCAGTCGGTGGGAGCAGAGTCGAAGCAGACGGCGAACTCTTGAGGATATTGGAGATTTCCTGACCCTGATTTGAGTTCATCATGAAAGCAGTCGGGGAAAGCTGAACCGAGTTCCAGATTTGAGCACAAAGCTTATCCAGAATATCGACTCCACCACCGCTAGATACCGCAGCCGGAGCGTTGCCACCATTGTCGATGAAGATCGCACCAGATGGAATGCCCGTACCAGGAGTAACGGGAACTCCACCACCGGAGACCGAAGAATAATCTCCGAGCGATGATGCGATAACACCGTTGTAGTAATTCGCACTATAAGAATTATCTACAGTCGGAGGCGTACCGTTTCCTGCAACAGGAGGATTAGCCAAAGGCAAGCATCCTGCGCCAGGGCGAAGCTGCGACATAAGAGGCATAAGGTTGATAGACGGAATCGGATTAGACGCACCCGAAGTCGGGATAGACGTTATCGTCACCGTACCGATGGAAGTCGTTGTGTAGTAGAACATTGACCCAGCAGCAGTTCCTACGTAAATATCGTAAGCAGCTGCACCTTTTACCGCAGCCCATGTAGCTGAGACCGAGTTAGTAGTTCCAGCGCTAACAGCCACGCTTACACTAGCGGAAGCCGGAGCCGAACCACCGTCGAAGTAGTTAGCACCTGATCTAGGCGCTACAGCTACAAAAACAGTGAGGGAAGCCCCAATCGTACCACCCGTTGCCGATGGGGTAAGGGTAATGCTGCCCATAGCGGGAAGCGCCCATCCCTGAGCATTGGTGATAAGCATGTCCTGTCCGATAAGGACTTGATCTAGGACGTAGAGCTTAGCCTGAGCAACTTCATCGACATATGAGCGACCGAGAGCTACAGCATCGAGGGTAACGATGCCAGCGTAGCCGACGGGATTATAAGGGGCCTGAACTGTGATAGCTTCAAAGCTCGAACGAGCAGCAGCATAGTCACGGCCCATAGCGCTAGATGGTTGCTGGTTGTTGATATTCAACCACGAGCGCCACATAGCGGTAGGCGAACCCATTCCAGCAATTTGGCGGGAAAAGGCTTTAGTATTCATACGAGCAGGCACGTTAACAGGAACTAGAGAGAGAAAACGAGTGAGGTCAACGCCCCACGCTCCGGTATCACCGAAGATACCAGAAGTCGCACTCTTATTCAGCATTCCCATTGTGCCAGTCGTAATACGACTCATATCAATTTGAGTAGGCATTTATGGTTTCCTTTGGAGTAAGTAGGAAATAGGGAAATAGAGAAATTAGGAACGGAATTGAGGTCTTGGCAGAAGCCCTGCGACAACTCCATATTCCAGATTCAGTTTGGTTAAGGCACGCCCAAGAGATTCCTTCTCACGAGGGTCTTGCGCAGCATCTAGTTGCTTACGAAGCGAAACAATCTTCGCTTGAAGTTCAGCCGGATCAGGATCAGGGGTAATCCCCTTCGCAAATGCCCCAACATTATCATTATCTGGCATGAAAGCAGCAGGAGCTTGATTAGCAGACGTTTCCATAAAGAAGTTTCCTCTTGAAATACCGTCGAGGACAGGCCCACCTGAAACTGGGGTATTGCCGATTTGATTTAGTGTCTTTTCAAGCCGTGCAACTTTCTTCTTCAAAGAACTTTTGTCAGACTTCTTGACACCCTCATTCCCCTGTAGAGACTGAGTAGCCCCAGGAATGTTAATATCACCCGCGGCGTAGTGGTTGCCGACTGATCCTAACACCTGAGCCGTTGTTACGTCACCGCCATTGTTTGCATTCTTAGCAAGAATGGTCGTGATTTCCTTAAGCTGCTTTTTTAGAGCCTTTTGAGTCAAAGACTTAGCTAATTTCTTAGCGTCCTTGTTGAGCATTTTCTTGTATTCATTTTGGCTAACCACAGTGGGCATTGTTGTATTCTCCTTTGGAAGAAATGGACTGAGAGCTTTAACTATTGATTCTGTCTGGTGTGACGCAGCAGCTTCATGATAAGCCAAAGCTGCAATGAGGGATAGAGCCGAAGTTAGATCGTCAAGCGCACAATCTAACTTATAAGCATCCATCCAGTCATTTTGATGCCCACTAATAGCCTCTATAGTCTCTCGGTTACGGATAGCTTGTGTCACTTTTATTGCTGACGCAAGTCCACGCGCTACCGAGTCTAAATTGGCTGCATCAAAATGTTCCCATACCGAATTACCAGGCGTACCTGAGTAATCAGCCGAGGAATCTTTATCGAAAGCGGTAGAAATAGTGATAGGAAATGAGGAACTTGGGTGAGAAGCTAGTGAAGCGAATTTCCCCTTGATAATTTTAGCCTTTTTCTTATTTGAAAGAGGATCACCATTAGGAACCTTAGCCTCAAGCGGTATTACATATGTGGATGCCCCACCCTTGAAGTCCGAATCGGAAGCAGGGAGAGTAGCTAGTGTAGGAGTTAGGGATGGATGGAAAGATGATTGACCGCTAGGGATTACGGCGATAGTTTCGGGATGGGTAAGTGATTCTTTAGGGATGCCAGGGGATTTGATAACTATATCATGCTTGGCGATTATCCCTTTGGTGACTTTATCGTCAGGATTAGTCTCTATGTCGAATTTCTTAGCAGCAGCTAGGATTTTCCTCCGAGCTACGTTTTTCGCACTAGCAGACTCAAACTCGGTCTGGTTGAAACGAGCCAAAGCATTCCGAACATGGCTAGCGTCTTCGATAGGCAGGTGGCGACCGCCCTTAGAGTCGATATAAGCGAACTTAGAATTAGCTAGGGCATTCCGAGCTTTGGCGTTGAGCTTGGCCTTTTGAATAATTGAAGCCGGATATGTCGTTTCAATCCCCTGTTGGATATGGGAAAGGTCGCTGGATGAGACAATCCCACGCTTGACATAATCGTTATAGAGCGCTAATTCATCAGTGGCTTTAGACATTAAGAGCGCTGTAACGTCAGGATTATCCATATCAGGTGTCTTGTCAGATGAAGTTGGAACAACAGGCACGCCAGATTCGGGGTCTTTCACTGCCCCCTCATCTTCACTACCGTCAGGTTTTGGTGAGTTCGTTTCCCCTTCGGTGCTTATCATGTCCGCATTTTTCACTAAAAGCCAGGGCGTGCCGTTAGCATTTTTAGGCACAGCAGATGCTTTAGTTACATCTAATTCTTCGATTTCAGTAACTTCTACGTTCTCGGTTCCCATTAGACACTCCTTAATTGGGAAATTTTTTTGCTAGATGCGGGGATTCGTTGAGCCGTTCCTTCCGGCGACCAACCATTTAGAACACCTTTACACACTAATTCCCAGGCATAATCATCCCATATTGAGCCGAGTAGCCAATCGCCTGACTTGATTAGGTATGTTTTATCGTCAACAGGAGAAGTTATGTTCCAGTCTGGCCCACGGTAGATATAGGATTCAACGACTTCGCCATGACCTAGAGTATCGCCACGGTGGAATAGGTTTATACCGCGATGGTCTTTTAGATAATTCCACGCTGCTTTTTCCAAAGGCTCTTTGGCAACAAAGTCGATATGTTGATCCCCCGCTACGCCTACGTCAGCCTTCATAGCTGGGTAAGCCAAGCCGAGGGTAAATTGCTGGGGAGCTTCGGACTTTATAACATCACATGCGATAGCGTCCGGTGGGAGGACAGACGGAGGATGCGGGGATGAGATTTCAGGGAAAATTGACAGTGCGCGATTGATATTTGATAGGACTTGGTAAGGCGTGATATTAGCAGCATCGGCAGCGTTAGTAAAAGTTAGAAAAGTAAGATTTCGCAGGTCGCCGTGATTAGAATCGGCTTCTCCGCATCCGCAGCTCATGCACATGTTACTCAACCCGCAATGCGAGAAAATTGGCTTTTTTAGCAGCTTTGATATTGTGAGGGTCGTTGTCGAATAATACATGAGCGTTTATCCCTCTCATGTATTCCACCTTCTGTTTTGCTACTTTATTTTTAGGATTTGCCACAATCACTAATTTATCATAATAATTGATGAGGTCTAGCCCTTCTAATTTCTTGATTTTATCTGAAATTATCTCTGGCGTGACTTGGGTACTCCGGCAGCCTGTAATGATATGAACTTCATGGTTATTCGCTCGGAGGGATGCCATTATGTTGCGAAATTGGTCAGGAAAGGTATCAAGAGAACCATCTAAGTCAAAGCAAAAGATCATGAGGTTGAATTTCCTTTATGAGATAGGGTGGACGTTTCGTAAGGAACCTCTAAGCATCGGCACATTGGATGCACTAGGACTGAACCATTCGGCCATGATTCGGTAATAGGGAGCGGAGACACCGCTGCATTTTCCATACATCTTGCACAAGCCCCTGGTTGATGCACCCACGCTATCATCGTGATCGAATTACGGGTGAAATAGTCTTGAGCAGCAGTCGAATAAGCACGGCAGTATTCATTCTCAACAATTTGAGAAGCCTTATGAGGGTCTTTGAGGATCGCCGTTATATTAGCGACGGTTTCTTTATAAGAGATATGGTGAGTCAGGTCATGTTGGATAGTTTTATAAATTCGCATGAGCTGGGTATGGGTAATCTCATGGATGATAGATGGGATTTGAGCGAAAAGGCGTTGGAGAGATAATGGGGGATTATCTATTAGGGAGTTGACGGTAGCTGTCGGCCATTCACCGTTGTAATTGAGGTCGAACGGGTCTTTGACGTTTGGATTGTTCTTTTCCAACTCATGAGTGGATTGGATATAAGCCTCCGCGTAGATACGTTTTAGGAGGTTGGCTAGAGGAACAGTGATGATATAGAGAGTTAGCAGAAAGCTTATAAAGGCTGAGAGGGATGCGAAGACTCCGGCAGCGACATTAGCAGCTACGGCGGTAGTTGAGAGGACTAGAGTTCCCGCTGACGTTACTATAAAGCCGAGTGAAGTCGCCCAAGTAGCTAAGACGGTCGGAGGGTAGATTACTGGTACTGGTGGGATTGGAGCGACGGGAGCAATTGGAGCGACGGGCGCTACTGGCGTAGTAGGAGGAACCGTTGTCGACGTTGATGATAAAGTGGTAGTCGCTGGTTGCGACGGATTCTTTTGCGTTTTAGCAATAGTATTTTCATCTTCCCAATTCTCTGAGATATAAACAGATAATTGCCGGAGAGCGTTAAACAGCTCCTTAGAATCTACAACTTTACTAAAAGACGTGATAAAGCGTTGGGTGTATTCCTGGATAATAGCATCGGTATGCTTATGGTAGGAATACCAGATAGGATTATCTGGATGAGCTGGAATGGCTGACTTTACCGCCTGGCCGATCAACGGCTCGATACGGTCTAAAGTTTCGGTGACTTTATCCCGAATATAATCATCATCTAAATCGTTTATATCCCACCAACTAACAGCGGAAATTTCCTCGCCGTTGACGGTAGAAAATTCGATAGATGATTGGGATGGGATGGAAAACACAAAGCCCTGGAACTTCCCGTCTGGCGACTTCCATGTGCCCACTTCCTTAGCGTGCTTGGGGAATTTCGCACCTGTTTCTTCTTCCCACTCTCTAATAGCAGCTTGAAGTGGCGTGTCGTGATCCTCTAAATGTCCAGCGGGAAATTCCCAACGTGCTTTTTTACCCATTGGCGAATCCCCTAGTCATGCTTATTACCCCGTTGCACCATTACTACCTTATTAGTGTCCTGAGCTACTAAAGCGATGCCAGCTACGATAGGATCAGGTATTTCTTCCTCGGTATTCTTTTCCATAAATACATCACCGAAAACATCGCCACTAAAGCATTCCCATACTTGATCGGGCGTAGACGCTTTGGAGAGATTCACCCATATAGCGTCGCTGACTACCTTAGGAATGTCATCGAACTTACGCGGGGTGAGATTCTTCTTGACTCGGTTGATCGAGTTCATGCGCCATTGGTGAAGTTTCTTGGATAGATCTTCTACGTATGGGGAGAGCGGGTCATCGGATGAAACCATCTTGACTTCGGATTTCTTAG
>JAEHJW020000988.1_pt2 | contig 12764 bp, 9 predicted proteins | sample 9271431 | NCBI WGS metagenome assembly JAEHJW02
GGCGCGATGGTGGCGCGTGCCGCCAATCTTGCGCCAGTGCTTGAAATCATCGGGCAGTCTGAAGTCGAAAACACGCGCGCACGCATTCAGCAAAGTAAGACAAATCCATGGGGCGGTGATTGGGCGCCATGGGCTGAATCGACTGAAGCCAGCAGGCAACGCAAAGGAAATGCTGGGCAAGGCCTCTTGTGGGATGACGGCGACCTATTGGACAGCATCCACTTCAAGGTGGATGCGATGGAAGGTATTGGCTGGGTCGATATTGGCTCTGATCTTGATTATGCGCTCTATCTTCAGGATGGCACGGAAAAAATGCCAGCTCGTCCGTTCCTTGGATGGAATGATGCACCACTCGCATTCTATGAAGCCATGATGGCTAACTACGTTCAAACGGGGATTCCATGAAAATCAAGGTATTTCAGCAGCACACGCACGAGGGGGTGACTTATCCAGCCGGCAGCGAGGTCGATCTTCCGGAAGATGTCGCCCGGTGGCTGATGGGTATCGGTGCTGAGTTGCGCGCTGAGGCTGTGGCAATCGCTGATCGCAACGACAAGATTATCAGCGATCTTAAGGCTGCCGTCGAGGATGACGCGTGATTGATCTTTGCGCCGATGACCTTTACACGAAGGTTCAGGCCATACCAGCGATTGCGTCGGCAACGGGATTGGCGGTCGGAGGAAAGACGCCTGACCCAGGCATGACGAAAATGCCTCTTCCTGCCGCATGGATATTGTTTGAAGCCGCGCAAAGCACAGTTGATCCGAATAGCAGGTTACCGAGCGCCAATCTTCCCGCGCTTCTCAGCTATGCCGTGATGCTTTACGTGCCTTATATCGGGCAGCAAGACCTGATTACAAACCAGTTGCCTCTTGTGCAATTGGTAGCGAAAACCGTACACGGCACCGATGCGCCTACCGGGCAAAGGTGGCGCTTTACCAATGCAAAACTCACGCTAGTCAACCCCGACCGAATGGGTTATCGGCTGACGTTCCTTGTGGACGCCGGTTCCCTTTAACAATCTCGTTTTAACCAACCTACGGGCCGCCATTGGGCGGCTTTTTCATTTCCGCCTTTTGAGCGGCCCACAGGAGATCGTTACATGGCACTTTCTGACACCACTTACTTCATCGGCCAGGGTCAATGCTTCTGGGCGCCTCGGCAGGCGAATGGCCCGATCATCGGCGGCTACACCTACTTCGGCGACACGCAGTCGCTGCAGGTCAATTCCAAGCAGAAAACCGTCGAGGTCGAGGAAAACGTGACCGGCTTCGGTGGCGTGGCACTGCATGTGCCGGTGTCGATCCCGCTGGACTTCAAGCTGCAGTTGCCCATTTGGAGCATGCAGAATCTGGCGCTGGCTCTGTATGGCGCGCTTGGCGTTGCCAATGCGGGCGGCACTGTTTCGGGCGAGTCCGTGACGGCTTATGCCGGCCTGATGTCGCCGCTGGCTAACTTCGGCTTGACTGGTGCACCGACTCTTGCAACCGCGACTGGCATTGTCACTGGTGTAACCGTCGGCACGCCGGGCACAGGCTACACCACGGCGCCAACCGTTACTTTCACCGCCCCGACCTCGGGCGTGACGGCCACGGGCACCGCAACCATCTCAGGTGGCGCTGTTACTGGAATCCTGATCACCAACCCTGGCAGTGGCTACACGGTCGCTCCTACGATTAGCTTTAGCGGCGGCGGCGGCTCAGGGGCTGCAGCTACTGCATCCATTGCCAGCAAGACGCTGGTGGCCGGCACCGACTTCACCTATAGCGCTCAGTTCGGCCAGTTCACCACGCTGACGACTGCCGGAAGTTTCTTTGCCAACATTTTCCCGCCCACCACGCCGGTTCCTTTGACTGCCGGTTATTCCTACGGATCGAATAACGGCTCAACCAATATCCTTTCGGTGCCTTCGCCGGAAATTTCTCTCCGATTCAATGGCTTGAATGTGGCAAGCCCGACTGCGACTGGCTTTCAGGCAACGCCTGTGCTTATCAAGCGCGCGAAGGTCGATTTTACCAAGATGCTTGACCTGATTAGCAAGAAGGAAGGCGTGCTTGAACTGGACGGCGCCATCTTGTTCGATTCGACCGCGACCGATGGCATCTACTACGGCACGTTCGCGAAGGCTTGATCATGACTGACTTGGAAACCCTGTTCCCCGGCCGTGAGATATCGGCCGGCGGCGAAAAACTGACCTTGCAGCCGTTCACTTTTGGGCAGTTGCCGAAGGCTGCAAAGCTGTTGCAGCCCATTTCTACCAGTATGAGTGACACTGGCGTTTTCTCAGTGAATAACATCGGCGGCGAGGTGCAATTTGGCCTCGCTCCAGACTGGCCGGTGAGGATTGTAGACCTGCTGGCTTCTGGTGGCGATGGCCTTCTGGACTTTATCGCCTTTGCGGCCAACAAGCCGCGTGAGTGGGTGGATAAGCTCGGTGCCGATGATGGCGTGGCGCTGACGAAGGCACTGATGGAAGTAAACGCTGATTTTTTCGTCCGGCGCGTGCTGCCGATGCTGGGCCTGGTGCCGGCAGCAGCGCCGTCGGATGGGGCGAACTCGTCGGTATCCTCATCGGAGCCGGCCACCGTCGATCGGACATCGACGGATACACCCTCGGACAAATCCAGCTCTACGTCCGAAGTACCGAGCGAAGCCGTCGCCGCCTGATGGCCTCACAAGCACAGGCCATCGCTTTAGGCGTCGGCCTGGCGCTTGGTGGTGGTGACGAGGCCAAAAAGGCCATTGAAAACCTGCTCAGGGATTGAGCGGGTCACCTCTCGCAATGAGGGGCGCATTCCGTAATACAACTCCAATGATTCAAGGATAACCCATGGCAGATATGCAGGTAGCAATGCGGCTGACCATGGCCGACTTTGCCAGCGGGCCGCTGGCCGAGTTCGTGGCGAAGCTGGAAAAGCTGCCGGCGATGGCCGCCGAAGTCACCCAGCGGTTCAACACGCTTTCCAAGAGCATCGGCAGCATCGGCGCGTCCAGCCAGAAGTCGGTGGACGGCCTGAGCGGCCTCACGGCGGCGATCGGCAGCCTGTCCGAGCGCATGGTGTCGCTGGAAGCCCGGTTGAAGGCGGGGGCGGAATCGTTCGTCGGCCTGAGCGGTGCGGCCACGGAATCGGCGGCTGCGGTCGAGCTTGCTGCAGCGAAGTTGGATGCAGCCAGCGCCTCCGTGATCGCCTTGAAAGGCCATGTTGGCGGCCTGAGCGGTTCCCTGCGCGGCATGGCGGAGCTGTGGGCCGGATTCAAGATCGAGAAGGGCCTGAAGGCCTCCGTGAACGCCGCCACCGACATGCAGACGCAGATGGCGTCGATGCGCGCCGCGGGGTTTTCGTCTGGCGCCGCGAACTACGCGCGCGACTGGTCGGAGCGCAACGCGCCGGGCTATGCGTCGGCCAACGAGGTCATGCAGGGGCGCCGCGCTTTCATCCTCGCCACTGGCCAGAACAACGAGCAGCTGATCAACCAGGCGCTGCCACAGGTGCTGAAGAACGCCTTCGCGGTGCAGCAAGTGTCGGGCGGCGACCTGAAGGGCATCATCCAGAACATGCTCGGCATCGCGGAAAGCCGCGGCCTGTCGATGTCCGCCGCCGGCATCGTCAAGGCGTCCAACCTCGCCACGCAGATCACCGAAGCCTCGCAAGGCCGCATGAACCTGCAGAAACAGGAAATGGTGCTGCGCCAGTCGAAGTACGGCCTGTCCGCGCTCGCCAACAACGACGGCATCGCGAATCTGATGGCCTTCGCCGAGCAGTTCATCGCCGCAGGCCGTTCCGGCGGCAGCAGTGGTGGCGGTAGTCGCGGCGTCTCGCAGGCCGGCACGGCCGCATCCATGGTCCTGAAAACCATGCTCGGCGGCAAGATGAACAAGGTCACCTATCAGCTATTGCAGCAGATGGGCATGATCGAGCAGGGCGGCGCGGTCGGCAGCAGTAAGACCACCAGCATGAACACGCTTACCAAGATCAAGGGCACGGCGGAAGGCTCGTCCGACCCGATTGGCTGGATGATGAAGACGCTGGCGCCGGCTATGACCGCCTACGTCAACAAGCACCCCGCCATGTACTTCCCCGGAGGCAAAGCAGATACCGGCGAAGGGCTGCAGAAAGCACTCGACCGGCTTGCCATCCAGCTGTTCGGCCCGACCGGCGGCGTCAACGTCGGCAACCTAGCCTATGTGGCCTCCAACCCCGGCACTGCCTCGCGCATCAAAGCGCAGCGCGAGCGTATTCACGCTTCCGCATCCGGCGACCAGGCGGCGAATCTGTTCTCGCAGACGCAGGCCGGCCAAGTCAAGGCATTCCACGCCGCACTGTCGTCGCTGGAAACCTCGCTTGGCCAGACCTTTCTACCCGCCGTAACGAAAGTCATTGAGGCGTTCAACGGCTTCCTGCAACTGGTCAACGGACTGGCGCTGCAATTTCCGAAGCTGACCGGCGTGCTGTCAACGGCGGCTACGGCGTTCGGCGCTTTCCTCTCGGTGAAGGGCTTCGGCCGCATGATCGGCGGCATCGGCAGTGTGCTGGGCTGGACGAAAAAGCTCGGCCCAGCGGCTAAGGTTGCCGCCGCAGAAAATGCGGAAGCCTCGGCAGTCATACAAACGACTTGGGCGTCGCGCGCCGCGTCCATCGGCGGTGTGCTTCTGCGCCTCGCCGGCACCTTTGCCGCCGTGTTCGGACTTGGGTATGCCGTGCGCAACGTGCAAGTCGCCGGTATGGCGATCCAGCATTTCCTTGAGCGCGTGATGCTTTCCATCGCCGCCGGCTTTGACGCACTGTGGACGAAGCTTTATCAAGGAACGATGGGCTTCGTCGCCAAGCTTGGCCAGAAAGAGGCCTCCATGCTGCGCGCGGTCGGGCTGGACTCACTGGCTAGCCGGGTGGATAAGGCATCGCAGCAGGTTGAGTCATCCAAGACTTCGCAGGCGGCGGCAGCCAAGGCGCGCGATGCGACACGGGCGTCCATGTTCGCTTTTGAGGGCACGACGCAGGCGAACGCCAGCGATTACATGCGCGAAGCCCTGCAGCGCATGGGCCTGCTGCCGAAGTCGGGCGCCCTGCGCGCGCCGACCAGCGTCCCGAACGCCGAGGATGCCCAGCTCGCCAGCCTGCTGCACGATTCCAGCGGCGTGGCGATGCCGGGCGGCGCGCCGGGCACGTCGTCAGGCCATGCAGGCCGCAGTCACGGCCATCACAGCCTGTCCGCCGCCGCCAAGGCTGCCTCGCAAGCCGTGCGCGAGCTGGCCGACCAGTTCAATCAAGCCAAGCGAGCCGTGGCCGCAGGGATGGCGAAGGTCAACCCTGTGCAGGCGATTCGCGCCAAATACGGCCACTACGCCGACATCCTCGGCATGGGCGGCGACTCCGCCGGCGCGGCCAACGCGCTGACCATCGGCGACAAGCTGGCGAATCAGGCCGGCTACAAGCAGTCCACCGATGACCTGCAAAGGCTCAAGGCCCAGCTGCAGGCCGAGGAACAGCTGATCGCGGCGCGCAAGCAATCCGGCTCGATCACCAAGCAGCAATCCGAACAGCAGGACATCGCGGCGCAGAAAGGCATTGCGCCGGCCATGGAGCGTGCCGCCGAAGCGGCCCTCAAGTACGCCGAGGCATTGAAAGACCCTGCGCTGATCGCCGCCATGCAGGCCCAGATCGAGAAGATCAAGGCGATGGGGACGCAGCTCAACGACGTGCAGAAGAGCATGCAGGACACCTTTCAAGGCGGTGTGCAGGGACTGCTCAGCAACATGATGCGCGGCAACATGACGTGGAAAAACATGCTGGCGCAGTTCAGCAATTCGCTGCTGGCCGGCATGAATCAGACCATCTCCAAGTCGCTTGCGCAAAGCATCACCGGCTCGGCCAGCCAGTCCTCGGCAGGCAAGGGGATTCTGGGCCTGTTCGGCTCCATGCTGTCGGGGGGCGGATCGGGAGCGGCCTCGCTCGGCTCATCGTCCGCCGGCGGCGGCTTCTGGTCCAGCATCGGCAGCTCGATCTTTTCCATGCTCGGCGGCAGCTTCGCCACCGGTATCGACAACGTACCCCACGACATGGTGGCGCAGATACACGCTGGCGAGCGCGTGGTGGACACCTCCACGAACAAGCTGCTGACCAACGCCCTGAGCGGCGGCGGCCTGGGCGGTCACCAGATCAACCTGAGCATCCACGCGATGGACAGCCAGAGCGTGCTCGGCTCGCTGGACAGCGTCAAACGCGAACTGGCGATGATGCTCGGTGGCGCTTCCTCTAACCTCAATCTGGCGGCCTGACTGATGGCATACAGCGGACAGGCTTTCCCGGCGCTGCAGTACGGCAACCGGTTCAACCAGACGAAAGTCGGCGTGAGCTGGCCCGTCGCCGTAGCGGCTAATTCGGGCTTTGAATACCGCACGCTGCGGTTCGGCTATCCACGGATGTCGTGGACGATTCCGGCGCGGAACCTGACGTGGACTGACAAGCAGACGCTTCTGGCCTTTTGGAACCAGATGGGCGGCCAGCTGCAGTCGTTCCGATTCACTGATCCCGAAAACAACGCACTGACGGCCTACAACCTAGGCGCAGGGACGCAGATTAACGCGCCTGCCGCGCCCACGCTGACGGCCACCACGGGCACGCTGGCGCCGGCCACGTACACCTACGCAGTGACAGCCTACAACGCTCAAGGCGAGACGCTGGCTAGCGCCACGGCATCGCTGGCACTGGCATCCACCGGCGGCGTCACCGTGTCGTGGCTGGCGGTCGGTAGTGCAACCGGATACCGCGTCTACGGGCGCAGCGGCACGCTGGGACTGCTCGGCAGCGTCACCGGCCTGACCTTCACTGATTCCGGCAGTGTGACGCCCGGCGTTGCGTCGCCCTCGGTCAACGGCACCGGCACGCTTCAGTATCCGTGCGTGATCACGGTCGCTGGCGTGAATCATCCACTGTTCCATGTTGACGGCCTGACGATTACGCCGAGCAATTACACGCTGCAGATCATCAACGGGCAGCCGACGCTGGTCTATGCCGCCGGCTCCGCGCCCGTACTCGGCAGCAGTGTCCTCGCGTCTGGCTCCTATGCGTTGTGCGCGCGCTTTGATAGCTCGGCCGGCTACGCGATTTCCAATGCGGTCAATCCATCGCAGTCAGCCGTCGCTATGGACGCCATCAAGCTGATTGAGGTGTTTGAGTGAGGACGATCAATACGCTGCTGGCGGCAGATTTCGCCGATGGCCGCATCAGTACTGTGGCGCAAGTCATCCGCACCGATGGACTGGTGCAGTCCTTCTGCGACTTTGACGCGCCGCTGGCTGTCGGCAGTACGGTCTACGCGCCAGCCGCCGGCTTGACAGGCATCAAGCTCACCCTGACCAACTCGGCATCGGTGAGCGACGTGCAGACGCGCGCCGCGTGGTTGCCGGTGCTGCAGGAAGCGGACGTAATCAGCGGCGTGTACGATAACGCTACGGTGTCGTTTGGCTTCATGAGCAACGCCAACCCAAGCTATGGCGTGCTGTGGATTTTTTCGGGCTTGCTTGCAACGATCAAGGCCACGCCGGAAGGCTTTCAGGCGCAGGCGCAATCCGCCATGTGGAAGCTGCAGCGGCAGCTTGGCATCTACATCAATCCGACGTGCAGGCATGTTCTCGGCTCGACGGTTGACCCACAAGGCGTCGGCGGCTGCCTGCTGAACATGACGCCGTACACCTATACCGGCACGGTCGGCAGCCTGATCAACCCGATGGTCTGGAATGTCACGATTCCAGGGTACACCGTCGCCGGAACGCCGAAAACTCCGAACGCGCCTACGCTGGCAGTGCAGCAGGGCATTGCCGGTCAGTTTCTGCCGCCGGGAACCTACCATTACAGCGTAAGCTCCATCGACGCGAATGGGCAGGAAAGCGCGACCAGTCCGATCACTTCAGCCGTTATCAATCCGAACACGCCGCCGACAGGTGGTGGCACGATCACCGTGAGCTGGCCTGCGGTGACTGGCGCCTTGAGCTACAACGTCTACGGCAACACTGCGCAGACGCTGCTTGCCACCACGACCTCGCTGAGCTGGCTCGACAACGGTTCGCAAGGCAGTGGCGGCTCGCCCCCGCTGTTCGGCGATTTCTTCGCCATGGGCATCCTCACCATGACCTCAGGCGCGGCGACCGGCCTGTCCACCGACGTCAAGACGATGCTGGATCAGGTGCTATACCTGCTGCTGCCGCTGGGCCGCGAGGTCGCGCCGGGCGACACCTTCACGATCACTCCGGGCTGCAGCAAGTCGGTCGGAACCTGTAACTACAAGTTCAACAATGTCGTGAACTACGGCGGATTTCCAGACCTCACGCCGGAACGCCAGTGGATGTAACCCGCGCGCAAGTCGTCGCCGAGGCGCGCACATGGGCAGGCACGCCGTTCCAGCACAACCAGACCTGCAAGGGTCACGGCTGCGACTGCATCGGCTTGGTCATCGGCACGTTTCGCAATCTCGGCTGTCTCGCGCCGGATTACTACCCGCCGTCCTACTCGCAGCAGTGGCACGCCCACAAGAACGAGGAAGTGCTGCTGCACAACGCGCAGGCGATGGGCTTTCGCATCATCGCCGAAGCGCCGAGGCCGGGCGATCTACTGGTTTTCAAATACGGCCGCGTGTGTTCGCACGTCGGCATCTATCTCGGGGATGACTCCTTCGTGCATGCCTTCTTTTCCCTGCAACGCGCCGTGATCCAGCCGCTACGCGGCGAGCTGGCGGATCGCTTGCGCTATGTGATGGTCGCCCCGTGGGTCACTGACTGATGGCACAGGCACTTCCTCTTGTCGGTGGCTTGGTCGGCGCCTATTTCGGCTCCTTGGTGGGTATGCCGGGACTCGGCTATGCCATCGGCTCAGCAGCCGGCAGCCTTGTTGAGGGCGCGTTCTTTTCGCCCACGGTGCCACCCAATGCACTGACTGATCTGCAAGTGCAGACATCAAGCTGGGGCGTCGGACTGCCGCAAGTCATCGGCAAGCAGCGACTGGCCGGTAGCATCATCTGGTCAACCGACAAGATCATGGTAGGCGGCAACCAAGGCAAGGCAGGCGGCAAAGGCGGCGGTGGAGGAAAGAGTGGCGGCGGCGCGGGCAAGAAAGGCACCGGCCAGCAGGCCTACTACGTCGTCGATATTGCGCTGGCGCTGTGTGAAGGGCCGATTGGCGGCATTAAACGCATCTGGGCCGGTGGCGATCTGATCTTCGACGACGGCCAGCCGGTCTACATGCCAAGCACCGACCCGAATAACCCGAAGGGCGGCTACCGCACCTTCAATGCTTCTAACAATCCTATCACCAGCACGGGCGGTTCCTCGCTTGGCAACTGGACGCTGTACCACGGCACGAACGAGCAGAACGCCGACCCGATCATCGTCGCCAACGGTTCGGGCTACGGCAACAACGGTATTCCATACCAGAAAGTCACGCTCGCCAACGGGTTCGAGTACACCTACGGCGCGCCAGCCTTCGGCAAGCAGGGCACCGCGTGCGCCTACCGTGGCATCGCCTACATCGTGTTCGATCAGCTTAACTGCGGCTATGGCGGCTCGATCCCGCCGCTGACGTTTGAGGTGGTGGGGCAGATGGGGACGTTGGATGCGCCAGCTGTCACTACTGGGCCAATTGCACTTCCTGTCGGTGGCAGTCTTGGAGGAATAGACATCATAGCTGGCGGTGGGTTTGCAGCGATAAGCAATGCATCCGCGTCTGAGGCCTATTTTGTCAATCTCTCAAATAACCAAATTATCCCCATAAATAATCAATTCAATGACAATTATACAACGTGCGCAGATAGTGGGAATGGTGTCATTTGGGCTGGTGGCGCCTACATGGCTCGATCAAACATTCTCAACCCGAATGTTATCGGCCTGTCAGCTAATTATCCCTTCCTAGGAAAAACGGAAGGCGCTGCGAATGTTAATGGGAACGTTTGGATATATGGACTGAATTATAATGCATTTTATAGCTCATCGTATCCTTTAAATAGCGCCCCGTATGATTCACGATTTGATGCGGCTATAGGTGTTTCAGTACCACTAGTGCCTTCTGTTATTCCAATTCATTTCCCTGTGATTGGTGGCGCGCTATATTACATTTCAGGAACGACGCTTGTCCAGTTCGTTCCCAATACTTCGTTTTTGCAAATCAGCACGACACTTCCCGGCACGCCGTATGCCATATTCACGGATGGCGTAGACATCTACGCCGCTGTAGCTTCGGCAATTTACAAGATAACAACGACTGGTGTTACAACGCTTTATATGACACTGGCATCAACATCCGCGAATTATGCGTTTGCTAACGGATGGATTTTCGGCGTTGGCGGTTCGACGCTTGTAAAATACAACATCGACGGATCAATCAGGTATTCTTCGGCACTTCCATTCAACACGAATGACAATAACAGTAAAAACTATATTGGCGTTCTATCCAATGGGCTACTTTTTGCGACCGGCACTTCGCCGGCAATTGAATATTGCGTTTGCTCTTTTGGCGACACGCAGCTCACGCCCGTGGCGCCATTGCTTCCGACTGTGCTCACCTCGATCTGCGCGCGCGCCGACTTCAACACCGTTGACGTGTCGCTGGTGCCTTCTCTCCCGGTCAACATGACGCGACGCGCCGGAAACTCCGCGCGTGACGTGCTCAAGGTGCTGTGTCAGGTCTACCAGATGGATATGGTGGATAGCGCCGGAACATTGCGCTTCGTACCGAAGGGCCAGAACATCGCCGGGCAGCTCAGCTATGACGACATCGGCTTTGCCAAGCCTTCGCAGGGTGGCACGGCGCCGCAAGCCCCGTACATCTGGGCGCGCGGGCAGGGCACCGATCTGCCGCGCAGCATCACGCTCAAATACACCAACGCGCTCGCCAACTACAACCCGTTCTCGCAGTTCTACCAGCTGCGCGACGATTATGGCAAAGACATTGCGATCAATGTCCCGCTGACGCTGGATGACCGCACCGCGCTTACCGCCGCCATGCTTATGTGCGTGGAGCCGCACATTGAAAACATGGGCTACAGCTGGTCCTGCAGCTTCAACAAACTGCAATACGAGCCGGGCGACGTGCTGCAAATGCCGTGGGGCGTCACGCGCATCACTCAGGTGACATTCCGCAATGTCGGCAACGAGCCGGTGATTGACTTTCAGGGAGTGATCGACGCCAGCTACGTCATCAACAGCGGCTATGGCAACGCGAGCGCCGTAGGGCTGCCGCAGCTGGGCCAGCCTACGACGTATCAGCTGGCGTTGCCGGCGGCCAGCAGCGGCTCGCTGATCGCGCTGCAAGGTCAGCCCAGCAGTGTGCCGGGGCAAGTACCGACCAAGCCGCCGCTGTCGGTGGGCACCGCGTATGGCGCTTTTCTCGAAGTTCCTCCGCTCACCAGCCAGCAGACGGCGCCGTTCTACTTCGTCGCGCCGTGGACGACAGGGAATGCCTTCGTTGGTGCGGCCATCTATGAATCGACCGATGGCGGCGTGACGTTCAACCAGCTGGCTCAACAAGGAGTTCCCGGCGTCGTGGGCTGGACGCCTTCGCTGCTCACGGCGACGCAGCCCTACACATGGGACACGACCTCGACGGTTAATGTGTATCTCAATGCCAGCTACATGCAGCTGTCCGGCGCAACCGATCTGCAGGTGATCCAGGGGGCGAATCAGGCACTCCTCGGTAGCGAGCTGATCCAGTTCGGCAATGCAGCGCTGATGACCGATGCGCATGGCAACCCCTACTACCAGCTTAGCCGGCTGCTGCGAGGTCGTCGCGGCACGGAATCACAGATGGGTACGCACCAAGCCGGCGAGACGTTCGTTCTGATCCAGACGGGAGACGAGACGACCGTGGATTACAGTCTGCACGATCTGAACAATGCCGGCGAGTTCAAGGTCGCCACCGTGGGCCAGAACCTCAGCACCATCAATGCGACATCCTTCGCGCCCGCTGGCCTGTGGTTCAAGCCGTTCAGCCCGTCGCATCTGGTCGCGCTGGTCGATAGCAGCAGCAACTGGAACGTGAGCTTCACGCCGCGCGCTCGCCTCAACGGCTTCTGGGGTTCCGGTTACGCGCCCACGCTCGACCCCGATACACAAACGTGGTCTGCGGATGTCTACAACGGCAGCACGCTCAAGCGCACGCTGAGCGGCTCACTGCTGACGCCATCGTTCCAGTACACCGCCGCAATGCAATCGGCTGACGGCTTCACGCCGGGTCAGCACGGCATCGTCTTCAACATCTACCAGGTCGGCCAGCTCGGCCGCGGCTACGTCAACACGGTGACCACCTGATGAGCAAAACCCAGAATCTCGGCCTCACCTATCTGACGGCGGGACAACTGCAGCCCGAAGTCACGGTGAACAATGACCTGAACATCCTCGACGCGGCGGCCGGGCTTGCCTTGCAAGCCTTCAGCAATAATCCAGCGACGACTACGGGCCTCACTTACGGCTACTTCGGTGGCAAAATCTATTCCAACGGCGCGAATATCGCCATCGCCAATGGAACGATTGCGCTCACAGCCGGAGCGACAAACTACGTGCAGCGCACCGCTGCGGGTATCGTGTCGGTCAACTCGACAGGGTTCACGGCTGGCCTGATTCCGATAGCGACCGTGGTTACGGGCGCGACGACGATCACCACGATCACCGATGCAAGGCCAGCATCCAGTGATCTACGCGGACGCCAAGTGATCGCTGTTGCGGCAACAAACATCACGCTTACCGATGCGCAGGTGAACGCGCGCATCCTTAGCTTTCA
>JAEHJW020007609.1_pt1 | contig 12754 bp, 19 predicted proteins | sample 9271431 | NCBI WGS metagenome assembly JAEHJW02
GCCGGCCAGGCGCTGCTGCTGACCTGGTCGGAGATGCGCTACCGGGTAGTGGTGCAGAGCTTCGAAGCATCGTTCAACAAGCCCTACGAAATCCCCTACCGCATTTCGTGCGTGGTGGTGGAGGATCAGACCGGGCCGGTGACGGTGGTCGAACAGGCGTCGATTGACGACCTGATGACCGGCGACATGGGGCTGGCGAGCGGGTTCGGCGGCTTGATCGGTGATGGCCCGCTGTCTACCTTGCTCGGCACGCTCGACACCGCCATTCGCGGGGTATCGAGTTTTGCCAATGCCGCGCAATCCACGATCAATGCCGTGATCGCGCCGATTCAGGCGGTGCAGGGGCGTGTCGGCCTGTTGATTGCCTCGGCGTCGAACTCGATCAGTAACGTAGGCACGCTGGGCGGACTGTTGCCGAACTCCCCCATTTCGCAATCCGTGGCCGCGCTCAGCCAGCAAGTCAGCTCCTTTGGTCAGCTGTCGCCGCTGTACGGGCTGCAGGACACGCTGGGGCGCATGAACGCCAACCTCGGCAGCGTGGCGGGCAACACGCGCACGCAGACGGTGGCCGGTGGCAACCTGTACGACATCGCGGCGAATGCCTACGGCGATGCAAGCGGATGGACAGGCATTGCCAAGGCCAACGGCTTGAGCGACCCGCTGGTGAGCGGCCTTCAGACCCTGAACATTCCGCCGGCACTCGATACGACCGGGGGCTTGCTTGGCCTCTAATCCGCCCCTTGCCGCCGCCCGCTGGCCGCGCGGGCTGGTGCGCGTGAACGGGCAGGCCGTGGCCGGCTGGGTCGAGTTGGAAGTGGATAACAACACCTATCACGAGGCCGACACGTTCACCGTGTCGTTCGCGCTGTCGCAGCTGGTGGCGCCCTATACGCCGGCATGGTTCGCCAGCCAGACAGCCATGTATGCCGAGGTCTTCATGGGCTTCCCGGCGGACCCTGACCACTACGGCACGGGCGACTTGATCAGCTATATCTACGGACTGGTGGATAGCGTGGACTTCGACCCGGTAGGGCGCACGCTGCGCCTTTCTGGCCGTGACCTGACCTCGCTGCTCATCGACGCCAAGACCACGGAAAAGTGGCCCAACCAGACCGCCTCGCAGATCGCGACCACGCTGGCCGGGCGCCACGGGTTGACGCCGGTCGTCACGGCGACCAGCACACCGATCGGCCGGTATTACCAGATCGACCATGTGCGGCTGACCTCGGCGACGACCGAATGGGAGCTGCTGACCTACCTCGCCGACTTGGAGCAGTTCCGCGTCTACGTGAAGGGGCAGGAACTGCACTTCGAGCCGCAGCCCGACCCGGCGAGCGCACCAGCCTACCCGCTGCAGTGGACGGAGCCGCAGGGCAATGTCGGCTACTACGCCAGCAACACGACGCAGATCAGCTTTTCCCGTGCGCTCACGGTCGGCAAGGGCGTGGTGGTGGTGGTGAAGTCGTGGAATCCGGGCCAGAAAGCGGCGTTCACGGCCGTCTATCCGACGAACAAGCCCACGAACAAGCTCACCGGCATCTCTCCGGGCGGATCGGTCGAGCCGCTGCAGACCTACTCCTACGCCATCGCCAACCTGACGCAAGAGCAGGCGCAAAGGAAGGCGCGCACGCTCTACAACGACATCATCCGGCACGAGATGCGGCTGTCGGCCTCACTTCCGGGCGACGACGTGCTTGACATCGCCCATGTGATCACCGTCACCGGCACCGGCACGGCGTTCGATCAGACCTACTACCCGCAGAGCATCGCGCGCCGGATCGGCATCGACGAGGGTTACACGATGCAGGTCAGTGCGAAAAACCACTCCACCGACACCAGCCTGATCCCATGACGGCCGCCCGCTTGTTGAACAGCCTCCGCGCGCAGGCGCAGATGGCGGGGCAGGGTCGCGGGTCGATGCGGCTGGGCCTGGTCACGTCCTACGACCCGGCGAAATACGCGGTCAAGGTCAGCATACAGCCCGATGCGGTCGAGACTGGATGGATTCCGCTGGCTGCGCAAGCCGTGGGCAACGGCTGGGGCATCCTCACGCCACCGGCCATCGGTGATCAGATTCTGGTGCTGATGCAGGAAAGCGACCCGGATGCCGGCGTGGCCGCATGGTGCCTGTTCAACAGCGTCGACGTGCCGCCGGCCGTACCCTCGCAAGAGTTCTGGATGGTGCACAAGACCGGCAGCTATCTCAAGTTCCTGACCGATGGCAGCGTGAGCATCAACGTGACCAAGAACCTGACCGCGACCGTCGCCGGCACCACGCAGATCACGGCAACCGGCGCGGTCACGCTCACAGCGCAATCCGACGTGACGGCCACCATTGCCGGCAAGCTGTCGGCCACCGCTACCGGGGCCGGCACGCTGTCGGCGTCATCGTGGTCGATCACCGGCAATGTGAGCCTGAACGGCACATTCACCGCGACCGGGACGGTCATTGGCAACGGCCACAACCTGAGCACGCATGTTCACGGCGGCGTCTCTACCGGCAGCAGCAATTCCGGCACCCCCATAGGCTGATGACATGGCAAGTTTGAACGACCTCGACCACTACTGGGGCGGCGATTTGAGCGCCACGCCAGCGGGCGATGTGCTGACCGCACAAGGCACCACGCGCGGCCAGCAGCGTGTATTGCGGCGACTTCTGACCAATCCACGCCAGGTGCTCGCCGACGGCACCGTGTTGCCGCCCGACTACCCGTGGCAGCCGACGTATGGCGCAGGCCTTCCGCGCATGATCGGAAGTACCGCCAGCGTGGCGGAAATCACGGCGGCGATTCGCGGGCAGATTTACCTGGAAGCCACTGTGGCGCGCCAGCCTGAGCCGGTCATTACCGTGACGCCGCTGCAGAGTGGCGTGGCGGTCAGCGTGAAATACAACGACACCACGACCGGAAGCCCGGCCACCCTCTCTTTCTCTGTGAGTGCATGATGGCATCCGTCAATTCCAAGAGCTTTACCCAGCTGGTTTCGGACTTCGCGGCGGCGGTTCAATCGCGCTCCGTCGCGCTGGCAGACTTCACCATTGGGTCTATTCTGCGCGCGGTCTCTGAGGCGACGGCCTCGGTGACGGTGTGGATTGAAAGCCTGATCCTGTTGCTGCTGCAGACCACGCGGGCCGCCACGTCCAGCGGGGCCGACCTGGACAGCTGGGTGTCTGATTACGGACTGACCCGACTGGCAGCCATTGCGGCGACCGGCAATGTCACGTTTGCACGCTTCACGCCGACCAGTCAGGCCAGCATCGCGCCCGGTACGCTGGTGCAGACCTCCGACGGCTCGCTGCGGTTCGCCGTGACGATTGACACCACCAACACCGCCTGGAACGCCGCGGCGAATGCCTACCTGATCCCTGCGGGGACGGCCAGCATCACGATACCCGTGCAATGCACCACGACCGGCACGGCGGGCAACGTGATCGCCGGGGCTATCTCGCTGATGTCCTCGGCTATCCCGTATGTGGACACGGTGACCAACGCGCTCGCGTTTACCAGCGGCATCGCGGCGGAAACTGACACGGCGCTCCGCGCCCGGTTTGTGAGCTACATCGCCAACTTGTCGAAGGCGACGAAAGCCGCCATCGGCTACGCGGTGACCTCGGTGCAGGCCGGCGTGACCTATGTGCTGGTGGACAACACCGATTACAGCGGCGCATCCGATCCTGGGTATTTCTACGTCGTCGTGAATGACGGCACCGGCCATCCGTCGGCGGGGTTTCTGACGCTGGTATCGAACGCGATTGATGCGGTACGCGCGGCGGGCATCCGCTTCGGCGTCTATGCCCCCGTCGCTGTCACAGCGAACATTGCGCTAACGGTTGGCATCGCCACCGGCTACGACGCCACGGCTACACGCGCGGCGGTGAGCACAGCGCTCACCGCCTATGTTGCCGCGCTGAATATCGGCGAAACGCTCTCCTATACCCGACTGGTGCAGATCGCCTATGACGCCTCGGCGGGCGTGAACAACGTCACCGGCCTGACGCTGAACACCGGAACATCTGACCTCACGGCGACGCAGCAACAATTGATCGTGCTCGGCACGCTGGCGGTGAGCTGACCATGACCGGCGACACTTCCGACATCTTCGCGCGGCTCAAGACCGCGCTACCGCTTCGCTGGTTCGGCACTGCATCGGATAGCGTGCCGGTCATCGACAGCGTGCTGTGGGGCATCGCCTCGCTGCTGGCGTTCGCCTACTCGCTGTACGCCTACGCCAAGCTGCAGACGCGCATCCTGACCGCCACCGATACGTGGCTCGACCTGATCGCATGGGATTTCTTCGGCGGAACCGTCGTGCGCAGTTCGGGGCAATCGGATGCCAGTTTCCGCGCGACGATCCTGGCCAACATGTTTCGCGCCAAGGCGACGCGGCAGGCTATCGCGGACATCCTGACGCAGCTGACCGGCGTGGCGCCAACCATCATTGAAACGTGGCGGCCAGCGGACACCGGCGCCTATGGCTCGCTCACGATGCCGACCTTCGGCCCGGCGGGCTACGGCGTGGCCGGCGCCTACGGCAACGAAACGCTGCCGTGCCAAGTGTTCATCACGACCGCGCCGGGGCTTTCCGGCATCACCAACGCCGATCTGTACGCCGCTGTCGATGCCACGAAAGCGGCCGGCGTCGAGGCATGGATTCGCATCACCTGATGACCACGCAGCAAAAAACCTTTCAAGCGCCTGCGGGCGCTTTTTTCATGCTGGAGACTTGAATGGATCGCCTGATCGTCTACCCCGCGCAAGTCCCGCTTGATTCGGACGTGCTGAACACCAACCGAAACACCATGATCGCGCTCGGCAAGCTGGCCGCCGCGATGTTCGGCGCGAGCAACGTGGCCGTGAACGGCCTGAACTGCACGCCCGGCACCGGGCTTGCGGTCAATATCGGCGCGGGCGAGATGTACAGCCTGCAAACCGTGGACGCGACCGCGTATGGCACGCTGGCGGCGGATACGTCAGACCAGATCGTGAAGCAGGGCCTGCAGCTCGGCACCGTGTCCGAAGCCACCCCGGCGCCCGCTACCGCAGGCCAGTCCATCGTTTACCTGATCGAGGGCCAGTATCAGGACAACGATGCCGTGCCTGTCGTGCTGCCGTACTACAACAGCGCCAACCCCACGCAGGCATTTGCTGGTCCCGGCAACAACGGCGTGGCGCAGGCCACCGAGCGCAAGGGCATCATCGCGTATCAGGTCAAAGCCGGCACGGCGGCCACGACCGGCACGCAGGTTGATCCGACGCCGGACGCTGGATGGACGCCGCTCTGGTTCGTGACCATTGCCAACGGTGCGACCAGTGTCGTGCAGGCCAATATTCGCCGAGCGGTCGGGCCGACGTGGATTTCGCCCGGCGGCGTGCAGCCGTGGACGGCACCGGCAACCGGCACCACGCTGACCGCTGGCGCGCGCGTGATTCCGCCGAACGAAACCGCCGCCGTGTCCTATCTGTTGCCCGCCTCACCGAACGACGGCGACGCCATCGAATGGCGACAGGGACCGACCTCCTTCAAGGTCAACTCGGTAACTTTCCAGCGGAATGGAAAAACGATCATGGGGCTTGCCGAAGACATGACGCTCGACCTCGCCAACGAGGGCGGCTCGCTCGTCTGGCGCGCAGCTACTTCCACCTGGCGCGTGTTCGCCAATTCCATTTCCGGAGTCTGATTCATGAGCAACTTTTCGCAATTCTTCGGCTCGGGCGGTTCGCTGCCATTCGCCAAAATCGAACCCGCTTACCTGACTGGCTTTGTCAAGAAGTTTCCCAGCGGGAACACCGTCATTCCCGTGCCGGGAACAAGCTATTATTTCAAGCTGCCGGACGCGAATACAACCGCTTCACCAGCGAATGCCACCCTTGTCGACAACTCCACTGGCACAGTACTTCGCACCTATACGGACGCCGAATTCGGCTCGGGTGGCACGTCAGGTTATCAAGCGTTAAACGCTTTTTTCCTTGACACGTCAGTATCGCCCGCGAATCTGTACTGTTTTGATTCGACATCAGGACCGACTGTTGGGTCTACGGGAATTGTATTTCGCACGCACATATTTCCTGCCAATGCAGCGGGGGCCACGACGACACTGACAGCCGCCGCCGGCTCCGTGCCTCTCGCAATTTCTTATGCCAAGCGCGGATACGCAAACAACTCCGACACTGGCAGCAAAGCCACGAACGGCGCGGGGTTCGTTTATCCGGACGGTCTTGGCAATCTCATTCTGCGCGCCATGGGCATAAACGGCGTCGGCAGTTCGCAGATCACGATCAACATGACCACTGGCGCGTGGACAAGCCAGGGGGCGAGCTGGTTCTCTGCGGCGCCCGCTGGCCATTCCGCCTATTACACGACGGCCAATGGTTTGATTGCATGCGGTGGCTTGATTGCCGACTCCGTTAGTTTCCTGTCTAACCCCGCTGCCTCATACGTTAATTTGTATGGCGGCTGCGTTGACCAGCTGGTGTCAGGCGGTTTTCATGTAGACACCGCCGAATTCAGCGGGCCATCGAGCGGATTTTCCATGATCCGGAGCAGTGGCGTTGTTCCTGTGCTGATCGGAACAAAATACATAGCTTATGTCTCTGGGCAAACGCTCAAGTGGTACATCAACAGCAACACGTCTGTTAACACCTGCCAGACATCAGTTGAGCCGAACCTTTATCTGCGAAGTGATGTTGATGCTTTGCTGTCCAGCATTAACGCCTATTACCAGTCGCGCTTTGGAGTCTAAAATCATGAAAATATCTGCTGCACTCTCCACAAACGCTGTTGGCGCCATTCAATACCCGGGCACCGCATCCGACTGGCAGGACACCGTGATAGAGGGTTCGTCCATCGTGGGCGAATACACCGGCCCGCTCTACCTCGCCGATGGCGTGACGAAGGCGTTCGCGTGGTCGGCCTATGTCCCGCCGACGCCGACCTATGGGCTGATCATCACGCCACTCGCGTTGCTTGAGCGGTTCCTGCCTGCCGAAGAGGATGCGATTCGCAACGCTCAGCCGTCGAGCGTGCAGATTCAGGGGCTGATGGATCGCATCCACCTTGCCAGCTTCATTGACCTGACCGCACCGAGCACGCAGGCCGGCATCAATGCGCTCGTTACCGCCGGCATCCTTACCGCTGCGCGGGCGGCGGCGATCCTCACGACGCCGGCTGCATGGATCGAATTGCCGGCGTCGGTGCAGGCGCAGTTCAGCCAGCCATGAAACGGCTACTCCTGATTCTGCTGGTGCCTGTGCTGGCTGCTGGCGCCATCCTTGCCCTGCTGCGCTACGTGTGGAGCGCCGCTTTCAACCCGGCGAAGGCGTGGCGGATCGCGCTCGGCGTCGACGATCTGGACAACGTGGCGCTGAACGGACGGCTCGGCCAGACGATCAGCAGTCGAGCGGCGTATGCGCGGCGCGCGGGACGCCGCTGGGGCTGCGTCCTGTGCCGGTTCCTCGACGGGATCAATCCCGGCCACTGCGACCGCGCCATGACGGCGCCTGATCAGAACCTTGAATCGCAGCCGCCTAGCACGGTGTAACCAAGTCCGCAAGGACGCAAATCCCTGAGGTAACCCCATGATTCGCTATCTTCTGATGGCGCTGCTCTTTGCAGTGCCTGTTTCCGCGTGGGCGCAATTCAGCGTTGAAGTCGGCGCGGGTGTAGCACATGCCGGGGTGCGATCCGATGGGACGTGGTATCAAAACAACCTGCCTCACACGATCGACTCCACCTCGGGCGCCGCAGAGCTTAACGTGCGCTGGCATTTCCGGCCCGATACGAGTCTGATCCTGGGTGTCGTTGACTTGGGCCGCTACAGCAGCGATTCGCAGGACAACCCCAACGATGCCGCCTATGCCGGGCACGTCAGCCTGCCGCTGGCGCACTACGCCGGGTCTGGCCGATTGTGGGGTATTCAGGCGCTGATCGAGCGCACCTGGGGCGATGCGTGGCAGATCGGCGTGAGAGGCGGCCTGCTCGCTTATCACGAAAGCTGGCGCATGGACGTGGCGAACTGGTACCCGTCCGATCCGGTAGGCACCGCGGTCTGGTACACGCCGCGCGCGACGGTGGGCGGCTACATGGTCGGGCCTGTCGTGCCGATCCATACCAGCGACCAGCGGTGGGCACTTGGCGTGATCTTCGGCGCTACCTTGTCGCATCGGGACTGGCCCGTGTCCGTTTCGCTGGAATACGTGATGGATGGCGCGAAGTTCAGTGGGCATCCTGGCGGCTGGCCGCCGATCTGGAAAAGCCATTTTGTCGCGCTGGTCAGCTATCGGTTTTGATGCCATCAAGTCGGAAGTCCATGACGGGTTTTACATGTCCGTGACGGTGTCCGTTATCGCGTGTAAATCCCCCTCGGCAGCCCGCATTGCTACGTGCCGAAACAGGCGTTTTCGTGTAAATGGAATCGCCCGAAACCCTTGATTCTGCAACATCGTTGCGTTGACTGTTAATCAGGGGGTCGCTGGTTCGAGTCCAGCTTCGGGCGCCACTTTCAAGCGGTACGTGTAAATCAGCGTGTAAATCAAGCGGCGCCAAAGGCATCACGGCGCATCTCGCGCTCCCACTCCTCGCGCTGCCTGTCTCGCATATTTGAGCCGTCGCCGTTAGGGCAGCACGTTCCGTTCACCATCTTTGCACTATCCCACTCCGCATCAATCCATGCGTGGATTTGATCGTGCGGTAACGGCGCCCCGTCCCCGGTTGTCGGAGCTCCACACCAGCCGCACCGGAATACTTCCATCACTTCCTCCCGGCCGGATCGACCGTCTGTAGTTCGTGGTCATAGTGTGCCGCCATGGCGTCCGTTTTGTGCCCGCTGGCCCGCTTTTTCTCGGCCAGCGTCCCCGGCGTATCGGTCACGCCGCGATGCTTCAGCCCGTGCAGCCCGAACCTAGCATCTGCCGGAATCACGCCCTCGGCGATTGCTACGGCCATCGAGCGCCGCCACGCGCTATTCAGCGCCGACTTGCTCAGGGCGCCACCATCCTCAGCCACGACCAGCGGGCGCGTCTCCTGCGCCCGGAATGACGGCCGCTTGAGCCAGATACGGGCGCGGCGAGCGAGCAGCCAGCTCCAAGCCTCGCGCAGCTCCGGGCACCAGCGCGTCATGTTGCCGTCGCTGCCCTTCACCCGGCGCACATGCACGCCTTCCTCGCTGGCGCTGGCATCCGTGAGCATCCGCACCTCAACCGAGCGCATGCGGCAGCGATAGGCGATCTCAGCCACGACCCAGACGTAGGGTGTTACTGCACCCTTTCTGCGACTTGGATACGCGCCACGCTCGCGCAGAAAGGCGATCACGGCCCGCGCGGTATCAGCCTCTGGCATCCGGTGCGCCTTGCGTTCCTCGGCCTGCTCGACGCCCTTGGCGGGGTTGCTGACCGCATGCCCGCGCTGCATCCCCCAGTTGTATGCCGCTGACAGGTAGCGCTTGACGTGGTTGGCCTTCGCCGGCGTCTTGCTGGCGATGTCGTCGACCAGGCGCTGCACCAGCGGCATCGTAATCATGGATCGGCGCAGCATGGCGAACGGCACGCCGAGCTTTGTCTGGTAGCGCTGCAATGCCTTGCGGCAGTAACGGTAATCGTCCTGTGTCGCGGCGGAGCGCTTGGCGAACTGTTCCGACGCCTCGAATACGCCGAGCATGTAATCCAGCGTCGAAGCGTCCACGCCGCGCGCCATCTCTACCGCCCGGTGCAGATCGGACATCAGCGCATCCGCCTGCGCAATCGGCTTGCTGCGCCTGCCATCCCGTAGCACGTACCAGTTGCGGTCACGCCGGTTCCAGTACACGCCGACCGGAAGCTTGCGCTGGTCGATATGGTCGGGAATGGTCGGGTCAGGCTTGCGCTGGCGCGGCATCACAGCACCCGTGCAGGGTCATAGGGCTCATCATTCGCCGAGGATACGCCAAGGCCCTTGTTGACCGCCTCAATCGTCGTCCAGGGGCCTTTGTCGCCGTCCAGTACGCGGATGCCATGCTCGCTTGCCCAGCGCCGGATAGCCGAACGCGAGCGCTTGCCGGATAGTTCGCGCAGCTGCTCGGTCGAGACGATATGCGGATTCGCGCTCACTCTGCCTTCTCCTTCTTGACCTTGACCACTGATGTGCCTTCGGGGTCAATCTCCGCTTCCACGCATAGCCTCCACGCGGTCGTGCTGCCGACTGCAAAAAGTGACATCGCAATAACCCAGTTTGGCTGGCTTTTGAAATGCTGCGACAACAACGGCCGGCAATTCGCCAGCAGGTAATACGGCGTGAAGTGCGTTGCAATGGTCACTCTGCCTTCTCCCTCTTCAACGGCCAGACGACCGGATACCCAAGCAGTTCGCCCAGCTCGCACATGGCGATCTGCGAGTGATAGCGGCCCTTGGCGGTGAACAGCTTGCGCGCGGCGGCTTCGATGGCGGTTGGGCGGCAATCTGCGCAGTACGCGAAAGGTGTTTCGTGGCGGCATAGTTTTGTGGTCACTCTGCCTTCTCCATCGGACGCATGACGATTTCCACCAGTCCAGTCTTGCCGTCATCAATCCATCGGAAAACATCGCCAACCTGAACCCACTTCGGTGTGAACTTCCCAGCGATCACGTCGCAAAGCGTCATCCATTGCAGGAAGTCGCGCAGCATCGCCTCGCGCTTTTCTGCAGGAACGGCCAGAAAATCCTTGATGGTTCGGATGTCGTAGGTGTCGCTCACTCTGTCTGCTCCTTGTTGCTTATCCCACGACAACGCAACTCCATCGCCTTGTTAATTCGCGTGCTTCCAAGCCCATCGCTTGCGAGAATGCCGCGCTGGCAGTGCGGGCATGACGGAACCATGGTGCGGCTGCGCCAGACCTTCTCGACCTTCTGCGCGGCCAGCAAGTGAATCGACTTCGCTTGATCTTCCGCAAGCTGCTTTTCCCTTTCCGTGATCTTGCTCATTTCGCGTTCCCACACCTGCGAAAAGTAGCCGAGCGCCCAATATGGGGACACCTGCTTGCCGCAGTCGTCGCAAGTGACGATCTCGCCCACGTCGTCGCAAGTGACATGCTGGTGACGGCAGGCGCCATTGCGCTGGAAATGCCGATCCCGGTTGCGAGTCAAGGCAAAGTCGCCGATCTGGATAATGTTATTCACTCCGCCTTCCACTCGCGCATGATTTCGTCGGCTCGCTCTATGATTGGCTCAAGCTCATACCGGAGACTCTCGCATTCCCGCATCGCCATCTCCAACGCCCTCAACCTGTGGGCGTCCTCTGGCGCATAACATGGCAACAGTAGGTTCACCTGTGCTTCGGTTATGTCATCGCCATTCCCTGCTGCGGACAGGACGTCTAGAAACCGCACAGGCATGTCATAGGCGCCAGCGGCTTGATACATAGCTGCCGCTAGGCTCTGTAGCCGCTTTGCTCGAATTGCGTCCTTTGCGTTCTGGGCGATTTCGGCGTGGTGGTCTACAACAAACCTAAGCGCCTTCGATTTTTGTTCCTCAAAGTGTGCTTTGGAATACGCTGGTGCGGTCGATGCGCGGGCAACCTCCGCCAAGTCTTTCTCAAGTGGAGTCATGGTGCGAATCTCATGGAGTGACTGAATGCCGTAGTTCCGCAACGAGAGCATGTAGCGCTGGAAAGGCAGCCGTCTTTTGACACATACTCCGGGCCATTCCAGTCATGCTCACATGGGCCACCTTGGCTGCATGCGCAATAGCACGCATTCTTGTCATGCAGGGAACAGGGCGGAACCTGCCATCCTTCGGCCTTCATCTTTGCTGCGAACTCGTCCATTCGCTTATTGCGCTCGGTGCGCAATGCTTCAAAGTCATTGTTGCTCATGGCTGCACCTTCGGCGGCGGTGAGGTCACCGGTTCCATCGAAACCTTGTCCGTTTTGCGGAACGGGATGGACGGATACATTCCTCCACCGTTGTGGCGATGCGGCTCGTCGTGACCTTCTGGAAGGCAGCACCATATCGGAGGATTACACGGTCCGGGCGGAGCCGGTTTGGGGTGAATGACGCGAGCTGGGCAACGATTAGCCTTCGGCGGCTGTGGGGCGGCAAACTTGGCCAGTGTGATGCTGCCCTCTTCAGGACATTCGTTGCACGAAATGTGCAGCCCATTAGTCTTGCTGCCGTCGTCCTCGGTCACCTCACCGACCCACGCGGTGCAATCCATGAACTCCTCACCCTCGCCAGTTCCAGGGCCGCCGAAAGCAAACTGCGCCGCTGCCCATGCGCCTGCGTCAATTTGAAACGTCGCAGGCACCATCGCCCACTTATCCGGCACTGCACTCGCCTGTTGTTCCAGCAGGGCAGATTCGAGGGCGTCAAGGTCTTTGACCTGTACTGCGCAAACATCGCTATGCGGCGCGCGTCGTTCTTTTAGTCGCTCAATAAGTTTCCGCACCTGTTGAAGTGTCATTTCCTTCATAGCCTCACCCTCTCTCAATTGCTGCGGTCATTTTCTGGCATTCGTCTGTCCGTATCGCTGGGCCACGACCGCCTTCAAACCTAAGCATCTGATCGGTTAATCCACACACAGTAAGCACGGGGCTGTCACAGTAGTACCGGCAGCGGTATGAACATCGTTTTCCAGCAAAACTAATCCCTTGAAGCTGATCAGGTGTCATTTTCTCGCTCACGCCTGCACCTCTACACTGATAACGACCGGCTTAAACAGCGCCGCTGGCATCGCCTTAATCTGCTCGCGCGTGAGGCCGCAAATATCAATGACCTGCGCGCCAGACTCGATACGCAAACCAGGCTGCCCTAG
>JAEHJW020009630.1_pt1 | contig 12754 bp, 13 predicted proteins | sample 9271431 | NCBI WGS metagenome assembly JAEHJW02
GCCGGGCCCGGATTGTTGACGAGCCACTGGTAGAAAAAGGCGGCGGCGGTGAACTCCGTCGAGGGAGCCGTGGGCGCAGGAACCACGAGAAAGAGGCTCTTGTTGGCGGAGTAGTTGGAGATCGTGGACGAGGTCGTGGTCCCGAAGAAATAGGTCTTGCCGGTGGGAGATGCGTAGTCGCCCGACAGGATGTTGAAGGCGGAGGCGAGATTTGCCGTTCCGGTCGCTGTCGTCCCGGAAGATGGAGACGAGAAGGTCACGGTGGGAGCGGAGCTATAGCCGCTTCCCGGATTGGTGATCGTGACGGAAACGACAGCCCCGTTCTGGATGGTGGCGGTCCCTGTGGCCGTGGTGCCGGAAGTGGGAGCCGAAAAGGTGACCGTCGGGGCAGAATTGTATCCCGATCCGCCATCGGTGATCGTGACCGATCCCACTTCGTCCCTTGTCGAATCCCAATCGGCGGGAACCAGATAGGCGTAAAAGACGCCGGGATTGTCGGTGATCCACGTTTCGAGGGCGGCCACGGCATCGTCTGTGGATGTCTGTGCTCCAAGTTCGAGGACGTACAGCCCGACGGCATTCCCCTGAGCGAAAAAAGTCGTCGCCATGTTGGTAAGCTCGGCAAAGTTCCCCGCCGTTCCCAAGATCGTCTGGACGGCGGTAAGGCTCCCGCAATAGAGGTAATCGCCGGTGGCGAGCGTAGTGCCTCCAACGGATATGATCGCTCCCGACTGCTGAAGTTGAGACGGCGTGGGCGCGACCGTGAGGTACGCATTCAGATTGATGATTTTCGGCGTGATCGTGCTGGCCATGCGTCAGACTCCTTATGCGTAATAGGCGACAGAAACCGATCCCGCTGTGGTTCCCGCCGTCACGACATAGAGACCCTGCGGACATCTGAGATAAGGGGAGGCGATGACGCCCTGCGTGTCGCAAGGTATTGTGGCGAGAAGCGTTCCGCCGGAAGAGGGATTGCCGTTATAGATCTCGGCATTCCATGAGGACCCGGCGGTGTTGACGACGAGACCGGCGAAGACGGCTTTCGATCCCACGTTGATCGTGGTTGTAGAGTTGCTGGTGATGGCGGCGGAAAGCTGTGCGCCCACGGGAATGTTCAAGGGATTCTGCATCGGAAAGGCTCCTTTTCGGTGTTATTCGTAAGCGACGGAAATGACTTGACTCGTTCCCGGAACGACAACGATTCCGGTTTGGCAAGGCCAGATGAACTCGTACACGCCCACGGCTTCGGGAATGACGGCGACCAGATTGGATGCGCCGACAGATCCAGTCGCATTGGTGTCGTAGATGGCCCCGGTCGTGGTCCCGGCGGTCGTGACGCTGACCCGGTAGAGGACGCCGGACGCCGACTTGATAAGGGTGGTGCTGGAAATGTCGTATTGGGAGAAGGCCCCTCCCAGTGTCGGTCCGGTGTTGGACACGCTGCTATTAGCCACGGAATCTCCTACGTGGAAAGAGTGTAAGTGACAAGAGTCTGGGCGATCAGACGCCGAGCGATGGCGTCCGCTGCGCTCTGGTAATAACTGACGTCAAGCTCTATCGTCTTTTTCATAGCGATGGCCGCAATTTCGACCTGTGTCCGCTTGTCGTCCTGCGGAATGGGATTCGACATGAAACCGAAATCGTCCGTGTTCAGGCTGTAGTCCATGATGCCAGCGACCCATGCGACGATCTGCTGGTTGTTCATGCCGTAGAACGTCAGCCGGACCAGATCGTGGGTGAGCTGTTGGGCCGTCATCTCCTGCAATGCCTCGGGAGGCGAAGGCGTTCCCGGCCACTGGAACAGGGGAAACGGCTGGATCGCCGATGTCTTCTCCGGAACCACGTGGGCCGTGATGTATGGCGGTACCGCATTGTCCGGGATCAGAAAAGAGGCATAGACCGGGATCGTCGTTCCCGACACGTCCGTGAGGGAAAGCCAGACCGGAAGGCTGTTGCTGACAACCGGATCGGTCGGTATTTCCGAATAGCTGTCGACGAGCTGAGAAGACAACGCCGGGTAGACTGCGATCCCCGAGTAATGCCAGAGCTTGGATTCCCGATAGAAAGATCCGCGCCGGGAGAAGGCGATCTGGACGGTCGTTTCCTGTCCCGGCACCGTCCAGTCGGCAACCAGCATCGTCGTGGGCGAGAGCGCGTTGAACTGGGTCACTTCGGATTCGCTGGTGAAAAGGACCATATTGACGCCGATGGTCTGATCCTCGTCCTGCGCCCTGTCCGTGCCGAAATGCAGAGAGCCTTCGGCGGAGACCGTCGATCCCGTCTTCACCCAGAACACGAAACCGTCAAGGGGCAAGACCACTTTCTGATAGGTATTGAAAAGGAGCGTCTGGTTCCGGGAGAGACTGTCGAGGCCCGAGGCCAGAAGCGCGGCCAGTTGACCGAGATTCTGTTCGTTGGCGATCCCGGACATGGCCTAGTCGATCCAGCTGATGAAGCTCTGCTGATACAGCCCGGTATCGATGAAGGCCGGGCGCGGGCTCCGTTTCATTTTCAGCACCTTCTGATAGGCGGTCGCCTTCCCGGATACGATATCCTGCACGCGGACGGTCTTTCCCGAAGGGTCCTTGAACCGGTGGGAAATGCCTTCTTCGGCCGCCTGTATCGTGAACGGAAGAACGGCCTCGATCTCCCGGTTCGATAGAAACTGCCGGAAACGCTGGTCGATTTTCTGGGTAAACAGGTTCGAGATGGATGGCTTTCTGCCAGCCGTCCTGGCCGTTTCCATTTCACCTTCAAGGGCATCGGCCACGGCCTTCTCGATCAGGTCGAAGTTCTCTTCTACAAAGATCCGCATGACATGATACTTGCTCTCAAGGATCTCTGCCACCTCGCCGGTCGTGTTCGCGCCGCTCGAATCCGCATCCGCATAGGCCAAATCGACGACGCCCAAATGGAGGGTCAGCATCAGCTCATCCCCACGACATAAGGCCCGAAGTTCATGGCGTACCCCAGGTACTCCCGACCCCATGGCGTTTTCAGGAGGTCGAGATTGGAAAGATTCAGGTTCTTCAGAAGATCCGGTACGGCAACGCTCGATGAGGTATTCTGGTCAGAGGCTTGCGAGACGACGCCTCCGGTAAAACTCAGAAGCCCATACTGCGTTCGCGCGGAAGAAAAGAACGTCTGGCCCGGAACGTCTGTGGCGATCTTCAAAAGCTGGTGCATCCCCAGGTTGTAGGCGGCCAGCAGGTAGGTCGAAACGGGAATGAATCCCGACCCCTTCAGGCAGTGGTCGACCGCGTACTGGAGAGCCCAGAGAAGCGAAGGGGTGTAGACCGAAAGGTTGACGTCGCTTAGGGTCGTCGAAGGGATCGGCGAAACGGTCCCGGAAAGCGTCGAGGCGTCCCATGCCGTCAGGTAGAGATACGGCTGATTGGTCGAAATGACCAGCGCCATTCCTGTCGCAACGGTTCCCGTCGCGGCGGTCGCCGTCAGAGCCCCCGCTGTTGAAATGGAGGCTCCCGAGAGAACCCCCGAGGGGAAGTCCGACGACGGAACGCCCTGATTCGTGACAAATGTCAGAAAGTCGGCGGGATTCGGCTCCGTTGGATTCGTGAACATGACTTATCTCTGGACCGAGAAGTCTTCATGGCTCTTGTCGGTCACGATGAACTTGGTATCGATGGGAGGACGGGTGCCGTCTCCCGGTGTCTCCTGCTGGATCTGGACCTCGACGGTCTTTCCCTTTCTCCGTCCTTGCAGCTTTTCCTTCACGTCATCGCCGTCCCGATTGATGATGTCGAAGCCCTTGGCGGCCTTGGACACTTCCTCGATCGAACGAACCTCGGCGTTCTCGACGACAGCCTCGTGACCGGCCAGAATCTTCTCTTCCGGGACCGGCTTGTCGATGAAATAGGCGAGTCCGAAGTAGTCCGGCGTGTGTTCGGTGACTTCCCGGATGGATCGGCCTCCCAGACGTTCGATCTGGTCGACGACATGATCCAATTCCACGCCGACGAGATCGTGGGGAATCTCTTTCTGGCTTCCGGAAGGGATCTCCAGAATGTAATTTTTGCGATGGGCGGGGAGCGTGTAATACAGACGATAATGCTGTTTTGTGGTGTTGGCAATGAAAAGTTTCGACATGACATTCCCTCCAGTAAAAGGGGCCGTGGGAGGGCACGGCCCCGGTTTCGGCCCATGCACAGGCCGTTCCTCATCCGCCATTTCTGGCGGCCAGGAATCAATAGGTCATACTGATAATAAGGTATACAGACAAGGCAGAATCATGTTATGATTAACTCATTAACAACAATGAGGAAATAACATGAAAAAACCTATCTTTTCTAAGCTTGGAGCGATTTACAAAATTGAAAATTCTCTTAATGGCAAGGTCTACATCGGCCAATCCATCGAGGTTCACAGGCGTTGGTATAAGCATAAAGACGCATTGAGAAAGAACGCCCATCGAAGCAATCATCTTCAGAAAGCTTGGAATTTTTATAGCGATGAAACCATTTGGGTCTTCTCAATCATCGATCTGTGCAATCCAGACAAGGAAATAATGAGACAGCGTGAACAATACTGGATGGACCTCTTCCAGTCATTCGATGAAAACCATGGCTACAATATGTCGCCTGCGGCCTGTTCCCTAAGAGGATTCACGTTCAACCTTTCTCCGGAAACAAGGAAGAAAATTTCAGAGATCAGGAAAGGCAAGAAAATGGGTCCAAGAAGTGAGGAATACCGTAGAAAATTGAGTGAAGCACAAAAAGGAAAGACCAAAACGCCAGAACATTGCAAAGCCATATCCGAAGCAAAGAAAGGCAAGAAAATGGGTCCAAGAAGTGAGGCTCACAGAAAAGCTCTTTCTGACAAGATGAAAGGCAGAACCTTTACCGAAGAGTGGCGGAAAAAGATATCCGCCGCTCTGACCGGTAAAAAACGAGGGCCTCATAGCGAAGCTCACAGAAAAGCTCTTTCTGACGCCGCCAAGAAACGATCACCAAGGAAAAAACGTCAGGAAGATACATGAAACCTCAGTACTGCATACTGAGAATTGTGAGGCCCTGCGGACGGATATTCCACCCACAGGTGAACCTCTGCTCGTACACTTCGGTGATGCCGCCGTCCGGAATCGGAGTGGGGATCTTCATCGGAGCAGGCATGTCGGCGTACTGCAGATTGACGCCCTTCAGATTCGGATTGACTTCCCCGAATTCGTTGGTATTGATCCCTGGAATGGTTGGAATTTCCAGTTCCGGCACCGTGATGATGACCGCATCGGTTCCGCCGGACCCCTTGCCGATCAGGGTGTCGTCGTAACCCCATTCGAGGTCGATTCCCGCTTCCGAGAGAACCTCCTGAACGGTCTGGCCAACGGTGGCCGTACCGCCGCCGGGACGCTGGAAGGATGTGACCTGAACGATCTGGCTGATCTGGAAGTTCACGAAGATCCGCTGGGGGCTCAGAATGCGGACCTTGATCCCCTTCATGTCGCCGCCGGTCATGTACATCCGGTTGATGATGTCCACGATCTCCTGAAGGATGAAGATCGCCATCGCTCCGTTGTCGTAGGTGGTGACGGTTGTGGCCCCGTAGGGATCGGGAGGCAAATTGACCAGTGTGGCTCCGGGAGCGTTCAGCAAGCCTTCACCGTTGCTCGGCGTAAGCCCGTAGAGAAGGGCTGTGCGGGCCTGTTGATAGATGCCCTGCCTCATGGCCAGCTCGTAGGCATTCGGGAGTCCCACTGCGTAGTTGGCGGCGGCGGCCATGTCGTGCCGGTCGTAATCGGCGCGAACCCGGATCAAATAGGTGGCCGTCTGATAGAAGGAGCCTTTGAGCGTCGCGGATGGCAGGAAGTTCGGCGCGAACTGGGAACTCTGGGCCTGCGACCGGATATCGAGGTGGTTGATGTAAACGGCCAGATCGTCGGAGCTGATCTTGACGGTCGGTTTACCGTCCGGAAGAAGCGACCAGCACCCGGAGGCCTGAGCGTATGTTACGACCAGATTGGGCTCGGAAAAGCTCGGCGTGATCTTCGCCTGAGCCGGAAAGGTTACTGCCATTGTCTATCTCCTTTTCGTCTGTGATTAGAGCTGGATGACAGCCACGTCTCCGGCAGTCCAGTTAAGCGTTCCGGTGGACGAATCGTAGGTGATTGTCTGGGAGTTGCTGTTGATATAGAGAATCTTGACGTTCAGGGCTCCGGTCGTGGAGTCGTAGACGTCGAGTTCGTTTGTGGTGAAGTTCCACGAGACCTGCTGGATGATGCTTCCCCCTTCGGCGGCTGAGGCCAGCGCAGACGAGACGGGAACGGCCAGACGCGCGCGGCTTCCCAGATCGTAGAAGGCGATACTCATGCCCGCCCCGAACTGCGGCGCGGTAGATCCCGGAGCGATCACGCCGTTGTACGCCTGGTCGAAGACGGTGAAGCCGGTGATATTGGCGTTGGACGTCGACAGAAGGACGTTGAGTCCCACGTGCGAGGTGTTGAGAGCCGGGACTTCCAACTCCACCGGAAGACCGCCCCAGAGAGGCTGCGTGTTCGAACTGGATACGGGACCGGAGCGGAGCCACATGCGGGAGATGGGGTCGTCGAGGCAGAGTCCCGCCATGTATCCTTGGGTTTCGACAAGGAACGTGTTCTGCGGCGACGTAGTGATGACGGGATTAAACTGGACGGAGGGTGTGCTAGCCATTTATCGTTCTCCTACTTTTTCGAGGTGAGGTCTGTATTGACCCGGAATGGGACGGAACGTTGAACCCAGGGTGCAAACGCCGCCTTGATATCGCCCTTGTATTTGGTGCAGACGCGACCGGCAAAGTCGGTGAACTTTTCCGGGATGAGTTTCCCTTGCGGCAGAAACGCAGGAGAGGCCGAAGCGGATACGGCATCGGCGTAAATCTCCCGTTCCAGAATTTCAAATGTCGCGGAATCGCTGATGGAGTCGAGTCTCACGTCCTTGAGCTTGCTTGAGTACTTCTGAAGCCGGGACGCCAGCCTCTTGCGGTAGGAGATCGGGGTTTCCCCGAAGAGGGGGGCCGTCAGCTTCTCGTTGAGCGACAGGAAGAGGGAATCGGCCCGGCTCTGCGCCATGGCCAGCGCGTCCTTTTCCTCGTGGGAAAGCTCGCGGGAGAGGGACTTGACGCCGACCTCGACCGAAGCGAGACGGTCCCGGAGAATGGCGTTCTCTTTTGCGAGAGAATCCATGCGGGAATCTTTCTTCTCCTCTTCGCGGCCTTTTTCCAGTTCTTTTCCGGCGCGGCGTTCCTCTTCCTCACCCTTTTCCCGCTCTGTCTCGTCTTTCCTGTCCTTGCGGTCCTTCTTGTCTTCCTTCTTGTGCTCGGCTTCGGCCTTCCGGAGATCCTCGCCCTCCTTCCTGTGGGCTTCCTCTTCGGTCTCGTCCTTGCGGTCCTTCTTGTCGAAGGTGTCCATGCGCTCGCACAGGGAGTCTACTTTCTTCAAGAGGGCATCGGCCCAGGCGGGGATGTTGGCCTCTTCGTCCTTGCGAGAATCCTTCTCTTCGCGGCCTCCGAAATCCTTCTTGTCCTCCTTGCCGCCGGTGGTTTCCTCAAAACCTTTCCTGATCACTTCCTTATCTGTTTCTGGCATGTTCGTGTCTCCTGTGGTGGATATGCCGTTGGGGGTGCCTCCCTTGTCCCAGACGCCCTCGGTGCAGATGGCGAGGTGGTCGAGATAGGAGGGGATTCCTTCGATGAGAAGGTGAGACCCGTCATCGAGGTCGACTGTCACGTTTCCGTCGTGCGGGCGAAAAATCACGGCGGGCGAGGTGCTGGTGTGCGTGGTCTCCATGAGGCGAGCGGCATCCATGTCGTAGATCCGCGCAACGCCCCGAACTTCATCCCCCTTGATATAGGGGAGGATGATGGTGCCGACCGCCCGCTCCCGGTATTCATCCGTGTCGAGCGCCGATCCGGAAGGATGCTCGAAGATCACCGGAAGGCCGTTGCACCGGGCCACGAAGTCCTCCGTCAGGAAGTTCTCCGGCGGCCGGTAGACGTGTTCGTTGTTCTTCGGGCGGAAAGACGTTCCCGTCCCGGTGATCCGCATGTCGTAGAGAACGATGTTCTCGAACGGCTGGGGCGAAGGGAGTTCTCCTGACACGATGGCGCGGGCCACGTCGAGCTCTGTCCTCGGCGCGTCCGCATCATCATGGACGGGAAGCGTCAGGAACTCGCCTTCCTTCGGCTCGATGGTGATGAAGCCTTCTTCTTCCGAATCGACGCCCGAGATGGTTCCCTTGTTCCGGGAGGCGTAGAAGACCTCTTTTCCTTTCTCCGTGCCGTATTCCTTCTCCATGTGGGAGAGGATTTCGGAGCCCTTTTCCGTCAGCGGCATCAGGACGCCCTCGACTTTTCAAGCGCCTCGCGGCCCTTCTTCGTCAGCATGTCGGCGGGAAGATCACGGAGGTTGCGGAGATAGGTGCCGAAGCACCGGCAATTGATCTTCTCTCCGAACACGTCCATGTCCTCCAGATATCCGGCCCCTTTGTTCATCAGCCCTTCCTCGATGGCCCAATTTCCTTTGAGGGCGTAGATCTTGCCGTCGCGTTCCTTATGATCGGGGCGATAGTCGTATCCGGCCTGCCGCCAGTGGGAGTTCCACTCGACGGCGATGGCCTCCGTCTGAAGGGCGAGGACGTACTGGATGTTGGAGATCATCTTGTGGCCCTGGTCGATATAGAGGCGGCGCTCTTCAAAGCTCCGGGACCGGAGCGGCTTGGCGATATGCGAGACGGCCTCCCGGACGTCGATGGCGGACGACCCCGACGACGGGATCGAGGTGGACCATCCGGCAAAGCGTTGCAACGTGCGCTCGATGGCCTTGGTGCGGTTGAGCCGGATCAGGTTTACGGAGGCGAGGATACGCTGATCCAGTTCCCCCCGAAGACGAGGGGCGATCCGGGCAAGCGTCACCTTGTCGATCCCCGGATGGACGCGCACGAGAGACTCGGGCTTCGTCTTCCGGGCAAAGAGATCCGAAAGACTCTTGGCAAGACGGCGCTCGGATTCCGAGGTGTCCTCGATGCCCAGAAGAGCCCTTCTGATGCGTCTCTCCCACGTCAGGGCCAGATCCGCCGACCATCCGTGTTGCGTCAGCTCGTGGACGGCCTGACGGATCACGTCGATCAGACGCTCTTTGGCCATGATCTACGACCGGTAGCCGAAGGGCTCGGGAGCGCGGGGCTCCTTCTCTTCCTCTGCGCCGAAGACAGGAGAAGGTGGGATGTAGGTGGCCAGCGCCTCGGTGTCGAGGTCGAGAGTTCCGTCGAAGAGGAACTCGTCGCCGGAGATCTGCGCCTGAGCCCATTCGATAGCGCGGGCCTTGTTCTCCGGATCGAGGACGGGAAGGAGCGTTTCGAGGACCGCCGTGACGCTCTTGAGCTTGATGTCGCTCTTCTTCGCCTTCTCGCTGTCCGGCTCTTCGAGCAGGTTCGGCCATTTATAAGAGAAGCCGTTCTTCCACTCCATAAATGCCGTTTCGTAGGGCACGTTGCCGTATGCTTCGGGAAGCGTCTTCTGGACGGAGCGGTAAAAGTCCTCGTTCCATGCGAGCGCCATGACGAGCGGATCGAGAAAGCGGTAAACCGGGTCCATCTCCTGCCGGAGCGTGCCGATGTACCGGGCGATGATCTTGGCGTCCTCGGTGCCTTCCCCGAATCCCTCCGCCAACGTCTCTTGATTCAAGAGAATGGCCGGCATGGAAGCGGCGGTGGCGATGTTGTCGAGGATGTTCTTGCGGGAATACTCCCCGGCTTCCTTGACGTGCTGGAGGTCGATGGACGCCACGTCCTCGTCCTTGCCGATGGACACTACGTTCCCGGCCTTCGCGTACTTGATCGAGGCGCGTTTCTTGAAGCCGAACCATTCCCCGATGCGGTCCACGACCGAGCCCGGCGACACCATCTTGTAGATCAAGGTCATCAGCTTTTCCTGCACCGCATTGTCGGAGATCATGCTTTGCAGGTAGCTTTTCATCGGGTAGAGCGCCCGCTGATAGACGGAGCGGCCCACGAATCCGAAGGCGGAGTCCGTCCACTGGATCCAGATCGGTTGCTCGTTCATCACGACGACCGTGCGGGAGGGGTGATATTTGAGACTTCCCGTCTGGACGAGGACCGGCTTCATGAAGTCGGGGGCCTCGGCGTCCTGGTTCAGGACTAGCGATCCGGCGGTATTGAGAGGGTCGAGGATGTTAAAGAAGAGCCGGTCGGAGTCGCCGATCTTCGAGAGATTCAGCGGCTTGTCGGCAGGGTAGGGCGTTCCGTTCTTCTGGATGAGACCGACCGCCAGCGTTGCGATGCCATAGACTCTGGAAAGCGTCACGACGTTGTGGACGAGGCGATTGCCGCCGTCGCCGCCCAGACGATCCCACTCTTTCTTGAAGGCCTTGGCAAGCATCTCTTCCGGCCCGGATTCGACGAGAATCTCCCTCTCCTGAGAGAGAGCTAATGTCACCGGATGGGCCGCCATCTTGTGGCCGAGAGGATGGGTGGAGTAGATCTGCTTGCAGAGTTCATAGCCGGGCTGCTGGCCGGGCTCAAGGGACATTTCCAACATCAGCTTCGTGATGTAAGGACTTGAGCCGGAGGTGGCGGAAAGGTAGGCTTGGGGGCCTCTGTCGACTTCTGTTTCGCCGAACAAGCTCCACCCCCCTTGAAATAAAAAGGCCCGAATCCGGAGGGATCCGAGCCGATAAAAAAAGGCCATCATCCGAAGACGATGGCCCGTCAATTCCGATTAATTTTTGGGTGCAGATCCCCCCCTGCCGAAAAAGCTAGCAGAATATCGGGAGGGTGTCAAGAGACAAATTCCGACCTGTGCTCAGTCTTCTTCACCTCAAATCCACCCTTTCGACCGCGCGTCGTCGTAGGCGGCCAACTTCGTCTCCACGAGCATGAGTTCCGAAAACTCCCTCTCCGTCAAGTCCGGATAGTCTTCCTTCATGAAAGGTTTTTCTATCCTTCCTCCCCCGAATTCCACATCCCACGCCATGGAGATCCCTTCGTCGATGACGTACGGCGTCTGGATGAAGGGCGATCCCTGTATTTTCGGGGATGCCCACTGGCCTCCCTCTTTTTTCACAAACGAGCATTTGGGGGTAGGGATCTGATGAAAATTCAGTTTTTCGCACACGAAGGATATTTTCAGAATCCCGTTGAAGACGATTTGGGGGCCTGTCGTCGTGCATCCGCAAGATTCACAGGAAAAACCATCTTGATATGATACCCATCTTGCCACATTGCAATAAACACAAGGGAATTTTTCAGGATCATAGTATTTGTAAATTCTCTCGTCGATCGTCAGCATCAAATCCACCCTTTCCCCTCAAACTCTTCTGCCAGAATGCCCAAAGAAAACTCCACCCACTCCGCCAATCTGCGCTCCGAAGAATTGCGTGGCTCAAATCCGGAAAGCCCGTCATGTGACAACGCTTTATACTGTTCCAGCGCCAGAAGGGCCCGTGCTTTCGTGCAACCAATGGACCGACTCAGAAGGCAAACGATCGCATACGTCGCCTCCGGATCGTCCGAGTAAACCGCGTTGACCGATTCGATCAGATGATCGAACGCCAGAACCCTCCGGATCGTCGCCTTCACGAGCGAGAGTTGAAGCCGGAGATCCGTAACGGTCGCCGAACTTCGGCCCGGAAGCTCATCGGAGAGTAAAGGGGAATGAATATCGGAAACGTAGCTGATATCATAAACTCTTCTGAGAAAGCATCGGGCGTCAGTGATCCGTGCGCTCAATCAGTCCTCCTTCAATAACCGTCGCTGTTTCCCAATCCAAGCGCAATGCCGTAACATCCGCAGTCGAGAAGATCCTGGGCATGGGCGGTTTTGGTGCCGAGCCTGAACCCGCAGAACTGGCTCAAAAAGTGATTACGCGTAATTCCCCGGTAAGATGTGACCTTCTCGTAAGCCTCACGGCAGATCTTGACCTTGCCGGAATAGACGTAGCCGCTTACGTCCAGCGCCCTCGCCTCCTTGCCGAGCGATGTCAGTTTCGAGTCGATGGGGTACGCCGGGAGATTCTTTCTCATCGCCTGCTGAATAAGCACGATCCCCGACGCTTTGTCCTCGATCCACATCCCCGAGTTTCCCCGCCGGGCCTGAAGGCGACGCGACCAGTCCTCAAGCCGCTTGTTGACGGTCGGAAGCCACGCCTCAAGGAGTGACCCCTCGATCTGGAGGACCTCCCAGTCAAGAACGATGAGCGGAATGCCGTGGACAGAGTTCTTTGCGAAGAAAACAACAGCCGTTCCATCATGCTCCATCGTATCCTTGAGGGCCGTATCGATGACGGCGAACACTCTATCCACACGGGGAGGAAGTTCGCAGGGCTTGCCGTCGACGAGAAGGGAGTCTTCGGAGAAGAAGGCCGTGCCCCGCCAGTCAATCCAGAGAGCCATGAATTCCTGCGCGTAGACATCGGGCATGTTTTCCGCCTGTAGCCTAGCCACCTCTTCCTTGGGAAGAAGGGGATTGGAATGCGTGGGGGCATAGAATTCCTTGAATCCATACTCCGGCTGATTGCAGATCCGCCAGAAGAAATTTTCCTCGTTCACTCCGGCTGGCGTCGATCCGACAATGGCCTCTCCCCCGTAATCCAGTAGCGTCGGACGGATGTTCTTCTGCCAGAGATCCATCATGTCGGCTTCCGTGTGGGCCGCCTCGTCGATTCCCACCTCGTGATATTTCCGGGATCTCCCGCATTTCGGATTGTTGAGCGTCCAGAAGTCGATTCGGCCCTTGTTCTTCAGACGGAT
>JAEHJW020007958.1_pt1 | contig 12747 bp, 14 predicted proteins | sample 9271431 | NCBI WGS metagenome assembly JAEHJW02
CCAGCAACCCGCACAGCCACTCGCGCAGCCAGCCACACCACCACGCACCCAGGCCAAAAACCCCCGTTCCCGCCGGCAGGGGAAAAATCCCGAGCATCCGACCGCGTTGGCAACCAATCCACCGATCCCGCAGGCCGCGCCGCCGGGCACGTTGCACGCGAGGGACGGCACGACTGGCCTCGATGACGACACCGTGCTGCGCGTCATTCGGCGGCAGGCCACCTGCGATCCCGAGCTACTCGCCCTGGTCGAGCCGCACCTGCCGCGCGTCGTGTCGGCGCTACTGGCGGGCGCGCAGATCCCTGGCTCGCCGGGCGACCGCGATCGGATCAGGCTGTGGCGGATGCTGGGGATCGGATGGTCGGAGACACCGCGCGCCACCGCGTCCGCGTCCTCGCCCAGCGGCTCGCTCGATATGCTGGCGGACAGGCTGGCGCGGGCGCACGCCCGAGCACGCGGGCGCACCACCGCCACGGTGTCGATGTCTGTGACCACGGAAGGCGCGGAAATCGGCCATTCCCGCCCCCTAACGCACTTGTCGGCCGAACAAGCGCGTCATCAGATCGACGCTGAGGCCGAGCTGGCGGACGACAGTGACGCCTGACCGAGCCTAGCGCGGCCTGACGCGGCCCGGATCGGCGCGGATCGGCCTCGGTGCTGCGCGGATCGGGCGCGGATCGTCGGGCGGAGGGTTCGTGGTGGCCTCGTCGTCGTCGGCGGCATCGTCGTCGCTGTCCGGCGCGGCCCGCGCACCCCCTCCACCACGGCCATCTTCCGAAGGGGGGGGTGGGGTCGCTCATTTACCTCCCCCCAAAAATTCTAGTGTGGTGCGGGAGGTTGGGGTGCGTGGTTTGGCCCGATTTTTTTTGTGGTGTGTGTAGGGAAATTTTCGGCGCTTCTGGGAAAATAGTCTGGCGTGACAACGGTTAATCTTTCTGCCACGTTCTGATTAGCGGGTTGCGGATGTTCCGTGCTGCTGGGGATGGGGAGGGGGATTGTTGTGACCAAGCTGCCGGACGGTTTTCTGGAGAGCGATTGGATTGAGCGGCTTCCGGCGTATGAGAGCCGGGAGGTTGTGCGTGCTGGTCGGATCATGGGTATGCGCCCTGGCCTGCATGATCTGGCTGGTGAGGCTCGGTTTCAGGTCGATCTTCGGTATTGGGTGCCGAAGGATGGGACTGAGCGCGAGATGACGGTGCTGGTTCCTGCGTCGGTGTTCGCTCGGCATAAGCCTTCGCTGGGGGTGGATTGGCTGGTGGTTTATCCGCTGGCCAACTGGATTTCGGTTTCGCCTGGCGCGGCGTTTGCTGCCTACGACTTGGTGCATGACCGGGCTCTTGAGCTTGATGTGGAGCGTTCGGAGATCGAGCGGGAGGCGGTGGAGCGGTATATTGCGTCGCAGCGTGTGATGCCTGCGATGGAGGGTGTGAGCGCTGGGCTTGCGACGATCGAGGTGGCGTGGCCGGAGGAGCTGGTGGCGCTGAGGGGCCGGCTGCGGGATGAGTGCGGGGCCGATCTGTGGGCGCGTTATTCCGAGCAGGGTGTTGTGTGGCAGTTGGACACGCACAAGGGCGGTGTGGTGGACAAGTGCTTGCTGTTCACCGGGCCGAACGCGCTGCTGGAGTTGCAGGTGTATGGGTGGCGGATGCTGGCCACGCTGAATGACGACGAGGTGTATGGGACGGCTGGTGATCTTGCCGAGGGTGGCGGCCTGAGTGGGCCGGCATCGGCAAGCATGCTGAGCCACGAGGAACCGCTGATCTCGGCGGTGGCGACGTTTGTGGGGACGACGTTGCAGCCGCAGGTGATCGGTCTGGCGTCGCCCTTCTTGCAGCGGACGCTTTCGTTTGCGACGCAGGTTGCGCAGGGATCGACGGTGCCTGCTGGTGCGGTGACGACGGAGTTGAAGATGTCGCTCCTGTGCCCTGCCGACGAGGCGGCGATGGAGTGGGAGCGTTCGCTGCTGGGCCGGCATGTCGTCGTAGAGGTTCGGCTGCTGGACACGGATCGGCTTGCGGAGGCCATGGCAAAGCAGTCGGCCGAGGATCGTTCCTGACCGCCTGCTGAGGATTTCCGCGTCATCCCGCTCCCCGGACGCGGAAAGCTGGAGCCCCGTCGGCAACCGCCATTGCCGGCGGGGCTTCTTCATTGGAGGGGGTGGCGACGGGAGGATGGTATGTCACGGTTGACCGCGGACGAGCGCGCGAAGATCCCGGCCGATGAGTTTGCCGGGCCGGGCCGGTCCTATCCGATCGACACCAAGAAGCGCGCCAAGACGGCGCTGGGTCTGGTCGGGATGCACGGATCGCCGGCGCTCAAGGCGCGCGTGGATGCGGACGTGAAGCACGAGTATCCGTCGATCCACCAGGGCAAGAAGTAGGGACAAGGTGATGCTGGCGGCCGACCAATGGGAGATGCCGCTCTGCACAGCCTGCCGGACGGCGGCGCGCGAGTGTCCCGACCCGGTGAGCGCGCGGCTTCTTGAGGCGGCGGCCAATTGCCTGTCCCGCGCGGTGAGGGAGTTCGCCTTGGACGATCACTCGAACGCCGAGCATCTGACCGAGGTGATCGAGTTGGCGCGCGGCATCTACCACATGCTTTCGGTGCAGAATGGCCCGCCGCGCGGTTCTTGAGCCGTCTGCGGCAGCGGTGTCGGAGGAACTGGCCGACGCCATTGCCGGGTTCGTGGACGATCCACTCGGCTTCGTCCTGTTCGCCTACCCGTGGGGGGAGGAAGGGACGTGGCTCGCCAATCAGGCCGGACCGGACGAGTGGCAAACCGAGTTGCTGGACACCATCGGGGCGGAGTGCCGCAAGCGCCGGCCGGGCGGGGCGGGTGGCGCGATCGCCGCGGCGCTGGGGGCGATCCAGATCGCCACGGCATCGGGGCACGGCGTCGGCAAGACGGCGTTCGTGGCGTGGCTCATCCAGTGGTTCATGTCCACGCGGCATGACCCGCAGGTGATCGTGACCGCCAACACGCAGGGCCAGTTGAACGGCAAGACGTGGCGCGAACTGGCCAAGTGGCACAGGGGCTCGATCAACGCCGACTGGTTCACCTGGACGGCGACGACGTTCTACTTCAAGGCGCGGCCCGAGACGCACAAGGCGTCGGCGGTCCCCTGGACCAAGGAAAGGTCGGAGGCGTTCGCGGGCACGCACGACGAGAATGTGCTGATGATCTTCGACGAGGCATCCGCGATCGACGACAACATCTGGCTCGCCGGCGATGGCGCCATGACGACAACGGGCGCCATCTGGGTGTGCTTCGGCAACCCGACGCGCAACAAGGGCCGCTTCCGCGAGTGCTGGCGCCTGTTCCGGCATCGGTGGATCACGCGGCAGGTGGACAGCCGCGGCGCCAAGATGGCGAACAAGGTCCAGATACAGGGCTGGATCGACGACTATGGCGAGGACAGCGACTTCGTTCGGGTGCGCGTCAAGGGCGAGTTCCCACGGGCGGGCACGCTCCAGCTTATCGGTCAGGATCTGGTGGACAACGCCCGCCATGAGTTCAAGCGCCGGCATGGCGACAACATCCGCAACTTGCTGAAAGAGGGACCGGAAGGCGGCATCCGCCAATACGTGCTGGATGAGAATGTCTGGTCGCCCAAGATTTTCGTGGTGGACGTGGCCCGCTACGGCGGCGATCAGATCGTGTTCGGCATCCGGCAGGCCAAGTGCTTCGTCCCGCTGTTCAAATCGCGGGAGATGGACGTGCCGCAGATCGCGTACCGGGCGCACGAGTGGATCATGGCGCTTGAGCCCGATCATATCGTGGTGGACGGCGGCGGTGTCGGCGGCGGCGTGGTGGACATGCTTCGCGAGCTTGGGCACGAGGTCTGGGACGTGATCTTCGGCGCTAAGGCGATCGAGGATCGGCGCTTCTTCAACCGCCGTGCCGAGATGTACTGGAAAACGCGCCAGTGGCTGATTGACGGTGGGATGATCCCCTACGACGATCAGGAGCTTGCGGAGGACTTAACCGGGCCGGAGTACGGGTTCTCCGACCGGGGCGACCGCATCCAGATCGAAAGCAAGGACGACATGCGGGCGCGCGGCCTGCCGAGCCCGGACACCGGCGATGCGCTGGTCATGTCCTTCTTCATGAACTTCGCGCCGGTGGATCGAGGCGAGACAATCAAGGTCGCGGCCAAGATCGGCATGGCGGCAGCCCGCCAGGACGACGGCGGCACTTCTTGGAAATCGCTGTAGCCAACAGGAGCACTCGATAATGGCCCTCACCTTCATCAGCCGCTCGGCCGCCTATATCCGAGCCGTTCTCGGCAACCAGTTCATCGATCAGGACGCCGCCGTAGCCGCCATCCGCACGCTGCCGATGGACGTGCAGGACGGCATCACCGCGCACGCGGGCGGCGGCCAGGCCGGTGCGGTGCCGCTCATCCTCGGCAACAACCGCGTGACCACGGTGGTCACGACGGGCGACAGCGTGCTGGCGCCGACCGCCTCGGCCGGCCAGGACTTCATCCTGGTCAACGATGGCGCGAACACGCTGCATGTGTTCGCCTCCCCGGTGCTCAATCCCGTCACCGGCGCGCTCGACACGATCGACGGCGTGGCCAACGCCACCGGCAACACGGTGACGGCCGGCCATCGGGTGCAGTTCTTCACCTGCGCGGACGGCAACTGGCTGACCACGGCCTCGGTGGCATCGACCTAAGCGCCGATCGCCAGTCGGTAGGAGCGGCCATGTCCGGCTCGAACGTCATCATCGACCCGTTGCAGCGGCAGGTGCCGCGGCAAGATTGGGACATGATCATCAAGCACGCCGAACGCTTCCGGCGCGCGGCGGACGCGCTCTCGGAATGGTCGCTCGAAGCCAAGCGGTGCGTGGACTACTTCGAGGGGAAGCAATGGGCGGAAGCTGACCTGCGCAAGCTGGCCAGCGAAAAGCGCCCGCTGCTGACCATCAACAAGATACGGCCGCTCGTAAATCTGGTGATGGGCTATCACCTGAATAACCAGACCGACAAGAACTACCTGCCCGGTAACGACGGCACAGGGACGGCGGATATTGCCAGGGTGCTGTCTGCCGTCTCGAAGCAGATTTCGCAGGCCAACCTTCTACCCTACGTGGACGCGGAAGTGTTCCTTGACGGCATCCTGACAGGGAGAGGCTACTATGATGCGAGGATGGACTTTCACCGCAACATGTTCGGTGACTGCAAGTGGGGCGCCGTCGATCCGTTTGCCGTCTATCTTGACCCGGACGCCGATCAGTACGACCTGAACAGCGGCAGCTACATCATTCAGTCGAAGTGGATTTCGGTGGATGAGGTGCAGTACTTCTATGGGATCGACGCTGCCAACCTCATCCGGCCGCTGACCAACGGCATGACCTTCAACCAATTCCCCTCAACGATCTACGAGGGGCACGAGGAAGTTACGCCCTGGCGCAAGTTCGGCGGCGACGTGGACAGCCCGAACTCGTGGCGGCTCTACACGGACCAATTCTACAATTGGGTGGACACCTACCGTAAGACGATCCGCATGCTGGACATCCAGCACTATGTTCGGACGTGGGCGTGGTTCTTCGTCGATAACGAGACCGGCGACCAACGGAAGATCCCCGACGATTGGGGGCCGGAGCGGGTGCAGAAGGTTCTGGCTTGGGCACAGAGCAACGGCGAGCACCTGAGCGTCGTGCGCAAGGGCGTGCGCCGGCTGCGCTGGACGCACATGGTTGGCGACATCGTGGTGTTCGATCAGTGGTCGCCATACCGGACCTTCACCATCGTTCCCTACTTCCCCTATTTCCGCCGCGGCAAGACGCGCGGCATGGTGGACGATCTGCTTGCGCCGCAGGACGAGGTGAATGTCCGGCGCTCGGCCCGCATCAACATCATCATGCGCGCCTCCAACGGCGGCTGGATGTACGAGAAGGGCGCGCTCACGCCGGAGAACAAGCGCAAGCTGGAGAAGGAAGGGTCCGCTCCAGGCTTCATCCTTGAGTGGGATGGCAAGAATGGCACCGTGGCCAAGCCGGAGCAGATCCAGCCGTCGCAGGCGCCGGTCTCGATCGAGCAGCTTGAGAAGGAAGCCGAGAACGACCTGAAGGAGATCGCCGGCATCAACGACAGCGCGTTGGGGCAGGTGGATCAGGCCACCGTCTCCGGCCGCGCGATCCAGGCCCGGCAGCAACAGACCGTCATCGGCCTGGAGCAGTTCATCTCCAACTACCACCGCACGCAGATGCTGTGCGGGGTGAAGCAGTTGGAGATCATCCAGGACCACTACACCGAGCAGCGCATCGTCCGGGTGAACGGGCCGGGCGCGACGCCGATGGAAGCGACCATCAACCAGAAGTCGGCGGCCGGCATCGTCAACGATGTGACGCTCGGCAACTATGACGTGGTGATCGACGATACGAGCCTGAGCGACAGCTTCCTGGCCGGCCAGTTCAACGAGCTACTGAACATGAAGCAGATCGGCCTCCCGGTGCCGACCGACTTCATCGTGGATGCATCCTCCATCGGCCGGAAGGAAGAACTGAAGGTGGCCATGGCGCAGGCCGAGCAGGCGCAGGCCGCCGCGGCAGGCGGGGCTCCCCCTCCGGGTGGAGGCGCTCCTCCTGGCGCTGGTGGCGGCGCGCCCCGGCCGGGCGGGCCGCCGATCCCGCACCATGCCCCTCCGTCCCCGCAAGGGCCGATGGGACCGCCACCCAAACCGCCGGGCGCGCCGTAGCCGCCCGTCATAGGAGATCGTCATGCAGATGCGTCGTCGGCTTTTCGCCGCGATGGCGGGGCTCGCCGCCGCGGTGGCCGTGTCATCGTTCGTGGTTCACGAGCAAGCCCTGGCGCAACTCGTGGTCGGAACCATGGGCGGCATGACCACCTACGGCGGTACGTGGATCGACAAGGACGGCACCACCAAGATACCGGGCGTGATCGCCCAGCCGGCGAGCGGAAACTTCATGGAGACCGCGCTCACCACCTCCCTGACCACGGCGGCGGCAACGGTGCTCAACGTCAACCCGACCGGGCGGCGCACGGCGCTGGTCATCGAGATCACCTCGGGCACCGGCGTCGTGGGATGCACCGACGATGGCACCGTGCCGGTGATCGGCGCGGGCACCACGCTGGTCATCAGCGGGCTCTACTCGATGCTGAACTATTCCGCGTTCGGCCTGGTGCCGGCCGGCGCGATCAAGTGCATCGCGTCCGTCGCCACCACCATTACCGTGCGTGCAAGCTAGGCGCATGCCGGCCGACCTCGGCGCGCCACCTTCGGCGCTTTTCGATCGCATCTGGCAGGCAATTCTCTGGATGGGAGGCGCGGGCCTCACCATCTCGGTCGCTGTCATTGGCCACATGCACGCCAGGATCACCACGACGAACGATCGTGTTGACCAACTCGCGGCAGAGCTTTCCGGCGCCAAGGAGGCGATCGAGAAGAAGCGGGGCGACGAACAGGAGAAGCTCTGGGTCGAACTGCGCCGCATGAACAAGGATAGCGTCGATTGGCGCGAGCGGCTTGGCGAGAAGATGAACAGGCTCATCACCAGGGACGAGATGCGCGACATCTTGGGTGGGCACGATCGCACGCGCGCCGGAGAGTGACATGGCCGACATCGCCGCCTTCCTGACCCTCATCAAGAAGAACGAGGGCGACGGGCTCGACCTGACGCCGAGCGATCCGGGCAACTGGACCGGGGGCGCCGTCGGGCACGGAGAACTCCACGGCAGCAAGTGCGGCATTTCCGCAGCGGCCTACCCGACGCTGGATATCGCCTCGCTGACGGACGCGGCTATCGCGTTCCTCTACCGGCGCGACTACCTGGACGCCATCTCGTTCGATGCGCTGCCGCCGAAGGTCGGGCTTCTGGTGGCCGATTGTGCCGTGAACCAGGGCGTCTATGCGGCGGCGGTGTGCCTGCAAGAAGCGCTTGGCGTGGATGCAGATGGCGTCATCGGGCCAATCACGATCGGACGCGCCCAGGCCAGGGCAGCCGATGAGCAAGCGATGCTCGACGAGATCATGGCGCGTCGTGCGCTTGCCTACGCGGGAATGAGGGACATCCCCATTTTCGGGCTTGGCTGGTATCGACGCCTCATCCGTGCCTTCCGCGCCGCAGAGGCAGCGTAGGGCCTTTTCCGCAGGGAGCTTCTTCTATGTTCGCACTGAAATACATCGCGTCCATGCTTCGGACGCCGCTTTGGCGCGCGCACATGCTGTTCGCCGTGCTGCTGGTCGTAGGCGCCTGGATGCTGGCGATGGGCATAGCGAACGCGGCCGACGTGGCTCCGGCCGCCTCGGTGGCCCTGGCGCCGGTCTGGGGCGTCGTGGACATGGTGGCGCAGGACGCCGGCACGCTGCTGCTGCCGCTCATCGCGGCATGGCTCGGGCGGCACGTCCGCAACGAACTGCTGCGGCGCGCGCTGCTGGATGCGGTGCAGCATGAAGCGCAGGGCATCTATGGCGCCCTGGTCGGCGCCGGCCATGCCTACACCGATCTGCCGGTGCGCAATGTCGCGATCGCCCAGGCGGTGAACAGCCTCACGTCCGGCTTCCCGACCGCGATGCGAGCGCTGGGGAAATCGCCGGATGATCTGAACCGCATGGTGATGAACGCCATGGGCGGCCTGCTGGCCGTCGATCCGTCCGTCACCATCACCCCAGCCTCGCGGCAGCCCCCGAACCCGCCAGTGGCGTAACCTCTGAAGGTCTGAAGCCCATGAAACCCACCATCCTTGCCTGCGCGATCCCGGTGGTCGCGATGCTTGCCGGGTGCTCCACCTCGTCGCCGCTCGGCGCCAAAGCCACCGCAGCGGCAGCCACGGTGCCTGGACAACTGTTCTGCACCTTCGTCACCGGCAACGGGGCGCAGTTCGTGCAGGCGGTCAACGCCCAGATCGACGCCGCAGCCGCCACCGCAGGCGGCCCGCTCGCCGGCGTGGGCGCCGTGATCGTGACCAACCAGACCGACGCCTTCGTTCAGGGCGCATGTGCCGCCGCCGCCAAGGCCGTCGGCGCGGTCGCTGCCGTCCCGACGAGCCCGCCGCCCGCGCTCGGCGCCGATGCGCTCGCGCCGGTGACGATCCCGGCCGCGGCCGTCGCGGCCCTGCTGAAGCCGGCCCACTGACCATGCTGATCGGTGGCACGAGAACGCTGCCGATCGTCGGGACGACGCAGCGGCTGGTTGATTGCGGCCGGCCGCTGCATCCCGTCTCCGACGATGATCTGTTCCCCGGCCTGCTGCACGACATCAACTCGACCGCTGGCATCGAAGGCCCGTGGTACGCGGTGGTGATGCTGAGCAACGGGCGCGGCAAGGCAGGCGGCATTTCCGAGACATCGCGGATGCCGCCGCCCGATGCGTTCGACCGGATGGTGGATCTGGCCGTCAAGCTGAACGCCGAGGCGCACCACAATGGCCACTGGATCGTGGCGTGGGTGAACGGCTGGATTTCCGGCATCTGGCGCGGGTTTGCCGCGCACGTCGGAGAGGACAAGCGCTCTACCATCCTGATCGAGACCGACCTTGCCGAGCCGTGGGTAAGGGCATGCCTCTGGTCTCTCAACGAGATGGCCGAGCGCATCGAGGCCGGCTACGCCGAGGGCATCGAGCGCTACCGGCAGCACTGAGGCTGCCACAGTTCGCTGCCAGCGAGCGACATCGCTGGAGCCGCCGCCGGGCTGCAATCGGGCGCGTCCGCACCCCAACAGCGACATCGTGGGATTTCCATGTCCAACACCCTGACCAACCTCCCGGCAGAACCGCAGGGCGGCAGCTACGCACCACCGCAACAGGCGCCCGAGGACACTTCGACCGCAGCGCCTGTGTTCGACTTCGACGACGCCGCGCTTGCTGAAGCACGGCGTCAGTCGGCGCTTGAGGACAGCGGACAGACAGGCGGCCAGGTCGTGCGCCCGGCCGCTCCGCAGCAGCAGGGACAGCCGATCATGGTCCCCAAGCAGCGGCTCGACGAAGCCTTGGCAGCGGCTCGCTCCAATGCCGTCGCCGGGGAGGAATGGCGCAACAGGGCGCTCTACATGGAAGGAGCGCTGGCTACGCTCCGTGCCCAGCCGCCGACCGCAGGGACAGCCGCACCGGCTACCCAGGCGCCGGCAGCAGTCGCGCCCGCGCAGTCCGTCGAAAGCCAAATCCTCGCTGAGCAGGCGAAGATGATCGAGGCGGCGGAAAAGTTCGATCGCGGGGAAATCCTGGCGACCGACCTCAAGCGCGTCGAGATTTCGGCCTCTAACATCATCCAGGGGCTTCGGGAACAGGCCCTCTACCAAGCGATGATGTCCAAGATGCCGGTCCCGCAGGCGGGGCTGGCGGACAGTCAACTGATGGACACGGCCACGGCCGACCTTGAGAACCGGCATCCGTGGACGTTCGAGCTTCGGCCACACGAATTTGCGTGGCTGGAAAACGTCGCCGTCGATTTCTTCCGTGGCCTCGGGCAGCCGATCACGGCGGGAAATCCGACGGATGCGATGAAGGTGCGCAACCTGCTGGCCCAGATGACCGAGGTGTTCGGTCCCTGGATGTTCCCGAGCAGGATCGCGCAGGTTGAAGAACGGCGCCGCATGCTCGCGGCGCAGCAGCAGACCCAGCAGCAGCAGCAACCGGCGCCGGTAGGCAATGGACGCGGCGCTGTGATTGAGAACGTGCCGCCGTTCGCGCAGCGATATGCGGCGCATCCCCCCAACATGCAGGGTGCGGGCATCACACAGCTTCCCGAGAATGTCAGTGAAGATCGCGTCAACAACATGACGACAGAAGAAATCATGGCACTCCCGGCAGATGTGAGGGCGCGTATCCTCGCTTCCTAAGGAACGAGACTGATGGCAACCACCGATTTTGGCGCACTCTCGACCGCCAAGAAGAAGGTCTGGGCGACGGAAATCTGGCTCGCCGGCCGCGATGCGAACTTCTGGATGTCCAATGGGTTCGTCGGCGCCGGCATGAACAACGTCATCCAGCGCATCACCGAACTGACGCGCACGGAGCGCGGCGACGAGTGCATCATGCAGCTCGTTGCCGATCTTCAGCAGGATGGCGTCGCTGGCGACAACGTGCTGACCGGGAACGAGGAACCGCTGTTCAACGACAGCGTGAGCATCCATCTCGATCAGCTTCGGCATGGCGTTCGCAGCAAGGGCGCGATGTCCGAGCAGCGCACCGTCATCCGCTTCCGCTCGACCGCGCGGGAGAAGCTGGCGTTTTGGCTGGCCGACAAGATCGACCAGTTGATGTTCCTGATGGCGTCGGGCGTGAGCTTCGCCTTCAACAACGATGGCAGCACGCGGGCGACCACCAGCCAGCTTACCGAACTGGCGTTCGCCAGCGACGTGGTTGCGCCGACGAGCGGGCGGCAGAAGTTCGCCAATGCGGCCAGTTCGACGGCGACGCTCCAGCAGACCGACACGATCGCCTGGCACATGGTCGTGGCGACCCAGGCGTATGCCAAGCGCAAGCGGATGAAGCCCATCCGCTCGGGCGGCCGGGAGTGGTACGCGCTGGTGATGTCCACCGAGCAATGCCGCGACCTCAAGAACGATCCGACGTACCAGACCATCACCAGCCGGGCGGCGCCGCGCGGCAACGACAACCCGCTGTTCCGCAACGCGCTGGCGGTCATCGACGGCGTGGTGATCTACGAGCACAACAAGATCCAGACCACGCTGGGTCTGGCGAGCGGCTCCAAGTGGGGCGCCGCGGGCACCGTGGACGGCGCCCAGGCGCTGATGCTCGGCGCGCAGGCGATGGGTCTCGCGACCATCAACGACGTGGAGTACGAAGAAGCCGATCAGAACGACTACAAGAACCGGCCCGGTATTGCCGTGGGGCGCATCATCGGCATGATCAAGCCGCAGTTCACCAGCATCCCCGACGGCAACACCAAGCAGGACTTCGGGGTGATCAACCTCTACACGGCGTCGGCCGCCACCACCTGATCGGCGCGCGCCCGGCGGTGCTGGGCGCCGCTCTCCCGTCATAATCGCAGCCCGCCGCGCCAGGAGGCGCAAATCCAATGGCTCAGCCTGTCAGCTACATCACCTTCGATGTTCAGCTTATCGACGATTACACCGGCGTCGCCCTTTCGGCGCCAGGGGGCGAGTTCTTCGTCTGCACGGCAGGGGGCGCCGTGCTCCAGGCCATCTACGATCCCGACAACAACTATGCGGTGGCGACCAACCCCAAGCCGCTGCTGAATGGCCGGATGCGCTTCGCCATCCAGAACCCCGGTGGTGGCCAGCCGTACCCGCCCGTCGTGGATGTCTATGGCATGACGGCCACCGGGCGCTTCTTCGTTCGGCAGGGCCAGACACCGGGCGCGGTGCCGAACCTGTTCATCGACCAGAACGAGCGCGACTTTACCATGGTGGTGCCGTGGAGCCTCGGGGCGGCCGTTGCCGGGGTGGAGTACAACACGGGCATCGTCGTGCCGGCCGGGACGCTGATCGCACCGGAGGCTGCGGTGCAGGTGCAGGTTGCGGGCGCCGCGTCGTCGATCAAGTGGGGCACGCTCTCGACCCAGGCCGGGGGCAACTCCGGTGGCTTCATCAACGGCGTGTCCATCGCGGCGGTCGGGATGGTCAAGGCCACGATCAACGGCGCATCCCCCACGCTCGGGGCGCTGTTGCAGGTCATCAGCGCTGCCAGCACCGTGGATGTCCCCGAGTGGTATCCGGTCCCGGCTGCGGACGTGGCGCTGAGCTACACGCTGCTGGCCGGCACCCCGAGCGGCAGCGGCTTCATCATCCAGCCGTACA
>JAEHJW020004855.1_pt1 | contig 12741 bp, 19 predicted proteins | sample 9271431 | NCBI WGS metagenome assembly JAEHJW02
TAGTGCATTACATTATAGAGTATATGATGTGAGGGTGGTTAATAGTGAATATAATTCACCTGATATTGAATCTGTTGAAATCGAATTCTATAACTTTAGTATAACCCCGCCGATATATGTAGTAACATTTCGGGATAGTAAGCAGCCATCATTGGTGGAGATTGCATCCTTCCCTTGTAGATATACATTATTTAAACGCGATAATCGGGTGCATGTATATGGGGTGGAGTGAATGAAGGTAAGGTATGATGAGATTAAATTAGATAGTGAAATAAATTCCCGCCAGTTTATGATTTATATATATGAGGCGATACTTGAGGATAAAGATGATTGTTTTGAAATTGCTCAATTTAGATTTGATGGTGATACAAAGTTAGAACATCTACGTAAAAAATTATTTAATTATAATGTTACATTTGATTTTAAAGATATTACTACAAAGGATATATTTTCGGGTGAAATAGTACGTATTAAAAAAGCTATGGTATTTTACGATGATAAAGGTAAAGAATTTGATTATATCATGCAATGGCATTATGAAAAAAATTTAGATTATATCTTAACAAATTCTAATATTGTTAGATGTGAAATTATGTTTGGTGATAAAATGATTACGATATATTTAGATTTGATTGAGTGGAGGAGAGTATGAAAGTAAAATATGATGGGATGGGGTTGGAGTTTAAAAAGGATTATAAACTACTTGCAGTAATGTTATCTAAAGATATAGTTAAAGCTGAAGAACCATTAGCTTTGTATTTAGATGATTATGATTTTATATATCCGTTAGCTGATTTATATGATTTAGATTTTCAAGTTGGGGATATAGAGATTGAATTGGAAAAATATATTAGATTAAATCATGTATTAATATTAAAGGATAATATCGGGTTAATAGGTTACGTGATTTTATTTAATAAAGAAAATGATGTACTAAAACCTTTTAATATTTATCATGAGTATATATCCTCTTTTTATGAGAATATAAGGTATATAAATGTAATTGAATTAAAAAATTTGAAAGTAATCTACAATCTTTATTAACTACATTTACATATAGAAATAAAGGGATTTACAGGGATGAGTATGAACGTAGATATAAACATCGATTGGGGGTGTATATGAACCCGAAATTAAATGAGGTTATGATACAGTATACTCCCCCAGCTATATTTGATGTAATATCATATGCGCGGGGATATGATGGATTGGATTTTAGAAAGGTTGTGGATAGATATAAAGCTACAGAAAATGTAATCGGGGGAATTTGGTTTATTAAGGATTCTGTGAATGATATGGTTTATAATAGTTTTTTTTATTTATATGGTTATATCGGCGGGATTGGAAGTATGTATCCATTTAATTATAACATGGATATTATTATTTCATTGCGCGAAGTAGAACCAGAAAGAATAGAAAGAATAGATCATGGAGTTAAAAAGGTATTATATAAAAATAAAAATACTGGCGAGGGTATGGAGAATACATATACGGTGGTGTGGTGCAGGGATGATGTATTATGAAAGCAAAACTTAATGAAATAGAATTGAGATTTTGGGATAGTGCTTTAGAGCGCATAATAAAATATTGTGGAAGGTTTATTGGGGTAAGTAAATATGAATTAGAAAAGATGTATTATGAGTTAGGCAGTAGTTTTTTCGATGTTAATTATAGAACCGATGTTCATCGATATTTGGGGGGAGATAGGATATTTTACATATATGTTTCATTTGATGAAAATAGTGAGCTTTATGATGAACGTACTAGTTTTGTTAATTCTGATATCGTTATTATTTTGAATGATATGTATTATAACGATGGCAGGGATGAGGATAGGAGTGATAAATATATGTTAAGTTTTAATCATACTGGTGTTGGATTAAAGGGTTCATGTTTAAGATTATTTATTAGAAAGGGATTGCTATGAAAATAAAAATCGATGAGATAGATTTGAAAGGTGAAGATAGTAAAATATTACAGATCATCGAATATTGCAAAAGTTATATTGGATTAAATAGAGATGAATTAGAAAGGAAATTTCGTAGTATAGGGAATGAATTTTTTGGCACTTACTTTAATACTCACGTTAGTAAGATGTATGCGAACGATGAATCATATTTTATATATGCTACTTATCGTGAAGATAAAAAGGAAGAACTTAAGTATCTTAATGGTGATATTATTATTTGTTTAACTGATTTATGGGATACTTGTGTTAGTGAAGAGGAAACTAAATATAGATTATATTTTAATCATACCGGCGTTGGATTAGAAGGTTTATCTGTGAGTTTGCTTGTTAAAGGGGGGTTATATGAAAATAAATTTTAATGATGTAAATTTAGATTATTATGATCTTAAAGCAAACAGTGAATTTGTAGATGATATAATTAAAGTAATTAAGGAGATGAAACGTAGTTATAAAAGAAATAAATATGTACTACCTATGGTGGTTGTAACTAATAGTTTAATACTTGGATTGAATTGTTTAATGGATAAATATAAAGATAATATATGTATGAATATACAACAAAATGATGAAATATACGGTAATATTTATTTTTCATATAATGGAGAATGGGAGAATAGATTATACCATATAACTGTTTGTACAGATGTAATTAAGCAGGATTCTAAAATGAAATTTAAAAAAAGATTAAAAGGAAAATATTATGTAACCTTGTGGGAGGATTAAAATGAACATTAAAATGGATGAATTAAAATTGGATGTAGTAGATTTGCCGGATAATATAGTAATTAGATTTGCTAGATCATTTGATGATGTATCACGTTTCACATTAGAATATATAATTAAACATATAAAAGAAAATCCAGATAAAAGATTTAAAAATTTAATGTACTCATTTTCTTCTTCTACTGATTTTTATTATGGTAAAAGATATTCAATATATATTAATAAGAGTTATGATATTAATGGGGTAAATAATAGTAAAAGTGATTATGTAATACTTTTGAATGCAACTTGTAATTATACTGTAGATGATTATGAATATATTGAAATATGTAGATTTACTCATACAAGTTTGTATTCAATGAAGAACCAATATATAAAAGTATTTAAGAGGATAGAGCAATGAATATCGATGTTAATAAAGCAAAATTACATATTGTGTTTACTCCGGAGCAAAGAATAATTGAATTTGCGAAATCTTTTAATGGGTTAAGTGATGATGAGATAACTAATATAATTATGAATGTTATAAATGAAGTGGCGGATATTAGATTGGATAATGAATATGGTAGGTTTATTAGATTGAGATTACCATATATTGCATATGTATTTGGAAGAGATGGATATAATTCGTTTGGGATTGAAGTTAATGATGATGAAGTGGCAGATGATTTTTATGATTATAACTATGATGTTATGTTAAATATTGATTTAGATTACAATAAAAATCGGGGGTATCGCGAGGTATATTCTATCCCCCACGAGCATAAATCATTGGCGGGTAAATATATAAAGGTGTATAGGAGGGTGGATAAATGAAGATGGATATCGGGGAGTTTAAATTGGAGTACGGGGATGCAGCAAAATATTATATTAATTTATTTATTGATGTTGTGCGCGAGATGCCATTATCTGATAGTATTGTTGATGGGGAAGATAGTTATTTACTTCGGTTAGCAAATAGGGGTAATCTAGAGTTATCTAATAGGTATATATTTGTGAAATATTCATCGGGGGAGGTTATTATTCATAATATGTTTGAGATATACTTTAATCATAAGAACACTGGTTATGGTATTTTTTTTAAGAAGGGGTTAACTGATGCGATTACTGTTTATGATTATGAATTATACAGGTGGATACATTCAAATTATATAGATGATATTGAAGGGTGGGTGATATTTAATGAGAGTAGGAAAGATTGAGTTGGATTATACTTTAAACACAATTGATAATAAATCAATTGAAAAGGATATTATTGGTGTATTTAATCAGTTAAATACTGTAATTAAATATAACACAGCTGTTTATTTATGTTGTTCGCACATGGAAGAGATATATTCTTATCATGCTCCAAGCTCACTTGATTCTATATCAAATATAAAATCATATAATAAATTGCATATTGAACCGGTAATTAAACCAGAATTCAAATTTAGTGTAAATAAATATCTGTTTATATTAACAACATATGAAGATATTGAATTAGTATATCAATCCCCGAAATATGAATTAATGCTTAAACATAAAACTAGTTATGAGATAAAGGATAATTTATCGGATTTTATTTATATATATTTATTCAAAGTAAATGAGGTTGTAGAATGAGAGTAGGTAAAGTTGATTTGGAATGTTATATCACCCCGTTTGATAATGAATCTATCAAAAGTGATATGATTGATATTTTCGATGATATAGTTGGTATAACTAGATTTAAAGAAGCGGTTGAGGTAGTGGAGGATAGGATAGAAAATATTTATAAAGAATATGCACCAGAAGCATTTGATCAATTATTTATAACTGGTATATCAGAAGATAGAAGTATATATGTAGTTATACATGAACAATATAAAGGTATGGTAGATGAGTATTATATAGAGCTTACATTTGTTAATAATTTAGAGAATCTTTTATCACCGCAAAATTTCAAATTAATAGCTAAAAATAAAACTCGTTATAGAAAAAAAATTAATGGTAATTATCGATATATTTATATGTATCTATTTAAGGATTTGAGGTGATATAATGAAACCAAAATTAAATGATGTTGATATAAAATATACTAAAGTTAAATATAAATATAATGTTCGCCGATTTAAACGGGAAATAAAAAAACTATTTAGGTTTGTTGAAAAACATTATAACAATATACCAGATATTAATATATTTATAAAACGGAAATTAGTAAAAATATATAATAATATGTTACCAACTACGGAATCTGATATTATAGTTACTAATACAGTTAATTTTCCATACATGGAAAGTAAATTTAATCACAGGTTAATGAGTAGAGATATTAATGAAGCATTAAATCTTATGGTTATAAAAACAAATAACCCCGATATGATTAATGAAGATGAGTATACTATTTTTATAGAGAAAAAAATAAAAACTCATCCATCATTTTCGGAGTATCTTTTGTTTGTATTGGTAAATAAATTATAACCAAAGCGTTCTTATAAGAGGGAGGAATAACAAAAGATGAGAATTGAAAAACGTAACGGAAACCTAGAAGAGTTCGATATTACCAAAATACAACGAGCGATTGAAAAAGCATTATTGAGTAGTAATCAACCAAATACATCCCGCGAAATTGCGGAGTTGGTTGCATTGAAATGTTATGATGGGATTAGTGTGGAGGAGATACAGGATTACATTGTGATGGAGTTACCCGAACCTACCCGCAATGCATTCATCAATTACCGCCGCGAACGCAACAACGCCCGCTTCATTGAGGATAAGTACCATCTTTCATCTGGTATTAAATTAACCGCGAATGCATTGATTACCCTACAAGCAAGGTATCTATTGAAAGATAGCAATGGGAATATAATCGAAAAGCCGGAGGAGTTATTTGATAGGGTGGCGAGATATGTGGGTATAGTGGAGTTATATTATGAGTACTTATATAATACCGAGAACGTGGGTTCTATATATGGTAAATTGAATGATATGGAGATATCTATATTGGAGCGATTGATTGAGCGGAATAAAAAATTTTTCGGAGATGATAGGGTAACTATTGATCAACTAAAAGAATTTGCGGAAACGAAAAAAACTTTAGTTAAGAGTAAGATAAAGAAATATAGTAATTTAATGAAGTCATTGAGGTTCTTACCTAATTCCCCCACGTTAATGAATGCTGGTACGCCATTGGGTGAATTGAGCGCATGCTTTGTATTGGGAGTACCAGATTCGATTGATGGTATATTTGATGCATTAAAGTATCAAGCAAAGATACAGAAGGCGGGGGGTGGTACAGGATTTTCATTCTCATCACTTCGTGGTTCGGGTTCTATAGTGGGTAGTACAAAAGGGGTAGCATCTGGTGCGGTTAGTTTTATGGAGATGTTTGATAAGGTAACAGATGTTATTAAACAGGGGGGTAAACGGCGTGGTGCTAATATGGGGGTATTGCGATACGATCATCCTGATATAATGGAGTTCATAACTAGTAAGGATGTGAATAATACTAGGTTGAGTAATTTTAATATTTCGGTTGGGGTAGATCAAAAGTTTTTTGATGCTGTAACTAATGGCGGGGATATTGAATTAAAAAATTCAAATAGTGATGAGGTAGTAGGTAAGATACCTGCGAATGATATGATGAAAGCAATTATTCATAGGGCGTGGTTAACAGGTGATCCGGGTTTATTATTTTTAGATAGGATGAATGAAAACAATCCAGTAGCACATATATCTAAAATAGAAGCAACTAACCCTTGTGTTACGGGTGATACTCTTCTTTATACTTCTAATGGAATATTAAATATGAAGTATTTACATGAACAGGGGAGGGGTATTAATCCGGTTATCGATAATAGAATAACGGGTGATAAGATGGGAATAGGTAGTAATGTATTTTCTACAGGAATTAAATCAGTTTATAAATTGAAAACCAATGAGGGTTATTATCTTAAAGCAACTAATTATCACCCTATATTTAGTGAAGATAGAGGGGAGATGGTTGAGTTAAAGGATTTGAAGATTGGAGAGAGAATTAGGGTTTTAGGTAGTGGAGGTGCTTTTGGTAATTATGGTAATCTAAAATTGGGTAGATTACTAGGTTCATTTATCGGGGATGGTTCTTTATCTAAAACCCGCAATCCATCACATGTAGCATTTTGGGGAGATGAAAGAGAGTTAGCAGATATGTTTAGAGGATATGTTAGTGATATAGCACATAGAGAATTAAAGGTGCGGGAAATAGAAAATCGCGATGAGAGTATGGTTGCAAGTGTTAGTTTAACCACATTAGCTAAACAGTATGGTATATATGATAACAAATTAAAAGTACCAGAGGTAGTATTCTTTGGTACAAAAGAAATGCAGGTAGGATTTTTACAGGGATTATTTCAAGCAGATGGTACAATTAATTATTCTAAATCACATTCAACAAGAGTAATAAGATTAGGTTCGGTAAGTGAGGAATTATTAGAAGGAGTACAAATGATTTTATTGAACTTTGGGATATACAGTAAAATATATTTGAATAGAAAACCAGAGGGAGAAAAATTAATGCCGGATGGTAAGGGTGGTAAAAAAATGTATCATAGTAAACCATTCCATGAATTGGTTATATCTAATTCAGATGTTAAGAAATTTTCAGATGAGATTAATTTCATTGGTAGTGTTAAAAGAAATAAATTAGCTGAAATGATAGATGGCGCACATTTTAGGGATAGTAAATTTGTGGCGAGGGTTAAATCTATTTCATACATCGGGGAAGAGGAGGTATTTGATTTAACGGAATATGTAAGTCATTCATTGGTTTGTAATGGAATTGTAACATCGAACTGTGGTGAGCAACCATTAATTCCTTATGATAGTTGTACATTGGGTAGTATTGATTTAGGTAAGTATGTAGTTAATGGTAGTATAGATTACGATAGATTGAAATCAGATATAAAAACGGCTTATCATTTTCTCGATGATGTGGTTGATGCGAATAATTATCCGGTGGAGAAGATAGCGGAGGTATCATCAAGTACCCGCAAAATTGGATTAGGATATATGGGGTTTGCGGATGCATTGATTAAGATGGGTATTCCATACAATACGGAGGAAGCGCGGGTAATCGGGGAGAAGGTAATGAAGATATTATATGATGTATCTAAAAAGGAAACGGAGATAACTGGTAAGATAAGGGGTGCTTATCCTTATGATATCAAGAGTGGGATGAGAAATAGTACAGTAGTTACAATTGCGCCAACGGGAACGATAAGTATAATCGCGGGATGTTCATCGGGGATTGAACCACTATTTGCTTTGGCATTTACAAGGAATGTATTGAATGGTAAGAAGTTAAGTGAATTTGTATCATCGGTGCGGGATTACCTTATGAAATATAATCTGTATAGTAAGGAGATAGAGGATGATATTTATAACAACGGAGTAGTTAGCTCCCCCATTTTTTATAAATATAATGAGCGCGGATATGAACATGCGGAGGTATTGAAAACAGCAATGGAAATAAATTATCAAGATCACATAAGAATGCAAGCAGTATTTCAGAAACATTGTGATGCATCTATAAGTAAAACAATTAATATGAGAAATGATGCAACGGAGAATGATATCATGGAAGCATACTTTTTAGCTAGGAAGTTGGGGTGTAAGGGGATAACAGTATTCAGAGATGGAAGTAAATCAGTTCAGGTATTAGAAATAAAAAAGAAACCCGAATTGGTATTGGGGGATGATGGAGTTCCCATTGATCCAAATTGTAGGAGTGGTAAATGTACACTTTAACAATATTTATATATAGCGTAAGAATGGTGATGATATGAGTAAATACGGGGAATATGGTTCTGGTTCAAAAATAGAGGATTGGGAGCATTACAATCCACATCATTTAAAATTAAATAAAATACCCGAAGAGAAGATGTGCGGGTTATGTGATTCGGTAGCTGATACAATTTTTCCTATAGTTGGTATGGTATTATGTTTTGATTGCGCGAATGAGGTAAAGGAGCGGGATGATATCTTTCTTCAATTGAAACCATATATGAGGGTTAGTAAAGCAACTTTTTGTGGGAGATGTGGTAGAACGGTTAATTGGGGTGCAGCAGCAACAACCAGAATATGCCATAAGTGTACAGTAAGAGCGGGTAAATTTGAAACTAATTTTAATAAACCAAAATATGGTAGAAGGGTAGTTTAATGGGAATATTTGATAGATTTAAGAAAGCTAATATAAGCACGGTGGAGGAGATAAATAAAACCGGTGGGAACGCCTTTAAGGATATAGCTCTTCCTTTTGCAACATACGTACAGATGTCAGGTATGGATACGAAAGTACCATTATATAGATGGAGTTATCAATGGGTAGAAGATATCTATTATGGTAGTGATTTACTGCGAACCATAGTGAATACATTGAATGGGGAAACATTTAAAAATGGTATTCAGATACGAGCTAAATTCGTAGTTAAGTGTATGGGTTGTGGGGAGGAATTTTTCGAGGAGGTTGAACAATGCCCCATTTGTGGATCGAGGGTAAGGCGACCTGATATACGGCAGAAATCAATGTTGAATAATTTTATCAACAAAAAGAATAGATTTAATTCAACAGTATTCGAGGTGTTGAAATCGGGGGATGTAGATTGCCATATTTTTGATAATACATTCTTTTTGCTAACTAGGGAGTATTATTACAATGAGGAGGGTATAAGGATAGGTGCGAAGATAGTGGATGTAGTTAGATTAGCGCCGGATAGGATTGAATTGATATTATCATCATACGGATATGGTAGAAATGATATGGGGGATTACTCTTACGTATGCCCCGAACATAGGGAAACGTTAGTAACGAAATCGGAGGCGGGTACGTACATGTGTCAATTTTGTGGGAAGGAATTATTACCAGCATGGTTTGCGGCGAATTCGAGTGGAACGGGATCATTAACCAGCAACAACCAGAAGTTATATTTTGGTAAGGGGGAGATATTTCATGGTAAGAGGTGGAGTACGGGGGAAGGATTTGGTGTAGCTCCAATTTATACGGTATATCGTAAACTAATGACATTAATTAAGATGGATGATTTTACATTGGAAGCATATAGTTTACAGCGTTCACCGAAAACCATATTGGTTATAAGGGGGAGAACCGATAACATCGTACAGGCGTGGGAGTATTTGATGAATAAGGCGAGGGAGAACCCAACCCAACCCATTCCTCTGGTATTGGAAAGTGATGGTAATGAAGGTTCAAGGCATGTTATAGAGAAGGTTGATTTGAATTTAAACCCCGCCGAGATGGAAATGACGGAAATGATTAAGCAGATGAGAGAGCAGGTTGGATTGGTATATGGGGTACAACCCATGTTTTCATTGGGTACAGGTGGAGGTTCAGTTGGGGGTGGATTAAGTAATCAGGGATTACAGGTAGCAGTAACCAACAGAACAATAAAGGATAGCCAGAGATTATGGAATACAGCATTGGCATGGTTAGCTGAATCATTGGGGGTAGAAGATTTCGTAGCAGAGTTAAGAAGCAATGAGAATGAGGAGGAGATAGCTAAAGTACAATTAGAAAGTGAGAGAGCTAGATTTGCTCAAGCATTAAAGGGATTAGGATTTGATGTTGATTTGGTATACAAGGAAGATGGTTCAATTGATTTCAGATATAAGAAGGTATCATCTTCATTAACCGCGGATATGGGTGCGGGTGGAATGACACCAGATCAAGCTGGGGAGATACAGGGATTAAATAGCGAAGCTAACGCAGATGATAGGAGTGATAACAATGAGTGAAGAGAAAGCGAATTATAAGGGGAAACCAGTTAAGGATAACGGTCAGCAATACAAACCATATGGTAAACCACAACATACTATACCGGGTAAAAGATATCATAATAGTGGTAGGGATTATGCACCACAAATAAATCCCAACAATATTGCTATTGGAAATAAGAACCCGATAGATGAGGCATTAGCTAATTTACAATATCGCGATGATGGATATCATTGTATGTTTGACGGGCAGATATTTCATAGCGAGGAGGAATTCATTAATCATTTACATAATGATCATGAGTATGAAATGGAGGAGTTAAACAATGGTATACGTGAGGAAAATGGGGTTGGATTGAATGTAATCGATGCCGCGAATGAGGGATATGATAGTAATAGCGGGGTAGCTGTATGTATATATGATGGTAAAGCATTTGATAGTAATAATCAGGAGCAAAATTATTCTAATTTGGTACAACATTTGAAAACCGAGCATACTGATTTGTTTAAGGAGCAACCCCCTACTTTATTACCCCAAGGTACATTGGGTAGGAGAAACAATGGTGGATTAAGTCATAAGCTGGAATATTATATAATGCGACCTAGAAGAGCAACATCCCATAACTATAGTGGTAAACCGGCGGAGATGAAACGTAGAAAGAGATTTGATGCTGGTAAGATGCATGGTGCTTTATCAAGAACCCCGCCAATACAGGGATTAAAAAACGGTGAAGTGAAAGAGCATTTGATAGCATTTAAGTACGCCGATTTTGTAAAAGGATTGGGTGCATATAGGATGGCGGGGATAGATGAATATCTTGCGAAGAAGATGTATAACGAATATGATTTATATTTAGGTAATCTTGAGGTATTGTTTAATCTATATCGGGATACAATATATAGAGCGCAGGTTAGTAAGGTACATTAGTAAGTTTAATATACCCGCATCCCATTTCATTTTATGAAGAGTACTATTCCAATAAAAGATTCAAACGTTAAGATAATCGTAACCCATAAGGATGGCACAGTTAAGGTTATCGAAAATCATAATATAGTTGTTAATACTGGGTTATCACAAGTAGCTGGATTGATTGGGGGTATAGGTAGTTTTAGTGATGCATATTTTAAATATATGGCAATAGGTACAGGTTCAACTACCGCAGGAGCAACACAATCATTATTGGTAGCACCAGTGCTATCCGCACAGGAAGCAACAAGAACTTTGGTTACAACCAACGTAACTAATGATACATGTGAGTTTACAACTACATTCTCATTTTCAACTACATATGCGTTAACAGAGGTAGGGATATTTACAAGTACAGCTTTTAAATCAACCAGTTCAACAGTGATGTTAGCGAGGGATCAATTCCCCGTGGTTAACGTAAGTAATGGAAGCTCAATAAAGTTTGTATGGAATGTTATAGCATAATCTCATAATTTATATACCACACTACAATAAGGATATATGGAAACTTTAAATGAATATGAAATCCATAAAGAAATAGAAAAGCAGTTGGGAGATGATCTGATTAGTTTAGCTTCAATAGATAACACGATGGTTTCTATTGTTTATAAACATCATTTACCATCAGAGTTTTTTTCTTGGTTAGATAGGAATAATATTAGAATTGTTGGTGGTTCACCATTGGGTGAATGTAGTGATCCTACAATAAGAACAGAGATGGTGTTATCATGGGTAGTGTAAGTAATTCTGAATTTAAATTAGCATTGTTTCTTTTTGGGATAGTAGAGATATTATCATTTGCATTCTTTATCGCCGCCGGATTATATGCGGGAAACATTATGGAGTATCTAATTGATTTCTCATTATTGTTTATACTTTCATTCCTAGCAGCAATACCGGTATTTGGTATAGTATTAACTATAGTACTTGCTCAATATTTTGGGGTTATATTCAATAACTTATCTCCATTGGGTAGGGTTGGATATGGATTGGAGTTAGTATTCCCGATTATAATATATATGATAACAACTGTATATACGATATTTATGATATCTAAATTCATTGGGGGTGAATTAGAGAGTGAAATTTGATGATTTGGGTGCGCATGATTACAAGAATGATGAGTACTATACCCCCGAAGTTGCATTGGAATGTTTATTGGATTATGTTCCGAAATCAAGTGTGGTATGGGATTGCACGGATACGAGCGGGAATATAACCGGATTTTTCGGTAGGAATGGATATGGGGTAGTATCAACAAAAGATGATTTCTTTACACATAGTGAGGGGTTGGGGGATATATTAATTACCAATCCTCCATATTCAAAGAAAACTGATTTCTTGAAAC
>JAEHJW020005412.1_pt1 | contig 12740 bp, 8 predicted proteins | sample 9271431 | NCBI WGS metagenome assembly JAEHJW02
CCATGTCCGTCGCCACATCGACGGTTTTCCTTGGCTTTGCCGGTCTCCTCGCAGGTATTCCGGCGGCTGCCGCAATGATCGCCTATGGCGCCGGAAACGGCTTGTGGTCAATTGCACGCGGCGCGCTGCCCTTGGCGCTTTTCGGGCCAAGGGACTATCCTCGGATCATGGGGAGATTGGCGACGCCCGTTTTGGTCACCTCCGCCGCGGCCCCCGCACTTGGAGCTTGGTCCAACGTCACTTTCGGACCGCAGGCGACTCTGTGGGGGCTGACAATCGCGGCGCTTTTGCCGCTGGCTGCGGCAATCGTCCTCGCCAGGTTCGTGAAGGTTTCAGCCGAGGAATGAAGGATGGACTGGCTAGGCCCCATTCCCCAAACTCATATTGAACCGCAGGCGCCATGGAGATGATCGGCGTTTGCGGGACCTATCGGGTCGCGCAAAGCCAGGCCACAACTCGGAAACCCGGACAAGCCTTGGCGGCATAGTCGTTGTGCCCCGAGACCTGTCGGATCGCCGTGCTCCCCTTGATCTCGCCGATCAGCCGCTTCACCGCCGCCGCCTGTGCGGGGGTGAAGTTCTTCTCGAACGGATCATCGGCCGAAGCGCCATAGCCGCCCAGCAAGCAGACGCCGATGGTTCCGCGATTGTGCCCCTCGACATGGGCCCCGATCTCGGTCTCCGGCCGTCCTGGTGCCACGGCCCCGTCGCGGTCGATGACCCAATGATAGCCTATGTCGCGCCAGCCGCGCTGCCGGACATGCCAGCGCCGGATCTCGGTGACCTTCTCAGTGAGAGGCCGCCCGGCCATCCACTCGGGACGGGTGTCGGCGCAGTGGAGGATGATCTCGGTGACGGGATAGCGGGCTGTGCCTTGGAAGATCATGAGATGTCCTTTCAGAGGATCAGAGGCAGACGAAGAACAGGAAGCCCGCCAGGACGGCGACGCCCCAGAAGAGGGCCTCGCGACGGAGATGGCGGAAGCGGTCAGCCTTGCGCATCGTCGCCCTCCTTGACCTTGGTCGCCCGGGTGCGGATCAGGTCGATGAGCAGCCCTGCGATGGAAATCCCGCCGAGGCCCACGATGAAGGAGGCGAAGCCATTGCTGTCGCCATTGGGCGCCAGGTCCCCGATCATCGGCTTGATCAGGGGATTGACGAAGGGGCCCACATAGAGGGCGCAGATCGAGCCCACGAGGAGCGAGGCCGCGCCATCCTGCCAGCGTTCGCGAAGCGTGACCCAGCGGACGATACCGCCCGCGGCTCCGGCGAGCGCCGTGCGCGCCTGGTCGGTCATGATCCATGACCAGTAATCGTTCTGGTTTGCCACGAGGGGCTCCTTTCGGGGTTTGGGGAGGTTAGGGAGAACGGATCAGGCCTTGAGCCAGATCGCCGGGGCAGTGGAGGCATTGCCCTCGGAGCCGACGAAGCCCCAGCTGGCGGGCGCAGAGCCGTAAGCCACGGAAGAGCGGCGCAGAACCTTCCGCGCCGTCGTTGAAATCGCCGTGCCGCCATTGATGTCGGGGGTCGCGGTGGCGGCCCAGGTCGAAAGGGTGGCGGTCGCCGAATGCTGGACGCCGAGCCAGAAGGTGCGGCCCTTCGCCAAGGTGCCGGAGGTTGTCACGGTCTGGATGCCCGCCGTCGAGGTGGCGACATCAGCGCTCTCATAGATCTTGGAATTCGGCCGCCCCTGACCGTCGGAATCATAGATCAGGAGGCGGACCGTCGAAGCCGCGACGAGGGTCACGACGTTGATGGCGAGACCGGCATAGGTGAGGTCTGTCTCGCCCCGGACCGTGAAGGGAAAGATGTCGATCCGGTTCGCGGCCCCCGCGACCGAGGTGAGCGCCGTGCCACCCGCGCCGCAGGTGGTCAGCATGAACTCGCCAGATGGAGGCGTGAGCCAGGCCACGTCGTTCTGGGCATCGATGATCCGGGCCGTCCCGCCGACCTGGGCCTTCAGCTGGCCTGAGGTGCCATTGAACCAAAGCGTGCCGTTGGCGGGCGATGCTGGATCGGAGGCTTGGGCGCCCAAGATCACCGGCGCCAAAAGGGTTTTTGCCCCGCCCACGGTCTGCGCGCCGGTGAGGGCCACGGCATCGGTGATCCCATAGCCTGCAAGAGTGTTCGGCGTGCCGGTGATCGAGGCCCAGGCGGTGCCGCCGCCACCCCCGCCGCCGATGAGGTCATAGGAGGCCCCGGCCTGGCGGCCCCGGAACTTGCCCGTCGTGCCATTGTACCAGAGGTCTCCGTCCGCCACGGTCCCCGGGTCGCCTGCATTCGGGTTCAACTGCAGCGCGACCATGGCGCGGACGCGGCCGGAGGTTCGTTCCAGCTGCATGGCGTTGAACCAGGTCGCGCCATCACCTGAAACCTTGATCTGGAAATCGTCCGATCCGGTCAGGCCGAACTCCGCCCGGCCCGAGAACCCGGTCTGGAAGAGGAAGGAGCCGGTCTCCGTTGGGGCGGCCTTGTTGACCTTGACCTGGTGCCCGGCGCCCGCGTGGTTGAATAGCGAGGCAGGCGCATTGATCGAAAGCCGGTTCGTCGCGTCGGCAGTCGCACCCCCGAGGCCGAGGTATAGCGCCGACACATTGGCTGCTGCCATGGCGATGGTCGAGACCGACGAACCGAAGATCACGCTGGGGGAGTTCACCGTCAGGGTGCCCAGCGCTCCGGCGACGGCAGACCCGATGGTCACATTGGCCGTCGATCCCGCGACCCCGCCGGTGCCGATGTTGACGGTCTTGGTCGCCCCGTTCACCGTGGCGCCCGTGCCGATCCCAAGGGTGGAGGCGGCAGTGGAACTTCCAACGGTGACGGTTGTTGCCGAGAAAGTCGTCGTGCTCTGGAAGGTCTGCGCAACCCCGGAGAGGACGGCGAGGTTGGCCGAGACATCCGGCAGGGTGAAGCTCCGGGTCGCCCCGGTGGTGAAGCCGCCGATCTGGAACCGCGCCTGCTTGGTCGGATCGCCATCGTCCTGCAGTGTGAAGGCCGCGTCGGAGAAGGCGCCCGTGATCAGTTGACCCCACGTCCCGGTCTCACCGTTGAAGATCAGCATCGCATCGGCACTTGCGTCGATGGCTGTCCATCCATCGAGCGGGGCGTAGAAGGCCCAGGCCCCATCCTGCCAGGCCGCGATCTTGCCCGCCTGGCCCGCCCATGCTCCGGTCGGGGCGCTGGCCACGATCCACCGCTGGCCCTCCGCAGGTGTCGCGGGCGGCGTCGAGAGGGCGGCGCTCTGCACCACGATCTGGATCAGGGCATCCAGGCGGCGCAGCGCATCGTTGACAGTGACATGCTTTTGCGACTGGTTCGCCGCGAGATAGGGCAGAACCAGGTTGGGCGTATCTGCCATGAGTGTGGTCTCCTATGGGATGAGGGTGATGTCTGCCGCCGCACCCCGGCCGAGTTGGCCGTTCTGGAAGATGCGCAGGCGGAGGCTCGCGACCGGGCCGCCGACGTCGGCGGTCTGCATTGCGACGGTGTAGGTCCAGGCGGCCGAGGCCAGTATCGCGACGCTGCGGATCGTGGCCCCGGCGCCGTTCAGGACCAGCAGGTCCCAGGACTCCGAGGTCTCGCCCAAGGGCACCTCCGGCGCGGTCCAGCTGTCCCCGGCGAGAGCGCGCGTGCGGCGGAGCCATGACACCGCGATATCGCCGGATCCCTGCCAGATGCCCCTAATCCGGACAGGGCTCCAGGGGCGCAGACCCCGGCCCTGCGGCGTGAAGGTGAGGCCGAGGTTCAGCGCATCGCCTGCGCCACGATCCCCTGGCCCGATGCGCCAGTTCCACGGCATGCCGATCTCTGACTCGGTGATCGGCAGAGGTACCATGACCGCCCCCATGAACACGATCCGACTGCCAATCGGTGCGAGGGAGATCATGGCATCCTCGGTCCCGGCCTGGCCGCGCAGGAGGCGCGAGAGGGCCCAGCGGCCCGGCGAGACGATGGTGGCTGTCCCGAACTGGATCAGTTCCCAGATGCCGAGCGAGGTTTGCAGGGCCAGCAGGTTCTCGCCAGCAAAAAGCTGGGCATCGGTGACACTCGCCAGTGTACCTGATGTGAGATCGACGGTGATCGTGTTCGCCAGATCAAACCGCCAGATGGGCCCCGAGGCCAGCGGGGCGGCGAGAACCCCGAACTGCGCCGAGAGTCCGGCCGTGGCGAACAGCCCGAAGCCGTCGAGCGTGGCGCTCCGCCAGATGGCCGCCGTCCCATACCAGGGCGAGGCCACGACCGCCGCAAGCGGTCGATGGGCAGGCACGTCCTCGGAGAGCTGCGGCAGATCGAGGATCTCAGCATCGGGCGGGCCGAAGACCACCGGCACGGTGGTCGAAACGCCCCGACTTGGGCCGGGGCCGAGGTTGTTGGCGAGATTGTCCCGCCGCACAGCCTCGATGCGCCTTGCATCGGTGTCCGCAATCTGGGTGAGCGCGAATTGCAACGCGCGGCCATTGTTCTCGATCATCACCACATCGGTGGGGTCAAGGGCGAGCCGGGAAGGCGGCAGGCCAAAGGTTGCCGTCTCGCGGCCGATCCAGGCCTCGAAGAGGGCGCGGCGGGCATTGCGGTCGGCCTGGTCGGGCGGATGGGCGATGGCGAATTGCTCGGCCGCCACCCGGACGCTGTCGACGGTCACGCGGCGGGCCTCGACGGTGACCGCCTCATAGTCCTCGTCGGCCGAGAGCAGGCGCCACTTCAACACGCGGGGCAGTTCGGTCTCCTGACCCCGGACGAACTCGATGTCCTCGCTCTCGGCCTTGTCATTTGCGGCCAGTCCATCAGCGGTGATTGTCGCCACCGGCCCCGCGCCCCGGGCCACGAAGCGTAGTGCCCCCTGGCTTTCCACCACATCGAAGCCGAAGTAGCGGGCCAAGGGTTCGATCGACCCGCGCGGGCTTTCCAGCGATCCGATGACATAGCCGGGCACGGCATCGGCGATCCGGTTGACGTCGAGCCCGGCCGGGTCGATCCCCGACCTGGCGCAAATCGCCAGAACCAGATCGCCGAGGCCTGAAGCCCCCAGCCGCCCGTTCAGCCAATGGCCGACCGTCCAGTTCGCGGTGTCCCCCCATACATCGGCGCGGGCTGGCCAGGTTGGATAGGGCCGCGCATCCCAGCACCAGACCGCCGCCTCGGCCATGTCGATCATCGGCCCGCCGTAAACGGCCGAGACCGGATTGTTGGCGGGCGTCGACCAATAGCCGATCAGGGCCTCAAGGTATCTGCGCTGGATCGCATCATCGCGCGCCCCGTTGGAGAAATGGGGCAACTCGCTCTCGGAGCTCTTCGGGTCGAAGAAGACGTTCGGCTGATTGGTGCCCTTGTCGGCGGCGGGGCAACCGATCTCGGTGAAGCGGATGGGCTTCAGCCCCGGCCGCCAAGGTGAGGAGGTCTCCGAATACATCGCCTTGTTGGTCGATGAGACGGCGACAGCCGCGAAACGCGACAAGGGCCGCGACCAGCAGATCGCGCGAAAGGTGGCGATGGTGGAGGAATAGCTCTGCCAGTTGATCCCATCGTAGGAGACGACCGAGCGGCTAGTGGTGCCGGAGTCGGCCACCGCCACGAAAACCCCGAACTCCGCCGCCCAGCAAATCCCGCGCCAGGATTGGACGGCCGGGAAATTGCCCGTGGTCCAGTTGACGAGATCGGCCGAGACGGCAGAGCGCCCCGACCCGGAGGAACCTACGGCGCAGACCAGCCCCAGTTCCGGCGACCAGGCGACAGATTTGAAACTGCGGCCTGACGGCATGGTGGTGACCGTCCAGGTCGTCCCATCCGGGCTGCTCAGGCATTGGCCCGTGCCGCTAGTGTCGGCCACCGCGACGAACTTGCCCAAACCGTCTGCCCAACAGACCGAGCGCCAGGCGGAGAGCGTGCTTGCGCCTATGGTCCAGGTAATGCCATCGGCCGAAGTGCCATATTGCCCGCTGTCGCCCACGGCGCAGAATTTGCCCAAGGCGGGCGACCAGCAGACCTTGTTCCAGAGCGCCGGAGCACCGGAGGCCACCATCGTCCAGGTGATCCCATCCGTGCTGACCATCATGTCATTGGCGCTGCTGATCCCGCCGACGGCGAGGAACTTGGCCAGTTGCGGTGACCAGCAGATGCCAGAGAAGCCATAGTCGCCAGACGGGATCGACGCGCCAACCCAGGTGATCCCGTCGGCGCTGACCATCACCCGGCTGCCGCCCGCTGAGGAGCCAATCGCCACGAAGATGCCCCGGGCGTCCGACCAGCAGACATCCTCATAGTTGCCGATGGGGGCGGCGGTGGTGCCTGTCCAGGTCACGAGTTCCTCGACCCCACCCGACCGGTTGCCATGGAACCGCGACCACCAGTTCAGGAAATCCTTCGGCCTATAGACCCAAGGTTTGCCGTAAGCGCCATCGGTGATGGGGGTGCGGGTCTGGGACAGGCGATCCGCATCCGAGGCATAGAACCAGTCATAGCCTTCACCGCCCGCGACATTGGCCTTGAGATAGCCGAGGTCATGGATGCCCGACCAACCGGCGACAGCATCCAGATGGCTGGTGCCGTCCCGCCAATCCGACAAGGGGAGGTAGTTGTCGACGCCGATGAAGTCGATGTTCGGGTCCGCCCAGAGGGGATCGAGATGGAAGAGAACATCGCCCGTGCCATCCCCCGGCTGATGGCCGAAATACTCCGACCAGTCGGCCGCATAGCCAATCTTGGTGCCTGCTCCCAGGATCGAGCGGCAGTCGGCCGCCAGTTCACGCAACTTCGCCACCGCCGGATAGGTCCGGGCATCCGACCGCGCGGTCGTCAACCCACGCAGTTCCGAGCCGATCAGGAAAGCATCGACCCCGCCTGCCGCCGCGCAGAGCTTTGCATAATGCAAAACCATGCGCCGGTAACTCCATTCGGCTGGGCCAGTCCAGGTGACCGTCGTGCCACTGACGGCGAAGTTCGCCGCCGTTGCTGCGCCGAAGAAGGAGGCGATCTGCGTCGCAGCCCCGAAGGTCTTGTCGACGGTGCCGGTCTGACCGGCGGCAGGCGAGACCGTGATCCGCCCGCGCCAGGGATAGGTGGATTGCCCGGCCGTGGCGGCATTCGCGCTGTAGGGGTTCGGCAACGCGTTGCCTGCGGGCACATCCATCATCACGAAGGGATAGAAGGTGACGCGCTTGCCCCGTGCCTTCAATTCGAGGATCGCCTGCACCACTGCGAAATCCGCAGGCGTGCCGCCGAAGGCCGGGTTCCCGCCCGAGAGCGAGACCTGATGTGCCGCCGCCCGTGCCACGCCGTTGACCGACCAGGCTTTCGGCGTGGTGGTCTTGGTCGTTGTCTCCACGCCGGGTTGGATCAGGCAGGCCCCTGCCCGGAGGTCGGTGCCAAACCAGCTGACGACCAGCGAGACGCTTTCGAGGTTGGGCGCGACCTGTTCGAGGGTGTCGAGGGATGCGGGGAGATCGGCCTTGCCCGCCGTGCTGTTCTGGTTCTCCGGCGTCGAGGCCCCGCCCGAGGACCGCGTGATGGTCTCGGTCGCATAGACGAATTCCCCCGCGCCCGGGATCAGGTTTACTGCCCGGACGAGGCTTTCCATGGACCCTTCGGTCAGGACTGGCTTGATGACCTCGAAAGAGAGTTGCGGGATGCGGTTGCCGAACTTCTCGAGCGGCAGTTCCTCGAAGACGATATAGGCCGTCCCGCGATAGGCCGGGGCATTGCCTGCACCCATCTTGGCGGTAATGAAGGGATCAGGAAGTTGTGTCTCGGTTCCCATATAGACCCGCCAGACCGCGCCCGGGACATCGAAGGGCTTGCCGTCTGCCCAGATGCGTCCGATCCCCGAAATCGGCCCTTCGCATAGCCCGACGGCGAAGGAGCCGGAATAGGCATAGGTCGTGGTCTGGACCTTGCCGCCGCCACGGCCCTTGCCACTGCCGCCTTGGGTCGTCGTGGTCGCCGTCTCGAGGAAATCCGTGGCCCAGAAGATGTTCCCGCCGACCTTCATCCGGCCGAAAACAGCCGGGATGACCCCGCCCTCGGTCGAGGAGGTCACGCGCAGGCTTTCCAGCCGCGCGCCTTCGGAAACCTGGTTCGGCGCAAAGGAGGCCACGATACGGGCGTCGATGATCGTGCCGAGGATCGATCCCGCCGCCTGGCCCAGCGCCGCGCCAGAAAGCCCGAGGATCGTGCCGCCGAACCCTGCGCCAATGGAGGCACCGGCGGCGGCAAGAACGATGGAAGCCATGTCAGCCGCCCCCGCCAGTTTCGGGGGCCGCCGGGCCTTCCGACGCCGCGTCCGGCGCGGCCTCGACCGGGTCGGCAGCGCCGGGTACTTGCGGCGTCGGTTCCGCTTCGTCCCCTGGCGCAATCGCTTCGGCCGCCACGGGTTCCGGGGAAGTTGCCGTTTCGTCGGGGGCGGCTTCGACCGGCGCAGAAGGGACCGTCGGCGCCGGGAAGAGGAACGCATAGGCCGCGCGTCGCGCCCAGGCTTCGGTCAGGGGTTCTTCGACGACGCCGGTCCGGTCATAGGCATGGACGAAGCTTGGCCGGATCAGGCTTTCGCCCAGAACCCCGCAATGCTTGGCCGGGGAACCCGGGCCCATGCGGAACAGCACCAGCGCCCCGGGCCCGGCCGCCTCCACCGGGATCTCGATCAGCGCGGCGCGTGCCGCTTCGGCCAGAACCTCGCGCCCACCGACCTCGCCCCAATCGCGAGAATAGGGCGGCAGGTCCCAGAGTTCCTCTCCGTGGAGCGCGCGCCAGATGCCGCGCGCCAGGCCCAGACAATCGGCGCCGACGCCCAGGACCGAGGACTGATGCAGGTAAGGCGTGCCGATCCAGGCGCGTGCGACGGCGAGGACGGCCGAGGGATCGGCCGCATGGGGAGCAGGCTGGGTCATGAGAATGGGTCCGTCAGGAGAGGGCTGCGCCGGAGTTGGCATCGCCACGATTGGGATAGCGCATAACGGCTTCATCGCCCGGCATGTGTGGAAAGCCCCGGAAGTTCAGGCCGTTGGCGAACTTGGTGCGGCAGGTCTCGAACTGCTTGTCGCAGCCTGCAGTGATCAGGAATCCGTCGCCGAGAGAGATCGGGCGGACCGGGGCCTCGAACAGCGTGACCGCACCGCCCGCAAAATTTGCGACCTCGGCCTTGCGACCCGCGTTGGCGCCGGTGGTCCAGGACATGACGCCCAGCGCGAAGAGACCGTCGGCGTAGCCGCCCAGCGCCGCCGAAAACCCGCGATCCCCGATCACCGTGCCGACCGATCCCGCTGCCGAGCGAGATGGAATGCCAAGGTTGACCCCGCAGCGCGCATCGCCGAGATCGGCATCACAGTAGAACTGATAGGTTCGTCCGACCGTTTGGTTCAGCCAATGGGCGAGCGACCGGACCTCGGCCACGAAGGACGACCGCCCACGGCGGATGTCGCCGATATTGCCGCGTCGCATGAGGACGCGCTGGTCACTCGCGGCCCAATTGACCCGCCAGACCTCGACCTCGGCATTGTCCCAGCGCCCGTCGAGGATGTCCGTCTCGGTGATGGCCTCGGATGAGAGCGCGCCCTGGACATCCTGCGCATCCACCCCGAAGTCCTGACCCGACCTGATCTCGGAGGGCACGAATCCGCTTTCCGGTTCAAAACTCGTGCCTGCGAAGCTCAGGGGGAGATCGTGGTCGGTGAATCCGAAGACCGAGCCATCCATGCGCGTGACCTTCCAGCACCAGGCGAGCGTCGTGGTGCCGGAATCGAGATGGGCTTGCAGCCCGGGAGGCAGGATCTTCATCTGCGGATCTCGATAAGGGGGATGGAAGCGATGGAGCCCATGCGCTCGATGTCGAGCGTGACGGGCAGTTCGTCGGTGTCAAAGCGCACCGGCACGTCGAACTCGAAGCCCGCGGTGATGGAGACGCCTGTGGCGGGGGGCGCGGAAAACGTGATGATCCCAGTCGTGGTGTCGACGGTCCAGCCGGATGCCAGAGGGATGGCATTGGCCGCGATCAAGACCTTGCCCGGGACAGGCTTCAGGATCGTGCGTTTCCAGTTCTGGCTGCCGGATGAATAGGACTTGGTGATCTGGAAAGCCGAAGTCACTCCATTACCCGTTCCGATCATCTGGTCGGTTGCCGCGATCACCCCCGAGGGCAGGCAAGACTTGTAGTCGGCCCAGTCCTTCCAGCGGAACCCGCGCAGTCTTCCGTTCCGGGCCTCGAAGAAGGCGATGACCGTGGCAAGATCGTCGGCGCGGCGTACACCGTAGGCCGCATCATAGACCCGGCGCGAGTTGGCCCAGACGGCGTTGCGCTCCTCGTCTCCCGAGGCCAGCGTCACGATCCGGGTGCGGCGCTGGGGCCCGCCCTTGGCGCCGCGGCTGATGTTGTCGGGGAAGCGCACCTCGTCGAAGGCCATCAGTATCCCCTCCGACCGAAGGCCACGGCGCGGGCGATGTCACTCGCCACCTGAACCCGGGACTGGCGAAAGCTCTCCGCATCGCGCGCGTTGATCGTGATGGAAACGTTTGGCGTCGAGGCTCCGGTCACGTTCACCCCGCCCTGGTTGGCCAGTTCACGCCGCGACAGGACCCGTTCGCCCTTTTGCAGGATGGCAGGTACCTCGTCAGGCCTGAGACCGGCCCAGCCGCCAGTGTGCATCCGGGGCGCACCGGCGAAGGCGTGGGCCGGGACCATCCGGCCGGAAACGGCGCCGCCGACCATTCCACCTGAATGCAGGACGGGCGCGAAGATCCCGCCCATGCCGCCCAGCGCGCCGGAGAGCATGTCGGCGATGGGCCCCAAGACGGATTTGCGGACGGCCAGTTTGGCGAGGTCGGCCAGGATCGAGGTGACCAGATCGCCGAAGTTCAGCTTGCCGGTCTTGACGAACTGACCCACGGCATCCTCGGCCGACTGGAAGGCGCCCACCAGCGACTGGCCGACATCGGAGCCGATGTCATTGGCCTTGCTGGCATAGTCGGACAGGGCGGCGGTGACCGCCTGCCAACCTGTCGCAACCTGATCAGCGGCTGACTTGCCGGAGGCCCCCGCGCCTCCGGCCGCGCGCCCCGCATCATTCAGCGCGTCCGTCGTCCCATCGGCAGCGGTGGTCGCCGCATCCAAGGCTGCCGTCCCATCGGTGCCCGCTTTGGTCATCGCATCCTGCAGCGTCTGCCAGCTGGCCAGCGGCCGTGTCGCTGCATCGGTCAGCATGCCTGCCGCTTCGTCATAGGCCGCCGCGCGGTCGCGGGCATCGCTGGCCATGGTGCCAAGGCCAAGGTCAGGCGTCTCAAGGTAGGTCTTGCCCATGGCCGCCTTGAAGGCATCGGCGGCAGCGGCCCCGGCGGCGGTGGCCGCCCCGGCGAAAGGATTGTCGACACGGCCCAAGGTCACCGGATCGAGCGTGCCGATCTGGATCCCGCCCTCGCCGGTGGCCCAGTCGGGCAGCATATCGAGCGCCGCGTTCAGGCCCGAGATGAAGGTGTTGATCCGGGTCACGACGCCGTTCAGCATCGCCTCGACGCCCGAGATCAGCCCGTTCGCGGCCTGGAAGGCGAAATCCCCGATGGCTGAGGGCAAGGCAGCCCAGATGGCCTTCACCCCGTCAAACGCCCCCTGAAACACGCCGGTCGCCGAATTGCCGAAGCCCACGACCGAGACCAGCGCGCCCTGCATCGCATCGGCCACCGTGGCAGTGATGCCGGACCAACTGGACGAGAGACTGGCGACCATGGCATCGACACCCAATCCGATCCGGTCCCAGACCTCGCTGGCGAGATCGGCGAGAAGGCCCAGTGCCGCGCCAAACCCGCCTGCGCCCTCGGCCAGCTTTGAAAACTGGTAGACCAGTTCCCCGGCGCCGACGATCAAGGCGCCGATGCCGGTGCGGATCAGCGCGCCCTTCAACACAGAGAGCGACAAAGAAAACCCGCGGACGCCCAGCGCAGCCGCGCCCAATGCAACGACGAAGCGCCCGGCGAAGAAGGTGGCGAAGGCCCCGGCGATGCTGGCGATCTCGCCGATGTGCTCGCCGAGGAAGGCGATGCTGGTCTGGAAGATGCCGCCTTTGCGCGTGGCGGCGGCCAGGGCGTTCGCCACGGTCTCCAGCGCAGGGGCCACGGCGACGGTCAGTTGGTTGGTGAGGCCCAACCAGACCAACCCGAGCCGGTCGATGGCATCTCCCGCGTTGCGGATCTGATCGGCGTCCTCATCCGACACCGCAACCCTGAAGTCGGTGATGTCCTGCGATGCCTGGCGCAGGGTCGCGCTGTCGATCCGGCTGAAAGCCAGGGCTGCTTTGTCACCAAAGAGGGCAGAGGCCACCGCCGCGCGCTCAGTGGGCGGGACAAACTTCGCCATCGCGTCTTGGATGGCCGCGATGCGCTGATCGAGGGGCAGCGCCTGCAGGTCGGTGGCCGTCAGGTGCAGGCGCTGCAGGGCGTCGACGGCAGTGCCGGTCCCGCCCGCCGCATCCGACAGCTTCAGGGTCAACTTCTTTGACGCCGCCGCGATCTCCTCCATCGAGACCCCGGCCAGATCGCCCGCGAAAGCCAGGACCTGGATGCTGCGCGTCGTGGTGCCGAGCGATTGCGCGAGGTTGGCCTGGGCGTCGATGGTCTCCAGCCCCGACTTCACCATGGCCACGCCCGCCGCCACTGCGGCCGCGACAGCGACCCCGGCTGCGATCTTCACCCGCGTGGCAAAAGCCGAGAGTCTGGCATTCGCCAGTTCGGCCTCGCGGGACAGTGTCAATCGGCGTGCAAAACTGAC
>JAEHJW020001724.1_pt1 | contig 12729 bp, 14 predicted proteins | sample 9271431 | NCBI WGS metagenome assembly JAEHJW02
TTCACCACCACCACGGCGTGGCTGGGCGAGGCGAGGGCCGCCGGTGGGGCCGAGGCCGGCGCGCCGAGGAGCGGCAGGGGATGGGGAGCGGAGAGGAACAGGCTGCGCTCGTCCAGGCGCAAGAGCTGTTTCGCCTGCCCGTAACGCTGGCTGCAACGCAGGTCGCACTCGAACAACAAGACCTCGTCCACCCGCTCCACACCGGGCACTTGCTCGAGCAGTTGGGCGATCGAGGCCGCGTTCAAGTCGGTGTCCCATGGCCAGCCCTCGCCCTCGGGCCCGCCCGTGAGGGGGTTGGCCCAGGCGTAGAGGACCTGGAGCACCTCGGCCCGGACCCGGGAGAGGACCTCTTCGCTGGCCGTCGGTGACGCGTGGAGGTGGGTGGCGATGGTTACGCCCTGGTAGTAGGGCGTCGAGATCTCGACTGTGCAGCCGAGCAGGCGGCGGGGTTCCAGGTACCTCGAGATCTTCTCTACGAGCCCGTCGGTGAGCGCAAAGTCGTCGATCGTCTGGCTTTCCGGCGAACGACGGACCCTGGGCACGACGAGCAGCCGCACCGGGCCGCCCTGGGTGGCCGGGCCGAGGCAGCGGACGCGCGCCACCTCGGTGCACGCCTCTGCGGCCAGGCGCTCGAAGTCGCGTGGCGTCACCGCCCGCTGGCTCGTCCGCAAGCAGAACGGGCCTCGTTTTTTCGCCTCCGGCACCGCTTCGGCGTCCGCCCCGCCGGCCGCGGGCTCGATGTTGGTAACCCGGTCCACAAAAGCCACCGTGCTGCGCAGGCTGGTGAGCGCCTCCGCGGCCACGTTGCCCTCCGAGCCTCCCCCGTGGCGGTAGCTCGGCATTATGACCTCGGCCCCGGGCGGCGGGACCGCTCCGTGCTGGCGCCAAGTGCCGTCGGGGTAGCGGACGCGCGGGCCGAACTGCACCGTCCCCGACGCGCCGTCGAGCACGTAGTGGAGGTCAGCCGGCCCCGAGACAGTGAAGTCATCGACCTCTTCCCACGTTTCGACACCGCTGCCGGTCGAGACCTGCAGGGCTTCGTTTTCGCGGCGCGCCAGGACCGGCGCGTGCGCGAGCGAGAAGGACTGGCCCGGGAGCCCGCTCGAACGCCCGAGGACTTCTGGCCCGTAATCGACCGAGTGCTCCGCCGGCGTCGTGCCACCGAGCGCCTCGGCCACGATCGCGCTCACCTCCGGTGAGGCTTGGTAGGTGGGCTCGCCGGGAGCGGTCTGGGTCATCACCACCCGCACCCAATAAGCCTTGGTGGTTTCGAGCGCCAGGGCCTCGTGAGCCAGCGGGAGCAGCAGGACCACCTCACCGTCGCGGTTCAAGCCCCCGGTCGTGTCCGAGTACACGGGCACGGTCACCCACGCCTCCCCGGACCAGGCCTCCCAGGTGAGCGGCGGGCGGGAGGGGTAGATCCCGATGCCTGTCGGGCACGTTGCCTTGACCCGCAAGCGCAAGACGGTGCCGGCCAGGCTGGCGGCGAAACCGAGGTAGAGGGCGTCGCCCGGCACGGGCTTCGGCAGCGAAGTGAAGCAGCGCAAGGCCGAACCCGGGAAGCGGAGGTCGTCCCAAACGTCGGCCAGCGAGGTCGCCGTGCCGCCGCGGCCCGTCCGAGCGGCTATCAGCTGCGGAGGGGCTATCACGAGGTCCTCGACGGTCTCGAAGCAAATTGGCACCGCCGCCGCATTCGGAGCCCCCACCTGGGTCCCCCGCGGCACGGTGACGGGACGGTCGAGGACGGTGGAAAGCCAGAAGGTGAGGTTGGCCCAGGCCGCCGTGGGCGGGTAGGGCGCGATACCCATGAGCTCCAAGAACTTGGTGTAAAAGCGCTCCGGGACCTGGTTGAGCCGGTAGAGGAGGGAATCGCTCATCCACGCGAAAAGCTCGATCAGCGCCACGCCGGGGTCGGAGAGGTTGTGGCTCGTCCACTCGGGGCAGTACTTGGGGATGAGCAGCTTGGTCTCGTCGACGATGTCTTGGAAACGGCGGTCGTCCAGGTTGGGGGCCTGCAGTGACAACTAGGGCTCCTCTCGAGGTATCACGTAGAACGGGTAGACGAGGTTGCGCCGGTCGTTTGTGTCCCGGACTTGGTACGAAATCCTTATGTGGACGAGCGACGAGTCGCTGGCATCGGGGACGCATTCGACGTCGGTGACGTCGACGCGCGGTTCCCACTGGAGGATCGCGTCGCGTACGGCTTGGTCCATGAGGCCGAGCGTGTTGGAATTGACCGGCTCGAAGAGCAAGTCCCATATCTGGCAGCCGAACTGCGGCCGCATGAGGCGTTCCCCCGGGGCGGTCGAGAGGATCACCCGCACCGAAGCGTCGAGGTTTTCGGTGCCCCGTGTGAGGCGGACGCTGCCGTCGCGGTCTACTGCCATAGGGAAAGAAATGCCGCGCCCGACGAAGGAGGCGAGCAGGCCGGGCCCCGGCTCGGCGCGTGCCGGCAGGCTTCCTCCACGGGCCGGCACCGCTGGCCGCGAGGGGACTGGCACGTTGCTGGCCGCCCTCATCAGGCTATTTTCCGCTGGTGCCATTTCGCTTCCTCTCTCAGTTGGTCTGGGCTGGTTGGTCTGGGCTAGTTGATCTGGACGATGGCGCCCTTCAAGCTGGCGGGGCCCTCGCTTTCGAGTTGCAACATGGCGCCTTTCATGCTCGCCTGGGCCTGGCCCTGCAGTTGCAGCTGGGTAGTGGCGGAAACATCGACCTGGAGGCCCTTCAATTTCAGGTTTTGCTCAGCTTCGATAGTGATGTTCTGGCCCTTCAGCGTGATGTCGCCTGTGGTGGAAAAAGCGACTTGCGTGCCCCCGGCCTTCACGGTGAGAGCCTGGCCGCTCGGTATGGCGAGGGTCGTCTCCTGCTTGGTCATCTTCAAGGTGTGCTCCTGGCCCGCTAGCTGCACCATAAAGTACTGCTCGGCGGCGTCGTCGCCGTCGGAGACCTCCACCACGTGCCCGGCGCGGGAAATGAACTGCCTGGACGCGACCTTGCCTTCCTTCACCGGCCACTTCGGGATCTTGAGGCGCGAGCCGTACAGCCCACCCAGGATGACCGGCTGGCGAGGGTCGCCTTGCTCGAAGCCGACGAGGACCTCGTCGCCCACCTCAGGGAGGACCACGCTACCCCTGTTGTCGCCGGCACCAGGCGAGAGCACGCGCCCCCAGGCGCTTTCCTGAGTGGCGTCGAGCCCGGGGAAACGGACCTTCACGCGCCCCGTCTGGTTGGGGTCGTTGATGCTCGTCACTTCGCCGACCACGAGGCCGGGGTGGTGGGTGGTGGGCCCTTGGAGGGGCGGGTAGCGCGAGGCGCCGTCGCCGGGGGCGAAGCCTCGCCCACCCGACCAAAACTTCGTGAGGAAGCCGCGGCCGGGCCGGTAGGTGTGCTCGACCCGCGTGACTGGGTAGGTGCCGGCGAGCGGTCCGGTGTCGAGCACCTTCACCGAGGACCCGAGTTTCAAGCCGGCGCTCACTTCGGCGAGACCGGTCGCTCGCACCGACGTGGAGGCAGCCCAGTCAAAGAGGGCCTGGCTGAGAGCGTCGACCTCGTCCTGGGTCTGCCCGGCCAAAGCGCCGGTGATGAGCTTGGCCGTGCCGAACGCCTTGTCGGGGTCGGTCACCTTGCCGGCGAAATCCGAGCTCGGGGACAGGGTGCGGCTGTTTGCGCTCGCCGAGAGCTGCTCCTGTTTGTCACGGTCCCATCCGTTCACTTCTACGCTCCCTGGCGTGGACCCAGAAGCCTGCACGGAAAAGCTCCACAGGGTCTCGCCCAGCCTCAGCTCAACGGTGTCGCCGGCCGCAGGTTTCTTGAAATAGAGCGTGGTCCCATCGACCCACCAATCGAACCCGGCCCGCGCCGCCATGTCGGAGAGGAAAGTGAGGTCAGAGCTGACCTGGAGCACGTACTCGAGGACGCCCCCGCTCCCCTCGACCGAGGGGGAAAGGTCGTACTCGCCGGCGAGCTGGGAGGCTATATCCGAGTAGGAGGCGTTCAAGTACGTCTTCACCCGCGACCCTCGGCCCATCCGATGGCTCCTGTCCAGCGCGGTGACGACCAGTTCTGGGTTTTCTCCTTGCCTTTGCTCGACGCCGACCGCCGTCACCTCGGCGCTTATCAGCCGGCCGGCTTGCGGTACTGCTACAGCCAGCGGGCTGCCGAGCCCGATTGTGCCGGACTTGGAGAGGGAGTAACCGGGGTCGGCAAAGCGGAGGCGGGCCTGGCCCGGCGCTCGCATCTCGAGGTCTACCTTGCACTCCAAGAGGGCGTCCTGCCACGACTGGGACAGGAGGGAGCCGCCGAGGCTGATGCTGGGAGCGAGGGTTAGGGCAGGCACGGTGAGAGCAGTCCTTTGCGGCGCGGGCGCTCAGGTGAGCTCGGGGATCTCGAGCAGCCGGCCGGGGCGGAGCGCGAGCGGGTCTTCGATGCTGTTGTGCTCGGCGATGACCCGCCAATTGGTGGGCGTGGCGTAGTAAGCCGCGGCGATGCGGTCGAGGGTCTCACCCGGCTGGACGCGGTGCACCCGCTGGGGGTGCGGGGTGCCCGAAGTCGGGTTCTGGGGGCCGAAGACCTTGCCGTCCTCGTACTGGGTGAGCGAAAGGTCCACGGTAGCCCGGAGGGGAGTGCCTTCCGGGGAGAAGTAGGTGAACGTGACCGACGCGGACGAGACCACGGCCTTGAACGAGTGCATGCTCCCCCAGTGGAACTGGACCCAGGGGGGCCGGGCGTTGTTGGTGTTCTCGTTGCTCCCCGGCAGGGACGTGTCGACCTCCATGAGGCCGAGCAGCTGGTCGGTGTAGGTCGTGACCGCCTTGCCCTCGTCGGTGGTGTCGAAAAAGAGGCGCAGGCTCATCGACCCCGACTGGGCGCCCGTGTAGTTGAGCGTCGCCACGCCCTTGCCCGGCATCTCGGGCGCCGACCAGGAATTGGCCCGGCTGAAGCTGAGCTCGGTCGGGTTGAACAAGCACGGGATCTTGTCGCCCTTCTCGGGCTGGAGGAAGGCCTTTTGTGCCTTGGCCGGCATCTGCTAAAAGACCTCCGGCTGGACATGGAGGCCCCGCCGCTCGAGCTCCCTCTGGCGGTGGTCGGCGAGGGCCTCGCTCAAGTTTTCCACGTACTCGGCCAGTTCCGGGCCGCGCGAGCGGATAGGCGGCGTCCCCGCCGGCCCGGCAGGCGCCCCATCGGGCCGGGCCCAGCCCGGGTTGGTCATCGCCATTTGGCCGCCGTTCCCGGCCGCTCATGGCCCGCGCGCACGCCGCCGGCGGCCCTCACCTCTCCGGGGTGGGAAACGAACACGGGCTGGCTCGCCATCCGCCCTGCCGCTCCTGCCGGCCCGGTGCCCAGGCCGACCCGGGACTGGCCGGCGCGAGAGGTGGCCCGGGGGAGCACGGCCGGGGGCCGGCGGGCAGGGCGCGTCGCGGCCGTGCCCCTCATGCGTTGCTCGATCTCCGCCCAGCTGCGAGCTTGGCGCTCCGCGGCCGACACCGAGACGCTGACGTGGCGGCGCTCGCCGGCGAGCGGCAGGTACTCTTCCGGGGGCCGGAGGGGCCAGGTCTCGCCGGCGGCCAGGAAGCCGAGCCGCTGGCCGGCCCAGGCGCGTTCGGCCAGCGAACGGCCCACCACGGCCACGAACGCGCTCGAGCGCGACGCGAGCGACCCCGGGGGAATGGACGGGGCTACTTGGCCCCAGCTTGGCCGGCCCCAGTGTGCGAAGTCGAAGCGCCGGCTCGCCTCGCGGCCGAGGGGGCGGCGGGGCCCCGGGCCGGCGCCTGGCGCATCTGAGGCGCCTGCTGGGCCTGTCGCTCGATTGCCATGTTGGAGGTCTGCCATCTGCGCCCCGGGGCCTACGTACCGCTGAAGGTCTTGGACTTGAAACCCTGATGGGCTATCTCGAGTTCCTCCTGGAGGGCTTCGGTGGAGCCGGCGCTGAAGCGGGGGCCGCTCCAGCGCACCGGGAAAGCCCCCTCGATGTCCCAGGCCCGGAGGCGCCTGCCGTCGGTGCCAAGCGCCGTTATGGCGCCGGTGCAGCGGGTGAGCTTGTTGCCGGCGGCAGCGAAACCTTCTCCCGAAGACTTCGCCACCCACTGGAAAAGGGCGTCGCTGTTGGTCACGCCCGCCTTCATCACGATGTGGGGCCAGGTCATGCGCCCAGGGAACTTGTGGACGTACCCGTTCTCGCCGCCCTCTTGGTACTCCTCCACGCCCACGTGCAGTTCGAGCCCGGACACCTCCCCGAACACGCCGATTTGCACCCCGTCCACCTCGAATAGGAAGCGCGAGCTGACCGGTACCAAACCCCGGAAGTCGTCGGTCTGAGCGCTCATTGGCTGCGCGCCATCTCGGAGGCACGGGCGTCGAGCGCGACCACCCCACGCACCAGGCGCACCCTGTCGGCATGCTCGAGATCCAACAAATCGTCGAGGGGCCAGTGAAGGTGGTAGGCGAGGTACACGATCTCCTGCCAGAGCGCATCGGCCGGGTACTGCATCATCTCAGGTCGATCACGAGACGTTCACCTCGCGGCCGTCGGCACCTCCTCGATGGCGGCCCGCCTCCCTGTCTGGGAAAAAGCCCGCAACGCGCCGTTACCCTCGCCACGGGGGCCACCCTCTGACAAGTTGGGCGTCGCCTGCCCCTGGTCCCGCGGCGGCACCGGATCCGGCCCCCCGAGAGCGGCTTCGAGCGCTGACGAGCGCTCCATTTCGGCCTGCGCCCCCATCAGCGCGTCGATGTCGGCCTCGGTGCCGAAGTTGATCACGCCGTAGAAGTCCTGAAGGTAGGCCAGGTCTGCCGCGAAAAGCCCTTCGACCTCGTGGGCGGTGACGAGCTCCAGCAAACCGAGGCGCCTCACCACGCGGGCCAGCACCAAGATGGTGAGACGGGGGTCGTCCGCCGACGTTATCGTCGGGTCGCGCAACGGCTCGAGCTCGTCCCTCGCGGTTGCCAGCCGCATGATGCCGCGCTTGTGGAGCTCGCCCGACGGGTCGAGGTAACCGCGAGGCAGCACGAACTCGTACTCGGTGCGCAGTGAGCTCATGCTCGGGTCACTTGACGCGGTCGAGCTGCTCGTACTGGATCGTGACGGACTCCGAGACGGGGTCGTTGCCGGTGACATTGAACGAGTCGGTCGATATCTTGGAGGGCCACGCGTTCATGAAGTTCCAGCGTGCGATCTCCTTTAGCGCCGAATCGTAGATCACGACGGAGCCGTTCTTGCGCTCGGAGTCGAGCGAGGTGATCGACATGCCCTTTTTCCGGATGGTCTCGAACCACTTCCAGATCGCGTCTTGGGTCGCGTCCAGAGGGGCGAGCCTCTTCACGGTGAGCTCGCCGGTCCACTTGGGCTTCGAGAACGCCTTGCGCTGGGCATACTGGCCGCTCGGCAGCTGCTGCTGGAAATCGACCACCTCGAGCTCGATGTCGAGCCCGTTGACCTCGGAAAGCTGGCTGATGACCTCCCCGTCGATCTCCAGGAAAAAATGGTTTACTACGAGCGGGTCATCTTTGATGATATTTGCTGCGGGCATGTTCTTGCTCCCTCTGCGGTTGCCTCAGGCGCCTTCTAAGCTGCCTGCTTTTGCTGGCTGATACGGAAAATGATGAACTCGGCCGGCTTGACGGGCGCAATCCCGACCTCGACGACGAGCTTGCCTTCGTCGATCGACTGCGGCGGGTTGGTCTCCGCGTCGCACTTTACGTAAAAGGCTTGGTCCGGTGAGGTGCCAAAGAGCGCCCCGTCGCGCCAGAGGCCGGTGAGGAAGCCGGTGACGGTCCTCTTCACCCCTTCCCAGAGCTTCACGTCATTGGGCTCGAAGACGGCCCACTCGGTGCCGTCGAGGATCGTGGTCTCGACCATGTTGAACAGGCGCCGGACGTTTACATACCGCCAGTCTGTGTCCGAGGAGAGCGTGCGCCCGCCCCATACCCTGATGCCGCGCGTGCCGAAAGGCCGGATGCAGTTGACCCCGATCGGGTTGAGGAGCGATTGCTCGGCTTTGGTGATCGGGTACTCGACGTCCAGGCACCCCGCTATGGTCTCGTTGGCCGGCGCCTTCCAGACTCCCCGGCTCTCGTCCACGCGTGCCCACACGCCCGCTACGTGCCCAGAAGGAGGCACCAGCACCTCGCCGTCGGAGCCGTTGACGGGCAGCGGGTTTTCGACCTTTATCCACGGGTAGTAAAGGGCGGCAAAAGCCGAATCGTACATGGCGACACTGGAACGCCAGTCCCTTACCTGCTGGGGCGTCATGCCCGGAGGGGCGTCGAGGACGGCCACACGGTTGCCGTGCTGCTCGCAGTGGGTGATGAGCGTGGTCTGGACTGCCTTCCAGAGGTTTAAGTCGACGGTCTTGTCGGGCTTGGTCGCCGCCGTTATGAGGTCGGGGACGATCACCATCGTGACGTCGTCGGCTATGGCGAGGCCGTTGATGCCCGTGCGGGCCGGTTCCGAACCGGCGAAACGCCGGCCATTGACCGGCACCGGCGTCGGGGCGGCCAGCTCCAGGGAAAAACTACCCGGCTTCATGACGTCGATCATCGAAGAGAGGTCGACCGAGCTGTCCAGGTTGACTTTCACCTTCACCTTGGTGGAGGTGGCGTTGACTACCGTCTCCACGTTGCGCTCACCGGGCGTGAGGGTCAGGTCGTCAAAGGTCTCGACCGTCTGGCCTCCCTCGACCACCGACAAGTTGAACGGGTTGGGGCCGTCCCCGTCACCGTCGGAACTATCGTCGGCCGTCTCGACTATTACGGAGAGGCGGGCATCGGGTTGGACGCTCGTCACCTCGAGGGGGGCGCCAAGGGCACGGTCCACCGCGGGCAGGGCAAGCTGGGACGGCTGGCCGGAGGGGGCGGTGTTGGGCACGCGAGCGATGTACGCGATGGTGCCGCCGTTGTCGAAGTAACCGCGCACTGCGATCGGCAGCATGCAGCCTTCGGCGTAGCCGCCGTAGAGTTCTTCGAACTGGGACCAGTTGGTTACGAGGCGGGGCTTCACGCCTTCGGGGTCGGTGGGGTCGTCGAGAGGGGCTTTGGCCGTGAAACCGACAAAAGCGGCCACTGCAGTGGCCGCCGCGGTCAGGACCTTCTGGGACGACGGGACCTCCTCGACGTACACCCCGGGTGCTGCATAAGTGGGCATCGGCTACTCCCTGTAAAGCTCATTCGTCTTTCCGATGGCGGCGCGCGTTTCCGGCGTCGGGGCCAGCCAACTGGCCGCTTGGAAAAAGATAGAGCACCTAGCGCGGCCGCGTCAGCGCGACCAGAGGCAAATGGCCCGATTTTCTTGGGTACGTAGTCCCGAAATGGGACGAACAGGAAGAGCCAGCAAAACGCGAAGGAGCCGAGCGCTCAGTTGACGATGGTCCGAGCCGAGCCCGGGAAAGTGGCGCTGACCACCCCGCCCCAGGCACAGTTGCAAATGGCGCCCTCGCACACCGCCGGCACCCCTCCGACCAGTGTCGTGGGGCTCGGCGGCTTCCATGGCCCGACGGGTACCGGGACACAAGGCATTGGAGTCAGCACGCCGAGGGCGGCCGCGGTGGCCGAAGCGACCTCGGGGTTGGAGAGGCTCGTGCACATCCCAAAGGGGAGGATATTGACCAAGGGGAGCATGTCCTCGATCGTTGCCACGGGCTTGCCTTCCACGAGGACCCGCCGCACGGGCAGCACGTTCAACGTGGAAGGGGCCATGCCGAAAGAGCAAAGTAATTGAGCGGTGGAAACGTAAGGGGGCGGCACGGTCTTCTCCTTTTTCCCATCCAGAATAAGCCCGCTAAAGCCTTGAGCCCTTGGCGGAACGCGTGAGGGGCACGCGGGGGCTCACGAGGATGCAGGCCACCATGCGGTCACGTCTGGAAGGCGCGTCCCAGCTCCGGGGCGAGGGGTAAAGGTAGGTGTAGTAGAGCGAGCTCTCCTTGTATGTCGTGCCCACGTAGGGCTCGAACTCGTCGAGGCAGACTGCGTTTGCGAACGTCTCCAAGGCCTGCGTGCCGGGGTAGTCCTGGCTCGGCGACCCGACGAGACGAGAAGGCTCGGGCGCGCAGGGGGGCGCCTTGTCGGGGAGCGTCGTGGTGTAGGGGAGGACGCAGTAGACCTCCTCGGTGTGCGGCTCGCGGCAAGAGACCACGGTGATGCTCGCCACTTGCAGGTTGGGGTTGGCCTTCGGAGGTACCAGGCACTGCTCCGGGCGCAAGTCGAACACGGGCACGTTTTTCTTCTGGTGTTTCTTCTCGAGCGCCCCCGCTTTGTGCCCGCCGCAGCCGGCGAGGCAGAGCACCGCGGCCATCAGTGCCGCGCCGGTGAGCCCCCTCTTCGCCACACCCCCGCTGGCCGCTCCGGCGTCCCGCACGGCGCGCGATAGTGCCTGCCCGTGACGCGCCCTGCAACGCGCCCCTGCCGAGGCGCGCCTAGACGAGCTCGGGTTCGCGTGCCGGCGGTGGGGCTTTGGCGAAAGCCTGTTGGGCGAGCGCGGTGAAATGAAGTTCGTCGTGGCGGACCTGGAGCCAACCGAGCTTGCGCAGGGCGCACACGACCCACCAGCCATGGTCGAGCTGGTGGGGCTCGAAGGCGAACTTGGCCGAAGTCGGGGCGGCGTGGTGGTTGGAATGAAGCCCCTCGCCCCAAGCGAGGAGGGCCAGCCACTGGTTGTTGGTCGCAATACCGGGGAACGGCCTCTTGCCCCAGCGGTGGCCGATCGCGTTGATGGCTGCGTTTACGAGGAGGTAGCTGGCGACGTGGACGCCGGCTGCGACTAGCCCGGCGCGCCAGCCGAGCGCGCCCACGAGGATGCCCAACCCGATCATCAGCCCGATCAAACCGCGGTCGAAGACCCGCTTGTCCCAAGCGTCGACCTTTATGTCCTTGCTGTACTTGCGCAGGGTCTCGGGGTCGTGGGCAGCCTTGCGGTAAAGGCCGATGTTCCAGAGCTGGACCTTCCAGTAGCCCTCCAGCACCGGTGAATGGGGGTCCCCGAGCACGTCGGTGTAGGCGTGGTGACGGCGGTGCACGGCGGCCCACTCGCGGGGCTTGATGCCGGTCGACAGCCACACGAGGGCGCGGCACGCGAAGGCGAGGCCGGCCTTCATGGTCACGGCACGGTGCGCCACCGCCCGGTGCAAGTACAAAGTTGTGAGGAGGAGGGCGAGCTGGCTGGTGAGCAGGCCGACGATGACGGCGACCAAGAGGTGGGGCATCGGACAACCTTACTCGACGGCCGGCAGACTACGAGCTAGTCCGCGCCACGCCGTTGGCCCGGAAGCCCGGGCGCGTATCGTGCTGCGTGTGGAGGGAGGGCTCGTGGCGCCGGCAGTGACCTTCCTCGGAAGCCGGAGGAGGCACAGACGGACCGGGCGGCGGGCTGCAGGGGCGATGATACCCGCTGCCTTGCTCGCCACCCTCGTGGCCACGCCGGCATGGCCTTCTCCGGCCGGGGCGACGCCCGCCGCCACCTGGAGCCCCGAGCGAGGCGCGCGGCAGGTCGCGCCGGCGGAAAGCCCGCAAGCCGCGCTTGCCCTCGCGGACACGCGCTCCTTGCGGGCCGAACTTGCCCTCGCGACCTCGCCGGCAGCACTCGGCGCGGCCGCCGCCAGGGACAGCTGCGCAGAGGTCGTGCAGGGGGGGCGGCCCCTCTTCGAGGACCACCCCGACCTGCCCGTTGTGCCGGCGTCCAACATGAAGCTGCTCACGGCCAAGGCCTTGCTGGCCGAGCTCGGCCCCGAGCGCAGGTTCTACACGGCCGTGCTGGCGGGGTCGCTCCCGGCCGACGGCGTGGTCCACGGCAACCTCTACCTCCGGGGCGGGGGGGACCCCCTCCTCCGGCTCCCGGGCTACGCCAAAGGTTTCGCCCCCGGGGGAGGCGTGTACACGGATTTCGCGGCCCTGCCACGCCTCTTGAAGGCGGCCGGGGTGAGGGAGGTGACCGGCTCGGTGGTCGGCGACGCCAGCCGCTACGACTCGCTCGACACCGTTCCGGGCTGGCCGGTCAGGTACGAGCTGCAGGGGGACGTCGGGCCGCTCTCGGCCCTCGGCCTCGACGACGGTTTCGCAGAGGCGGGGGCGCCGGTGCCCGAGGGCGCGCCGCCTCCTGTTCAGGCAGCCGGCGTGCTCACGGACCTGTTGCGCCAAGCCGGCATTGAAGTGGCCGGCCTGCCCCGGGAGGGCAAGACGCCGGCACAGGACAAGGTCATCGCCACCCTGGTCTCACCACCGCTCGAGTCCGAGCTCGGCGAGATCCTGCGCGAGAGCGACAACACCGCCATGGAGCTGCTCACCAAAGAACTTGGGCGCGTGCAGTACGGCACCGGTTCCACCGCTGCCGGCACCAAGGCGGTGAGGGCGGACTTGGCGGCCGAGGGCCTCCCCCTGCGGGGCTTCGTCAACGTGGACGGGAGCGGCCTTTCTTACCGCGACCGGGTCACCTGTTCGCTCCTCGTGGCGGTGCTCGAGCGTTCAGGGCCAGACGGGCTGCTCGTCCGCGACCTCCCGGTGGCCGCGCGCTCGGGCACTCTCTCCGGCCAGATGCAGGGGGTGTGCGACGAAATCGTAGGTAATGCTTCCCTCTCGAGGCCGGGCGTGGTAGTCTGAGTGTGGTCCACACTCAGAGAAGGAAGGAGCCCTGTGCCAGATGGCCCGGCAGACCTGAGGGAACTGGAGCGACTCCGCTCCCAGCTCTACGGCGACCTTGCCCGAGTGGGTGATTTCCGCCGCGGCACGCTCAACGAGGTGCGACGG
>JAEHJW020009160.1_pt1 | contig 12727 bp, 12 predicted proteins | sample 9271431 | NCBI WGS metagenome assembly JAEHJW02
AGACCGAGAGAAGGGTCGTTGTACAACAGAACCGCTTCATAGTCTTTCTCTCTCAACTCCGTGCATTTATACATAACAAGAGCGTCGGTTAGTGCCTGGAACCCATGAGCGAACCCGGGAGGGACGTATAGACTGTCCCCCTTCGCGGCGTTTAATCGGAAAGTCTGAACTCGTCCGAAGCCTGACGGGATAAGAGCAGTTCCTTCTGGGCCCCGGGATAGGCGAATGTCTACGATGACGTCCTGGATAACACCACTAAGAGGAATAACTAACTTCCCCTGTGGGTTCTTAGTCTGGAAGTGGAGCCCACGGATAACTCCTCTCTTTGAGAAAGAGACGTTATCCTGCTTGAATTCCCCGTCCCCACGATATAACTCACGGAACCAACCGCGACTATCGTGATGTATGTCTCCTTGTGTCAGTAAAGGGTTCAAACTACAACCTCGGACGGAGAAGTGGTAAGGTCAATAGCCCTGCTATACCCTGACGGCCAGACTCTTTCCAACCAATCGCGGTTGTTAAGATACCACTCTACCGTACTCCTTATACCATCATAGAACGAAATCTTTGGTGACCATTTTGCAGCCAGCCCGATCTTCGTAGAGTTCAGTCCGTAGCGGGTGTCGTTCCCCTTTCTATCCGGGATAAACATAACCGACGACTGGACCTCTATGCCGAATGAATCTAGGCTCCGCAGGACCGCATTTAGAACTTCTATGCTAGACTTCTCACATGAGCCGCCGACATTAAAGGACTCCCCCGCCATCCCGGTTGTACGGTTAAGTTCTATGAGAGCCGCGCAGTGATCGTCGACATGCAGCCAGTCTCTCAGATGTTTTCCTTCTCCGTGAAGAGTGAGGGGACGTCCCGTCAGGGCATTCATAATCATAAGCGGGATGAATTTCTCCGGGAACTGGAAGGGTCCGTAGTTGTTACTCCCATTGGTTATAATGTAGGGGAGGTCATACGTGTTCCCGAACGAGCGCACGAAGTGATCGGCGGCAGCCTTAGCCGCTGCATAGGGTGTACTGGGACGGTAACGGTCTGTTTCTACAAATGGAGCATCACCCGGACTTAGCGAACCGTAGACCTCATCCGTAGAAATCTGATGATAGAGGAAATCTAAGTGTGGTCTCTTATCTCTGTAAGCCAAACACTCTTTAAGCAGACGAACGGTGCCGAGTACATTGGAGTTCATAAACTCCTCGGGGGCCGTTATAGATCTGTCAACGTGCGATTCTGCGGCGAGATTTAAGACGCGGGTCGGCTCAAACTTAATCAGAATGCTACGGACCAGCTCTTGATCACAGATGTCACCGTGAACAAAGACGTGTCTACGGGATGGGAGAGCCTCTGGAAGATTGGCCAGATTCCCGGCATAGGTGAGTAGGTCCAAGTTAATGACCCGGACATCTTCTCGCTCACGAAGGATTTTCTGGACGAGGTTAGACCCTATAAATCCAGCACCACCGGTGATAAGCCACGTCTCCATTGAACACCTATTTGTCAGATAGGTAATATTATACTCTAACGGCGGAACGCCAGTCAAGAGCTAAAAAGATCCCCTGGCCTTACGCCAGGGAATTAAGGGTGAGCTTAGTCGGTTTGGGCCGGACTTCCGAACAAAAGAACTTTCCCTTCCTCAAGGGGCAGGACAAATCCCGCCGCGCTCTTTGACCCCCCTCCCCCAAATGAGGACGCAATCTTTCCAACATCGGTACCACCATGTTCGCTTCTGAGCGAAACTACCACTTTGTCTCCTCCTCCGATATGCCAAACAGCTCCAAATGCTGCTCCATAGGATGTCACTAGGTGATGCCCCAGTTCACTAGCTATGGCGACAGGTGCGTTGCAGACGAGTCCCTGAACACCTGCAAGCGTTATGGGACGTCGTGTATATGCACTCTTCTCGACCAGCGTCCTTTTAAACCCCGTTATTATCCTCCCCTCTTCCACTGCCTTTGCGAACTGGAACTCATCCCGTGAAACTATGTCCAGAGAGCGAAAAGACAGGTTTCCATTGTAGAGCCAGTCGGTGAAGAACTGACTTTCCTTGAAAGAAAATTTGTAAAGATCTCGGTCTTCGATCAGCTGTATAACCTTCGGCATCTCTGACTCGGGGTTAAAGAACCGATAGGCCAAGGCAGCGCCGGATCGGGTCCTATCATACACGACATTCAGCTTTTCGTGTTGCATGGTGGACACCTTCTCCATGCGATCCTCGTGATGATCGATGACCGTGACAGTTCTCCGCTTAAAATGACGGTCCTGTAACATAGTCCAGAGCTCTAGCTCCGGAGGACAGATGTCTACAAAATAAACATTTCTTATATCGCCAACCTTTACTACTCTTCCCTTCAACCTCTTTGCGTGAAGCAGAGCCGATTCCACTGTTCTGTTATGTTGTAGTGGAATATAGTAACTATTATTCTGTAACTTCTTACGAGCGGCCCAAGCGGCCCCCATTCCATCTGAACATCCCGCATGGTAGAAAACAAGGTTCGTAACGCTCATCCATCCCCCAAAAAAAGGTGCCGGGTTTTTACCAGGTCCCGGCGTAACTGGTCGATCTTCCTGCTCGCTCTGTTCACCACAGGCGTCAAGGGGACCGAACTCCTTGGAAAGGGTGTCTCGGCAGGATTACGAGGCTGCTTGTGAGAAGCCTGAGCAGCGCAAGCTAGGAGGGAATCCCTCTCTCACTGAGGGTGAAATCTTTTCGCTCCAGCTAAAGACAGAAACAAAATTAGTGAGGAGCATTTATCTCCTCATAGTTCTTATACCAATATCGAGTCTCAATTTCGAGAAGAACGGGGTGAGAGAATCTCACCCCTTCTTAATTACTCAAGCTACTCTCGATAGCCTATCAAGAACTCCGCATAGGTACTTGGAGGGGAGTCTCTGGTCGTCGTGCTGAATGGTAACCACACCGCCGTCCAGGTAGCTGACGGAAGAGACGACACCAAACCTTGGTACATCCACTAAACCGACGACGGGACCATATTCCTCCACCTCCCCACGGTTGGTTACACGAGCCGCTCTCACTGACTTCTCCGTAAGGAGGCATACCCTATCCCCTGGCGTAACATCATTGCCATCGGGATATTTCGGTATCCGTCCTATACAGTAATCGACCCTCTCCGCTTCCCCCCAAGAGATACTAAGCTCTCCGTGCGGGGTCTTTATGGTGAAAGTTGCGCTATGCTCATAGCCACGGACGATAGGAAGGATCAGCGAAGCCTCGGTTATCCGCTCCGCCAGAATACTCTCCAGGGAGCCGTGGATGTGAGAGATAGAGATATTAGAGTCTCTTATCTGCCCTCTACCCATAAGAAAGCATTGTGCCCACTCGTCCTGAACGTAAAGGATCACATCATTGGAACCTGGTTCCAAACCCCTCGCTCCGGTGACGATCCTCCCTAAGAGCCAGTCAAGTTGTCGAACTTCAGTTAACTTCATTTCTAGTTCTCCTAATCAGCCACTCTTCTGACCTTTTCCAAGATCCAGAAGCTGTAAACAGCGGTCGTCCCGGCACCGTCAAAAAGGATGTTCAACTTACCGATCCCGGCGTAATCTATATCCTCGATTACCCCTCGTCTTCTACTATAAGGCTCCGTGAACTCTATCCGATCCCCTCTTCGCAGCTCCGTACCGTCCGGGAGATGCGGGACCCTGCCTCTACAGATCAGAGCGGAATCCACTGTCTCTCCATACGGGTCAAGGTTATTACCTGACCAGTGGAAAAGAACGCTTCCGTTAAGTGTCTCTAGTCGAAGTATAGCCGTCGTGAGAAGGTTACCCTCGTCCGCAGTTTCCGTAACCGACGCCACGATCTCCCTTAGTGGGGAGTCGAGGATATCGGTTACACGGCCTATGGGTGGATTAGTGAGGGTTATGACTCTTGAATCCCTACCCACTGTGCCCATGACAAGGCATTCGATCTCTGAGAGATAGAAAATAATCTCCTTATCCCCCAACTGTATTTCACTCGTTCTCCTGATGCATTTACCTACTACCCAGGGGAACGATTCTACTATAGTAAGTGTCTTCATTTTACCTCCTAATTAACTCCAAATCGTCTCCTATTCTTATACCATTTCGCCCACCTATTTTGGGCAACAAAAAGGCGAGGTCCTACTTCTCCTCGCCCAGCCTACTCTTTTAAAAAACAGCTACTGCTTTGAAGGGCCCTTCGCTGCGCTAACGGCAAGTCCGATAACACTCGCCTTTAGAACCGTTACGAATGGTCCCATAGGGGCACCTTTGAAGATAACCAGAAGTCCCCATGTGACGAACGCAGACAGTCCCAGTATGACGTGGGGATTCAGAATCCATGACAGATTGTTACCTATTCCTCTCAGCAGAGCATTCCAGGCCCCGCTCGTCGGAACCTTCTTTTCACCCAAGTCTGTATCAGCCATTTCGTTTCTCCTGTTGGTTACCAGACTACTCCGCCTTTGGCGTAGTCTGTCGGCTTTACCTCAAAGTATGACGTACTAGCAACGTTGATCTTGCTGAACTTATCAACCCACGGGATCGGGTTCTTCACACCATAGATGGGGTCCAGCCCCATCCGCTTTAGACGGTCGTCAGCCAGATAACCGATGTAGTCCGTCACGATGCCGTCGGTGAGACCAATAACACCCTTCTCTATGATGTGCTTGCCCCAGGCCGTTTCAAGAGCAACGGCGCCGGTGAATAGGTCCTTAATCTCCGTTTCGAAGTCGGTAATATCCCTACCGATCTCCAGCATATAGCTGCGAATCATATTCAAGAACAGTTCGAGGTGGACCTCTTCGTCCCGTTGTATGAATTTAATCATATTCGAGGACCCGATCATGTTCCCTGCTCTGGCTAGCGTATAGAACGTCGCAAATCCTGAGTAGAAGTAAATACCCTCTAAGATCACATTAGACACCATAGCTAAAAGAATAGACAACTCCGTCTTGTCGTCGTTGATATGACGGGCTTGACGGAGGATAAAGTCATTCTTCTGCTCCAGAATCTTATCCTCAAGAGGCATAAAGTAAATCTCTTCCGGGTCCATCGAGATGGACTCGATCATCGTTGAGTAGCTCGTAACGTGAAGCTCCTCTTCGTATAACTGACGGTTGATGCAGCGAGCAACCTCGGGTGCCGTAATAATCGACACGATATTGCGTGATAGGTTTTCAACCTGTATCGCGTCCAGATTGGCCAGGAAACTAAGGGCACGGTCATAGGCAATTCGTGAACCCTGATCGAGAGTATCGTACCTCTTACGGTCATCTAAAAGATTGACCTCTGTAGGGAACCAAGTGTTCGCCAACATCTGCGTCCAGATTTCGTGTGCCCAGGGATAGCGCAGGGGAGTCATCCCTCTATAGGCGTCATAGGGACCACCGACCAGACGGCGTTTGCTAATCAACTCGTAGGCTTTTGACATCGACATTTCTTATCTCTCATTTCACTGTGAGAGGATAGAATATCACAGTGAATAGCTAAAAGCTAGCTGCGGGGTTACCCCCGCAGACTGGGTAGCTTATGTCTGTACACCCTTAGAAGGGCAACGAGGTTTTTGTTATTCTTCTATCTGTTACACGGCTTCTAAAGACGCAGAGACATTAACTACTTCAGTCCGTAACTGATCTAAGATAGCCTCTAGGATTCTAGAGACGAGACGCTCGAATATGCCCTTAATGATACCCAAGATTGAACGAAATAATCCACGCATTTTAATCTCTCCCTTTACGTTGTGTGAGTTATGCGTATACAGAGGAGCTGTTTTCATACATATCTTTCAAGATCTTAGCCATTATCTTTTGGACCAAACGGGCCAGGATCATACGTGCAATGCGACTTACCAAACCTGCTATCAGTGCTATCATGGTTAGCATTCTCTCTAGTGAGTACGGAGTTTAACTTCAAATAAAACCGAGGGGACTTATAAGCCCCCTCAACACTCACTTATACCAGCTTTCCCGGATTCTTACTGACAGCTCTCGCAGTCAGGGTTGTCCAGGGAACAGATCTTCAACGTCCGACTCTGTGTGCGAAGGTAATACGTCGTTTTCACCCCCAGCCTCCAAGCTAAGAAGTAAAGGGCACTAATCTCCCGCCCAGGGGTCCCCTCGGGTACCATGAGGTTCAGACTCTGAGATTGGTCTATCCACTTCTGTCTGGCCGCTGCTGCCAGGATAACCCATTTCATGTCAACGCTCGACGCAGTCTCCGGGTCTTCCTTGTATCTCAAAAGCGGGGACACAACTGTAAAGCTACCCGACATATTCTCCCTCTCGTAGGCATTTAGATGCGGGAGCTCAATGCACGGAGTTGTGCCCGTAATATCCGAGATAGTCGCGGTGGGGGCAATAGCCATGAGGCAGCTATTACGCATCCCGCCCTTGACTTCCTCCCGGACCTCCCCCCAATCCAGCGTTGTTGCAGAGTTACGAGCGGAGTCTATAGGAAGTTCCCCATTTACCCAAGAGCTTTGGTCGAATGTAGGGTACGCCCCTCTTTCTCTAGCCAAGGCTGCGCTTGCCCGTATGGCCGCGTAGGAGATATGCTCAAACAGACGATCCGCCGCAGCGATATGTTCCTCGCTAGCGAACCGAATATCTGATTGGTAAAGGAACTCCGCGTACCCCATGACCCCGAGTCCGACGGCCCTATCCTCTTGATTAAAAGCCTCCCCACGTTCGTGTGGTATATATCCTATATCAATCACGTTGTCCAACATGCGAACCGCGATAGCTGTTGTCTCCATCAGTGCTGCCGGGGATTCCACCCTGGACAGGTTAATAGAGGCAAGGTTACAGACGGCGGAGATGCCTTCCGCCTGGTTGGCACGTAGAACCACTTCGGAGCATAAATTACTCGACCTCACTACACCACTGTTTCTCTGCGCGTAACGTCGATTAACTTCGTCCTTAAAGTTAACCCAGTAAGTCCCTGTCTCATAGAGATTAGTGATAATCTTCCGCCAAATACGGGTTGCTGGGACTTGTCGGATATACTTCTTCTCGCTCTCTAAACGTAGGTACTCTCTCTCAAAATCCTCCCCGTAGAGATCGTGTAGCCCGGTCTCGGCGGGGTTAAACAGGCTCCACATCTCCTCCTTCTCTACTCGTTCCATGAAGAGGTCTGGAATCCACATAGCGGGGAACAGATCATGTGCCCGCATCCGCTCATCTCCCGATGACGTCTTAAGGTCAAGAAAGTCCTCGATGTCGCCGTGCCACGGCTCAAGGTAGATGGCCGCAGAACCCTTCCTGCGCCCGCCTTGGTCGAAGGCATTAACCATATCATTAACTAGCTTCGCATACGGAACCACCCCGCTCGACTTCCCACCAGTCCCCTTTATAAGGCTCCCAGAAGGCCGTAGAGGCGTCATGTCCATACCGATGCCACCAGAGTACTTGGAGTACATAGCGGCCTCCTTAAGGGCCTCAAAGATGCCCTCCAGAGAATCCTCCATGTTAAGTAAAAAGCAGGAGGATAGCTGCGGATGATTAGTCCCGCTATTAAATAGCGTTGACGTTGCACACATGACACGGAAGTTGGACAACTCTTCATAGAAGCGAATAGCCCAGTCCGTCTTCACATCGTCCTTCTCAGCCAAAGCCAGTCCGCACGCGACCCGCATGAAAAGTAACTGAGGGGTCTCGATGATGTCCCCGCTCTTGTTTCTCAAAAGATAGCGATCCATCAGAATCTGGAGCCCAAGATACTTAAACAGATAGTCCCGACTATAGTCAATCGTATCGTCTATGAGCTTCAGATTAAAATCTGTAAAGAGACGTGGGTCAACGATGTCTTTCGCTGCATGAAGGTAGTCCTCAAAGGAGGCATAGTGGACATTCCGGTGCAGAGATCGGAGAGCTAAGCGAGCGGCTACGTACGACCACTCCGGTACTTCTACAGAGACCTTATCAGCGGCAGTCTTGATGAGAATTTGCTGGATATCAGAGGTCTTAATGCCGTCATAGAGCTGGAGATGGGAATCCGTCTCCAACTCGGAAAGAGAGCAGTTGGCGAACCCTTCGATAGCGGCTTGACAAGCTTCGTGGATCTCGTTTATATTTAAGTCTTCTTTGGAGCCATTTCTTTTGGTAACAAACATTTAGGAGCCTCTCATTAAGGAATGTCGAGAAAAACTATAACAAAAACCTGTGCCCATTGCCACCAGACATTTCGAGCTGAAGTGCCTCGGAGAAAGAAGCCGGGCCGTTATTGTAGCCTAGCCTGTACGAGGCTGGCAAGACGTAAGAGAACGATCCGGACATGCGCCGTATGTCTAAAGCTATACCACGTAAGACCCTGGGAGGTGGCCAGTAAAAGAAAAGTAGCCTGTTCCAGACAGTGTGCTTCACGGATAGGCTCCAGTCAAACCGAAACCCTATTGGGGACCTATATTGAACGTCTAGGGTGTACCTTCATTAGAAACGATAGAACCATTTTAGACGGTCTAGAGATAGATATAGTCCTCCCCGATCACAAAATTGCTATTGAAGTAAATGGGCCTACACACTATCGGCCAATATACGGAAAGGCAAAATATGATAGAACCAGATTAAATGATGTGAAAAAGAAGGAGCTGTTACGCAGGCTGGGGTTTACTATGCTCTGTGTTAGTACGGATTCCCCAAATCCGTTCAGCGATATTAAGAGCTTCTTTGTGGGACTGCACTATAGCTTGATGGAGGCATCTTCCTGGAGCGACCTCCAGTAGCCCAATAGGACTGCATCGCATTCGTGGTGAGACTTCAACTTCTTCCCGAGCAAGAACTCTGCGGCATCCTTACTAAAGGTCTTATCCAAGCTCTTCGCTTTGTTCCTGAATCCCTCGACATACAGCTTGTGAGAAAGCTGTACTTTCCAGTCAATAGCTCTTACGAGCTGAGGACTCGGCATGTAGCTTATGAGAATGCCGATGAACATGAGAAGGTTCTCGGTATCTGAGCTTGTTACCCCGCGATAAGAAGCGAATCGCTCAACGCCTGTTCTCTCAATCTCGTATTTATTCTGTAGTACTTCGAAGTATGTCTTCACTTCGTGTATGGTCAACCCTCGGACCTTTAGTGTCTCCGAGAAGACAAGTTCTCGTCCGCTCATAACTGCGATCCCTGTATTGGTTAATCCCGGATCAATCCCACATGTAATCATTAGTCCCTCTGAATTAGCTAAAAAATACGACCATGGGTATCAATCCCATGGCCGTACCACTGCTACCAAACGAACGCTTTCTTCCTCTAACTGATTGAGCTGCTGGAATTCGAAGGATCTCCACTAGTCGACTCAGTCTGGGGTCCCCAGGCAGGACCCGTAGGGGACGCCTGGAAAAAGTGTCGGCAGAGTATCTCCGCCTATCTTTAGTTACTTAGAAGAAGTAAGTGCTTGTTTGGCTTTACTCGGCTTAACTGATCACATCTCCCAGTGAGATGCGGTCCGGGGCTCCAGATCTGCTTTCCCCGTGCGAGTCGTAGACGAGCCGGGAAAGAAGATTGGTGAAGTAACTTCACCATAGGTGATACTTAAGCCGTATATCAAACTTCTACTGCTCTAGGTGTGTTCGAGAAGAAGTAAGCCCCTCTATCTTTCTATCTCTACTAACTAGTTGGGGGATTTCAGTGAGGGAAATCCCTCCAACAATTGGTTGTTACAAATAAGGCGTGGAGAAGTAACTTCTCCTCTGAATTTTTACTTAGTAGAAACATTGAAAGATCAAAGCAGGATTACTACAATCTCCTCTCACATTTTATTATACCATGATTTTCAAATTCTTCTAAGCCTTGTGGAGCTCCCCCCAGCTTTCCCCTACTTCAACGTCCACTCCAATAGGAAAGTCAACCCAGGGGAACTGCTCCTGAACCCAGTCATTCATGGTATGTTTCACGATACTTACACTCTCGTCTTTTCTAGATGACAATATCTCCGCTTCAACTGAGTCATAAACAGTACACACGGCGTACCCGCCGACTTCGCTCAATCTTGCATCTGTCTCCGCAAATGCAATGAGACCTAGAGTAGAAGTGGGGCTCTGTATATAAGCGTTCTGAGAGTTACGCAGAGCTGCATTATACACCGCTGTCCCTTTAAACTCATCTCTCAACCCCAGCTCCCGGCGCGTTTGACCAAATGGGGTCAAAATGAACTTATTGAGACGAGCCTCTAGATGTGCTCTCTCTATAAAGCTCCGTATACCGGGATACTGCTCGAAGTATAACTTAAAGAGATTCTCAGCCTCTCCGATGGAAATGCCCAGCTGTAGTGCAACGGAAAGCGGTGCCGAGCCGTAGAGAATCGCAAACGTAATGGCCTTCGCCGCCTGTCTCATGGCCTTATAAACGGTTCTCTTTTCCTTCGAAGCAGCTTCTTCCTTGAGGCGCCCCACAAACTCCTCGTAAGACATACCTGCTATACGGGCAGCTGTATACGAGTGAAAGTCCCAGCCCTGTCGTATAGCCTCCAGAAGTCGTTCATCTCGGGATATAGCCCCTAGAATCTTAACCTCAGCGGAACTATAGTCAGCTACGAGAAAGAGGTGCCCTTCCCTGGGAATAAAGCACGACCTCACAGAGTACCCATGGATTACATCCGGGATCTGGGTCGGGTTTGGATTCTCAGCACTTATACGGAACGAGCTAGTCCCGTGCAAGTTGTACTGAGGGTGAATCCGTCCATCTCTCTTCACGAAGCTAGCGTACTGTTTGAGAAAAGTGTTATTCAGAGCATTGAGCTCATTCAATATAGCGATCTTCCCTATAGAAGGATCGTTATGAATCTCGGCAAGATCAGCCAATGTCTCTGAATCTACTGAGGGCAGTCCGCTCTTCGTCTTAGAAATAGGTGCAAACCCTCTTCTCGTATAGAGATACTCCATAAGCTGCGGGCCAGAGCTAGGGCTAAAGTCGAGCTTCAGCTCCTGCTCTAGCTCTGCTATATGCCTTTCAACCCGGGTCCGCATCTCAAGATTCCTCTCCAGGGAGAATCCAATACCTCGGTGCGAAAGGTCTATGAGAAAATTGAGAGCCTTAGTTTTATATTTTGTAACTTCGAACCCTACTCCGTGTCTCTTCTCCGCTGTCCTGGTTGAGGTATGATAGATGATAGGCTGTCGCAGTAAAGGGACAAGCTTACTTCTTAGACGAGCTGTACAGAGTGCATCTATCCCCGCATAGATCTGAAGTTTGTCCAGCGGGAAATCCTCATAGGTCTTACCTGCAGGTAACTTCCCCAGTTCGTCTTCGTATCCACCCAGTCCGCTTTCAAACAGCCAGTCCCAGACGGCGGTCTTCAAGCCATACTGTCCCTGAATACCGCTGTTAAGAGAGTGAAGGTACTGCATTGTATCGTGAATCTTCACGACACGGACACCCTTAACCGCCCAGCAGTAGAGAACGTCAAATTGGATGTTATGGCCTACCTTGTGAATATCAGTTGATGTCAGCAGAGGGACAATCCTCTTCCAAGCCTCTTGTGCAGAGTACTTATCCCACTCCCGATGCCACAGGGTTACCACCCAAGCCTCACTACCATCCTCTTTGCCGAACTGAGCCATGAGAATCTTGGCATCCCTATCCCAGGGATCGAGGCCGGTAGTTTCGATATCGAAGCTGACCACGGCCTCGCGCTCCAAGATCCTCATCATCGCGTCTACTTCATCCAGGCTCTGTACAACGTGAATAGCGGTCTTGGCTACCTCTATAGCGATCCCTCTTGTGGGGGGGATTTTCCCCTCCAGGAGGAGCGCCACCTTCTTCATATCATTTTCCAGACAATGGAAGTAGTCCGGACCCCACATTTCACCACTCGCGTTCTGTCTTATCATGCAAAGAACACGAGGGTCCAGTGTAGAGATAACAGGAACCCCGTTGATCCAGCTGAGTTCCCCTCTGTCCGCCTTTATCCCCAACCCTTCGTTCGCTCTCGGTCCCAGAGCTACTATGACCTTGGGGTCGATCTTCCGGATCTCCTCCTGAAGATACACAGAACACGTCCGGATATCCTTAGTCTTTACGTGTCGGGTGTCAGCCTGACGGCATCTATAAGCCGAAGTGAACGCATGGTTAAAGCGGGTCGGGCAGGCCCCTATTACGATCCCCCTGTACGTATGGTCTAGCTTCTCCCCCGTTCGGTACTTAGTATCGTTGTCCAGGTGACTCATGACAAAGAGAACGTCGACCTTCTGGCTTAGTAAAGGTCTACGTTCTTTCTTACACGGAAGAGTACAGGCCCTATCGCAGTACCTGTCGTCAATCTGGGTAAAATCCCCCTTTGCTCGTATATGTTTTAAAACCGAAGTGGTTAGCTTCTCCCGTTCATACAATTCATCAAGTGATAAGCTGTCTAATCTAGCCATGCTTTCCTTATAATCTCCACATTAGAAGCGGTTTCTAAACGGAAGTTGTCTGCAAACTCCCTGGCCCTCTGGGCATGCCGCATGCGCAGAGACTCATCTTCGTAGCTCTCCAGCGCATCTATCCATTTCTTCCAGTCCTTACTTCTACCAGGTATTTTGTAATTCGGGTTGTCTTTATAGGGATAGACGTCACTTGTTATGATGGGAACCCCAAGGCAGGAGAATTCGATGCTCTTGAGGTTCGACTTGCACTCATTAAACCGGTTTAGTTCCAGTGGAGCCACTGCGACATCGAGATTCATATTCACAAGAGCCGGTAGGTAATCCTCGACCTTTGTTGGACCATACATCTCTACATGTCCTGCTTCAATAAGAGGCTTTACGAAG
>JAEHJW020006217.1_pt1 | contig 12725 bp, 24 predicted proteins | sample 9271431 | NCBI WGS metagenome assembly JAEHJW02
TCAATCCGGATTTCCCCATAAAAACACGCGCCGCGGTGTCTCCAACCGCCAGCACAGCTCTGGGCTTGGATCTGGATAGGATCTCTGCCAAATACGGCAAGCAATTCCCAATTTCTGTTTTCGTCGGCCGACGATTCTCCGGCGGCCGGCAGCGCACGATATTCGCGCAGCCATAGTCGAAACCACGGCGCAACCCATGTTCTTCCAGCAGCGCATGCAAGGTGCGTCCAGCGCGGCCCACGAAGCCCTTGCCCTGGGTGTCCTCATCGGCGCCCGGGGCCTCGCCGACCACCAGCACCTTGCAGGGCCGTCCGAATTCTGGCAGGTCAGGTTCGACGATTTGCGTGCGCGATGTGCAGAGGGCGCTACATTTTTGACAGGTCATTTTTCGCTTGTCTCAACGGCAAGCTCAAACGTCGCAGGCAAATCATTCAGCGATTCCGGTGTGTCGCCTCCATACCATGATCGATTGCCTCTCGTCGCGTCAGACAGGGACTTGATAGCCTGGTACACGAGTTCAGCCCACTGGCTTCCGCGATTCATCTGGTTTTGAGGTAGCGATGCCAGACGTTCTTCCAGTTTTTGCATGGCATCCAACAAGTTCCGACCGGTTACATAAGGCAGCCAGTTCGCAGAGAACACGTAATCCATCGCGGGAATCATGTCCAAATCCCCTGCACTAGAAAGATCGCGCACGGTGTCAATCTCGTTTTCGGACACCCCTAGCGCAGCCCACACACCCTTGCTGTAACGATCATCCCATGCCTGAAAACAGAAGCCTTCCTTCGTCACAAGCCGGTCAATTCGATTAAACATGTCCATGGCTGTTTTCCTTTGTTTGTCCAATTTTGCTTTTAATCTCAAGAACCAGAACCCCCATCACAATCGAGACCCTTAACCGGGATGGCGGTGCATAGGGCTGCGGGCTTGTCGTCCCACATAACGTCCTCCCTGCTCTCTGGCTGGGGGCATACTATGGGTGTCCCGTCCCATATGTAGACTCCAAGCCTCGCGCGTTTGGACATCATCAACGCTTTGCGCAGTGCTTCCGCAGCCTGATTTTGTTTAGGCGTCATGTCGATCATGCTCGTCTCCAGTTGTGCTCACTTTCCTAGCAAGACATCGAAATGGATCACCCACACAGATGGATTGCCCTCCCATGATGCTTGCCCGTGAATGGATTGCCATAGCGACCGGTACCAACCTACAGGGTCTTTCAGCGAAGCCGTTGGACAACCTTCAGCACGGGCTTCCTCTGGCGAAATATCCTGCAACCGCTCTAGCCGCACGTCAGTCACTTCCAGAAGTAATCTGCATACGTCGCGTGGCATGTGAATGGAGGGCTTCCACTTCAAGCCAAAATCTTTGCGTGCTTCATCGCTGGCACTGCCCGGCAAGCAGTTGGCACCATACGCGTACCTTTGTGGTTTCCCGTCGGCATCGTAAATGCCCGTGTTGGCCAAGTCCATCCATGTTTCCCGGACCCAGAGAACATCGCCTGGCTTACCTGCGGGCGATTTCAAAAGGTCGCCCTTGGCGATACGTCTGGTGACTGTCTTTCTTCCGCTCAGTATGGCGTTAATCATTTCCGAGTTGAACAAGATTGGATGTTCTTTTGCGTTGCCACACGCAGCGATAATTCGTTCAGCAAGATGCTGTTGCGCCGCCGTCAATCGCCGGGACTTCTGGATATGCGCGACAATCTCCAATGTGTCAGCGACCATCTTCCGCGTAGGGCGATCCGAGATATTGTGCAGGCGGTCTGCCAATTTGATGAGCAGCCCGTAGCTGCTCATCCCCGTCATTTTGCTTTTCAGGTACTCCAACTTGCCGACACGGGTGATCTCTGCGGAGTCTGACGTCAACTCTTGCACCAGGCTGGCCACCAGGGGCGTGAACCGTGCCGCAAGGTCAGTAAACGATGTCGCTGTGTCCTCCAGAACATCATGCAGGATCGCGGCTGCTACCAGTTCCGGCAAGTGCCGTGATCGCTTGAACTGGGCCACCAGGTAACTCACCGCTATAGGATGGGTGATGTATGGCAGATCGGTGCCGCGTCGAACCTGCCCATCGTGTTGTTCAGTGGCAAACAGGAGGGCGTCGAGCACCATACCGTCAGTGGGCCTGGCTGGCGGGAACAGGTTTGTGGTGGGCATTTTCGCTCCTTTGGGTGTCACGATTGTTGTCAACCTGCAATTTCTGTCCATCGAGCTTTCAGCAATTCCAAATAACCCCGAGCCGAGCAGGTGCCCTTATAAAAGCCCAAAGCCCACCCATCATTCACCTCCACCAGGGCTGTTTTGCCGCTGTCCAGGACACCCACATCCAGGCTGTATCCGGCGGGGGCATCCGGCGCAAAGACGCGGATCATCTCGGCAATGATGTCCATACCAGGTTTGGGCGCGTCGTCCGAACCATCATCGTAACGCCCTGACCCAACAATCGTTCCTTTGCAAACGTAATATCGCCATTCCGAAACAAACGACACCACGTCAGAACACCATACTGGTAAATCATCCGGTTGCGCCATAAATTGATACTGGTCAAAACCGCCATCCTGCCAGACAAAACCTGTAAACACCTTAGGGTCAACCGGTTTCACAAAAAACCGTTGTTCACTTGTTCGAACCTGTATGGCTTTGCCTGTCCAGACAGGACGACGCAAGTAAGACCTCAGCACCTCCGGATAGGTCGATATCAATGGCGGCATAACGCCCTGACGCGCCATGGCAGCCCGGCAGAACTCCACCGTTCCAACGGGCATCCAGCCAGACTTGGGAAGGAGCGGGATATCCTCCATGCGGGCTGGCTTCGCGTCACCATAGACGCGGGCTGCCCATGTTTCTGCCTGGGAGTGGCCGATTTGCGCGACTATCATACTATCGTCATGGTTCGCCATGCGGTTCCCCTTTTTGCGATAAGTATCCACGTAAAAAAAGCGTTCCCAGAAACGACGGGCCGGCCATCATGGCTAAAAATAATATAACAAGCCCAAGTGGCAAGACCCCGCCAAACAGCATGGGACTTAATGCAAGAACGAATAGCCCATACAATATCACAAAAGTCAGTGTGCTAAATAAATTGATCAATTTGGTATTCAATTTCTTTACCCCTCGGCTAGCTGATATTTCTTATGGCAATTCGCTCCAATGGGAAACTCCCCCATGTATCCAGATGGGGCAGCGCTATCAACATCTTCCGCGCTCGCCCATCGCGCGCCACCATCTATCACGATAGCAATATGCTTGAATGGTTCCCGGACCTGCTTTCCGCAAATAGCACACTCGCGCCCGGTGATGCCACGAACATGACGCTTCGACTCTTTCCACAACGAAAACGGCATGACGCTGTAGATAGCCATTTTTAGCAAACCAATTGCATCTGGCGCCAAGCGCGCGTTGATGATTTGCCAACAAAACCTCTTTCGTCTACCCAGCGCACATTGCCACCAGTTATTACCTTGGCTTGGAGCCTGCCGCGCTGAGAAATCCGGGCTTCCCCGATCAGTATCGGTTCTGGAGCTCCCTTTTTACTCGCTTCAAGCAGTGGCTTGCCGTGATATGACGTGACAGCCTGCTCAAGCATTGTAATAAAGCTTTCACCAGCACGAATGCGGTTCTCAAAGTGGAACAGCAATTTTTGCAGCGCTTCCTGCTGCTGGTATACAGTGGCATCCGCATAAGGAATACGCATCTTTTCGCCCACATTGCGATAGGTTTCGACGAATTCAGGGGACGCCTCACCGATCCGAAGCCGCGCCACCCACACATGCAAATCGACAATTTGTTTCTGAACATCGGCGACGATTCCGTCGGCAGCACTCCGGTCCTGCTCAATTGGGGCATGTTGATGGCCCTGGCAAGTACCCTGAAACCAGCCGTTCTCCACAGTGTATCCATGATGCGCCATGAGGCCTACGGGCAGACGGACCGCCTGTTCACGGGCACAGAATTGACAATGACCGCGATGCTGAGTGGAACTCTTGGTTGCCTTGATCATTATCTCTCCATAGATGCTTATCTATGATTATACTATATCAATCATACATGGGTGTCAAATTGATCAGCAACCAAGTTTTCCCGTATTGTTATGCCGCTTCTCGTTTAACCAATTCAGCCAGCCGGTTCATCGCCGCCTTTCCGCCCGCCAGGTTCACAACGGGAATGCCCCAACGATTTGCGAGGGCTATCGCCTGACCGGTGCCGCCTGTATTCCTGGTCCGGGTGGCCTCTGATTCGCAGCCGTCTGGCGTCCAGCACACCACAAAATCCACCGGAGATCTCAAATCAGCGCCCAGCACCTGATGCGAATTGCGCGCCATGAGGGCTTGTGCCGTATCGTTCAATCGCTTCCAGGCGGGGTGAATGGCCTCCGCAACCCGATACGCTTCAGCGCTCGGTAATGTGACGCAATGCCGTCCTTGCAGGTGTCGGAACCCCGGCCAAGGCAGGTAGATCTCTTTCTTCCCAAAGCAGCCTTCCTCGAAAGCCGAATCCGCCCCGGCCGCTCCACCGGAGAGCAAGGTGTATCCCATCTCGGCAAGCCTATGGGCCACTTTGCGCATGGCCTGCAGCACATGGTCTGGCGTGCTCCGGGAGCCGATGCCGGCGAAGCGCCTGGTTTTCGCGCCGTGATCGCGTAACCGATCCTGTACACCTTCATCCAGCACTTCTGCGATGACCGCCGCATGGCATGGCGCCGGTGCACAATGACAGGAAAGCGACTGCCCCAGCCGGATGCCAAGAAGCGCCGTACAGACCACGGGGTCACGCTCGGCAATGCGGGCGGTAAGCCAATCATGGTACCGCGCGATGACCTCGTTACGGTTGCCGTCAGGCCCGATTGCATATGGATTGCCTAAGGGCGAAGGCCTGGCGACATAAGCTGCATGACGGCAATCGTCGGTTTTGATGTTGAGGATGGCGTGCATTAGTACCTCTGACTGCGTGGCCCCGCCATGGTGGCCATAAACTGGAACATCAGTGCACCACCCGGCTTTCCCGCACCCGTTGCGCCAATCTCACCAGTGGCGTATCCACCAGATTTTCGCTGGATGCGCCCGGGAACTTGCTCGCCCACACTCCGGCAATCCAGGCTTCCCATATCTCGCCATTCCGACGCCGGTCCAAGGTCTCATCGTAATGGCTGGTCTCCGCTTCGCTGGTGCAAGCACTTTCGTACTCTGGATAGCGGCAGTAAAAGTCCCCCAGGCTCGAATCATCGGTCACCATGTAATTCCCTTCCTCGAAGCCCAGAAGCGACAGGATCTCTGCGATCTCTGGCGCGAATTCTTCAGTGATATCCTGTTCGCAGAGGATGACCTTTTGGCTCATGCAGAGATCTCCTCAAGCAGTCGCGCAAATCCATTCAACACTTGCGCTGGGCTTCCAGAAGTATGGCCAGTTGGTCCTTGCCGATCCACCGGATAAGGTACTCTTTGCCCGGCAATGCACACCGCAGCTTCACCGTGCCATCGGCCCACTCTTCAATGGGGTCCGCATACATAAGGACGGTGTGCCCGTTATATCCATCTGGAACTACGACAGTTTGCTGAGTCATAATGGCCTCACTCTTTAACGATCGATGAAGGTTACTGTTGGGCTGTTCATAACAGACTCAGCCCGCCAGTAATCCGGTCAATAGCGTCGTCATCCGCCGGCCCGATGGCAACCGCCGTGTAAGTCTGCACCCCGCCAAATTCCGTCAGCCCGTGGTCCAGAATCAACGCGGTTGGCAGTCCCGCCGCCTGCGCCTGGGCGTACACCCGATGCAAGGTTTCCTCGTCTGGCGCACCAACAGCAATCTTGCGTTGATCACCCTGAAACCATTCGCGGAAGTCGATGACCTTCTGATAGTCGTTCACAGCAGCGAACGCCGCCGTTAAACTGGCATGCGCGCCCTGGGCGATCATTTTGCCCTTGCGCATGTTGAGGTCCTTACGGACGATGATGACTTGCTTGAGAGGCATGAGGATTCTCCGAATATATGACAACGATACACCAATCAATCGTCGCTGTCAACTTCGTTGATCTTCCCGCGCAACCATAAGCTCCCGCCCAGGTTGCGGAATTTTTCCCGCTGTTCCGGTGTCAACGACACGTTAATGCGAATCATCCCGGTAGCACCATCTTCCGCTTTTCGTCCGGCACCGGGGCGCTTACCGCCGCGGCCCGGGCCTTTTGGTGGACCTTTTGGTTTTTCTCTGCTCCCGTTGCCCAACATGCTCTCCCTTTCAATTTGACCGCGAAATTACCGGTTACCGCGAGTGTCCATCCTCTTCAAAAGCCCATCGCTTCACCTGTTCTTTATGAATCTTCATCAAAAAAACACCGTCCAACCGATCAAATATCCCGTCCAGGTGCGACAGGTCCAGCTTGCGTTCCTGACCGTCATTCCGGTAGGACACCCAACCGTTATCGGGCATCACGTAATGCGGTACCCGCGACGTCTCTCTAGCCAGACTCGCCAACGTAGCCGTCAGAGCCAAAGCGTCTTCAGATTGATCAAAGATGTCCGCATGCTCGATCTCCGCCCGCGGGAACGACTCGAAACTATCCCCGATACTGTGGCTGCAACTCACCAACCAGTAGGCCCGGTCAGGATTGTCTAGCATTTTAACGCTCACCAGGTCCACCTGTCCCGCCGTATCTTGATCGGGGTTGACCCAGGAAATGCTTTTGAGAGAAAGGGATTCCTGGTCAGGGGCTTTCCAGGCCACCTCGATATGGTAGCCAAACAGCGGGCGGCGGCCATTCAGGATTGAAGTACAACCTATGGTTTTGGGCGCCTTCTTCGTAATTTTGTTCACGATACTTTCTCCAGAAACCATCCGTCGCTTTCCAACTCGATGCCGCCGTCATCCCGTTCACAGATCATTACGGTGTTCGTCCAGGACCAAGAACTCTTGTCCACCAGCTTCAGCGTGTCTTCCAGGAAGCGCGGCAAAGTATGCCGCCGATACCGTTGCACGAAGAGGCGATAGGCCGGCCACTTCCCGTATTGGATGATCCACTCGGGGCTTTCGGGGCTTTCGGGGCTTTCGGGGCTTGCGGCCATCAGGCGATTCTGGTCATTCAGGGTGAACTCATCGCTTTGCAGCCTCTCCAGCATGTCCTGCGCTGCGGCATTGCGAGAAAGCACGGCCCAGCCACATTGTTCGATGAACAGCCGGTCCTCCCTATCCGTTCCGCGTATCTCGGCCAACTGCTGACCCAGAGGCTTGCCGTAGGCATGGAACCCAATACTGCCAACCTGATGCGCCCCAGGATCCTCGATGATTCCGTACCATGGGTACGAATATCTGGTGGGCGGCGGCATGGGCAACGGATCTTTGCCGTTCAGCAACCGCCAGAATAGCGCTGATTTTTCGCGGGTGGCGTTGTAGAACAGTAGTCGGCATGCGTCGCTATCGCCGCAAATGCCTTGCAGCACCCGATCGTACTCGTTCACCGCGTGATCCCATCGCGCCAGGAGCTCCGGCGGCAGGCTGTCTTTGTTCTGAAAGAATGTCGGCATTACAACCCCTCTTCTCGCACATGCTCGATCGCTTTACCGGACTCAACGGTTCGCCAATCAGGCCAATGCCGCGCCTCGTTGCAAGCCTGCTTATCTGCGATGGCCTGTACAATTTCCTCCGGTGTATGACCAGATCGCCATGCACCGTCAAAAGCCAGCAGAATCACGTCCACCCATTCGGTGAGGTCGTTGGGTGCGGTCTCAATCTCAGAAAGTTCCTTACGAAGGTGGTCTAGTACGCCAGCATACTCAGGACCAAATGTGTGCAGAGAAAACTCCCGCTGACGATGCAGGTGTGCCACTAGATTGAATTCCTGGGATTTGGGCGCATCCATAACTTCTGCCAGTTTTTTCATCGCGCCAGATTCGGTGTCCCATCGGTTGTAGCAGGCTTTGCAGCGATACTCCAAGCCCAAATTTTGGACGCGACGCGAATAACAGATTGGACAATTGATTCCGCAAAACATGATATTTTCCTTAAAGCCCTTGAGATATGGATCGTGACTTGTTAGGTGATTGATTATTCATTAGAGAGTTGATAAATATCCAGATTCGTTGAATTTGAATCCAGGAAGCGCCCATTCGCAGGCAAAGGCTGAGTTCTGCGCGGTTTGCAGTGCACCTACAACAGCGTCCCTGCTTTGCCATGACATGTCCATCTCGCGCACTTCACGCACGATTGCATCAAGGTCGATCCGGGCGCTCATGCTGTTGAAAAACTTCCACTCTGCAAGGTTTTCGATGGCAGCGGAAACGTGAGCGACTGCAAAGGCATTGGCAGCATTGAAGTCGCCCCCCGGAAGCAGTCGCTTCGCCAGTTCATTCGCGCTGTAAAGCATGTCATTCATTCCTTTTTCTGGCTTGATTATTATATATCAAACGTACATGATACAACGCACCGAGGACACGATCCTGGCGTGGTCGCGCTCGATGGCTGCCCGCGCCAGGGCGAAGATTTCGTCAGATTTTGCCATGGTTACGCCGTCACCCATTGTTCGTGTCGCACTTCTTCAACCCAGGTTTCCAATTTCTGATGCGCGTTACCACACCACAGGCACGACCGATGATGACCATTATCGCTGACGGCCCAGCGCGATTCGTCTCCGATGAAAGACTTCTTATGCTCGGGATCAATCGCGCAACGCCCTATGCGCATGTAGTCCGTCCAGAATTGTGGTACCTCCTGTAGGCCGCCCAGGCTCCCCGGCAAATGCGCCCACACCTGCTCCCGTGAGCCGTAACAGAGCACGCCCATAAGCCTTGCGCCGTGCAGCCAGCCGTCATCCAACGATCCAATCCGCAAAATGCCATCCATATCCAAGTACACCCGACAGGTGGTTGCCCAAGTCTGCCCGCGCCCTTTCAAAAAGCGGTACAAATTCGGGCTGAATTGAGGCCCGTTGCGTGGGTCGATGGCGGCTAGATCGAGACCGTTTTCAGGTAGGTCGGCCCACCCTGTAGTTACACACTTGGCGCTTGAGCTCATCATAAGACTCCTTCCACAAGAGAAATCACCCAATAGCTAATTTCTTCCACGGTATACGGCTGGTTAATGTCAAAATCTCTTATAGGGTTTTCCATGATCCTGCCTCCTTGGGCCACTCCCTTACCCGCAAATCCTCCGGCCATTCTTCCATGTTTGCCCCAGCGCGGTCCTTCAATCGTTTAAACGCATAAGTTTTTGCACTGGTATATGGCGCGGCGGCTCCGAACAATCCAAATCCATCGTCCGGACCTACGAACGCGGCACCCAACTGCTTCATGAAAAACGGCACCCCGGCCGCAGCGCAATCGTCGCGTAGCTTGCGCGCCCACTCCGCGTGCATGGGGCGGGAGTGGGAACCGGATTCGCCGCCGCAAACCACCCATGCCAATCCAGGACCCTCTCGCCAGTTGCCCAGGCGATCCATGTGACTTTTCAGGGCGAAGTTAATTTCGATGGATTCCAGCAGCGGCTCGGCGCTCACCCAGCGCACGGCGGCTGGTGTCTGCAACAGCAGCGGGATGCGTTCGTCGGCGGTTTCCTGATCCTCGATGGAAACGCCCAGCCAGACGTTCGGTAAAGGCCAGACAGGTGGCGAGTTCTCGCCGGGAAGTTCTGGGCCATGGGCTTTCATCGCCATCGTGACGCGCCATACCGTATCAGGATCACTCATGTAAGCCTGCATCCGCTTCGGGCGCTTGGTGAGAATCTGAAAAACGTGCGGCGTATCGCGCATGACCTGATTCAAACCCATGATGGCGAACACCCGATCTATGAAAGACTCCGGCACGTCCTCATGGAACAAATCGGACATGGAATTCACAAAGATCATGCGCGGCTTGCTCCACCGCAATGGCTGATCCAGCCGGTCCTCATGGCAGGCCACATCGGTGAACGCCCGGCCATAGTAGGTAATGGCCTTGGGGTTGGCGGAAAGGCGCGCCCATTCGCGCTCCGCATAGCAGTGCTTACAGCCCTGGGAGACCTTGGTGCAGCCAGTTGTTGGATTCCACGAGGCGTCGGTCCAGGCGATGCCGGTTTTGTCACTCATGGTCGGACGCTTCCTTGTCTAACCCTTGTTTCTCTCGCATGATTCTGTATTCAACAGCCATTCCACCAGCAAGAAACCAGGCGAAGGTAAAACCAAAAAGCCCAATCCCTGTAACAAACAGGGAGGTAAAAATTGAATAATGATCGACTAGCCGTAAAATCAAAAACAAAACTATGGCGATCAAGTAGACACCTGTTAACATTGCCAATCTTACTGTGCGCACGTTCATTGTTTTGCTCGCTCCTTTGGCACGGAAATATCGTAACAGAGGCCATAATCATGGATATCGTCATGCCCCAGATGTACCGCTTTGCAGCGCCGGTAATCACCCATTGGAGCCAGGCTGCTGCAACAACTCAAAAGGCTGCCGGTGCCTACGATGGCATTCACGCCCCAGCTATCCAGGTCCCACTTCGGCCCTCGGTAGGCGCCCTCTTGCAGCCAAAGGTCCGCCCTGGCCACATGCTCGCCCAGCTTCGCCTCCAGGGCGTCAATTACCAACTGCTTTACGTGTTGCGCCAACGCGCCCTCACCTGCCCGCGCCCTGGGTCTGCGGGGTTTCAGGCCAACTTCCCCCATCAATACGCCCATGGCACGGTCGCCGGTTTCCATGGCGGCTTTAGCCTGTGCCATGTGGTCATCAAAACCTCGCTTGCCACCGGTATGACAATCATAGTGATCCAAGGATATCCCATGATAGCCCTGGTCGGCGTAAACGATATCGTGACAAACCGAGCAACGCGCCTTTACGATATGTCTCATTGTATTTTCCCCGCTTCAACGAGCCATCGCTTATACCTGTTTCCCATGGTTTCAACTCGAACCTTGTTCCGACATCTCCAGGTGATCGTAGAGGGCGGCGATTTGCATAAAGCGAGGCTTTGTTAAAGGTTCTTGTTTCAAGCTAACCAAACCTTTCCTTCAGTCAATGACATGGAAAACCTTATTCCCCACGGATGATCTTCACTGTATGCTCGGTTCCACCTTCCATGGCGCCCTGGATCGTGGTCGAATGGCCTGGCGCCAACGAAATTATATATTGCGCACCCCAGCAAACCGACATCTGAGTAAACGACGGCGGAAGCAGATCGGAAACATTCTTTGGTGATTCTGTACGCTTGGAGAATATCCTTAACATAATAAGGTTGTGGTTTTTCTGCGCTGCATGCAAAACGCCATTAATGCTATGTGAAAAACGAAAAGCAATTTTTTTATTATTATTTGGATTATTGAAGTTAAGGTATTTCGTAACCCTGTTTGCAAACGGCGTATCCTGCCCAGGAACGGCAGTTATAGACTGGTCAAAGATCTTCTTGTCAGAGCCGTTGAATACCTGCACGGTATATTTATTTGACAACCTCTGTCCGTGATTCCCTCTGGCGGTCACCGCGTGAACAGGTGTGGCAGTCTGGGCTTTATGTGTGGTCTTCCCGTCAACCAAGGCAAACCCCGATGCAAATAACAAAACAACGAAAAGTCCAAAAACAGAAAGTGGTTTATATCTCATGAAATTGCTCCTTTTTATCTTAATCAACCAAGACCGTGAACAGCAGGGCAAATGGACCCAGCTTTGTTTCCATTAGTGCATTCCTTATATGATTGTTATTTCGTGGAAGAGGTCGCTCATGCTGTTGACAAAGATCATGCGAGGCTTCCGCCAACGGATGGGCCCTTCAGTCAACCGGTCAGGATGGCACCGGATGTCAGTAAACTCCCGTCCATAGTAGGCTGTCGCCTTGGGATTAACGGAAAGGCTACCCCCATTCACGCTCAGCGTAGCAATGCTTGCAACCATGAGATACTTTGGTGCAGCCTGTTACCGGGTTCCAAGTTGCATTGGTCCAGGCGATGCCGCTTTTGTCACTCATGATTCCTCCTTATTTGGCACAGATATGTCATAGATGCCGTGACAAACCGAGCAACGTGCCTTTACGATATGTCGACCAATGTCAGCCATCGCTCTTCACGTCCTCCAATTCCGGCATGGCCCCAGGCAACAAGGCAAAACCCGGTCTGGATTGCGCTATCGCCTGCATCAACCGTTCCTGGTCGAAAGTCGCATCCTGAATTTTACGGCTCATTTCCGCCATGCCCATCATGAGCGAATGAAAGAACAACGCCGCTTCATCGGAATAGGGTATTTCCTTCGGAGATCGCCCTAACGAAAACCCTCCCCAAGAATTGAGTAATTGCGCCGGATTGTCCCGACCCAAATGGCTATCGCCTTTGTAATACAATCGATATTCCACCCTCTCAGTGGACCCGTAACGATGCGTTATTTTAAGCATGGCCCGCGCCCCAACGGAGAGGCTGTAACCTTGCGTCAGATTCGATGAATGATGATTGCCAAATCGTTCATCCTGATTCCATCTCGCGCCAGGCCATCCAGCGTTGGGACAAACATGGCCATTTTCGTCCTCGGCGAACGCAACGTGCGATTCAATGATATAAAGTATAACCGGTGTTTCTGTGACCTTTGGTTGCGCATACGCATGAACCGAAGCCCGAATCACCTTGTCCAACGCTTCAAAGGTGGACGCCTGTACCCGAAACTTGTCCTTATCCTTTACAGACACCCCATGATGGATATGGGATGGGTCAACGGCGTCTTTGATATACAGGGGTAAGGTGGCGTAAAAAATGCCATTTGCGTCTATGTTGATATCCACGGCCAGT
>JAEHJW020001814.1_pt1 | contig 12722 bp, 19 predicted proteins | sample 9271431 | NCBI WGS metagenome assembly JAEHJW02
AGGTTGGAAGAAGAGGCGATTGACCGCTTCGAGGCCAAGTCTGGGAAGAAAGTCGATAGGGATCTGGTCATCTGGACACGCGAAGATAATGAACTCATCGCGGTATCGCCGGATGGGGTAATCGGCAAGGGCAAGGAAGCAGTGGAGGCCAAATGCCTTTCGTCTGCCCGCCACATCGAGGCGGTGATAACGAACCAAGTGCCTGACGAATACCACTACCAAGCCATCCAGTATTTCGCGGTCAATGACAAGCTGGAAACGCTATGGTTCTGCTTCTACGACCCGCGATTGCGGGTGCATGACTTCCACGTCATCGAGATACCGCGCGAACAGGTCGCCGAAGAGGTCAGCGAATTGCTCGACTACCAGAGAAAGACGTTGGAGGAAATCGAAAGGCTGGTGGATGAGCTTAGCGGATTCTGATATGTCGCACACCCCTATTAGCCGAGATCAGCAGATACGCAATCTCGGGCAGGTGGGCGGCCGCAAGCTCGCGAAACTCATGGACATGGCGAGGAAGCAGGGACAGATTAGGGCGCTCATTTACACAAAAAAGAACCTGAACAAAGAAATCGAAAAGGAATATCAGGACCTAAACATAATCATCGAAGATTTGGTCGAGCTGGGCGTCCAATTGGGCGACTGGTAACGACCGCGGATCGGTTCTCGGTTGCGGGTCTTTAACTCAAAGACCTATGCAAACCAAAAACAAAATACTCATCATCCTTGCAGCGCTCACGCTGTCCGCGACGACAATCCTCTGGGCGAAGGAAACCGCAGGCACCGAAATCGTGCCGACGGCGCCCGAAACTACGATAACCAACCCGTGCGTCAAGGTTATGGAAGCCCAAAACGGCAACCCTGCCGAATACGACTGCACCGAAGACATCGAAACCGTGAAGAAGTGGGCCGCATACGAAAGGACGAAACTTGAGGGGGAAAGGGCGAAGGTGGAAGCCGAATTGGAGAGGGTGAAGGGGAAGAGCAGGAAGGTCACCGTCACGGGCTACAGTTCGCGGCCCGAAGAGACTGACGAAACGCCCTGCATCTCGGCCGACGGTTCCGACATCTGCGCCTTGTACGCCAAGGGACACAAGACATGCGCGACCAACGACTATCCGATGCACACGGTGCTCGAAATCGAAGGGATCGGCACGTGCGTCGTGAGGGACAGGATGAACGCACGCTACACCGGCACATATCGAGTGGATTACTACTTCGGCTATGACACGAAGGCAGCGAAAAACCACGGAATAAAAATGGCCATGGCCACGATAAAAGAATGACGGAAAAATCGCCCGTCTCCCGCCCGAAAGGGCGGCATAAACTCAAGCCGCCGCGCCCGAACTCATGATCGGGTCTGGCGGGAGACTGGCGAACAAAAACTTGAGCAACTTATGCCAAAAATCAAGCACCTAGAAGCCAAATTCACAATCGCCTCATACGGCCTGATAACGGCCTGTGAAGCAAACGAGTTGCAGCTTTACCTTTTCCTGAAGCTCTTCGCCATCCAGAAAAGCAGCGCGTTCCCGTCGTTTCGCACGATCGAGGGTCAGCTCGGTTGGGATAGCCACAGGATACGTCGGACGTTGGACGCCATGGAAAAGGCGGACAGGCTGAAGATAGACAAGACCGACGGCAGGAACAACGTCTACGACATCATCTGGTACGACCGCCTGAACCAGCAGGGGATGCACGCTCTGGAGGTTGTTGATAAGTCGGAAAAGACCGAAGGCGAAACGCCGCCTGACGGTCAAGAAGACCGAAGGCGAAACGCCAGCACCTCCGAAGGCGAAACGCCAGCACCGGGTGCAGGCGAAACGCCACCTGAACTAATAGGAATTAAAACGAATAGGAATAAAACGAATAACCCCCCTACCCCCCAAAGGGGGGATGCGGCAAAGCCGCAAGGTGAAACGGCTCTGGTCAAGCCGATACCCCAAGCGGTGGACATGTTGGGGGAGAGCCGGAAGGACCTGCAGATCATCGGCCTGTTCGCCAAGGCGAAAAAAATCACTTTCGAAAACAGGGAGAGCGTCAACAGTTTCGTCCGCCGCAACCTGCGCGGGGCCAAAGCCCTGGTCGGGTACGACCCGAAACGGATCGCCAACACGATGCACTGGCTGATCCAGAACGCGGACTTCAAATGGACGCTCGAAACAGTGGCCAAATACATCGACGAGGACCTTGAAAAAATACGCGGGCAATCAGCTCAATGCCTTAATTTAGACGCTCTATGAGCTACATCATCGAACTTCGAATCAACAACAAAGAAAGGATCGTGCAGATCTCAGACGAGCAAGGGAGGGCGCTGCAAAAGCAGTACATGGAAAATTCCATGCCTCCGAAAATCATGACTAACGGCGAAGCCATGTCGACCACGGCAATCCAACTCATCTCGCCATTCTCGGTCTGGTGGGAAAAGGACAAGGTCGGGCTCGACCAGAAACGGATGCAGCGCTGCGGATTCTGCATGATGGCCACGCCTTACGGAACGAGTTGCGGATGCAAGCCGAAGAACGCGCTGCCAGCTCCGACCGAGGCCAAGACCCAACCCCTGACGCTCGAAAGGTTGCGCGCCGGATGGATAAGGGCCATCGCCGCCATGTTTGCCTCGAACCCCAACATGACCGCAAAAAGTTCATGGTTCCCTAAACGCTTGGTCGAGCAGTACGCCATCGCTCCCGAGGAGGCGGGACTGCCAACCGGCACATGGTGATATGAACTTCATCCGCCGCCTGCTCTGCACCTTGGGGATCCACTGCTGGAACGCGACAGTCATCCCTGGAATGTTCCGCTGCTGGAGCTGCTTCAAAACTAAATCGAAGTGGAAATGAGACAAGACCGGAAATGTTTTTACTGTGGATGTCCGGAATCATCGAGGGCAATAGCACTGCATCACGTCGAGAAACGGAGCCTGCGGCCAGACCTGAAAACCGATTCCGAAAATCTCGCACCGCTCTGTAGCTACTGCCACCACCTAACCGAAGTTGACCAAAAATTTTACCACTTAATCCAAGATTTATGGAGCCGGAGGAACCAAAACCAATTCTAGTCGAGGGCATCATGCCCTGGATGGACGAGGCTGAGAAACAGGAACTTGAGCACGTCCAGCAGATACGGAACGCCATCGCCGCCAACAGGGGGCTGATGACGCCGGAAGCCAATCAACGCGCCTTGAATCACGTCACGCATTACTACGAACGTGCCACGGATCGCGCGGCAAGGGCGAAGGCCATGCAGGATGAATATTTTTCAAAGCTGCTGACTGGCGACCCGGATCTGGCCATCGGACGCGCCAAGGCCATCGCCCAAGGCTCCGAGTTCGGGATGAAACATACGTACTATAAAAACCAAGCCGAGGGTTACAAGGAGATCTTGCAATCACTCAAGAAAAACATCTCGTATTACGAAGGCAGAGCGCGTAACCAATGGTGATATTTTTAACAATATGCAAACTCTCAGACTCACGGCAAAAGACTTCAAGCAATCAGGCTCCTACTGGAAAGACTACATCGGCCCCGCCATCGCGGAAGGTTTTGACGGCCACGTCGAAATCGAAGGTGGCCTCGGATACGTGAAATTTGTCTCCCTGAACGTCAAAGGTCACATCATTGCGGAGGCAGGCACGGGCATCGAGGCAGGCGAGGGCATCAAGGCAGGCTGGGGCATCAAGGCAGGCTGGGGCATCAAGGCAGGCTGGGGCATCAAGGCAGGCTGGGGCATCAAGGCAGGCTGGGGCATCAAGGCAGGCTGGGGCATCAAGGCAGGCTGGGGCATCAAGGCAGGCTGGGGCATCAAGGCAGGCTGGGGCATCAAGGCAGGCTGGGGCATCAAGGCAGGCTGGGGCATCAAGGCAGGCTGGGGCATCGAGGCAGGCTGGGGCATCAAGGCAGGCGAGGGCATCGAGGCAGGCTGGGGCATCGAGGCAGGCACGGGCATCAAGGCAGGCGAGGGCATCGAGGCAGGCTGGGGCATCGTCTCCCTCTACTCATGGATCAAAGCCAAGCTAAAAATCTCCATCCATGCCAAATGCTCAATCAGCGCTGGTGTGTTCCAGACTAACGGCCCGCAAGATGTAGAGGCTCAAGAGATTGACGGCAAGGTAGCGTGGGGAAACGTGAAGATTTTACCGAAGGAGGAAATGAAGGAAGAAGCGAAAAAAGAATCCCTGTCGGGTAAAACCATCAAGCTCGTCATAGACGGGGTAGAGCATGAAGCGACAATCAAATAACCCCGGAATTAACCGGGAATAACAAATAGTCCGTATGTCCAAGTTAGTCACGTTCAAAGTGGACCGCAACAGCGTGAAGATTCCCTTGAGGGTGGTCGAAGCCGCCGGCAAAGCCGACGGGTGCCGCCTCTCGATGTCTGACGGCACGGTGCTCAAAGTCACGGTGTCGGTCAAGGCCAAAGCTAAAAAATAATCTCAAAACATTATGTCGGATTTGATGAATTTCAGCGAAGCGTTGGCCTTACTCAAGGACGGGAAGAAAATGACGCGCGCCTGGTGGAAGAACGCGGTCAGCGTGTTCCTGGTGCCGGGTTCAAAATTCACGGTCAACCGCGAGCCGTTGCTGAGCGTTTTGGGCGAAGGCACGGAAGTCGAATACCGTCCGCACATCGACATGCTTGCGTCGGACGGTACGGTCGGGACTTGGGCGCCGTCGATGCACGACGTGTTGGCCGAGGATTGGAAATTAGCCGAGAATGCTATGCAAAAAGAATTGAGTGCCGAAGATGTCGCAATGGGGATGTTCGATGCGTACGGAACGCATTGCGGATGGAAGACGTTTGATGGGCGCGACATGCCGCGTTGGCCAGACATAGGGGATGTCGTGCGCGCGCATTGGCTGGCGGCCGCTTCATGGGCGATTTTATCGCTTGTGCATGACTGGGACGACCCGGACCAATTCCACGGTGAAGACAATGACGGAAATTGCGCTCTTTGCCACGGGGACTTTGAGCAATGCGCTTATTGCACGGCGCACGCCAACGACTAACGCCTATGTTCAAGACCAAAGGAACCATCACGCTCAAGGTGCTCGAAGCCATCGAGTCGAAGCTGAAAGCGGCCGAGCAGAATTACGCGGATGAGTGCGAAAAGATTGACAACGAGGCGTTTCAAAAGAAAGCGGACGCCTTGGCCGCCGAGAAGGACGCGATGGACCTGAGGGCGCTGGGGTACAGGACGCACATCAGGGAGCGCGGGACGAACGGGTACGGGTACGGGGAGCCGCGCTGGGAGGTGTTCGGGCTGATGAGGGAGTCGAGGCCGACGCGGCCCAAGAAGCCGAAGCCCGAGGACGGGCCGAGCGATAGGGAGTTGAAGGAAATCGAGGTTTGGGGGTGACGCCTTCGCCCTCCCGTGGGAGCCGGTAACGGACCGACAGGGGTCCGTCCCGCTTCCCACGGGAGGGGGAAGTTACGAAATAATCAATGTAAAAAACCAGACATGCGTGCCGTAAGAATATGCCAAAACTCTATAAATTCCTGAAACTCAAGGATGGCGAAATCGTCTCCGACGCGGACGAAAACTGCGTTTGGAAAATCGGGGAATGGAAGGAAAACGAAGGCAAGATTGAGTGCTGTCGCAACGGTTTCCACGCCAGCAAGGAAGTTTTCGACGCCCTGTGTTACGTCAAAGGAGAAATCTTGGCCGAAGTCGAAGCGAAGGGGAAATCGGACAAGGAAAAGGACAAACAGGCTTGGGGCAGGATGCGGTTGACCAAGGCTTGGTCCTGGACCAAGGCGGACTCCGTGGCCCTGTCAGTGTTTTCCGCAAGATTGTGTTTGGCGCGATTCGAGAAAGAATTTCCCGACGACGAAAGGCCGAGACTGGCCATCGAGGCGGCCGAAAAGTGGTTGGATGAACCAACGGATAAAAACATGTCGGCGGCGTGGTCGGCGGCGGAGTCGGCGGCGGAGTCGGCGGAGTCGGCGGCGGAGTCGGCGGCGGAGTCGGCGGAGTCGGCGGCGTGGTCGGCGGAGTCGGCGGCGGAGTCGGCGGCGTGGTCGGCGGCGTGGTCGGCGGCGGAGTCGGCGGAGTCGGCGGCGCGGTCGGCGGAGTCGGCGGCGAAACATGACAAGTTCCTGAAACTTACCCTGAAAGAAATCAACAAATGGATTCTTAACCATCTTAAAGACATGGAAACGTATGGGAAATGAACCAATGGTTTTGCGGTTCGAGCGTCTGGACTCGATGGAAGGCGTGCGCGAACGAATAAGGGAATGCGAAGGCCGCCATTCCCAGCAGGTCGCCTATTCTACCTTCCACGATTGCCTCACGCAGATATGTTACGGATGCGGGAAGGTGAGGAGCAACGTTCCGTTCATGGTTTCCGAAGCCGAACGACCGGGAACCGAATGAACGGCGGGGCTTCCGTCCCCCGTGGGGGGAACGCGCAGGGAGACATGGCCGACCGGCGCCAGATGCCCTCGCGGCTCCCCACGGAGGCCGAATATGGGAAGGAAAAAAGATTATGAATTTCATATTTTCATCCAAGATTGTCCCCAAAAAGAACTCGCACCGCGCGGGAATCTCGAAATTCGGCAAACTTTACCAATACCGGAGCAAAAGCGCGGTGGACAGCGAAGACGCCTTGTATTGGGAGGCGAAAAAGCAATGCAAGGATCCGATGACGCTGGGGAAAGTCCAAGTGGTCGCGACTTTCCGCAAAACCCGCGCTGACTGCATAGGGTTGCTCGAAACGGTGTTGGATGCCTTGCAGGGCGTGGCATACAAGGACGATAGGCAGGTCGTGAGGTTCTTCGCCTGCTGGGACGAGAACGGGATGCTGGAAAAGGGTCAGACGGCGGGGGTGATATTGAACGAAACTTAACAAAACGCATATATGAAAACAGGAAGGCCCAAAGGCAGTACAAAGTACAAGAAGACGATGGACGATGAAGCCGAGGAGTTCCTGGCGTCAGGTTACAGTCTTCACGCCTTGGCGGGACACCTAATGATCGACAGGGACACACTGACGGAGTGGATGAATGAAGGGGGAGTGTATTTTAAGCCAAGTTTTTCCGTATCCATAAAAAAGGGACTCGACCGCGGACGCACTTTTTGGGAGGAAATCGGCATCAAAATGTCTACGTCAAAGCACCCGGGCAATTTCGTGACGTGGATTTTCAACATGAAGAACCGATACGGCTGGGCCGACAAGACGGAGGTCAAGCAGGAGACGACCATCACGAATTTCCAGGATTTCGTTCATTCAGCCTATGAGGAAGCAAGAAAGCAAAGTGGAGATACTGCGGCGTCTTCAAAGCCATCCGCCTGATTTCTTCAGGATGTGCTGGCCCGACATTTTCCTCTGGGACAAGTTGCTTGAGGTATGCGTGGCGGTGACGGAAGACCGGCAGATAACCATCAGATCCGGGCACGGCGTGGGCAAATCCTGGCTATTGGCGCGTCTGGCGCTCTGGTTCCTTACCGTCTACAAACCCAGCATCGTCATCACCACGGCGCCCACGGCCCGCCAGGTTGAGAAGATCCTTTGGGGAGAGATACATCGGTGCTATTCGACCTCGAGGATTTCGTTGGGAGGGAAGCTGCTGCAGACCGAGCTTAAAATAGACGACGACAACTACGCCATCGGGTTTTCCACGGATTCCGACGTTTCGCAGCGCGAGTACGGTTCGGCCAAACTTCAGGGGTTCCACATGGAGAACCTGCTCGTGCTCTTGGACGAAGCGGCCGGCATCCCGAACGACGTATGGATCGGGTTGAGTTCGCTCATCACGGGCGAAAACAACCGCGTCGTGGCCATCGGCAATCCGGCCAGCCCGACGGGGCCGTTCTACGACACGTTCAAGAACCCTAATTGGCGCAAAATCAACATCTCGTGTCTGGACCATCCGAACGTGAAGACCGGCCAGACAATCGTTCCCGGCGCCGTGACCAAGACATGGACCGAGGAGCGCAAGGCGGAGTGGGGGGAGAACAGCCCGCTCTACGTCGCCAAGGTTTTGGGCAATTTCCCGACCGAAGGTACTGACACGCTCATCCCGCTAACATGGATCGAGAAGGCGGTAGAAAACGAAGCGGTCGAGAAAGGGGAGACTAAGGCCATAGGTTGCGACGTGGCGCGGTTCGGGGACGACGAGACGACCATTTTCGTGGCGTCCGGGAATTGGTTCGAACTCTTGGACGCCTTCAAAAAGAAAGACACGATGGAGACGACCGGAAGGCTTGTGAAGGCCAAAACTGACCTGGGAGCGGGATTCGTCGCCGTCGATGATTCAGGGGTCGGGGGAGGCGTTACGGACCGCCTGCGCGAGCTTCAGACGAACGTGGTGGCCGTTAACTTCGGGAGCGCATCCTCGAATCCGGAGCGGTTCTTCAACCTCAAGGCCGAGATGTTTTGGACGCTCAGGGAAGACATGGAAAAGGGGCTGATACGCATACCCAACGATCCGGTGCTCGTTAACCAGCTCGCATCCATCAAATTTTCGATAACCAGCAAGGGGCAGGTGAAGATAGAGGGCAAGGATGAAATGAAGAAACGCGGGCTTAAATCGCCGGACAGGGCGGACGGACTGGTCATCTGCCATTATTCACGGCGGGCAAATTGGATGCCCGGCGTCGTACTTTTATGAGCGAAATGACGCCAGAATGGAAGAGGTTGATGCAGTTGGCCGAGGCCATCAAATTCGGGGAGGCCCGGGTGGTTTTCCAGAACGGCAAGCCCACGCGGGTGGATTGCACCATCAAGCAGATAAAGCTCGACAGCGCCGGTGATTTCAAGGAAGGGCTGGAGACGATACCGCTTACGTGATTTATCCACAGTTGGCACTTGCTTTTTTCGGTGGTATTATTGAAGCAGGTGTGGGAGAGGTGCGCGGCAATGTGACAATTTAAGAAAGCCCCGAGTTGAATACCAATAGGGACATCCTGATAGCCGAGAGGCTGGGATGTCCCTATTTTTATACTCAAATCCCATGGACATCAGAGGTGCCATCGCAAAATTCCTGAAGGTCAACATCGCACAGAAAGGCGTCAATAGCCTTTCATCCGGAGGTGACCCGTTTTTGGTCTGGCTCTACGAAAAGAAGGTGTCCAAGCAAAAGGCGATGCAGGTTTACTCCGGCTGGGTCTATGCCTCAATCAAGGCCATTTCCAAGGAAATCGCCGTGACGAAGTTCAAACTCTATGAATTGGACAGTGACGGCAACCGCACAGAGGTCTTTAACCATGAGCTCCTGGACATCCTGCACGCGCCCAACCAGTTCCAGACGGGTTACGAGATGCTTTACAAGATCGCGGCGCATCTCGAATTGGTCGGGAACGCTTACATCTACCTGGACGGCGTGAACGACGAAAAAGGAAAGCCGACCATGATGCGGCTGCTTGATCCGAAATGCGTCAAACCGGTAAAGGCCCCATTCCCTGGATTCATTAGCCACTACGAATACCGTCTGGACCAGCAGGTCCACACCTTCCAGCCGTACGAGATTTTGCATATCAAATACCCGGACCCGAACGACGACATCGAGGGCATCGGGACCGTCCAGAGCATTGCCCAGTGGGTGGATGCGGACAATTACGCCACGGAGTTCAACCGCCGCTATTTCCTGAACGGCGCGCGCATCGGTGGCTATCTGACTTCCGAGACGGCGCTTTCGTCCGAGCAGCTGGATTACCTGAAAAAGAGCTTTGAGGCCATCTATTCGGGTGTAGAGAACGCCTATCGCGTCGCGGCGCTCCCCAAGGGCACGGCTTTCGTGGAAGGGCAGGCCAGCCAGAAGGACATGGATTTCGTGGAAGGCCAGCGCATGAGCCGCGACAAGATAATGGCCGGCTCGCAGATCCCGAAGACGGTGCTGGGAATCACGGAAGACGTGAACCGGGCTAATGCCGAGGCGTCCAATTACGTGTTCGCCTTGCGGACGGTCAAGCCCTTGGTCGAGCTGATTTCAACATTCCTGAACGAATTTTTAGTCCCGCGCTACGGGGAGAATCTTGAGCTGGGATTCGCGAACCCGGTGCCCGAAGACCGCAAGCTGAGAATCGAGGAAATGCAGGCTGCGACAGGCGGCCAGCAGGTCATGACGGTAAACGAGGCCCGTGAGGATTATTTCGGCATGGAAGCCGTTGAGGGAGGGGATGTCATCAAGGCCCCGATGAATATGGTCGATTCCGGCAAGGTTCCGTCCAAGACGGGCAAATCGGCCAAGGGTAAGCGAACGGTCTACAAGAGCCGGTTCGCGCGTAACCAATCCAATCGCAAGAAGATATCCAGCGAAATCGCGGAAAAGGCGGCCAAGGTAGTGAAGGATTTTGAGGCGAATAAGACGAAAATGTTGGCGCAAGCCCGCAAGGACGTCACTGCCTTGAGCGATAAGGATTACGAAACGCTTTGGAAGGCGTTCGCCAACCGTATCGCGGCCTACGAAAAGAAGATGATCGAGGTCATCCGCAAGTTCAACGGCGAACAGAAAAAGACGGTATTGAACAATTTTGCCAAGTCACAGAAGTCCATCAAGAAAGGCATCGACCTGGACAGCTTGATGGGTAAGGACCAGATAGGGGCGTTGGTCAGTCTTGTGGATCCGGTACTGACCGACCTTTACCAAAAAGAGGGCGCGGAAGCCGGAGCGCTCATCGGGGTGGACGGCATGGACATCCTGAATGATCAGACGCGCAAGGCGCTCGACAAGGCAATCGAACTCTTGAGTGCGAGCTACGACGAAACAACCCGCAAAATCCTCAAGGACAAGCTCGACCAAGGCATGGCCGACGGCCTTTCATATCAGGAACTCGCGGACATGATCGCGACGATTTACGACTACAGCGACGACATACGGGCCTTGCAGGTGGCCCGGACGGAAACCGTCCGCATCGGGAATGACGCCAACAAAGAGGCGTGGAAGCAGACCGGAGTGGTCAAGACGGTCAAATGGTATGCGCCAAACTCCGAGGCCTGTTCGTTCTGCCAAGAATTGAACGGGACGGTTGTCGGCATAGATGAAAATTTTTTGAACAAAGGGGATGAAGCCACCGGAACCGATGAAGAGGGGAACGCCATCAGCATGACCGTTGATTATTCAGACGTTGGGGCGCCGCCATTGCACTGTAATTGCTACTGCTACCTAAGACCTGAGGATATTTCAATCAATTAAAAGTAACCAAACATATGCCTTCACCAATCAGAGATGGGATGTCTCCCGAAGCAGGAAAAATGCGCGATTCTAACGATGCGGTGTTCGACTTCACCGAGTGGATTAAAGCGATGAAAGTCGGCATCACGACCGTCACGGCCACCCTCACGGGCTTCCTGAACACCCTTCCCTGGGGGATTTTCCACACGACCCCCACGACCCGCACGGACGGACAGGGCGGACCGCTTGAAACCGACGCATTGGGCAACCTCCGGACGACGCCCCAATCTTTCGATTCAGGGACGGGGGCCGACAAAACGACGCTCATCCGCGACATTTCCGACCAATTCCTGTCGGAGACTCCGATCAACGCGACCAACCTCGGAATCGCCACTTACTACTATCCGTCCTCGTCGGGGTTTTCCATGGACGGCTACAAGGACTTGTCGCTCGAACTCGACCAGACGGGGGTGGGCATAACCACCACGGTGGAAGGTTCCGAAAACTCGGCCTTCACCGTCCCCAAAGACATCACCAAACGCTTCGCCCAACCCGATGGGACGGTCGCCGCCTCTTATGCGGGCGCCCAGGCGCTTTCGCTCGAATCGCAGAACCTGAACCGCACCTACGTCCGCATCAAGGTAGTCGTGACCGATGCCGTCAATACGCTGAAAATATCTTCCCGCCGCAAGGCCCTCTAAACATATGATGCCACCAAACACAGCCGGCACGAGGCCGGACGCAACCCAACTGGCAGAGCTGGACGCTTTCGTGCTCGACCTGCTTAAGACGACCGACGCCTGGGAGAACGACAGCGTCTGGAAGGCCGTGGAAGCCTGGAAGCCCTTTACGTTCATAGACACCGACGCCGTGGCCGCGGCGACGAAAGCCCGCGACGCCCTGACCCCACAGCCGCCGACTCCCTGATTTATGCCTCTCCTGTCCAACCCCGGCGATAGGTGCATCTTCTCGGAAGATTTCCTGAACGCGTCTTCCGTCCTTGACAACGGCGGCGTTTTGGTGGGCAACCCGACGATAAACCAAGGGATAACGACGACGGCGACAGCGAACGGCGTGAAATATCCCCGATACAAGGGACGGATGCAGTTGGTCAATAAAATCACGATACTCGCGAGGGTCATCGTCCCCGCGAACGACACGAAATACAAGACGTTAATGGGGAGCAGGTCAAGCGCTTGCCGTTGGGAAGTCGGTCTGAACAACACCGACAGGAAGATGTATTTCTACAACGGTTCGACCGTAGTCCTGTCTTCGAGTCCCCTGACCGTGGGGACGGCCTATTACGTCGCATGGGTTGCCGACGGCACTAACGTGTATTTCTACGATGGGACGGACACGCTCTCCGCCAACGGTTACGCGGCCGAGGCGTTGGGGGATCCTGCCGGACTGCAGGAGTTCGCCATCATGACGCGATTCACGGGGGGTAACACTTGGGACTTCGTGGGGCATTGCGACTTCGTGAGGATTTTCGATACCGACCTGTCCCTGGATGAGCTGAACGGCTACCTGAAAGGGTCTTTGGTCTCCGACCTCGACAAACCCCTTTTGGACCTGCCTTTGAGGGGTTGGTATTACAAGGCGAACGGGACGCA
>JAEHJW020000720.1_pt1 | contig 12720 bp, 13 predicted proteins | sample 9271431 | NCBI WGS metagenome assembly JAEHJW02
TAAACACGACAGACCCAGCCGAGGCGAGCCGCGTATATCAAACGCTTCTGGCTGGAAAATGAACGCCGCCGTCCGTGCCGAGGACTTGTTCGATTTCCGCGATCCTGACTACGTTTCGATTTTCCAGGCGCGCATCGATCGCCTGAATCGAATCCGCACAAATCCGTCACAACTGCCCGCATTGCGCGCGTACTACCGCGAGCACATCGCGGACTTCATCAACGACTGGGGATGCACTCTCGACCCGCGCAATGTCGCGCAGGGGCAGCCAGCATTTCTGCCGTTTGTGCTGATGCCAAAGCAGCGCGAACTTGTCGAATGGATCGTCGCGCGGTGGAAAAACAACGAGCCTGGAATCGTAGAAAAAAGCCGAGATGTCGGGGCCAGCTGGTTAGCGATGGCCGTCGCAATTTCCTTGTGCTTGTTTCATGATGGCGTAGCGATTGGCTTTGGGTCGGCGAAAGAGGACAAACTGGATCGCAGCGGCGATCCCGATACGTTATTCGCAAAGGGGCGCGCGTTTGTAGAATCGTTGCCGGAGGAATTCCGCGCCGGATTTAACAGCGACAAAGATAGTCTCTACATGCGGATGATTTTTAGGCATTCGCGATCAAGCATTACCGGCGAGGCCGGCGATAACATTGGCCGAGGCGGACGAAAAAGCATTTTCATCATCGACGAAGCCGCGCATCTCGAGCATCCTGAGCTCGTCGATGCGTCATTGATCGCAAACACGGATTGCCGCATCGACATGAGTTCCGTCAATGGCATGGATAACAGCTTCGCTCGGCGCCGACACTCTGGGAATTACCCGGTTTTCACGTTTCACTATCGCGATGACTTGCGCAAGGACGAAGAATGGCGCAAACGGAAAATTGAAACCACGGATTTAGTAACGTGGAATGCCGAATACGAACTCGACTATTTAGCGTCCCGCGAGGGCGTCATCATCCCGCCCGCTCATGTTCAGGCCGCCATCGACGCTCACAAAAAACTCGGTATTGAGCCAACTGGCGTCAAAGAAGGCGCGCTCGATGTCGCCGATGAGGGTAAGGATCTGAACGCATTCGCTGCGCGTCATGGCTGTCTGGTGACGCATTGCGAAGCGTGGCGCGGAAAGGGCTCGTTTCTGCATGCGACGGCAGAGCGCGCGTATTTGCTCGCGGATGAGATGCTGCTCGAGAGCTTTTGCTACGACGCCGAGGCGATGGGTGCTGGAATTCGCAGCGATGTCGAGCGCATCGAGCAGCGCCGCAAGGCGGAACGGCTTCGTAAGGTCAAGGTATATCCGTATCGTGGATCCGGGGAGATACTGAGGCCCGACGAGCAGGTTCCGGGTACGCAGCGCACTGCAAAAGACATGTTCCAGAATTTCAAGGCGCAGTCGCATTGGGAGCTGAAACGAAGATTCGAAGAGACCGCTCGGGCCGTGCTCGAAGGCGGGGACTACGATCCCGACTTGATCATCAGCCTGGATTCCGAAATTCCCGAACTCAGCAAGTTGTGCGTGGAGTTGTCTCAGGCGCAGTGGAAAATTTCCGCCAATGGGAAGATGATGGTGGACAAGAAGCCCGACGGTGCCGCATCACCGAACATGGCCGATTCTGTCGTGATGCTGATGGCACCTCGGGTACGCGCGATGAAAATCAGCGATTCCGTGTTCGATGAGTTCGATCCAAGAACGAGGGTATTCTGATGCCGCTCACAGAGAAAGGTCGAGAAATAAAGCGCGCGCTTGTGAAGGAGTACGGGCAAAAGAAAGGTGAACAAGTGCTGTACGCGGGGAAAAACAAGGGGACGTTTACCGGTATCGATGTGCAACGCGGCAAAGACGCCCTGAACAAAGCTATCTCCGCCGGTGAGCGCGAAATGGAAGGCCAGAAGCAGGCCAAGGCGCTGCTCGAAGGCAAGTACGTTTCGGGACGGGATCGGGGGAGGGTGAGGCGGTGAGCAAGCCACACATTCGCTTACATTTTTCCGCTGCGCTCGGTTACTGGTGCGAGGTAGTGGCCGGTCACTGCCGTATCTCAACGCGCGTATGGGGTACGCATGGATCAGCCGAGACCCTGCAGATTGCCCGTTCAGCGTTTTACTGGTGGTGAACGTGGTTAAGCCAATTCTCGATTTTCCAATTCCGCCAAATCCGTTTCCCGCTCCTCAATCGTCACTGAGAGACAATTTAATGCCATTCGAGATTGGCGATGTCGTGCGCCTAAAGTCTGGCGGACCGCGCATGACCGTAGTTGATCAAAGTATGGATCAAAGTATGAATTCTTTCCAATGCGCGTGGTTTGATGGAGCGGAACTTAAAGCAGAGTGGTTTAGAACAGAAATCATTGAGAAGTCTACCGCTCCTGATTTATCGGCTCCCCCATTCCTCGACCCACAAGGCAACTAACATGCGTTCCCGCGACTCCCTCTTTTCCAATCCTCAGCTCCCGCAAATCCGCGCGTCGCGCCTGGCGCGTCAGGTAAACGGCGTCATCGCCGCCAAGAAATCGCCGCCGCGCCGCACTCAGCCGATCGGCATCGAGGCGCGCGATATCGGACGCGGCGCGGTGCTGATTACAAAGCCGCGCGCAAAGTGAGCCATCATGCCGACGAAACGCAAGCCGGGTCGCCCCAAAGGATCGAAGAATCGCAAGCGCCCGGCGACGAAGGCGCGAGAGCCCCGGACGCCAAAGCGGCGCCCTCCGGCGTCCAGCAGATTATCCCGATCCGCTACGCCGTCCACGCCATCCTCGCAAGAGCGCAAGCCGAGCGGCACTACCGCGAGCTCTACGCGAAGGCGCGCGAAGAAGCCGTCCACACCGCTTGAGTTCGCTAAGGCGCAGCAGGCCAAGCTGCGCAGGCAGATCGAGCACGCTGAGAAACTTGCGCGCGCTGATGCTGCTCAGAATGCCAAGACTGCCGAGAACGCCAAGACCGGCACAAAACTCAACATATCCGAATGGCTGGCCGGCAATCGACTAGCGCCAGATCCTTACGCGCCGTATGCCAGGAAGATGCAGCTGCCGAAGCTGCCGAACGGCCGAATGCCGGGCAGTGGCATGGCGATGGACGATCTAGGCCCTGGTGCCGGCGGCAGCCCAGCCTTCCCATATCAGGGCTATTTCGGACTCAACTCGTTCAGCATTTATTTCCCCGGCTATCCGTACCTCGCCATGCTGGCGCAGCGAACGGAGTACATTCAGCCCGTCATGACGCATGCAAAGGACATGACACGAGAGTGGATTGAGTTTACCGCGAAAGGAAAGGCCAACAAGGCAAAGAAGATCAGCGAGATCGAGGAGCGATTCGAAGAGTTGAACATTCAGTCTCTGTTTCGCAAGGCCATGACACATGACGGATTCTACGGCGGCGGCCACATATTCATCGACCTGAAAGGACATGACGACGCAAGACTTCCAGTATTGCTGGATTCGCGGTCGATCAAGAAAGGGTCGCTGCGCGGATTTCGAAACATCGAGCCGATGTGGGTAACGCCTGTGATGTGGAATTCATCCCGCGTGGAGCTGCCGAGTTTCTACATCCCCGAGACCTGGTGGGCGCTCGAAACGGAAATGCACAAAACGCGCCTGCTTCAAGTCATGTCACGCGAAGTTCCAGATATTCTGAAGCCAGCGTACAACTTCTTGGGATTGTCGTTGTCGCAGATCATCCAGCCGTACGTCGATCGATGGCTGAGGACCGTCGAGGGCGTGAACCGGATGATCAATAACTATTCGCTGATCGTTCTCAAGACGAACATGAGCGCGATTCTGCAGGATGGTGACAGCGGGGCCGATCTATTGAAGCGGCTGCAGCTCGCCAGGATGCAGGGCGACAACACCGGCGCGTTCGCGGTCGATAAGTCAACCGAGGATATCGAAAACGTGCAGGTAAGTCTGAGCGAACTTGCCGCGCTGCAACAGCAGGCGCTCGAGCACATGGCATACCCGACGCATGAACCGCTCGTCGTGCTCACCGGCGTTACGCCATCAGGGCTGAACGCAAGCTCGAATGGCGAAATCGAGGTTTATCACGACTGGAACCGGTCCGAGCAAAATGCCGTGATGCGGTCAAAAATAAAGCACGTCATGGATGTCGTGCAGCTGGACATGTATGGCAAGATCGATCCGGATATCAGCTTCAAGTTCAAGCCGATCAAGCAGATCACCGGAGAGGTGCTCGCCAATATCAAGAGCAAGGAGGCGGAACAGGACGTGGCGTATATCGATGCTGGCGTCGTTACGCCAATGGAAGTACGCGAGAAAGTTTCGCGGGATGAGGATTCCGGCTTCGTGAATCTGGATGTCGAGAGCATTCCGCCAGAACTCGAAGAGCGGCAGGAAAGCGTGGAGGCCGGCACAGAGGGCAAAGGCGGACAGGTCGGCGGCAAGGAAGCCGGCATGTTCGTGAAGGAGGCGGCGTAAGGCAGTGACGCCCGTCTCCCAAACCCGCTTCGAGAAAAACGGCCAGAACGGTAATTGCATGCAAGCCGCGACCGCATCCATGCTCGACCTGCCGTTGCGGCTCGTGCCAAACTTCATCGAGGGCGAGAATCCCAACAAGGACATGGACGACTTTTTCGCTGCGATGGGATATCGCATCGTCGAGCGGTCTAAAAACACGGTGCCGCGCGGGTTTTATTTCGTCACCGGCACATCCACGCAAGGACATCCGCACATCGTGATTTATCGTGACGGCGTTCTGGTGCACGATCCGAATCCGAATGGGCGCGGGCTCGTCAAGATCGACAAAGTGCTCGAGGTCGTTCCGCGCAAGCAACCGCAGGCGCACGACGCGATGCCGGAGACGATCCTGAAGGCGGTTCGGCCATCGGCGGCGATTGAGGCGTGGTATCGCGCTCGGCTACAGGCCATGGTTCACGAAATGGCGCGCTCGATGCTGCTGCACATGCGCGCGGCGTGGAAGAAGGCCGACCCCGATATTGGTTTTGCCGCCGATGAGGCGCCGACGGTAACATTGCGCAAGGCGCTCGAGAAGTGGGGCCTCGCAGCCATCAGAAAGTTCGACAAGGCCGCTGAGGAAATCGGTAAAGCATTCGCCGGCCGCTCCATGCGCGACTTTGATTTACGGTTCCGCAAGATCCTGCGCGAAGCCGGAATCACGGTAAAGTTCGCGCCGACCAAAGCGATGACAGAGGCGTATCGCTCGGTGATTGCGCAGCAGGTCGGACTGATCAGGTCGATTCCGCAGAAGTTCCTGACCGACGTGCAGACGTCCGTGTGGCAGTCGGTGATGAAGGGCTCCGACATGGCGGCCCTAGAGAAAGCCATACAGCACAACTACGGCGTGACGTGGCGCCGAGCCGGCCTGATCGCGCGCGACCAGACTCACAAAGCCCGTGCGTTTTTCGAGGAAGCTCGGCGCAGCGAGCTAGGCATCACTGAGGCGATTTGGGTGCATTCAGGCGGCGGCCATGAACCGCGCCCAGAGCACGTCAAATGGGGGCGTGAGAAGAAGCGCTATGACATCAAGAAAGGCGTGTGGAGCGATGTTGATCAGCAGCAAGTCTGGCCTGGGACAGCTGTGTCATGCCGCTGTATCAGCCGCTCCGTATTCACAGGTATGACCGATGTCGAATAATGAGACCAACGCGACGCCGTTCAGCAGACTACTCTGCGCCTGCTGCGGAATGGAAACGCTGCACCTGAAAAATCGGTGCATCCAGTGTCGGACTTTGGTTGTGTTTCCGTCTGAGCAAACCACAGTGAAGCTCTCAAAGAACGCACGCCGCGTGCTGATGGCGCTGGATGAAAAGCCCAAGAAGAGGCGCCGCACAAAGGCGGTCGCAGCCACGTATCGCTAGGCGTTTCGTTGTCGGCTTTATGCCGATTTGCTTTTTACGTTTTTAGTACCTGTAATGGGCTGCAAGGTGAAATCTTGCAGTCCAGCCAGCCAATCCAGCCGCCGACAATCCGTTGCGCACGCAATGGACAAGTCGCTGCGATCGATCGATCAGGATGGGCATATGCGCGTCGAGATGTCGCGCATTTCGAAGGCAAATGTCTGCCCCTATCGCGGATCGGAAATACCGAAATCCGAGGAACTTGGGCTAGACCCGACCAAGACCTATCGCCTGTACCGACATCCGGACGAATTAGCCAAGGCTGCCGCGACATTCGACGGCAAGCCGTTGCTGATCAAGCATGTGCCGGTTACCGCAGAACTTCCGAATCAGGACTTGTGGGTGGGCACGATCGGTGCCTGCACATTCGAGCCGCCGTATCTCATCACTCGCCCGCTGACAGTCATCAGCGCAGAGGCGCAGGCACTAATCGAAGCCGAAGAGCAGCGCGAACTCTCGGCCGGATATCGGTATCGCGCGGACATGACGCCCGGAACCACGCCAGAGGGCGAGCCGTATGACGGCGTCATGCGGGACATCCAGGGCAACCACGTTGCAATCGTTCGTGAAGGCAGGGCCGGCGCGGACGTTCACGTCGCCGACGAATTTCCAGTGGAGCTACGCTCAATGAAGCATCGAACCAAGATCGCCCGGCTGCAGAAGGCTATCCCGGCGCTCGCAAATCTTTCGACCGCCGACCTGATGGCGCTCGATGCCGAGCTCGGTGAGACGCCGGCCAAAACTGCCGTCTCGCTCAGCGAGGACGAGAAGAAGGCGGCGTGCGACGCCGCACTTGACGCCAAGCGCATGGCGCATGGTGAGGACGCGGAACTCACTGACGAGGAACGCGAAGAGGCGATCCGAAAGGCTGCCGACAAGAAAGCCCGCGACGCCAAGAAAGCGGCGAAGGACAAGAAAGCCGCGGACGCTCTAAAGGGCAATCGTCCCGCGAACGATGCGGAATCCGAAGCCGAGCGCCGCGAAAAAGAGGAAGAGTCTGACGAACAGGAGGCCGCCGCCGACGCCAGGGAAGAGGCCGAGGACGAGCGCGAAGAGGCCGAGGACGCCGAAAAGGATGACGAAGAGGCACGCGATCGCCGCCGTGCTCGAGATGAGCGCCGCCGCGCTCGTGACCGACGAATGGGCGCTCGCGATGCCCGCAAGGCTGCGCGCGACTCGAAGGCCGCCCATGATGCGGAGATCGATCATCGCAACGATTTCAACTCGAATCGCCAGGGCGGCGCGAACAAGAGCGGCCGCGATGCAAAGCCGCGCGCGCACGACTCGATGACGATGGACCAGGTCAATGCCGTTGTCCAGAAGGCCGTGAGTCGCGCCCAGGCCGTTACCGCCGCACAGGTCCGAGATGAAGTCACCGCGCAGCAGCGCGCGCTCGCGATCGCGTGTGATGAAGTGACGCCGCTCGTCGGCAAGGTTCAGATTCATGCCTTTGACAGCGCCGAAGAAGTCTATGCGTTCGCGGCCGAGAAGATCGGCATCGAGGACTACGAGAATCTTGGCGAATCAGCGCTCCGCGTGCTGATCAAGAACGAGCTGCGCCATCGGGCTCAGCCGGCCAAGAAATCGACGCGGCACGCGCTGGACGGAAAGTCCGGCGGCTTCGATGCCGACGCGCTTTTCCAGCGCGTGAACTAAGCGACTACTACACCGAGGCAAACCGACATGCCGCAGGCAAATGCAGGGTTTCAAACCTTCCTGAATCGCGAACTGCCGCCGGGGGTTCCTGGTGACTGGGCCGGCGCGAACATTCGCGCAACTGTGCTGGTTGGCCCGTGGTCGCTGGTGGCGCCGCCATCTGGTACGACGGTTGGAGTCATCGGCTGGGCGAATCCGGCAACGGGTATCTGCTCGAGCTATTTCCAGCCGAACTCGTATCCCGGATTCATCAAGCGCGATCTGCAGGCCCAGATCTACCAGTTCCTCGGCATTGCGACGCAGCAGATCGCATCCGGGTACATGGTCGCCGCGCACGCGCAGGGCGACTTCTGGGGTCTGTTCCAGGGCGGCTGCTCGGTCGGGAATTCCGTGTATGCGAATCCGACCACTGGGGCGCTGATCGCCGGCGCGACTGGCGCTGCGGTGACCGTCACCGGCGCATCTGGTACGGTCTCTGGTGGCGTATTCACGTTCACTGTAGCGCCGACTTCCGGCACGTTCGCTGTCGGCCAGATCATCTCGATGGCCGCGCTTCCGCCTGGAACGTACGCTACGGCCGTTAGCGGCAACGCGATCGGAGACACCATCACGCTCGCGAACCTCGACGGCACGGCGATTCCGAACATTGGCACCGCAGCCGCGGTCACCGGATACGGCCAGCAGGCCGTGCAGTGGCTGTGCATGCAGACTGTTCCGGCTGCGGCCTCCGTGACCGCGACGCTGGCGGCTGGCTCGGGGCTCGGTCCGTTCGGCGTCCTGGATGTCTCCGCAGTCGGCTCCGGCACGCTTGAGCCTGGGCAGTGGGTTCAGAGTTCGGGCACCGTTCCCGTGCCGCTGACCGCGAACATCCAGATCCTCGAGCAGCTGACCGGAACCACCGGCGGAGTCGGCACCTATCTGGTGTCGAACACCATCGTCGTGGCCAGCGGGCAGACCTTCACTTCCTATCAAGGCCAGATGGCCAAAATCTCGAGCTGGGCTTCGCTCGGCTAATGACGGAGTAATCAGATGCGTCGCAATTTCGACCGCAATAAGTTTCGCACTGAACTGCACGCCGCCATTCGCGCCGGGCACGCCGAGCGAGTTCTCGAAGACCTCGAGCGTCGCGAAGTATACCGTCATGTCGGCGGCCATGCCTCGCAGCGGCTGCTCCCCGAGAGTATGGCGCTCGACGAACTGGCGTTCGACGCGCCAGCCTCGGCGTCTCCGGCCGGCATTCCGCCTCAGTCGCCGCTCGTCACGTCCGTCAACGCGGGTGTGCCGCTGATCTTCACGACTTGGGTCGATCCCAAGACGATTGAGATCCTAGTCGCCCCGATGATGGCAGCCGTTATCGCCGGTGAGTCGCAGAAGGGCTCTTGGGCAGACGATATCGCGATGTTCAAGGTGGCAGAGGCCACGGGCGAAACGTCGAGCTACGACGACTACAGCCGCTCTGGCGCGACGAGCGTCAATTACAACTTCCCGCAGCGCCAGAACTATCTGTTCCAGGCGTTCCTGCAGTACGGCGACCGCGAAATGGCGCGCGCTGGGCAGGCGAAGCTCGATATCGCCGGCGACAAGCAGTCCGCCAATGCGCTCGCGCTGATGAAGGCCATGAATTACATGTACTTCTTCGGCGTCGGATCGCTGGCGAACTACGGCTTGCTGAACGACCCCAATCTCTCGCCGCCGATCGCACCGACCTACTCGTGGCTGACTTCGGCATCGGCCACCGCGCTCACGATCTACCAAGATGTCGTGCGCATGATCACGCTGCTGGTCGCTCAGACGCAGGGCGCGGTGACCACCAAGACGCCGATGACGCTGGCGATGTCGCCTGAAAATGGCGTCGCTCTCACCACCGTCACGCAGTACAACACCAATTCGGTGATCGCGCTGCTTCAGCAGAACTACCCGAATCTGCGCCTCGAGACGGCGCCGGAGTATCGCACTGCGGCCGGTCAGCTTGTGCAGCTCTTCGCCGACGAAGTGGACGGTCAGGAAACGGTGGAATGCGCGTTCAGCGTGAAGCTGATGGCGCATCGCGTGATTCAGGACGTGAGCAGCCTGATGCAGAAGCGCACTAGCGGCGGCTACGGAGCTATCTACAAGGCCCCGCTCTTCGTGACGCAGATGCTGGGTTAACGACCGCACAGAATCGACAACCGGAGATACGCACAGGAGCACGCCACGTCGCCACGCCATGTAGGCTGATATACAAAGCGATGGCGCAGCGGAACGACCGTGAGTTTTTCGCAATACGACATCGCCACAGGCGCCGGCACTTGGTTCGACTATCCGGAATGCATCGGGTTTAGCCGACAGCCGTTCATGTCGATTTCTGTCGGCCCGTGGCAGTGCGTAGCGGGCCCGAACGGATGCGCCGTAGGCTGCTTTGGGTGGGTTAATCCGGAAATCGGTCAAGTATCGAACGCGCAGTCTGCTGGCGCGTTTCTCGTATTCGTTCTTCCGCACGCTAATCCATACAACCTATGGGAGCGCGTGTATTTCCAGCTTCCTCAGCAAATGCTGCCACCCGGCTATCAGCCGCCTCTTCAGCCCCCGCCGCCGAATTCGCCACCGGCCCCGCTGTTTGCTCAGGAAATAGTGCGCACCGGAGTTCGGCTCTGCGCGGCTATTTCGGGAACGTTCTCTCCGAAGTTCCCTAATGGCGGCACAGTTGGAACTCAGGTATTTGCCGACCCTAACACTGGGCTGCCTTATGCTGGTAATATAACGGGGTCGCTGGTCGCTACGCCTTACACCTTGATGCAGACTGGCGGACCGAATCGCAGATTGCGCATGACGGCGTTTGCGAAACCATTTGCTCAGCAAGCGGCTTAATCGCCAAAGGTATTTTTGATATGGCAAACGAACAAAATATCGCCAATCGAAGCGCAGATACGGTCGTAGTTGGATGTAAGCTTCCGCACGGCTATATCATGGAGTTGACTCCGAAGCCGAACGAGAGTTTTCAGGCCCCTCCGGCTGGCCCGCGTGTCACGCTCAACGGCGCAAACAGTATTCCGAGCGACAGCCCGGTGCATGTCAATCCGCGCATTCTCGGTTACGGCCGAACGATCGTTTCGCGCCAGTTCTGGGAGAAGTGGCTCTCGCTGACCAAGGAGCGAAACGGCGGCAACGATATCGAGGTCGTGGCAAAGGGGTTCATCTTTGCTGAGCCGAAAGAAGCCGATTTTCGCTCGCACGCGCGCGATGGGCTGTCCGAAAAGACGGGCCTCGAGGGGCTGAATCCGATTGCGAAAGACGAGCCGAGACTCAAGACGATTGCTCGAAATGGCCATCCCGAAACCGTGATCGAAGCTGACGCTGCGCATCTGAAGCGGCTTCAGGATTCGATTGATCGGGCCGGCGCTTAACTCCGAGCGGACATGCCGATCACTCCAGGCATCGTTCAGTTCAGCCCGGCAGCGTTTGTAGCGGCGTTCCCGCGCTTTGCTACGCCGCCGCCGGGCTTTACCACGTCTGCCTGGACTTCGCCGCTCCTGTCGCCTCCAGTGCAGGCTGCGCCAGTCGCAACTACTGGCACTGGGACGCTGGCCGCCGGAACGTACTACTACGTTGTCACAGCCACGGGCGGCCTCGGAGAAACGACGCCGAGCAACGAGCAGTCCGCGGCGCTCGCGGCGACTGGCGAAATCACCGTGAACTTTGCGCTGCCCGCCGGAAACACTGGCGGCAACGTATACCGCGGAACAATCTCTGGCGAAGAGGGGATTTATTTCCCTGTCGCCGCGAACGCGACATCGTTCGTCGATACCGGCGCATCCGGAACGGTCGGTATACCGCCAGACATCAATACAACGGCCGGCATTCTGGCACAGAATTTCCAGCTGGCGACTCTGCAGCTGAATAATTCGTATGCGTCGATAGTTCAGGATGCGCCGACTCGCGCGTACCTGCTGAATCTGTTGGTCGCGCACATTACGCAGTTGACCTACGGCATCGACGGACAGGCACCTACCGGCATCGTGGGCCGCATTTCGAGCGCCACTCAGGGATCGGTCGCCGTGCAAACCGAATTCCAGACGCAGAGCGAAGCGGCTGCATTCTATGTCCAGACGCAGTTCGGCGCGATCTATTGGCAGTCCACGGCTATTTATCGGACCGCGCGGTACGTTGTGCCAAGATTTTGTGGCGATACGTCATGGAGTGCGTGGCCGCAATGAGCGCAGTGAACATGACATTCAGCGGCGGCGATGCAATCAAGGAGAAGCTGCTTAAGATGGCGCATGGTCTAGAGAAGGCCAAGACGGTGCACGTCGGGTTTCTCGAGTCGGCGACCTACGCCAGCGCGCCGTATACCGCACAGATCGCGAGTGCCGCGAAACGGTCGCGCAAAGAAGGCCGTGTCTGGACTTCTCTGCTCGAATCGTGGGCGAAGTGGGGCGAGACGCATCACCCGAATCTGCATATCGCGCAGGTCGCATTTTGGCTTGAATTCGGAACGTCCAAGACGAAAGCGCGGCCGTTCTTCCGCAACATGATTCGCAGCAAGTCGCCGCGCTGGGGTACTTGGCTGGCGCGGTATCTGAAAGAATCGGACTACGACGCGCAGGCCGCACTGTCGAAACTCGGGATGCTCATCAAGGAGCAGCTTCAGGCATCGATTCTCGCGTGGCCGGCGGATAACAAGCCGCTGACTGTATTCATCAAACGCGCGAGCAAGGCTCTGGTGAATTTCGTAACGATGCTTCGGCATGTCGATTTTCAGGTTTTGGACTGAGGTACTGCGATGTCTAAATTCAGCGAAATGGTGAAAAGCCTGGAAAATCGCGAGGGTTACTCAAAGGAAGTGGCTACCAAGACAGCGGCGAAGATCGGCCGCGCAAAGTACGGCGCAAAGGGCATGGCAGAAAAGGCCGCTGCGAGTCGCGGGAAAGACGCCATTCCGGTCCAAGAAACTCCCGCTCGCGCTGAGCCGACGAACTACACGCGATTCGGTCCTTCTCTGGATGGTCGCCATGTTGCTGATAGGCAGGCACGCGGAGAGTACGTTTCTGGTCGAGAACTCGGCGCCGTGCGCGACGGCATGAGGAAGCGGTGAGCCGGTGAAAGTCCGATTCTCAACTTGGTGGCTGGCGTGTTATCAATCGGCCATTGCCTGCCAGATGTGGGAATGGGCTGATTGGCTCGCCGCGCATCCGTCGGTGGAGATCGAATGTCTCTGAATATGCACGCCGTCG
>JAEHJW020003269.1_pt1 | contig 12720 bp, 10 predicted proteins | sample 9271431 | NCBI WGS metagenome assembly JAEHJW02
AGCACCAAAATGAGACGACGCCACTGCGGCGCCTGCGCGAGGTCGTGATCGTCCACGTCCTGGCGCAGATCGGCCATGAGGCCAGCGAGGCGATACGCGAGAAGCTCGAACTCCTGGCGCCGCAGGTAATGAGAAAACCAGTGTCTGTCAGAGCAGATTTTCGAATCAACCGCTCATTTTTTCAACAGGATTGCAGCTAAAATTTTCAAAAATTGGGCTGCTGGTCAGCAAGGAAAGTCCAGCGGACATACGGACGGGGCACAGCAAGAAAAGTCCTGCGGACATACGGACGGGGCAGCGCGAATATACCCCATGGGGTATATTGACGTGACATCATTTGAATTTTTCAGGACCGACTACATATATTGAAGCAATTTATTACCCCTTAAAACCAAGCCGCAATAGATTTAAAGTAATATTTTTATCATAAATGTCAGAAGCATTAAGTTTATTAGATGCGTTTAGTTCTTTCAATTTGGAACGAACCGCAAAGCGATCAGCAGGAAATTCTAGTTCTGAAAATACAGCCTTATAAGTAACAATAACTTCCTTACCATCAACGCTAGGTAAATCTGAAATAACCTGAATATTCATGTTATTAACTAGAGCAAACCAATCTTCCACAGTTCCAACCCAAAACATGGATGCTTTTAAGACAAGCATAGCAGAACTCTTAGGACTAGATCCTAGCTCTCGCACATGCGATGCCTGTACAACAAAGGCAATGCAGACGTCTAAAGCATTTTTATTACCGAGATTTTTCTTTGCTGTATCATTGACAACATAATTTTGTGATGATTTTTTTTCGTCATAATTACCCACAGAAGCGGTATCAGATTTTTGCTTTTTTGATCCCTTAAAAACATCAACGACAACAACAGGAATTACAACAACACAAACAACACAAACAACAGCAACATAAATGGCCACATCCCTCATACGCTCAGTCCCTTTAGACATAGCAATAGATTCTCCAATTACTGAAAAAATTAGTTAAACGACATAGTACCTAGAACGACTCAACAAATCAAAAACTTTTTTCTTCTTAGAGATCAATGTTTCGATCTCTAATATTTTCCTTTGATCTGAATCGCAAACACTCTGACTTATCGCCGACAAATAACCATTAATCATATTGCCTATTTGTTTTTCAATGGAGTTAAATAATAATTCATTTAGAAACGCAAGGTAATCTTTGAATCCGTCCTCAGCAAAATTAATAGCTTCTGATGTAAAACATGCCGAAATAAAATCTTCAAACCTATTCACTTCTATCCCACCGATATCAACATTTTTTTTGTATGGACGCACAACAGGAACCTTTCGCAGCCAAAGCCACTTCCATGATCTTTCAAATTCAATTCCATTCTCAACTACCTCCTTAGTATCTTTCCATGTAGATAAGTTAACATTGAAGATAATTTTTTTCTCTTTATACGGAGGAAAAATCACTTCATTACGTAAGACAACTTTTAAACCTGGAAATCTTTGCAACACATCATCAATAGAAAGCTCTAATATATCTCTTTCCATCGCTGCAATAAATAAAAGCGAAACATCCCTAAAAGCGGACTCTACTCGTCTTCCGTGAGAACTCACTGCCTGCCCAACAACATAAGTGGCAACTATAGAAAGCTGTTCTAAAAATTTATCCAAAAAATTGCTTACTGATTCAGCACCTTCTTTATATTGAAATTTCCCCCCATTTTCCCAAACATTACCATAAGGGGAGCCTTTTAAATCTAAAATTGTCTGATCAAGATTAGACAATGTTGGAGCACCAACCATAAATAACGGAACATCTGCACTCCCCTCCTTCATAACGCTAGTGCAATAATCCATAACCATCGCAAATGGTTCATCAATAACAAAATTAAAGCTTCTATGAAACACTTCAATTAGTGAATCAAGATCATGACTGAGTTCATCACTACAGATAAGATACTTTTTTAATTTAGCACTTTGCTCCTCTGTTATCAGTCGTACATCTTCTCCACTTCTATTAAAAAGCATACTGAAAAGTGCTTTGGGGGACTCTCTCAACTTATGTAACTTATCACCAACCATTTCGAGGCGCAATCTTTCAAGATCAGCCTCTTCCTTCGTCCGACTTGAATATCCCTCTATAGTTTGATCGATGCTCACCAATAAATCCTCTGCGGCTTTCTCTGCTGCACTAAGTGGTCCAGTCAGAACAATTTCAGCAAGATTAGCAGCGATATGGTCACTTAGTCGCTTTTCAAATGTAGATGCGTGCGCATAGCGAAGCGTATCTTCAATAAGATGGCGGCGTTCATCATCCGTCAATTCTTCAAGATTACGCGGAAATCTTTTCCAGTAATCTATTGGAAACATAAGTTTGAAACTTTCGATTTTATCAAAACGAATCACTTGTGCTTCAGACGAAAGTTCAAGTTGATCGGCCTCGACTGCCAAAAGTGCAGGAAGCGACGAAATTATTGCAGGCTCAATGACGTTGATCGTTTTACTATCTTCTGGTAGACGCTCTATTAATCGTTTGCGTATCTGCGCAGAAACATTGAAAATGCATTTTTTGATACTCTCTTCAGGATTCTTGTTCCTAGAAAATGCATCAACTCGATTAAGAAGAAATAACATTCGTCCTAGCGACTTATTTGACTTTCTCATCGCCAGAACTTGAGCTACAACTTGGTCTAGAAGTACTTCTTGCTTCTTATCATCCGTTTCTTCGGCATTGTAGGCAACAAGACAAAGCGCCTTGGAAATGTTTTTACTTACAATGTCGCCATTTCTAGTGTCGTCAATGGCTTTCAAACCAGGTAAGTCCATGATGGTGACCCGGGTTTTTTCTGGAAGTCCTAACCTATCAAGTTCTTTCGCAATTCTAATGGGCCAGTCAATAATAAAATGTACTGGTTCAATAGTAGAATCTTCTTTTTCTGCTTCTCGGAATTTAATCATCGTTTCTTCCAAACGAGTGCATAAATTGTTTGCATTCAAGTCATCCCATGACCCTGTGTCCCAAGTTGCACCACGCGTCGAAGCAATAGTAAGAGTATGACGCTTGTCATGGTGGCAAACAGTAACGACACCTGCACTCATTTCTTCTACGGCAGAAGGAAGAAGATCCTCTCCAATCAAGAAGTTTGCCAAGGTGCTTTTTCCTGAACTGGTTGTACCAGTTGTAGCTATTATAAGCTCCGGAGATGCAGCCTGTTTAATGAGCTCTTGAACAGCATTTCCTAAATCATCACGCATCCTTATCAACTGATCACGATCGGAGATACTAATACGTTGAGACAGTGCCGATTCAACATCATCTGCAACTGCTAATATTTCCTTTTCTCTGCGCTGCCATTCAGCAGCACTATCCTTGAATAATTGTCTAAGATCAGTAGTCTTAATGGTCAAATTTTTCATGTTCATAAATTTTTCTCACTAACGTAAAATATATTGGCGCTTCGATTGTAATTGTTTACGCAAAAACTTTCTGTAGCGCTAGCTTATTGCCTGCGATCAATCCGGGAGCTTCACGCATTAGCTCAAGGGCGGAATTCCCCATTATCACGTTTTCAGGAATACCTAATTGCTGACGGATCTTAACTAAAGAAATTTCAGTAACATCAACTTCTCTGGGTAACTTAAGGAATTGCTGCAAGCCATCTCGATCGGCGAATGTACGAATAGGTAATATCTCTAAGGGTTGTTCATATTGAGCTTCCTCAAACAGATCCCTAGCCATCTGGAGTCCGTCATTCCAAGCGACCTGAGTGAATGACAATGCACCCAGGGAGAAATCTTCATCAACATTCAGTGCAAAATGGTTTTGGGAAGATGATGGCATCAAGATTAGAAACCGGCGCAACAAAACATACTGACCAATCAACCATGAGTTTTCTTCTGCTAATTGCCAGAATGATGCATTATCCGTCAGAGTATGAAGTTCTTTTAGAGACAACTCTGCAAAAAATCGTGCTCGCTCAAAGCACATTTCAAGACCATCGCCAAGTGTATTTCTGGCATCTTGCCAAGCGCCTAACGCAAACACCATCCCACTTAAGAGTGGCAATCGTGCTGGTGCCCCTGATTTTTGCCCTTCAAAGGCTGTATAATACTTATCGATAAGAGCAAGCGCAAGTCCCTCAACTCTTTCGAAGTCTCGTGCCTCAGGCATCACCCCTCGACTTAAAAGAGCTGCACAATCCCGGTAGCAGGATAAGAGGCCATTTAGATTTTCCTGAAGCATTCGTATTGCAACGAGTTCTGCTCCTTCTATCTTGGCCTGGTGGATAGTGTTATGAGTATGCTCAAAGCCTTCTTTTATATCTTTTCTAATCTCTGAAAGCATCTGCATTTGACGTTCCTGGCCTTCAATCACGCATCCCAATAAAACCGAATTTTCACGAATCATACGCTCAATAGCTGAAAAACCAGCTATCATTGTAGCATCAACCCTATCAATTTTCCCCTCAATCCTAGCTTGTGTTTGTTCCAATCGATCAAATCTATCATCAATATGTTTGAACCTGCTATTCAAATATAGTGCTGCTCCCAATGGAGGAAACGCAACAAAAGCTAAAAGATTCACGGCAGGTGAATCTGCAGCCTCCATTATAGCCCCAACGCCATTCTTCAAGTATTGCCATGCCACACCAGAGATTTGCGAAATTTTCTGATAAACTGCCTCGGTGAACGCCCCAGCTTTGCGTATGATTTCAACAACCTTTGCAACGATAGGTGAATTATCTATTGCATAGACTAAAGATACACTAACGATTCCCCCAACAGCCGCGCCGAAGAACTCAGAAAGTGCTTCAACTATAGAACGAGGAAGCACGGGTGCATGAATGGCTAGTAGTTTGTCGATAGACTCTGAAATAATTGGTTGAATAATTCCACCTACTGAAACAGAAAGAATTCGCATAACAGCAGTAATCTTTTCTACTGGGCCAAGATTGTCTGGATTTTGTATCAGGATCCGAAGCGAACTTACAATGGCACTCCAAAAACTTCGCAAGATTTTCATGACGCTTTTGGCTGTGCCTGTAAAGATATTGATCACTGTCGTTACAATCTCAGAAAGAACGCCTGCGGCGAAACCATCCTTCACTTCTTTCCAAAGATGGCCTAATTTATTACTCACCCTTTCCCATGCACGCTTGAATGCAGCAGCAACTCTCTCAAAGACATGCTTAAAATCTAACTTTTTTTGCCAAGTTGGTGATTCCTTCCAGTGCTGCAAAATTATAGGAAGTTCATCTTGTACTGAAACAGACAGTTCCATTAATACAAGCCCTAAACCCTGTCTAACTCCCATTTTACACCCAGCTTCCAATGCAAATTTTCCGGTTGTTCCAAGAAAATCTGCGCTCATATAATAAGCACTATTATGTTGGCGTGACTGAGCGTTCTCTGATATTTTTGCAGCTTCTTTAAGCCGTTTATCGTCCACAGACAACAACGCTTCAATTTCATTTAGTTTCTTAGATGCTCCTTCTGGCGCTGAGCCATTGGAAATAGCTATTCGTAGGTCATCAGCCTTTTTCTGATTTTCGGCTCTACGGCTACCAAGATCATCCACAAATTTATCTGCCGATTTTGTATTCTTAGATCGATTTATGGAATAATGTGTTGGCTGCAAATTACTATCTTGATTAGCCAACTCAACTCCATCTAAACCCGATAAAGCCCTTCGTGGATCATCATGAATCGTCTTTGCTGCAACCACATGATCACGATCAAATTTTTCCCATCGTTCTATTTTTTTTCCAGTATAGCTGTCTTTCAATATACCAGCATCTCTGTCCTCCTTCCACTGACGACCTTTATCAATATATGCCTCGTTATTGTGGTAGGCCGTGCTATCGTATTTTCCTCGAACATTATACGTGGCGCGATGGCTATCGCTCTTAAAAACTGGATCACCTGTTTTCTCATAACTATCGACAACATTGTGGATAGTGTCTACATGTCCGTGCTCTTCATCATTTTTAAATAGAATGGCATCAAGACCAAAACTTGTTACGAGGCATGAGAACAAAACTTCTCGATATCTATTCACAAGATTACTGCTAATCGTATCATCAGATGAATGATTCACATCCCGTAATATAGTCTGTTCATTATGAGCGTTTGCTTCGATTCCAGATTTTTCCATGTTAATTATCCTTGATTCAGATTTTGCCAACCAATTCCAAAATTACTCACCATCTTTCGGACAATCTGTTCTAAGTAGCCTTACCATGACTACACTTCCTGATGCTCTTGCTGCGATCTATTTGCTGCTGAGGGAGGTATAATGCGCTCCGCCTGCATGGCTCTCAACCACCACTGCAGTTGCAACGTATCTGCTACCGTAGCTGTGACTTTAACGCGACCATCCGGCTGTTTTTCCAATAGCTGGTCCTCACTTAGGCGGCATTCTGTCAAATGCTCTGCAGCCGCCTCAGAAAAAAGCGCCTGCATACATACCCGTTGGCCATTGCCAAAGCCCATACCGCCATGTTCGATGTAAACGTCAAGATCAAATTCTTCCGTTCTCTCCGCAATCGCCTCCTGCTTTTCAGCCGAGATCATGCGATGCATGGCATAACTTCGCGTATCTTCAGCCCCATGCATACGCGCCAGAAGATAGAGAACAGGGCCACGCTGCACCAGTCCTAGGGGATGCAACCAAAGCTGCTGTGTGGCCTGTTTCGATCGACTCTCATAGATGACGTGTACCTGTCGATTGAGCAAGAGTGCCTCCTGCACCTGTTCGAGCACCTCGGCTTTGATCTCAGGAGGAATCAGCGGCTGATTGGCAGGAACAACCCTGACTTTATGAACCCAAGGCTTTTGCTCCTGCTGCACCTGTTGCCGAGCGTGTTCAAACCATGGACGCAATTCTTCGAATACGATCGCTGGCATCAAGAGCTTCAAGTGCTCTTCAGCCATGAGAAAAACCAAGGCCTTGCTTGGTTGAATAAGCGGTTGCAAAGGTGCTTTTTCAGAGTCCATCCACCAGCCCTGTGGATTCTCACCATCACTTATAATCGGAAAAATCTCTTTGAGTTCATTTAAATCACGCTGGATGGTTCGCAAGGGAATATCAATTACAGCCAAATCTTTGAGTCGCTTTTGAATATCCCGGGTGCCAACACGTCGTGACAAACACTGCAGGATCAATAATTGACGTTGCGTGACTTTTAAGGTTTCACCTTTCATGCACGCAACCACCTGACGTCAGGAAACAAAGAAATAATGACACATTCAGCATAACAATCCCTAGATTCTCCCAAAACCGATTGCTTACTCTCAAATCGATTTACAGTCGGAATAACCCCAACGAGGGCATGGCAACACGTTGAGCCTAGCATAGAGCCAAACTGCATCAAGACGATATTCGCAATGTTTAGCTTTAAATTTTGCATCTTGAACATCTCTGATACCACATTGATCCTGTAACCTTCTTACCTACCCGCAGGGGAACCTAATACTTATGAAAAACGGTCAAATAGCCATAATTTCCCAAGTGCAAATTCAAGTCCTAGTAACCAGACACTGCAGATTCTGTACCCAGTTCATCAACCTTCGCATGACCGCACTTACAATGACGCTACCGCCCATATTCGACTCATTCTCAAAACCCATAAGACACCCAAGCAGGCTGCACAAGCACCCTTGCAGCAGCCCGTCGTGCCGTGTTTACTAAACTAATTCTAGTTTTTAGATGTGTGCCCGGCTATAGTTAACTATTGCCATCGCGTCAAATTATGACGCACGCCTCTGCTTGCAGTGCATCCCAATGCACCGAACTTAAGGAAACCATATTATAACATCATAAAAATCAATCAAATAACGCTTGACATAGGTCCAAAGCCGCGCGGCCACCGCTCCGCTGACCATCTTTGGGGGTAAGGGCAGCGGAGCGGTGGCCAATGAGGTTCGTTTTTTAACCTCATGAGCTCACTATGCCTCTGCAATCAGTCCTCAGCGCCTTTTCACAAACCCTGCAATCGGATACGTTTTTACAGATCGCCCGTACTCCAGATGCCCCGCGCGCTTTCACCCGACAACGCAAATTACCGCTTGTTACTTTAGTGGCCACCTTGATCACCGGCCTACGCCAGCGCCTGCAAACAGAACTTGATCAGTTCCTGTCCTTCCTTCAGGCAAGCACGATTCAATCCCGTCAGATCACCGAACAAGCTTTCGCCAAGGCCCGCAAAAACCTTTCAACTCAAGCCCTCCCATGGCTCAATGATCAACTCATCCTGCACAGCGAGGCAGCAGGACTTGTTCCTCGATGGCATGGCCTTCGCCTCGTTGCAGCCGATGGCTCCCAGTTCCTGCCCGCTTTGCGGGCCTGCCACCAATCCCGTCTTCCTCAGGCAGCCACCCATCAACAAATCATGGGGCTTTACCTGCCCGGTGCCGAATTGATGCTCGCTGCCTCCCTGTACAGTACGTGTGAAGGTGAACGGCAGATCCTCTTCGAGCATCTCGATCGCCTGGGTCCCTCGGATCTGCTTTTGCTTGATCGCGGCTACATGGCCACCTGGCTCGCCGCCGTCCTCATCCACAAAAAAATCCCGTTCTGCATGCGTGTCGATAAAACAGCCTCAGGATGGGCCTGTGTTCGCAACTTCAGAGCCTCTGGACTGCGCGAAAGCGTCGTAACCTTGCCGCCAGTACCCCATCAGGATGCTCTCGACTATGAATGCCCAACGCACCCCGTGCACGTCCGCCTGGTTCGCCATACCGTGCCGGGTGGCAAAACCCGCATCATCATGACCAACCTCATGGATTCAAGCACCTTCCCAGCTCATCTCTTCGGAGACCTCTACCATCAGCGTTGGCGTATCGAAGAAGCCTTCAAACGCCTCAAGCACCGGCTCAACCTGGAACATGTTTCCGGTCTATCGCAGCAATCCGTCATGCAAGACCTCGCAGCAAAAATCCTTTGCGATAATCTGCAATCCCTGATGTGTGCCACAGCAGCTCAAACTGAAGAACTTACAACAAATCAACGCATTAACCGAACTTCCGCACACTCAAAACTACGTCACCTCATCCCAGCCGTGCTTCTCGCCGTTCAGTCCTACAGCGTGCTTCACTCCCTCATGGCTGACTTGGCCAAAAACACCCACCAGCATAAACCAGGTCGATCAAACCCTCGAAAAAAATCACACACCAAACCACACAAAAATATGGCCTACAAATCATGCTAACCCTTAAGTTCGGTGCATTGCAACTGGTTGGTCTAGCGACATCAACAGCCAATCGGGTGACGCAGGTGATGGCTTTGGTAAATAACCCGGGCGTACTCGGTCGGACCCTGCTCAATGTTTTTGGTCTTTCTGGGGCTGCCGGTGCCGTGGCCGCTTGGTCGGAAGCGGTGAAGATGATTACTGGAACATCGAAGTCTTCATCCATGCAGCCACCGGCGGCGACAGCTTCGGTGACCCCTTCGCGTCAGCAGATCCAGATCAATGCCGCGGCGCTTTTTGGCCTGGGACGGCAGTTGTTGCTGGCGCAGGCGGTAGGTATTTCCTCTCTGGTGGGTTCTGATCAGGACAATACCCAGGCGGGTCTGGCTGCTTTGACCCAGCAAGATCAGGGTACGTCAGGGCAGACGACGGTGCTGCCCACAGGCATTACCGTCGAGACCATTGCTGGGATTACCCAGCCGCAGGCGGTCAGCCAACAAATGACCAGCGATGCCATGCTGGCGGTCCGTGATCTGATCCTGTCGGCCCTGGATGCCGAGATGGGGGTATGCGGTGATGCGACCTACGATGCTTTGCAGGAAGCGAGAGCAGCCGTGTATGCCGATATCACGGCCCGTGCCCAGAGTGCCGTTAGCCTGACCACTTATACCCCGGTGCAAACTATGCCCATGCTGGTGATCGCCTATGAACTGTATGCCGATGCTACCCGGGATGCTGAGATTCTGCTGCGCAACGATATTCGGCATCCTGGTTTTGTGCCTCCCGTTCCTTTGTCGGTGCTGAGTGCTTGATGAACAACAACGCTGTTGTTGCAGCTGGCGTCAACCAAGTGCGGTTGGTGGTCAGCGGTGCCGAGTTCAGCGGCTGGATGAAGATCCGCATCGAGGCCGGTATTGAACGTCAGGCACGTAGTTTTGAGTTTTCCGTCACGGATCGCTGGCCGGGTTCTGGTTCACCGCCTGCTTTTTTAACACGTCGTATCCAGCCCTTTGATGCCTGCCAGGTGTTTATCGGCAACGATCTGGTGCTGACGGGGTTTGTGGACGCCACTCCTATCCAGTACGACGGCAATAGGGTGACCGTAACCATCCGTGGACGGAGTAAAACTTGCGACCTGGTGGATTGTTCACCAGTGGATCAGGGAACGTCTCCAAAATATGCAGGTGGATTGCTCTGGGCCGACGTCAAAGGCAAGAACGGCAAGACCGGCACGGTGGTTAAACCTGCAGCTTCACACAGCAACGTCTGGCGTAACGCCAAACTCGAAGTGATTGCGGCTGCACTGGCCGCGCCCTACGGGGTGCGGGTGCTGACCGAGATTGATACCGGATCCCCGATGCTGGAACACCAGGTGCAGGTCGGGGAGACGGTGTTCGAGAGCATCGACCGGCTCATGCGTCTGCGCCATGTATTGTCCACCGACAATGAGAAAGGCGATCTGGTATTGATCGATGTCGGCAGTGCCGGTAACGCCACCACGGCCTTGGAATTGGGCAAAAACATCCGCGAAGGCCGCAGTGAACTGGATTTCAAGTCCGTGATGTCGCGCTATGTGGTCAAGGGACAGCGGGCAGGTAATGATGATGATTTTGGCCAGGAGGCGAACGAAGTCGAGGGGGATGACGATCAGGAGGCTGCTTTTGAAGGCGGAACCACGGAGTCGGGTGCTCCCTTAACCAGCAGCGTGCTGGATGCTCGTTCCAAGCGTTTTCGGGTGCTGGTGCTCAAACAGATGGGCCAGGCTGATGCAGGGACCTGCCAGGATCGTGCCCTGTACGAGCGGGCACACCGGGCGGCCAAGGCGCTGGAAACCATCTACACCGTGGCCGGCTGGCGTCAGGAGGACGGATCCTTGTGGATCCCCAACCTGCGGGTGCGGGTGCGTGATCCCCTGATCGGCTTTGACCAGACGATGGTTATTGCCGAGGTGCATTACGAACTCGATGAACACGGCTTGCGCTGTCAGTTGCGCGTCGGTCCCCCGGAAGGCTACCGCTCCAAAGCGGCCAAACTGCGCAAGGGCAAGGTGAAAAAAGGCGGTGGAGCCAACTGGAGTGACGTGCAGTGAGCGATTTTGCGAAGCAGATAGCGCCTTATGCACGTCGGCTGTCCAACATGATGGCACGCGGTACCGTCACTCTGGTCAACGCTGCGACCAAGTTGCAGTCCTTGCAGTTGCGCCTGTTGGCAGGAGAGACCAAAGATCAGGTTGAGTACCTGGAGCCCTATGGCTTGACCAGTAATCCCAATCCTGGAGCCGAATGTCTGGCACTGTTTCTGGACGGGGATCGCTCGCATGGGGTGGTGGTCTGTGTCGCCGATCGCCGCTACCGTCTAAAAAATCTGGCCAGCGGCGAAGTGGCCCTGTACGACGATCAGGGGCAGTCCATTATTCTCTTGCGTAAGGGTATTCAATTGACCGACAAAGCCGGTTCTACTTTAAGCATGAACGGCGATGGCAGCGGTACCCTGATCTTTGCCGCAGGGCTGACTATTGAAGCAAACAGCACCATCCAGGGGACGCTGACAGTCACCCAAAACATTATCGGCCAGGCCAGCATCACAGCGGCCCAGGATGTTGCCGATCAGGGTGGAGCCAAGACCATGGCCGGTATGCGACAGGTATTCAATGCTCACACCCACAGCGGCACCGACAGCCACGGCGATAGCCTGACGACCAGTTCACCGGGTCAATCCCAGTAATCCAGAATGATGCGCGACACCTTGCCACGGACTCTCATGATTGATGGTCAGACGTTATCGCTCGGCCTGCTGCAGGATATCGACAACGACAAAACTGATCCCTTGGTGCGTGCCGTGATCATCAGCCTGTTCACCTGGCGACGAGCGCATGACGATGATGTACTGCCCAATGTTGGGATGTCGCGCATGGGCTGGTGGGGTGATTCGTTTCCCTCCGTAGCCAATGACCATATCGGCTCGCGCCTGTGGCTGCTGACACGCTCCAAGCTGACGGACAGTACCGCGCAGCAGGCGCAGGATGATGTCAAGGAAGCCCTGCAGTGGCTGATTGATGATGGGGTGGCAGCCCGGGTGGATGTGACGGCTGTTCGCCAGGGAATCAGCACCTTGGCCCTGACCTGTACGGTGGTCAACCGCTCAGGGGCGGTGATGGCCCGCCTGCAATTTGCGAACTTGTGGAATTTTTTGCATGTTTAACCGTCCTTCACTCTCTGATCTCATCAACCGGGTGAGCAACGATGTCTTTCAGCGACTGCAAATGGATACGGTGCTGCGCCGCATGGATGCGCAGGTTTATGCACGGGTGCTGGCCGGGGTGGCCCATGGGCTGTACGGTTTTATCGAATGGGTCAGCCAGCAGATCATTATCGACACCGCAGAATCGGAATTTCTGGAACGCTGGGCCTCCATCTGGGGGATGATGTCAATGGGGAAACGGTGGCGGGGGTAGCGGCGATGAGTGTTCATGGTGATCATTGCACCAGATCTCGGTTTACCTGACAATACCATTCCGATGACGTTCATGGTAATCACCTCCAGAGCT
>JAEHJW020008938.1_pt1 | contig 12709 bp, 19 predicted proteins | sample 9271431 | NCBI WGS metagenome assembly JAEHJW02
AATGTAAGCGGCAAAACTTGCAAGCTGATCCGATGAGGGGGTCATGTCAGACCGCCTTCTTGCCTTCCATCACCGCACGACGACGACCGCCACGCTGACGCTCAGCATTGTAGTCGTTATCCTTCAGTTCGACGACTTCGAGCTGATTGAGCGATGCGCCTTCTTCGCCAAACTGCGTTTTAAGCGCGTGGTCGGTGATCGCTACCGATGCGCCCATGCGGCGGTCGATCTCGGATTCGAGATGCTCGATATTCCGTGACTGGACGTGCTCGACGCGCTCCATGTCAACAGGCGATCCGATCTTATAGATCAGCCCGTTGAATCCCTTGACATTCGGCACGTCTCGATCAGCGACAAGGCCATATCGTTCATGCTGCTGAGCGATCATCTCAAGCTGTTCCGGCGGGAGATCATGCGGGATGAAGTCTTGCCACAACGGTTTGAGATCAAGGCGAAAATGGTTGGGGTTACTGTTGCCAGGAACCCGGTAGAAGAACACCTGATGATACTTTGTGCAGTTTGCGATGTAGAGCTTGGCCATATCTTATAACTCCTGGGCGGTGGACTTATTAGTATGCCATACTGATGAGCGTGATGCCTTCAGGGCGGACGCCCCATCCGGACGTGATGCGACGCTCATAAAGCACGTCGGTGACGCCACCAGCCAGCGGAACAGTGATCTCGCGGGGCGCCACCATGTCGGCATACTGCGCGACACAGTCGCGGAAGCCGGGCGACAAACGAGCGAATTCGTTGGTGTCCGGCTGCGGCCAGTCGCCCTGGTCGTCGATCTCGGGAATGACGATCAGTACGGCATCAGTGCCACCAGCGCCCTTGCCGATCAGGGTATCATCGTAGGCCCATACGACTTGGCTGCCAGCAGATTCGATCTGAGCGCCAATGGTCTGGCCTGTCGATGCGGTGCCTGCACCTGCGCGCTGGTACTGGACGAGCTGCACGATGTTGGCGATGACCATCTGCGAGAGGATACGCTGCGGGCCAAGGATGACGACCTTATTTCCGGCCTGTGCGCCTTGGTACAGTCGAATCATGGCGCTGGTAACCTGCTGCAGCATAAACAGGGCCATCTGGCCGTTGTCATAAGTGCGGAAGGTGTCAGCGCCGGTCGTATCAGCGGGCAGGCTGACGGCGGTCAAGCCCACCGTGTTAAGCAAGCCCTCGCCCTGGCCCGGATTGAAGCCGTACAAGAGCGCATCACGAGCATTCTGGGCGAACAGCTGATGAGTTGCGCGACGGTAGGCGTCAGGAAGCGGGACATCCCACATGCCAGCTGCCGCGACATCGTGATGGTCGAACTCTGAGCGCGAGCGCACAAGATAGGTCGGCGTCTGCTTGACTTCGCTAACGAAAGTCGGACCAGACAACTGGTTGCCAGCGGCCTGACCGGACTCATTCGACGACCGCATTTGCAGCGTCTTGATGTACACATATTTGTCATTGGTCGAGAGCTTGACGCGCATACCCTGCTGCGGCAAGGTCGCAGATGCGCCAGACCGCTGCGTGATCTGCAGGACCGTCTCCGGCTCCATAAAGGAGGGATTGGCAATAACGAGTGAATCGAACATGGTGAATCCCCCTTAGATCTTGATGAGAGCAGCGGTGCCGGTGGACGACCACTGGTAGAGGCCATTGCTGTCGATGTAGGCGGTCAGGCTGTTTCCAACATTGACGCCAAGAACCTCGACATTGATAGCGCCTCCACCAGCCACGAGCGTGCCGAGGACGGTTTCAGTGCCTGGATTGGTCGCCATCGCAACGCTGATCGTCGTGCCGGTCACAGCGGTAACGGCAAAGTCGCCATTGTAGCCGGCCGGCGAGAAGCCCGCGAAAGACACCTGATCGCCGACCGCGATACCAGCAGGGACCGCCGCCATGGTGTAAGTAGCGGTGCCAGACGACCACGTTACAGCAGTGATCGCGGTGGCCGAGTAGGCGGCGACATACGGCACGAGCATCTGCGAGCTGAAGTCCCACGACACTTGCAGTCCGATGTCAGCGCCGGCGAGCAAGGTGGCCGCCAGAGTTGGGCTGCAATTGACGCCGATACGAGCGCCACTGCCGAGCAGCAAATAGTTGACCGACATGCCGGAGCCGACGACCGGAACCGACGCCGACGGGGTGATGATGCCGCCGTATGCCTGGTTATAGACGCTGAACCCGCGCACGCCAGATGCGATGGTGGCGTAGTTGATGACGTTGCCCAGCGAGCCGGACCCTTGGAATTGGCCCTGAGTGCCGCTGTTGGTGTTGACAGCTGCGGTGATGGCCGATCCGGGGATCATGACCTGAGTCGCGCTGGCAGACAGCACGCCCTGACGGAGAGCATAGCGGGCAGCAGGGTCGGCCTCTTGCCAGCCCTGGATATAGCCACCAGAGGTTAGCGGGAAAAGACCGCCGGCATTGGTCGTGGCGATCGGGTTGAACTGAACATTGTTAGTGGCCATGTCTTATTTCCCCTGCTGAGTGAAGATGGCCGTCTGAGGACGAGCCATGAAGCCACCGGATGCCTTGTACTGATCGCCGTAAAACTCGGTTATCGTATGGCCGCTGGCAGACCGGCGAGTGACCTGGCGCAGCTCGCCATCACGAGCGATAGCATCAGTGATCGCCGATGCCTTGGCCGAATCAGCGTAGATGTCGCCTTCTGCGATGGCAAAAGCCGAGTCATCGAGGCCATTGATGTCGATCGAGCGCCACTTGTCGCTATGCTTTTGCAGGCTAGCGGCGATGCGGCGACGATAGCGGGACGGGGTTTCTCCCTGCATGTATCGCGGCGCACGGTCGCCGAAGCGGGTAAAGACGCTATCGGCCTTGGCCTGAGCTGCGCTCAGATCATTGAGGTCGGCGTCAGACAGCGCGGTCGGAAGAGCTGCCTTCATGCGCTCGATCTCGGCGCGAAGGTCGCTATCGGCCTTGGCTTCAATCTCTTTTTCTCGGCCTTCTTCTTCCTGGCCATCAGCCTTTTCCAGCGCCTGAGCATCAGCCTTCTTGTCGTCGAGCTGCTCGGTCGGTTCGCCATCTTTCTTGGCGCTATCCTTTTTGGCCTTGTCAGCCTTTTTCTTCATCTTGTCGAGCTTCTTTTCGAAGCTGTCAAGGCGGGTCATGATTTGCCCCACGCTATCCGCCAGAGCCTTCATCGGGTCGGCGGCGGTATCGGACTTGACTTCATCAGTCATGATACAATCCTCACTGTCGTTAAAAATAACACCGGCTGGCTCGCCGCCTTTGTCCCATACTCCAACGGCGCAGATAGCAACATGGTCGAGAACGACGGGCGCTCCCTCAATGTTGCACTGAGAGCCATCGGATAGCACGAGTGTCGCATCACGTGCAGTCACTACGGACGGCGACGTTGATAACTGTTCAGACGCCATCAGTTCTGCGGCGTCCAGGTCGATGATGCGAGCAATGCCCATGACATCATCACCATCAATAAACGGATAGATCACAGCGCCGATAACGCGCTTGCGCAGCTCATCGCCGTCGAGCAGCCCCTTCTTGGGGTGGTCAAGAATGACCATCAGACCATTGCATCGATCGACGAAGTCGCTGGTCAAATAGTCATTCGGAGAGCGCCACGTAAACTCTTCGTTGGCCGAACGATACGCTAGCCCAGTGCCGGTAATGCGGATCTTGAACAAAACCGAATTGGCGTACTGTTGCGGCGACGAAAGATTCCCCGCCGCCATTTGTCGGGCAATATCAAGCTCATGCATGCCGGCGCGAATCAGATCCTCGCTTTCGAGGATTTCAATCGCCCGAGGGTGCATAGGAGTCGGCAGAGCATGCGGGGCAAAATATCCGTAATCCTGCGATTCATCGGATAGCTTGACATCGAACGACTCGCCATCACGCACAAAGGCCGCGAACTTGCCGAACTTGCCGACATAGGCCGCATCGCTGACATCGCCGCCGACTTCTTCATTGAATTCTCTGATCGCCGCATCTTTTGGCGACTCATCATCTTTGAGATGACCGCCAGGGAAGGCCCACTCGCCCGGGTGATCTTGTTCGACGCCGCGCTTGATTAGCAGGATTTCTCCGGCAGGCGTGCGATAGACGATGCCGGCAGACTTGACCTTCTCATCACTGTCTTTCTTGATGTACTCCTTGCCGACAGACGACGGAATGCCGAGGGCTGATCTGCCCTCAGCTGCTGCATACATCGCACGTCGTTGCTTTTCGGAAACTGCCGGCATGAGCGATAACTCTGGCTGTTGCGAGTAGCCTATATCTAAAAGGCATAAGATGTCAATTTTTTATGCCCACTCGCCCGACCGCCTTCTTTCCTGCCGCCGTCAGCATGTCGTCAGGAAGTCGGTTGATCGAGTAGATATAGCGGTACTTGCAGCGACAGTTGACCTCTTGCCCGGGCTGTGTGATCTCATCGGCTCGGCCATCTGGGCCAGATTTGACTAGCCCCTTTTCGGCCGCCCAATTGCCAGGGATGAGATATACCCGGCCATCTCTTGCAAGGTGATCCGGCCTTGCGTCATAGCTTGCGTCATCGTGTCCGTGCGAGTGCCAGACCGCTGCTATAGCGCCGGCATCGGTGGCAAGAATATCATTGAGCGCAGCCACTAGCTTGTGGCCCTGATCGATCATGACGCGCCGTTCGATGAAAGACATATCGGCGAGTGACATGCTCTTTTTGACCTCTCGGCGTGAGTCTGTATCTGAGCCACCAACCGGTATGCTTGTCGCCCATCCCGAAAATCGCCGTAGCGTGCGATCGACCATCTCGGCGCGATTGAGCTTGATCAGGTTCGCCGATGCCATGATGCGGCGGTCCAATTCCGATCTGAGGTGCGGCTTGATCTTTTCTAGCTGCCACCGCTGCACGCCAGGGTGATAGCGCAGTATCGCGCCTCGGTTGACGAGCCGATCGAATTGATTGATGAACACCGACTTGACATGCTGAGTCAGCATCTCCTCTGGGATCAGTGACCGCTCTGCCGCGTCGCGCAGATCATAGAGCCATCCATTCAGTCGCGACTCGCTGTCGAAGCCATGCTCCTGAATATCGGCGATGGCTTCGGTCAGGACATCATAATAGCCAGTCTGGCCTTTCTTCATGTCTTGCCGCCCATCGGCTGAGGCATGCCGACCGATAGCGGCTGAGGCTCAAAATCTGCAATTTCATCAGGGTCTAGCTGTAGCTCGCTTGAAAAGATCTCTTTGTTGGCGTTGATGTTGTCCTGCGCCCACATGATGAGCTGAGCGCGGTTGTTGGGTCCGACTTGCGACATAATGACTTCGAGCAGGGCGACGACGGCCTTTTGCTTGACATCCTCGATCTGCACCAGCTCGCTAGGCTCTTCGCGGAGGAAAGATGGCCATGTCGCGCTAAAATTGCGCTGCCAGTCGGCGAGTGCTCGCTCATATGGCACGCCGCGATACTCAGGAAAGTCGGACTGGATTGCGGCATAGAAGTCAGGATTCCACGCGATGCGCTGCACAACATCATCGCAAAATTCATATAGCGGTTCCATGTCGTCGCGGATTGTGTCGATGTATTGCGCGACCGACTTCATGTCCTCGCTACCCTCCGCCATGCCCCGAGCGAAAGTCTCTTGATCAAGCAGGACGGCTGGCATGTCTGCCGCGACGGCGACGTTTTTCAAGATGTTATCGCGAGCAAACTTGCCGGCTCCGTCGATGTTCTGCAAGTTAAGGCTCTCGACAGATTCCTCAATCGTGATGCCGAGGACGTTGTCGGTCTGCGCTTGCTGCAACATCTGCCGCTTCATGCCATACAGGCTTTGCATCGCTTGCGACACAATCGAGCCTGGAGATTTCATCTTTGCGATTAGGACGCCGGCTTTGCGGCTAACAAGGTCGTCTGTCTGCATTGTGCCGACGAAGGACTTGAGCGGATACCACGCCCGTTGAAAGACCGATCTGCCGACAAAGCCGAAGGCTGATACCGAGTATGCGATGTAAGTCGGGTCCTCATTCATCGCAACCACGGTTCTGCTCGGGTGGTAGGTGTAACCATTGACCCTAATCGCAGTACGTTTTTTCAGAAAGTCCGGCGCGTTTGGATCCTGATTGAGTACAAGCGAGCCAGAGGTGTTCAGCGGGTCGAATACATTGAAATAGATCTCCTGTTTATACAGCGTATCGAGATTAAGCGGCTCGCTGGTGTCCTCGCCGGCAGTACCGATCGCGACCGTTGAGATCCCATAGCATCGAGCTAGTTTCATCGCGTTTCTGATCAGGCGATTGATCTTGAGCCGTCGCCAGTGGCGCTCGAATTCCTCGACTAGTCGCTCTTCTGGCCCGCATGGCACGCTGATAATGCGCGGCAAGGACTGGGCAAGCCGGATGGGAGTCTCAGTCAGCTTGAACCCGAGCGGGTGATACAGCATGACAGCCTTGCATGCCTCGTAGCTTGGATCGTCGCCCGGCTGGATGTCGGCGAGCATGAAAGCCTGCTGGAGTGCATTGCTCGCATTGCTGCCAGCTCCGAAAGCATCTACTGTCGCCATGTCAGTATCCCCGTGAGTCGCCTAGCGCGATGGCTATACCGTAGCATCCGGCATCAAGCGCATCGTCTGTTTGATCCTTCACCCCGACCCGGTAGCCAAAGAACTGCGTCAGGAAGTGATTAGCCTCCTTGCCCTTATAACTGCTGGTTTTATTGTATGCGAGCGTTGACAGCTTGACCAGCCCCTGGTAGACATACCCGGATACGCTGATAGCCCGCTCGTCTTTGCCCATTGCCGTGAGCTTAGAATCGATCGCCCGGGCCTGCCATCCTCGACGCTGAGCCTGCTGTAGAAGTATCGTACCGCTGGCCTTGTCCTCGATCCACGCGCCCAGGCTGCCCTGTCTCGCCCCGCATTGTCTCGCTAGCTCATCGAGGCGCGAAAATACCGTCGGGAGCCACGTCTCTAGCAGACTGCCCTCGATCTGCACGACATCCCAGTCGAGCAGCGTCAGCCGGCGGTCGCCGAGGTTGTTGATCGCCCACAAGCACACTGCCGTGCCGTCGTGCTCGCGTCCCGTTTTTACCGCCGTGTCTATCGTTGCAAAGACCGCATCGCAGTGCGCCGGATATGCGACAGCTTGTCCATCCAACCCCAGGCAATTCCGAATGTCAAAAAACGCATCGCCGGACCAGTCAACGAATTCGGCCATGAACTCCTGCTGCCAGACCAGCGGCGGCGTCTTGCGCTTTTCTTCTTCGAGCTCGGCAGAGGGGATGAAGGGATTACCGCTTGTCGGGGCATAGTGTTCGACGAATCCCATGTCTTTTTCGTTGCAGCATGCATGAAAAAAATTATTGGGATCGCTGCCCATCGGTGTTGACAAAACCCAGACATTGCCCGTCGTAGTCCAGAGAGTCGGCTTGATCGACTTTGCCCATATCTCATCCAGCATCTGCGGCGACTTAGTGAAAGCCGCCTCGTCGATGAGTACGTCGTGATAAGCTCGGCCTCGTCCGGCCAAGGGATTGTCATTCAGCGACCAAAAGTCTAGCTTGCCTCCCGATGTCGTAGTTATACAGCCGTCAGTTTTGCTGGCCGACCTTTTGATGGGGGCGAGTATTGACAGTGCCTCCGCGTACGGCTCTGCCCACTGCTTGTACTCGGGAGTGAAAAGCCCAACTTGCCTGCCTCTCGCGGTCGCATCACACATGATCGTCGTGATGAGCTTAGTCTTACCAAATCGCCGACCGCATCGTACAACATTAAACCGCCCGCGATTGCGCCAGATTTGTCGCTGCCCGGCGTGCAGAGTCGGCAGGACTATATCATAAGTCGGCATCAGGCTTGCCCGGGTCATCCTGCAAGCCGCCGACGATTCGCACCTCGACGGTGGTATCAGTAGACTCGCCAGCTCGATCGCTATACTTGCGAGGCTTGAGCTTAGCCGCTACCCACTTGCGAGCGTCTACGCGCAGTCTCGATCGAGCGACGAACTCTTGATCGAGTCGGCGCTTGCCGTTTTCGTCGATCTCTGCGTCCCCGGAATTGTCATCAGCGATCTCGACGATCTCATCTGCAAAAGTGTCGGCCTGATCTTCGCGCGCGCGCGCGTAAGCCTCAGCGAATTGCGGGTAAGTTCGCAGCCATCGATACACTGTCGAGAGATCGGGCATATCGTGATCTTTGCAGATCTTGCTCAGTGGTCTGCCGATCGCAAGCTCTGCGCAGATACGGTCGGCGGTATCGGGCTTGTATTCGCTTGGGCGTCCGGGTGGCATGATATCACCGCATGATGATAGTCGATGCGCCGGTGCCGGTGGCTGTGATGTATAGCCCCGTCAAGCACTGTACGCCGATGATCTGAGTGCCGGCTGCTGGCGTAATCGTCGCGATCAGAGTGCCGCTAGCTGACGTGCCATCATAGATAGCGAGCGTAAGTCCAGCTGTGCCGGTGATGATGCGCAGGAGCTGAGTGACGCCGCTCTGCACGAGATAGCCGCCGGCGGCGGTGATGGGGTAGTACCGACCGGACTGATAGACCGGCATAGAGCCGTCTGATCGAGACTGATCAGTGGTGTAAGGGTAGTCAGACATGATCGATCCTCCTTTGCCGTGAGCGTATCACATCTTGCGCGGCAGCGGGTAGCGCATCAATTCCGAAACCTTGGCATTGCGGATATGCGCACTATCCGCGCCATCCTCGATATGATTGAGGATGGCAGGGTCTCTGTCTCGCATGATGGCGAGTACATTACGCTCGCCTTTGACGGGCTGTGAATGGACTTGGGCGCGTCTTCGGATGGTGACGTTGATTAGGCCGCATGCACGATGCTGATGATTGCCATCACGCATGCAAGCCATGCAAGGCAGTCGATGGCGTTCATCGCCATCTGTGCGTTGATGCCTTTTCGATGCTGCACCAGCACAAATGCTAGCGATCCCCACACGATAAATTGCAGTATGTCGGTCATATCGACTCCTTGTCTGAGTATAACTTAGGGGTCCTTGTCATCAAGATAGATCTTGATGGCGTTGATGGCCTCATCGGCACCCTTGCAGCATATCGCCATGTAGCCTTGAGCCGCCATGTCAGTGAGGAATGCTTCTTGATCTTTCGACAGTCTGCCTCCCTTCCTGGCCTTCATCTCGATCCAGAGGCCATGCCAGCCCTTTGCAGGGATGGCAAGCATGAGGTCTGCTACGCCTGCCCTCCCCCCGGACTGTTCGAATAGCGACCATCTGACGGCGCGCTGGCGAGGTGTTCCGCCGAGATACAGACCGTTAGCGCTTGCGAACAGTAGGCCATCCCACTTTGGATACTGTGCGCGCCACCACTGGATGACGGCGACTTGCTCGTCGTGCTCAGGGTGATCGCTCATGGCCTGGCGCTGACGATCTTGGTGCCGATGTAGGTTTGCATGATCTCTCCCTGTGGTTATGCCGGCTCAAGCAGCCTGAGCGTGTCGTTGAGCAAGTCAAGTTCTGTGATGCCGTACATTCGCTCGAAAGCCCTCGTTCCAAGCCCGTGTATGCATGTTGCTCCCTGGTGGTGCTCAGGGCATAGCGGTATCGTCAGCATGTCGCCTGCACGCTGTCCGATGCCCTGGCCTTGTGTCGTTGGTCAGGCGTCATAGCCGTATACCTTTGGCAAGTCGTGAAAGTCGATGCCGATCTTGGTTTCATACACCGATACTTTGCAGACCGTTACCCATTGATCGCCTTCCTGCCGGTCGATCATTCCGTCTGATCTGATGCGCGTGCGGCCAAAAGCCTTCCGAAGCTGCGATTTAAAATCTGATGCGTTGATGAGTATCTCGCTCATGCTCTCATCCGTCCGATCATTGCTTCATGATAGCAGTCGTCAGGCTGAGGCAACGTGATTCCGATCTCTGTGCTTGCGAATGCCTCGATTCGCTCAAGGTACATGGTGAAATCCTTTACCGACAGTTTCGTCGTCGTCGGCAGAACTGCGCGTCGCTGGCCGAGCACATCGACAAGTCGAGCGCCGAGAAACTTGCTTCGGAAGTGATCGTGCAGTGCATCCGGGTCATTGCCCGTTTCATTGGCGATGACTGAAATCCATTTCCAATAGAGCCGGTTCTGAGCAAGCGAGCGATCAGGCCGGTGTTTCTGGATTACCATTTCCAAGCCACCATCCAGATTGATTGAGCTGATACGCTTGATGGCGCGGTCTGCGGCGTCCCGAGAATCGAGTTTTATTTTATTCATCGCCGCGACTCGAACGCATGAGCATAATCACAATGGCAATTTGCGCCAGAAGGATTGTGAACATCCCGGCGGCATAAATCAATTCATCAACATCAATCATCATAGGCCACCGACCAGTCGTTAGAGAGGATTGCATCAGCCCGAAGTGAAAATAGCCGATCTGAGTTAATGCCCATAAATGCGGTTAATTCAGGATCTCTACCTTCAGCATTATTGATGGTCATTTTGTACCCATTATAACATGGGCGCGTTACCGGAATACCTGCTTTCATGTATTTGAGCGCTTGCTCAAATCCGAATGTCTCATTATCCAATTTGCAAAACTCCCTTTAATTCGCCTAATGCCGTTTCGCCAGCATTACGGTCTCTGTCAGTGATCGTGCGTTTTGTCACGGTGAGCGCCGGAACCTTTGGCGGTTCGAATGATGCCCCCGCCATTGCCTCGGCGCAGACCTGTGCGTACTCAGACCTCCATGCTGGCAGAATGTCGCGCTCGCTTGCTCTGCGAATTTCATACAGACCAAGCCGTCTGGCAGTCTCGTATACCACTGGATGCTTCCAGCGATGATTTGCTGCATCGCGGTAGGCTTGGTCAGCCGGTGGATACCCTGCCGCTTGCTGGCACAGTCCCGCGAACTCCGGCAGGTGCGGCGGGAACTTCGAGCCGCTTCGTGCTGCCATGGCGATGGCTTGGCCGATGACTTTCGGCGACACACTGGCGAGAAAGTCCGACCAGATCGCATTCGGTTCATCGCCCACTTGAGCCGACCAAGCCGAGCCGTATAGTTCCGTCATTCGGAACCAAAACCGCTTGGCAATCCTGGACTTCATCGCGCTCGACGAATCGTCCGTCATCAGTTCTGACAAATCCGTTTTTCCTCGCGACTCGATCAAGCGCTGACTCACGCTCTTGGCCACGTCCTGAATTTCCTGCATCGCCCTTGACCTCAAAAATTCCCGTCCATCCCCGCATCACCGACTGCCGCAAGACCGCGCTTGGCGACTGCCCCCGCTGCCTGAGCCTGTCCAGCTCGTCGATCAGCATGGTCTGCGCTCGCCGTGTGGCCGGTTTCTTGACCTGCCTCCGATGATCCACGAAGGCTTGCCAGTCGTCAAGCGGTATCCACGCCGGAAGCTCGCCGTTCGTCAGATCGACGGATGGCTTGGGTTTCGCCTGTCGCTTCGGTCGAACTGGTTGATCGGTGGCTCCTGCCGACAAGCCCCCAAGGGGGGCAATCTCCGAAGGAGATAGGGGGTTTGCTTTTGATTCTATAGAAGGAGCAGAAGCAGAAGATGAAGGGGTTGGTTTATCCTTTGCCTTACCCTTAAGGGCAGAAAGTAGGGTAAACCCAAGGGACAACAAATCATCTTCGCTCAAGGAAAACCAATCCGCCGCTATTTTTTTGTGGGCGACTTTGGCGTGAGCCTCAAGCTCAGCAAGACCCATGTCATCGACTTGTATACATCCGATGATGTCCAGTTCGTATGGCTTTTGCTGCTGTCGGATTTTGTACAGGCGATTGGTTGGATTTGTGGCAATTCCTATTTTTGTGGCTCCATCACTGTGCCGACGGATCGCATACAAATAACCTTCCCGGTTATAGCCATGCGTTAGCTTAGGATTGCCGCCTTGTGAGCCTGATTCTGCGCGTATCTGCCGAAGTCTCTCATCGCGGATCATGCGTCGGCAGAATATCGCGCCATCATCGCGTCTGGACAGGACGCCAGCACTTTCTAGCTCGGCCAAAAGATCGGCGACAGTATCGGCGCTCTCTCCCACTGACCGCGCTATCTGCTGAGCCGTCATTGGACGCCCGTTGATGGTCAAAGTGCCATAGTCATCACTTTCATGCGCGATGCAAAGCATATCGATCCAGAGGCCACGCGCAGCGAGCGAGCACACGGACAGAGACGGGTCTTTTCGCCAGTCTGCCGGATAGAACTGAAATGACGGTCTTTTCATGACAGTCCCCTAAGCTTCCGACGAATCGTCTTGGGCATCGCGCTCATTTTCGAGGACGACCCTGCATCCTGGCGTCGCGATGACGGCGGCGATCATGGACGCCAGTCGCGTCACTTTGTCCTCGTGCGAGTCGCCGCTTGCGTCTGCTATCAGGCGACCGCCGCTGAGTAGCTGAATCTGTCGCTGGCGGTTCATGGGCAGCGGGTCTTTCCAGTTTAGTACTGACTGGTAGACGATCCCGAGTGCGCGTGCGAGCGCGACGGGGCCGCCGAAGTAGGTTACTGCCTCTTGCTTGGTCATGATGTATGCCTCTTGGTTGTTGGTCTGGCCATCATAGCACCGACTATTGACGCTCGATGCAAGAGTGACGTTTACCGTTCGTCGGATTTTCCGGGGAGTCGTGATTTTGTGTTGACTCATGCAGTAGGCGAGGCTAGTATTTACTTATCGCCAGCAACGCAAAGGGATAGAAAATGAACCAGCACGAGATTAACGAAGTCGTCCGGCTTCATGGCCTGTGGGTGCGAAGTGAGGAAGGCGGCAAACGGGCCGACCTGCGCGA
>JAEHJW020004241.1_pt1 | contig 12693 bp, 16 predicted proteins | sample 9271431 | NCBI WGS metagenome assembly JAEHJW02
CACTGTACATTCATAAGCTAGAAACGTCAACCGTCTTTCTACTGATGAAGTTTGAATACAAGCTTGTGCACCGTCAACGCTGCAGCACAGATGCAAACGCAGCGCAAAGAAAGCAGCTGGGGACTGTGCCAGCGGGTGGGGGACGGGTGGCTGAATGCCAGCGCCAACAGAGCCTGCTGTGCTGCAGATGAAGGACCCCATCTTTCCACGAGCGCTCCCTCTAGAGAGATGCGTGGGGCGCGCGTGGCGCCTATCGTGGCAGGGTGTCCCACGGCGACGAGAAGTCAAAGTAGCGGAACTCCTGGGTCAACTGTAAGGGCATTCAGGACGCAGCAGGGAGTAGGGGGGCAAATGGGTGAGACAAGGGCAGGGGGGAGGGGCGTGCCCAGGCTCCTCGTAGCTGGGAAGCAGGCGAGTGGGAGCGAGCTGAAGGTGTAAAGATGGACCATTTGATAACAACTAAAGGTCTTGATGCCCTTATTCAAGGTCAGTCACATGAGTTCCAAGCCAAACAGCACTTGATCGACAATGTCCACAAAGCACAAACACAACGGGAGAACAATGCGCATCAGCTTGCAATGCAAAAGCAGCAACAAGAGCAAAGTAACTCTGCATTACAACCCCAACCACCCCAGTCTCAGGAAGATTAAAGACATTATTGCAACAATTTGTATAGAAATGTCTTGACATTTAACTGATTTTGTGGTATAATACCATTATGAAAAGTCTCATTGAAGGTACATTTTCTGCTGAACTGAGCTCTATGCTGGAGAAGCGAAAAGACGATCTAGAAGAAAAGGTAACATCCCATATCCTTGAAAAGGATGACTACCCTTATTCTCTAGGTTATTTACATGCACTGAGGTGGTGCATCGAGGAATTAGGAACACTCGAAAAAAAGTTCTACCAATAACCACACATACGTTGAAAGGTACGTTAACCAATAACATGCAAACGACTAACTTTAATCCCCAAAATAGCTACCAAGCCTCTAAAAAACTTGATATCAATGCTTGGATTACCCCTGCTGAAGTCCCTGATCCTGAAAACCTTCCCGAACCACTCGGATGGTGTGTTTTGGTCAGACCCTACAAACTTGAATACAAATCTAAAAGCAACCTTATTATGCCTGACTCTGAGGCAGATTACCTGAATTATGTTACAAACATCGGTCGGGTAGTTGCAATTGGCCCATGTGCTTTTAATCGTAAAGAGCACCACAACAAATCGGGTGAGCAATTCGATTGGGTCAAGGTCGGTGATTTCGTCACATGGCCTAAGAATGCAGGTTCCAGACGTAAATACAAAGGAGTTGGTTACATGCTCCTGGTCGATGATGACCTCAATGAACGTCTGCCAGATCCTCAGGTCTTCGATGCCTCTGGAGCAGGCTATCGTCTTGATATCCCTGAAGATCACTTCACAAAATACAATACTTACAAATCAGAACACAAGGATAAATAATAATGCCTTCCTACAACAGTACAGATGAACATACAAATGTGGCCTTTGGCCAGGACGATGATATCCAAACTCAAGTCGATGGTGGTAATGAAGACGGAGAACAGTCAACTGCAAAGCCTAAAACTCGTCGTCCCTCCCGTGCTAAGGCTCGTATTCAGCAACTTTCGACAGCTCAACGGGCTGCTGAGGCTGAAGCTATGCGTTATAAGCAAATGTATGAGGAACTGCAATCCAAAACCAGCACAGAAACTCAATCTCGTAACGAGGAACTGAAAGCTACGCTGGAACAGCAGTACCAAGCCCTCCTTCAGCAAATGGGTGAGGCTATCAAAACTGGAGATGCTGACTTGGCTGTCAAGATTCAGGATGCTCTTATGAAGACCAATTCTCAATTGGACAAGATCAAGAGTTTTAAGGCCGAATCGACACCGCAACCAGTACAACAACGGCAACCTGCTGAGCCCCAACTGCCTGAATTGGCTCGTATGTGGATTGAAGAACATCCGGCTTTTACTACGGATGAATTGTTCCATGCTTCGGCAATTACCGTTAATAATCAACTGCTTAGGGAAGGCTACCACCCTGAATCAGAAGACTTTTATGATGAATTGAGTGCTCGTCTTAGTAAACGCTTTCCAGAAGTATTTGGTATCTCTGACGAAAATATGGTACAATATAGTCAAGATGATTCGATGGAAGGTGATTCGGCACCTATGCAACCCATCGGTAAAGAAGCTGCAAGTCAACCGAAAGTAAGAGCTAGAGAACAAATTGTATCAGGCTCCGCACGTCCCTCATCGAATGCTATTCGGTCTAATAAATCCCCAAATAGTCAGGTTACTTTTTCCCAAGAGGATGCCAAAATCATAAATGGCTGGAATCTTGATCCGGAAAGACTTGCTCAGCGTATTAAATACAATGAAGCAAATCGAACATCCGATGGCTATGTGCCTATTCAAATCCCTGGAAAATTTAACTAATCACAACTATAACAAAGGAATACAAGAATGACCAAAAAAGCAACAACAACTGAGGATACTTCCACTGAAACTACATCTCGTAAGCCTCGTAAAAAGGTTTATGAGCGGATCAGAGAAGGTGTTATCCCTGACTATGTCAATGAACATTTTGCCAAGGAAAATTACGCTTTGAAACCTATTCGGTGGACACTACAAGGTAATGAAGACTATCGTTATCTTGCCCATCGGGAAAATGAAGGTTATGAATTTGTGACCGCAGATGAACTGCCTGAACAATACATGTCCTCCATTAGAGTAGTTGATACTCGAGCCCGTAAAGGTCTGGTTACTATGGGTGATCTGTGCCTTATGAAGATTGATATGGACTTGCAGCGTTCTCGTGACGCCCATTTCCAAGGTGAAGCTGCTAAAGAACTCAATGCAGTTGACATCAACACTCTGACTAAGAAGCATAAACTCATTAACCAAGGTACAAATTCTAGGGTGTTCGTAAAAACACCTGACTTTCAGAACTAACCAAACGCCAAACTGTTAAAGGAGTTTAAATAGATGGCTACTGCACCTCGAAAAGGTCTAAACCGCGCCCGTAAACTGGGCTCTGCTGATGATATCGGCGGGATCAGCCAATACACGATCGCCAGTGGCTATGCTACGGCTCTTGGTGTAGGCGACCTCGTCAAACTGAGTGGTACTGCTGACAACATTGAAGTGGGCACGAATGCTGCCTATAACCTTGGTGTCTTCCTGTCTTGTACGTATCTTGATCCGAATACGGGTTATGAGCGTATCATCGACTACTGGCCTGCTGGCCAGACATCCCCCAACCAAACGGTTACGGCCTTGGTTGTTGATGATCCGAATGCTACGTTTAAGGTCATCTGTGACAATCCGCTTGGTGATATGAAGGTTGGTCAGTTCTATGCCCTTACACTGGCTGCTCCGGATGCAAATACTCACCGTTCTCAAATGACGCTCAACAACGTTGTCACTGAGACTGGCACCGGTTCTGTGACTACAATCTTGTCAGGGCTGGCTGCTGGTAACCATACTTTTAACATCAGTACGTCGGTTAACACGACTCCGGTCACTATCACAATGACGAGTACTACGACTGAAACTCAATTACTGGCTGCGCTCAATGCAGTTCCTGGTATTAAGGCTTCTGTCAATGCTTCGGACTACCTTGTTGTTTCGACGACTGATGGTGGTAATATGATCCTTGCTGACGGTACGGCTACCCCGCTGGCTAGCACAGGCCTTCTGGTCGCTGCTGGTACGTATACTGCGTATGTGGCAAAGTCTGCGGCTGCTGTTAAGATTATCCAACTGACTGATACAACCAACCAAGTTGTTGAAGTATGCTTGGTTAATCACGAACTCCAAGCAAACCGATAATTTTAACAACAATAACAGTAAAAAGGATATAGTAAGATGACTGTTGCAAGAGGCCAGATACCTAAGTCCCTAGTTCCTGGCGTACATGAATTTGTGGGTATGAGTTATGGCGCTACGCCTGAAGAACATGCTCCTCTGTATGAAATGGTTAAATCCATTCGTGCATGGGAAGAAGAAGTCATGCTCTCTGGTATGGGTGGAGCTCCGAATAAGAACGAAGGTGCGGCTGTCACGTTTGATGACATCCAAGAAACGTACACCTCCCGTTATGTGATGGAAACTATCGCAATCGGTTTCAGCGTTACGAAAGAAGCGTTTGATGACGATCTGTATAGCAACATCGCCCGTGCGAAGGCTCAAGAACTGGGTCGTTCCATGGCAGATACCAAACAAGTTAAGGCTGCTGCGATCTTTAACAACGGCTTTAATACGGCTGGTAGCTATAATGGTGGTGATGGTGTCCCGCTGTTCTCGGCTTCACACCCGACGAGCTCTGGCACAAACTTCAATAACGTCGGCACGGCTGACCTTTCTGAAACAGCTCTTGAAGATGTCTGTATCTCGGTCAACCAATTCACCAACGATCGTGGTATCCTGATCTCGGCTCGTACGGAATCTCTCCATATTCCTGTGCAGCTTGAGTTCGTGGCTAACAAGATCCTGAAGGCCGAATACTCCGGTGCTGCGGTTAACACCAATACAAACGGTACAGCTACTACAAATGCTGGTGGCATCCTGTTCCAACCGAATATTGTTGGTGGTCGTTTCCCCGCTGGTATCCACATGAACCGTCGTTTCACCGATCCGGCAGCCTGGTTTGTCAAGACCTCTGTTCCGAACGGTACGAAGATGTTCATTCGTGAAGCCCTCAATGGTTCGGATGAAATCGACTTCCTGACCGACAACATGCTGTTCAAGTTCCGCGAACGTTATGCCTTTGGCTGGACTGATCCGCGTGGTTGGCTCGGCAACAAGGGAAGCTAAAACACAATCCCTTATCAGGGTTGCATAAATAGACTCCCTGAGGCTTAAAATGTCTTTGGGAGTCTCTTTTTTAAGGATTTACGATGCCTCAACGTCTTAGGTATAAAGAACTCTACAACAGCTCTGCTGCTGGTAATGGCACTTGGATGCAGTTGGATAGTCGTTATGGTGAACAGCCCTACCGCAATATCTCTGTTAATCTTGTGTCTGGTGATACTGTGTTGATTGAAGCGACGGCAGTTGATAATCCTGGGGTTGATAAAAGCTTTCTGACAACTCTCGATAGCTCTAAAATCACCACATTGACAACTATTACCGCTTCTGGCAATTACAGCATTACAGGTCCATGGGCTTTTATTAGAGCGGTTAAAACAGGAACTGCTGGAACTGCTGTTGTTGAAGGTTTCATTTAAGGATTAAACACTAATGACTGCTCTTAGTAGAACCGCGCTAGAATCTGAAATCTCCAGTCTTATTGCCGATAATACGTCTGGTAATATTACTCCTGCTGATGTTCGTCAAGTACAGAACGATACTGCTGATAGCTGCTTTAATCTGGTAACTGATAACTTCGGTAGTATTCCATCTGGAGCAATCCAGTGTACAACCATCTCGGCTAGTGGTGATATCACCCTTAATAACGGTTTTGCACTGAAAACTGACACTACAACTGCCCATGCCTTTACAATTGAAGGCTATGAGACTACGACTTCTGCATATGTGACTATTGCCACTCTGACTAACGGTACAACAGCAACTCTTGCTATCAATCCCTCGACAAATGGTGCTTGTACGATTGATAATTCGACTATTGGTGGTAGTGTACCTGCGGCTGGGACATTCACCACGTTGCAAGCCAATACGTCTTTAACACTTGCTAGTGGGACAGCTCTGCAAACCGATACTACAACTGCCCATACGTTGTTTATTAGTGGTTATTCTACTACTAATGCAGCTTATGAGCCTCTGGCTACAGTGACGAATGGTACTATTCCTACGTTGGCCTTAGCTTCTAGTGCTACTGGCACTGTGTCTATTAAAGATGTGGTTAGAAAGGACTGTGTCGTTTCAACCTCTACATTGACCAAGACTTCAGATACGACATTGGCCCTGGTTCCAGGACTGTCTGTAGCCTTGACTGCTGGTGGAACATACAGAATTAGTGTCCATTTGGAAGGAACTGGGGCTAATAGTGGTGGTTTGAAGGCTGTTCTTGCGACTGCCGATACCCTGACGCTTACCTCAGGTCTTTTGAGAGGTCGGAATAGGAATGGGACTGCTGATAATGCCAGCACATTGATTACAGCATTAGGTTCTGATTTTTCGAATGCTACTACGGCTTATACAGATGTTACCTTGGAGGGTACAATTGTAGTGAATGCTGCGGGAACCTTGGAAGTTCAAGTGGCTCAAGCTACAAGCAATGCAACTTCATCTACTGTAACTCAGGGATCGTGGTTGGAAGTTAAACGTCTCTCTTAATAAGGAATAAACTATGACTAAAGATTTTGTTACAGCTATGTTGGCTAAATTGAAGGCTGAACTCGACCAGCATATCGCTAATGCGAATGCCACACGTGGTGCGATCCAAGCCTACCAACACATGCTAGCTGAGATTGAAAAAGAAGTCGATGATGCCCGTGATGACTTTGAAAAAGCTGAGGATAAAGTAGAAGCAGCAGTTCCTAAACTCTAATATCTACTACAGAACTACGGTATACTAGAAATATCACTCATAAGAGGATGAGATGGCGAGTACAACTTCAGGAACGAATCTATTCAGCTTGGACGTTGATGAAATCATCGAAGAAGCAATTAGTCAACTTGGTGGTGAATGGCAATCAGGAGTCGATACGGCTAAAGCCAGACGTACGCTGAACCTCATCCTCATACAACTCTCCAATAAGAACATTCCCTTAAATAAACTGGAAATTGTCACCACTGATCTGGTAGCACAACAACAAACATACACGTTTGACAGCAGCTATCAAGACATTCTTAGTGTGTCTATTTCTGTTCCCAATAGTAATCCACAGTCGTTCCTGCCTATCCAAAGATATGGGATAGAGCAATGGAATACTATTCCCAATCAAACTACCTACAATCGTCCCAATACCTTTATGACACAGCGTCTTAATTCCACTGTTACGTTGTCGTTATGGCCTATTCCTCAAGCAGGTCTAACATACCAAGCACGAATGGTTGTGGCAAAGCAAATTGAGGATATCACAGCTTCCTACCAGCAAATTGACCTTAACCCAAGATACCTGCCTGCTGTTATTAACTGGCTAGCTTACGAATTGGGCAAGAGACGACCAGGCTATCCTCCTGCTGAATTAGCTATGCTTAAAGCAGATTATCAAGAATCACTTAATGATGCTTACGAGGAAGATGAAGAACGCGCCAACGCAACTGTCAAGCCAGGAGGTATCTCAGCTAGATAATGTCTGGTATTAAGTCAAAGGGCAGAAAAGGGAATTCAAGAGCCAGAGCCATATCAGATCGTAGTGGTTTTCGTTTCCCTATGCATGAAATGGTTGTAGAACCTGGCACAGGCTATCTGGTACACTTCTCAGAGAGCGATGGTAAATGGAACTTTGTTGACCATCCTCAAGCTCACATCAACGAATACGCAACCTTTGGTGATCCGTACCCTGTTGCCGATGCCAGACCTGATTTACAATGGGCTGCCACTACAAGCACCTATTTGACAGATGAGAATGGTAATCAGATCTTTCAAGGTTACGTATGGATCGACACACTCACATATTCTCTATCGCCAGATTACGTAGAGTGGTCAAAAACAAATGGTATCGAACCATAAGGATTTACTAATATGACACAGATTACTGATCTACCTCAGGCAAATACTCCCCTCAGTAGCGGTGATGTAACTATAATCGTTCAAGGTGGTGTTCTGAAACAGACTGGTGTTCTGAACTCCATAGCTGCTGTTCCTGCTGCCAATATTACAGGAACTCTGGGTGTTGGTAGTGGTGGGACTGGTGTCACTTCTTATACAGCATTGGTTACAACTTTGTTACCAAGCCAATCAGGTAATGCTAATTACGTTCTCACTACTGACGGTAATAACAACCTGTCGTGGTCGGCGAGAAATGGTACAGTCACATCTGTAGCTATTGCAGGAAATGATGGTCTTACTATTGTATCGGGCTCTCCCATCACTGGGGCTGGAACCATAACTCTTGGTTTGGGCAATATCACGCCTACAACTGTGAATGGTCTGACATTAGCTGAACAAACTGATGGTTTTACTATTTATGGTGGTTCCACAACTCCGGATACTTTGACTATTACAAGTTCTGAAATTAGTAATAGTACATTGACTTTAACTTCACAAACTAATGGTTTCACATTATTGGGAGGGGCAACGACAGCCACTCTGACTGTACCTGCAAGTGTAAATACTTCGACACTTTTAGTAAATAGCAATAATCTCAGTGATGTTTCGAATACCATAACGGCAAGAACCAATCTGGGCCTTGGGTCTATGGCTACACAGAATTCTACGTCTGTTTCGATTACAGGTGGCAGTATTACTGGGATGCAGACACCGGTCAATGCTACTGATGTGGCGAATAAAAGTTATGTTGATTCAATCGCTGCTGGATTAGACCAGAAACAATCATGTGTTGTCGCCACTACTACGAATTTGACTGCCACATACGCCAATGGCGCTTCTGGTGTTGGAGCAACACTAACTGCTACTGTTAATGGTGTTTTATCAATTGATGGCTATGCTTCTTTAGCAGTTAATGACCGAGTATTAGTCAAAGACCAAACCACTGCTTACGAGAATGGTATTTTTGTTGCTACAGATTTAGGTAGCGCTTCTACTCCTTGGATCTTAACTAGAGCAACGGATTATGATACTTCTGCTGAGATTGTGGAAGGTACGTATTCTATGATTGATGATGGTACGACTAATAAAGGTTATCTCTTTATTATGACTACTAATGGCACAGTCACTGTAGGAACAACTGGGATAACGTTCTCCTCTTTGACCATTACTCCATTTACTATTGATGGTTTGACGGCTTTAGGCGCTGCTCCTGCTGTTGGTGATGAACTTCCATTGTATAATTTAATTGGTGCTTCGAATTATAAGATTACAGTTCAAGAACTCTTCAATGCTCTTCCAAATTTAGTCTCAACAACTATATCTAGTTTAGTAACTGATGTTGTTCCTGTATGGGATGGTACGTCTACTAAATACTCTACGGTTGGTGCACTATATTCTGGTATGTTGACCAACCAAACTGCAGTCACTAGTGTCACTACTCCAGCTAGTTCTTATATTGGATTCTATGATGGTGATGCTGGAATTTTAGGTACTCGGTCTATTACTCTACCTGCTTTAACCTTGACACTCTCAGATTTTGTGGGAGACACAGGTGCTGGTGGTACAAAAGGTCTTGTTCCTGCTCCTTCGGCGGGTGATGCTGCTGCTGGTAAAGTGCTGGGTGCAGATGGTGTATGGGGAGCGCAATATTTATATGCCATAAATGCCAAAACGGCCTATGGCGCGGTAGGAGATGGAACAACGGACGATACGACAGCCATTCAAAACTGGATTAATGCGGTTGTTGCCGCAGGGCAGATAGGATATTTGCCGAAAGGAACATATAATATCACTGGCCAACTTAATATTACCTACGATACTACGGGATGCACTTTCAGGGGCGATGGTCTTTCTCATTCTCTTCTCGTTTTCACAAGTGCGGTTGCGGCCCCCAACCTTCAGATTGAAAGTACAACTCCAGCGAACGGGTCTAATTATCTGGATTGGGATGGCATCGGAATTCAAGGAACTGTTGCCGGCGCTGTCGTTGCTTTCGGACTGGGAAACTATTCTGATGCTCACAATGAACCCGTCGTGAACATGAAAGTTCAGAACTTTAGCACAAGCACATCAGCAGAGGCCGTGCAGATTAACTACGTTTTAAACGGCAGACTTCGCTTTATTGCCGATGTTTCTGGGGCTGGTATTGGGATGCAGATTAACCAAGCAAACTTCAATACATTCGAAGGGTCTTATTCTGCCATCGGGGGCAAGAGTCTGAACTTCGGTACCGGTACAAATACAGGGAACGTTTTCCTTTCTCCCGACATGGAGAATTGCGCCTATTGCGTGGCGATTCCAAGTGGGTCTTCAAATACAATAGGAAATACGTTTATCGGAGGCACATACTCATACACCACAAACGGTATGAGTATTAGTGACGGCAGTGATAATAGTTGCCTACATCCTGGAATTAATCCAGCGGGATCTGCAACTGTTGCGGACTTCTTGGCTGGGGGGACTGGGATGACTATCAAGACAACCAGAGCCATCGGGCAGTTTACACCGACGATGCCAACCTCAACAACGGTAGTCACCAATAATTACGGTACAACAGCCCAAGTCAGCATATGGGGAGGAACTGTGACGGTAGTGACAATAAACGGATATGGGATGGGGAGAACTGGTGGAGACTTTATTTTAAACTCCGGTGACACTATTGCCATCACTTATTCTTCTGCCCCTACATGGTATTGGACGGCGGTGAATTAGGATGACCCTTAAAAAGCTGGCATCGAAGTTTAACAGGCTCAAGGGCGATCCGCGTTATGCCGACGCCTTTATGAATACAGGCAATTTCTTTCTGGTGATGTAATGGAAAGCATCTTTTTGGTGAGATAATATGGCAGATCTTAGTACATACGCTCTTTTAGTTCAAGCTATCCAAGATGTGGCTGAGAATGATGGTACAGAATTTGTAGCCTACATCCCCACAGGAATTTCTCTGGCTGAACAGCGTCTTAATAGAGATTTGGATTTACCTGATCTTGAAATTCCTCAGACTGGAACACTTACTGCAACCATTAATACTCTTCCCAAACCTACTGGGTATCGGTTTGCTAACTACTTTCATATTGTGGTAAATGGTAGGATTAAGGTGCTTAAGAAGCGTAGAGAAGACTATATTAATGATTATTGGCCTGACCAAACAATCACAGGAATTCCTAAGTACTATGCTGATCAAGGGCAATCTACCTTTCAATTTGCTCCTGTACCGGACGTGTCTTATCAGTACCGTATTAAGTACACGGCTGAGCCTGATAGATTAAGTACATCCAATCAGACCAACTACTTTACTCAGAGATGTGCTGATATCTTGTTTAATGCTGCCATGGTAGAAATGACACTGTTTGATAAAGCATGGCAACAAGTCCAAATATGGGAAGCTGCCTATCAAGAGCTTAAAACAGGTTGGAACCTTACTATGGTCAGACAACGCAAGGATGATGGTGAAGCTCCGCGTAATCCTGCTCAAACTATTAATACTGTTGAAAATGCTGCTAAAAGCAATGGAGGCTAATCGTGACATCTAGTTACACTACGAACCTCAGACTTACACTACAAGGTGATGGTGATAACCCCTCTACATGGGGTGAAGTCTGTAATGATCAGGTTATTAACTTAATAGAAGCTGCTATTTCTGGTGTAGCCTCTATTGATTGCACTGGATCTTCTAATATTGATCTTTCTGCTTCTACGCAGAATGGTGCTCCTGACAATGCCAGAAATGCTGTTCTCCAACTCTCTGGTACACTTGGTGCCAATATCCAGGTTATCGTACCTGCTGTTACAAAACTCTATGCAGTTAATGGTCTGTGGTCAGGTAACTATACTATTACCATACTACCGAAAGGAGCTACCACTGGCTTAACTTTAACTTCTGGTCAACTGATACTTTGTTACACTAATGGGAGCACAATCTATGAAGTCGCATCTTCTACTCCTCTAGGGGCATTACTACAAACGAATAATCTTTCAGATGTTAGTAGTGCTTCAACAGCTAGAACAAACCTTGGTCTGGGATCTCTGGCTACTCAAAATGCTAACAATGTGAATATTACAGGCGGGACAATCTCCGGTATTAGTGGCCTTGTTGGAGCAGTTTCCTCTGTTGCAGGTAAGACTGGAGCAGTAACTCTAACAGCCTCTGATATTAGTGGTCTTGGAGCTTTGGCTACTGTTGCCTCTAGTATATCTGCTGGTACAACAGGTAAGTTGGTTTTTGGTGCTGTTACTGTCCAATGGGGAACTGGAACTGCATCTAGTTCGGGATCAGGTGCTACAAATACATTCGGAACACCATTTAGTGGCACACCGTATTACGTTAATTTTATTGCAAATTCTAGCACAATGACAACCTTTACAACGGGTAGCCGTCCCAGTCCTGCTACTAATACTTGGACAAGTACAGGATTTAATGCTCTATCAGATGGTGGTACAAATATCACATGGCTTGCTATAGGACCAACCTAACTAATGAGTGAGACCCAACTTAAAGCGTTCATTATGCGCCCAGGAATTATCGCCAACCTCACAAAGTATGAGGCTGAAGGCGGATTCGTGGATGGTAACCTCATACGCTTTAGGGCAGCCAGGGCTGAGAAGATTGGTGGCTGGGTTAGAGAAACAATAAAGAATTCCTACTCGGGTACTGGAGGCTTTTCCAATGGTTTTAGTACAGGGTTCTCGACTGTTCCAGCTATTCCTGCAACTGGTTCATTCTCATCTGCTTTTAGCACAGGATTTGATGTAGGCCAGAACCTGAATACTTTCACAGGTATTAGTAGAGCCCTAAAATCATGGAAAAGCTTGGCAGGAGGAAAATTCCTAGCGTCTGCTTCCAATGAGAAGGTTGAGGTAATGTACCAAAACATTATCTAAGATCTTACACCGATTGAGAGAACTGTAACACTCATGGGTGCTCTATCAACTACTATAAACTCTAAAAGTGTCACGATTACCGATCAGGCTCATGGTAGAAATGTGGGTGATTCCATCCGAGTAACT
>JAEHJW020002780.1_pt1 | contig 12692 bp, 7 predicted proteins | sample 9271431 | NCBI WGS metagenome assembly JAEHJW02
AAAAACCCCCGCCAGTGCATGCGAGGGTTTGATTTTTCGCCGGCCACGACTCCGGAGAAAAAGAAAGGTTGTGTTCCGATGTCATTTTCTAACCTAATTGTACCATATGCAGCTCGCCTCGATTCGCATGTCGTTCTCACCAATGTTCCCTCTGCCAGCATTCCGCCATTGACCGCAATGGCCACTTATCCCAACCCCGCATGGGTTCAGGCAGAGCGCATGGGACGATCGCTTATCGGTATTCCCCGCTCCCTTAATTTGTGGGGTTGGATGGGGCCATCGCTTAGGCTGCCCCGCGGGCTATGGACTCATATTCAAATGCAATTAGGGCCATGCCCCTTCATTGAAGATCATCGTGTCGTATTCCCTAAAATAGATTTTCATTGGCGCGGCCAGTTGAGACCAGAACAACGACAGGCCGTTATCAAGGCACTCCAGTCCGATGATGGCGTGCTCGTCGCACCCCCAGGGGCGGGTAAAACCAATATGGCCCTCGCTTACATTGCCGCACGACGTCAACCTGCGTTATTTCTGGTTCCGACACGAGAATTGGCCTATCAAGCTCTTGAGCGAGCTCGTCAACTATTTGACCTCCCAGCAGAAGCCTTTGGTCTCCTCGGGGATGGAACCGAATGTGTCGGCACCCACCTGACGGTTGGAATTGTTGCGACATTGGTTCGACGCGACCTCCCTAAGTTATCAGAGCGCTTTGGTACTCTCGTGGGGGATGAAAGTCACCATGTCCCCGCTCAAACCGTCCGCCAAGTGGTCGAGGCCTTCCCGGCTCGCTATCGATTGGGCATCACGGCTACTCCGAATCGCCAGGATGGATTAGGGCCTATGATGCTCGCGGTGATGGGCCCCGTGTCGGCCACTCTCACCACGAAAGACCTTGTACAATCAGAGCGATTAATTCTCCCGCAGGTCCGGCAAATCGAAACTCAATTTGCTTACCCGTATACCGAAAATTACCATGAACTCATGGCGGCCTTGATCGCCGACGCCGACCGTAACGCACTGGTGGTAGCCTATGTTACCCAGGAAGCACGTGCTGGTCATCGTATTCTCGTGCTTTCCGAACGCATAGCGCATGTTCAAACGCTTTACCAGCTCTGTCGAGAGGCGGCACCAGAAATTCAGGCAGAATTTCTCACAGGCACCACGCCGAAATCGCGTCGTATGGCGCTTTTGGACGCTATGCGACACGGTGACCTGTCCGTGCTCTTCGCCAGCAAAATCGCCGACGAGGGACTAGATTTGCCTTCGCTGGATCGCATTGCTTTAGCAACAGGAGGTCGCTCAGAATCACGTGTGGCCCAGCGGGTGGGAAGGATTATGCGGCCAGCCCCTGGAAAAGTTGGGGCGACCGTCCTTGATTTTGTCGATTGGAATTCTCCCGTATTGGCCGCTCAAGCAAAAGCACGCTACTGGCGAGTCTACCGCCCTCTTGGTGCTCGGGTTACACGCGAGGGGGTCGTGGCATGAGCCTCATGTGGCAAGAAGTTACCTCTCGGACAGTGTGTCCCATTTGTCAGCACGATTCATGGTGCCGACTCTCCACCGATGGAATATGGGCCATTTGCCGACGTGTCGATAGCGGCAGTGGCAAATATCGGCAGGATCGCAACGGGTCTGATTTTTGGTTGTACCGTCTCGATGGTCAAACCAGCTTCATCCCGGAACCATGGGAACCCGAACCAAATGCTCCGTGTGCCGATGAAGCCACACGCGACCGGGTTTATCGTGTGCTGCTCTCACAACTAGGTTTAGACACAGACCACCACACGCAACTGCGCCAACGAGGTTTGTCGGAAGAAGCCATTGTCGCGAATTCGTACCGAACGTGGCCAGCGAAAGGACGAAGTGCTTTGGCGAAAACACTTCGCGAATATTATGACGAGGCCACGTTGCGGACCATTCCGGGTGCCTATGTTAAAACGGAGAATGGAGGTTCCTGGTGGTCACTGGCGGGAGCACCGGGTCTTCTGATCCCGATTCGGAATGTGATGGGACAAATCGTCGCACTCAAGGTCAGATCGGATAAACCCAACGGAGATTCTCCACGGTATTCGACCGTGAGTTCGAAGACCCATAAGGGTCCGGGTCCGGGTGCGAACATTCATGTGCCTTGTCATGATACCGATAGCGACACATCCATCGTTCGCATCACGGAAGGGGAGCTCAAGGCGGATGTGACTCAGTGGCTGACGGGTATTTTTACCGTGTCCGTCCCTGGTGTCAGCAATTGGCGGTTGATCATACCGGTTTTGCAAGCACTGAAGGCGCGTACCGTGTTTGTGGCTTTTGACGCTGATAGTCGTACCAATCCGCATGTGGCAGCAGCACTCGAACGCACTCGGACGGAATTAACCGAAAGAGGATGGGATGTCCGCATTGAAACCTGGCCGGCGGCCTGGGGGAAGGGTATTGATGATATTTTGGTGGCGGGATATGTGCCCAACATTGAGGACAAGTCCTCCCCATCAAATGAAACGGTCGTGAACGAACCTCCTCACTCCATTTTTGAGAAACTGACACAATCCGATGCTGAGCCGGAACTACTCATCCGCCAGGTACTCAAGGAGCCAGATGACTTAGGAGCTCTGGCCTTAGCTGCCGAAACTGAGACGGCTCAATGGGAAGGCTGGATCCTGAAATTACGTGACACCGGAGCTAAGATTTCTACGATTGATGCCTTAAAGCGTGCCGTCACGGCACTTCGACGTGAAAAGCGTGGCTTGCGCATTACACAAAAAGGGGAGCATCCGAGTCCTCCCCGAATTCAGGATCTTGTGTCGGATGCTCCGGTTCCAGCAGACGCCATTGTGCCGCCTGGATGGTCACTGAGCTCTTCGGGGGTCTTCGAGGAAAAGCGGCGAATCAATGTTGACACCAACGAACCAGAAGTTGTATTAACAGCCATTGCGCCGGTCCCTATTGTTATTACAGGGCGACTGCGAGATGTGGCGGATGGCACCGAGTCAGTGCGATTGGAGTGGCCACGGGACGGGCGCTGGATTCATGCCACCGTGCGACGGGCTATTATTGCCAGTGCGCGAACTCTAGTCGATTTAGCCGATCAAGGCCTTCCGGTCACAACAAACACAGCCAGTGCGTTGGCTCAATTCCTAGCCGATCTTGAAGCCGCCAATCTCGACATCCTTCCACGCGCCCAAGTCTCTGCCACATTGGGTTGGCAACATACTGAAGGCTCATGGAGCTTTTTATGGGGACACACGTTGCTTCGGCCCAAAGCACACCCCGCGACGTTAAATAGTGACCTTGAAAGTCTTCGGCCACAGGAATGGGACAGCGACGCGATTGCCTTTCACGGGGCGGATCGTGGCGATATTCAAATCGCTGATTCATTTCATGCTGCGGGCACAGAAGATGCATGGAAGGCCGCCATCTACCAAGTGGCCCCTTATCCTCGTGCCGCGATTGCCCTCTATGCTTCGCTAAGTGTGCCCTGCCTGGCTTTATTAGGTGCCCCAAACTTTATCATCGATTGGTGTTTTACGACCTCGACGGGCAAAACCACGACGCTTCGCATGGCAGCGTCCTGTTGGGGGAACCCCGATGAACGTGATGTCAGCAGCGTTTTGGGAACGTGGGACGTAACACGAACCTGGATTGAACGCATGAGCACCGTCCTGAACGGACTACCCCTGTGTTTGGATGACACTAAACGGGCCCGCCATCCTAAATTGGTTGGACAAACACTTTATGATGTCGCATCCGGGCGCGGCCGAGGCCGAGGCACGCCACGCGGCATGCAACGTGCTGGGTCATGGACAACAGTCCTTTTGTCCACCGGGGAAAGTCCGGCTGTTCAATTTACCCAAGATGGGGGGACGCGAGCTCGTACGATTACCCTCTGGGGTGGTCCGTTTGGTCGCCCTACTCAAGAAACAGCGCGTCTCATTACGCAACTCGATGCCGCAATTCGTACAAACTACGGTCATGCCGGACCCCGATTTGTGCAATGGCTGCTGGACCATCACGCAGACTGGATCGCCTGGCGTGCCCTTTTTCACACCACTCAAGAAATTTATCAGCAACGGGCGGCAGACAACGCAGTAGCCGTCCGTTTGGCCACCTATTTCGCGACTTTGGATGTGGTGTCCCAGCTCGTGCATCAAGCCTTTAATTTTCCTTGGGATGCCACGAAAATCCTTAATGATACGTGGACGACCGCTATCGAGGAAAGCCAAGAGGCGGACCGCGCAGCACAAGCACTGGCCACGGTGATCACATGGGCTGAATTAAACGCGCCATTATTTTGGGGCCGGCACGTTGACACTTATGATATTGTCCGCATCCCCCCCGGCGGCTGGGCTGGAAAATGGGATGCGGACGATGGATGGAATAGCCTTGGAATTGCTCCGCAACGCATTCAGGACATTTTGACTAAAGCCGGCTGGGAAGTCGGTGAAATTGATGGGCCTAATGCGAACATGGCGGGATCGCGATTGGCTCGACGTGGACAAGGACCGCAAACGCTACACCAAACGCATGCGGGTGGGTAGCGAATCCCCACGCTTAGTAGCTATTCGACGGTCGGCTATTGACGCCTCAACGTAACACCTGTGGGAACAGTGGGAACAGAGTGGGAACAGATGTGGGAACACCTTAATCCTATGTATATCAATACTTTTAAGAGATTTAAGATCCTTGTTCCCACGTTCCCACTCCCCCAACCCCTTAATAGGGAAAAATAAAAAATATGCTCTTTTCCTTCGATCAATTTTTTCCCAAAAAGCTATGCATCAAAAATCGGTGGGAACAGTGGGAACGTGGGAACAAATGCCCGAAAGCGTTACCCTGTATGTAATTTTGCGTTCCCACATAACGGCTTTTTGGTGGGAACATGCCTCCCAATTCGTGGGAACAGACCGATGAAAGTACGTTCCCACAACTCATAGAAAGGATGGTTGTGTGTGCCCACGAGAATGGTCCCCACCGGAGGACAAATGTGCAGTACCAGCAGCAACGGCTTCGCCGTGTATTACAGCGCACACTACGCACCGGTGGTGTATGACAAACAGCCTCGTGCTGGACCCGCAAGCCTTACCCGGGCCCAGATCCGCTGTAATACGCGCTGTAATACAAATCCGTCTCCCACACGCCCGCAAGCCTTGTGGCATCACGGTTCCGCTGTATTACAGCATCCCCGAAAATTTGTATTACACCTGTGCCACACATTTCTGGAAGAACGTGCCAATGATGGACGTGGCGACAACCTCGCAGAAAGGAACGCGCCATGCCCCTCATTGAGCGAGAAGACTCTGATTGTGTGAGTATGGAATCCCCACAGGAGGCGCATCATGACGCGTAAATTGATTGCCATCACCTGTCCCCGTTGTCACCGGACCTTAGTGGAGGCCCCGGCGGGCACGCAGGCTTGGTGTCCGCAATGCCGACAGTGGACATCCAAGTCCCCCACAACCGGTCCTCAAGAACACCAACAGTAAACGGCATACCGTATTCCGTACACCGTATACCGGAACACATGTTTTCATTGCAATTCTGAGCAAAAAAGGTGGGAAAGGAGGCCCAAAAATGGCTAGACCGAGCAAACTAACCCCGGAACGCCAGCAAAAGTTGGCGGAAGCTATTGCGGCGGGCAATTATTACGAGACCGCCTGTACCTATGCGGGGATTGATTACACGACCTTTCGGCTGTGGATGCAAAAAGGGGAAGCACAGGAAGCCACAAAGTATTCCGAGTTTTTCGAGGCCATTACGCGCGCGGAAGCCGAAGCCGAAAATACTGCCGTCCAAATCTGGCAAAAAGCGATGGCGGACGATTGGCGGGCCGCACAAATGTTTCTGGAACGGCGGCATCCGGATCGGTGGGGCAAGCAAGATCGGTTGGATCTGAAACAGCAAGTGTCCGGACAGATGGAGGTGCAGCATGGCATCGATACCGCCGGAGCCAATGCCCTCCTGGCCGCCCTCGGTTTCGACCCCATGGGGACCACTCAACCGAGCAATATCCCGGATTAATGATAGGAATTTTAGGAATTTGTGGAGGTGCCAGTGTATGGCAACACAGCCACGGCAAAAACAAGACCCCGTTGAAGCAAAAATAGGAGGCGAGATCCATGGCTGACCATGAGATCCGGATTCATCCCACGGTGAATCTGCAAGAGATTCAACACTTAGAACGGCATTTGGAACAGGTGCGGCAGCAAATGGACCGCATTGCGGGGAGTGCCGCGAAGATCACCATCCCGTCGGCCTCGCCGGGCCAGCCCCCGCGGACCGTGGCCGAAGACGTGCAAGCCGAACAGCGACGCCGGACCCAAGGATCGCAACGGGTGGTGGAAGCGCAGAATGCGGCCATGCCGCCTGCAGGCGGATCCGCGCGGCGTGGCCGTCCGGGGCGGCAATCCGCCACGGGCGAGAATGCCCGGACCCCCGGCGGCCTCTTGAATTGGATTATGTCCGTCTTTCTGCCGGATCAGCCGACCATTCAAGAGATGACGCACAGTACCAGTCCGATCAGTCCGCATCATCTCCTGCGTGCCCGCAATACGCAATCGGTTTTGGGCCGCAGCCGGCAATTACAGCAAGCCTCGGGCAACAACCTCAATAGGACGGCCACCGCCGCCGCGCAGATTGCCGCCGAAGAAGGGCTGGGGCCGCTGGATCAATATGGGTTGCGCCAATCCGCGGAACGGGTGCAGCAATGGCATCAAGGCCCAGGCCGTTTCGCCGCCTATCACGCCTACCATCAGCGTGCCGTGCAAGCGGCCGCCGCCAAGGCAGGCGGGAGCGGGGGATCCGGTCAAGGATCCCGCCGGTTGGGAGCCGGTCCCCGAGCCATGCTGAATGCCGCTGGGATTGGCGGGGCTACGGAAATGCTGAGCACATTGGGGCCTTGGGCTGCTGCAGCCGTAGCCGTCGATTATGGACAATCGAAAATTCGGCAAGGTTGGTCCGCTTATCGAACCCAAGGCACCGCGTTTAGTGCCCTCAGTCAAGCGATGGGCAATCTCGGGGAGAGTTTCAACACCTTACGCGATCAAGCCAATGCGGTGGGAACGGCTTTTGCCGAATCGCTCCCGACGATTACGCAAGTCACGCAGACCTATTTGCCCTATGTGGGCAATCTCAGCCCTCGGCGTCTCACGACGGCCTTGAATGCCTCGCAAGGGCTCGCCTTCAGTTATGGCTTGAATCCGGTGACGACCACGCAAGCCTTTGGGCAAGCCGCGCAAATGGGGATTACGGCCACGGGCGGGAGTACCGGGCAAATGACGCCGCCGCAATGGGCGGCCTTAATTGCGAATGCGACGGCACAAGGGCAAATGCAGGGACGCACCGGGCAAGTCTTGGCGTCGATGCTGAGTGTTTCGCAGAACATCGCCCAGCAGATTGCCCAAGCGCCGAATCAGAATATCCTCGCGGGGATTATGACGGCGATGAACCGATCCGGCAATGCCATGCTGCAAGGCACGAACGGCGCGGCCCTTCTCAACAATCTTAACAGCGGGATTACCCAACCGGGATCCGGGGCTGCCGGAGAACTCTTTACCCTGCAAGCCTTAAATTCCAATCGCCAACTCAGTTATTGGCAAACCCGCTATTTGCAGGCCCAGGGGCTCTCCGGTGTCAATCCGACGACGCACCTGACGAACTTTGCCGCGGAATTGCAAGCGATGTACAAGATGTTGCCCGGCGGCAAAGTGACCGGCACGACCGTCCATGGCATCTGGATGCCCAGTACGCAGACAGCCGCCGTGGGGGGCATGTTGGGCTCCGTGATGCACCTGACCCAACCCCAAATGTTGCAAGTCCTCAAAGCGTTTCAAGGTCAGCGCCTGACCGCCATTAACAAGACGGAGGAATTGGCGAATCGCTGGGGCGGTCCCAATGCCCTGCAGACGTTGCTCCACAAGGGTGGCATCAATGTCTTCGGGCAGATCGCGAATGCCACGAATGTCCATCAACTCACAGCCACCGCGAATACGATCACCAAAAATTTACATGGAACTATTGCGAAGAGTTTTACCACCACGCAAAAGCAGTATGAAGCACTGGGGAAGACTCATCCCACATCGCTCAAACAGGCTGAGGCTATCAGTCATCAACGAGCGTTAGATTTCCAAGCCATGCAAAAAACCCTAGGCCAGAGCGTTCTGCATGGTCCACAATTGATGACGCCCCTGCAGCGGCTCAATCAAACCATTGCCGCCACACAAAAAAACTGGACGAAGATTGCCGACAACATCCAACCACTGGCTAGCGCTACGGCGAAACTGGCCGAAGCAGTGTCGACACCGGGCAAGACGACAATGAATCTGCTGAACCGACCGCCGGGAACCACGTGGACCGAGGACTTCATGCACTGGATTAGTGGCGGGCGTATTCCCCTCCACGCGAATCAAAAACCCTTTTTGCATCCGCATGCCTCGGCCCGGACTTCGGCCTATCAGCCGTGGATTGGGACCCCGAGTACGGCCACGCCCTCGGCGCAATTAGCCGATTTTGTCATGGGCAATATGCAAGCTGCGGCCAATCTGCCGTTTCAATCCAGTTCCAATCAGAACGGGAACAATAATGGCGGAGCCATTCTGGCCAGCCTGCAAATCGGAGGGCAATCGAACCCCAGCGGCACAGGGGTCAGGCGATGGGGACCCAATATTTCTGATATTATTAGCCATCTCCCCAATCGGTCTGCGTTGCTGACACCGGGGTTGGTGGAAGCGGTGATGCATCAAGAATCGGGCGGCCAGCAGTATTGGGCCAACGGCCAGGTCAAACAATCCTCGGCGGGAGCCTTGGGGTTGATGCAACTCGAACCCGGCACAGCCGCGAGTCTCGGTGTCAATCCGAACAATCCGATCCAGAATCTGGCCGGAGGGATTCTGTACTTGAATCAGCAGCTCCAGAAATTCGGAAACGTCCAGCAAGCTCTCTCGGCCTATAATGCCGGACCGGGGGCCGTCCCGGCGAACGGCATTGATCCGGCCACGGCGCAGTATGTGCGCGACATTCTCGCTGAACTCAAATATCTCAACAGTCAAATTAGTAATGGCACAGTGCAGACGCACCTGGCTTAAGGGCGATCCGGGGGCAAATCCCGCTGACAATGCGGGCAGACCGTGGCACCTGTGCGGACGGGCTCCTGACAAAACGGACAGGCAAAGCCGTTTCGCAGCGCATGAGTGCGCCGGGCCGCGTCGGTCGGAGTCGTCAGCGCAATAATGAGGACGCCCAACCAGCCGAGGAACAGACCCAAGGCAAAGCCCAGGCCGCCGCGTCCTTTCTGTTTTTCGCCAATCACCGCCGCCACCGCCATGGGCGTCAACCAGAACACGATAATGACCAAGGCTGTCATCCTTTACGCCTCCATCGAAATTTTTTATCCCACCAGACGCCTTCCCGAGCGGGTTTAATCGCGTCGGGCTTTAGTCCTATTCCTTCATAGAGCAATCCACTCTCAGGCCCTGAGAAGGCGTCTGTGGCTAACAGCAAAGGGATTCACGTCCAAATGGCTTAATTGGCAATGTGAGGGCCTCCCGTGCGGTGAACAGGGATTAAGTTTGCTCACCTCTCACCTCTAAAGGCCCTCAAATCATTGCATCTACGTCAATTTAACGGGGTCTGCCCGGTTGTCACGCTGGGTGCCCCCTGTGATGTAAACACGACAGATTTTGTGGTGGTCACCTGAATTGTGTCTGACGCCTGCACATTAGCCGGCAACGTGACACCAAGCCGCAATTGCCCTGAAGACAGGGAAGCCGATGTCACCGGCAAGCGCACATGAGCCGTCAGGTCTTGCACGTCATAATCCGCGAAATTTTGATCTGGCGTTTGGTTCGGAACATTTTTATCATATGTCACAAATAACCAATCCTGCGTCGGATCACTTACCGAAGTCCCTAAACTAATCAACTGAATCGCCTTCATGCCATATTCAATGGTAATCGGCCCATAGCCATAGGTGCCAGGCCCACAAGAGACGTCCTGCACCTCATAAGTTTGCCCAATGGTTAAGCCCGTAATGGTTCCTCCATTTGTTAACGGAATGTGCTTAACCGATCCTCCTTGCGGAAAGAGATCTACTGTACATCCGTGCAAGGGAGTAGCATCCCCCGGAGTGGAAGATGTCCACTGAACTTGAATGCCCGTCGGAGCATCATGGGCTGAAACCGTCAGATAGTTGGGCGTAGGGGATGGGGACGTCGAAGATGGACTAGAGACGGACGAAGAAGAAGGCGATGATGATCCGGATGGTGAGGAAGACGGTGTGGATGGTTCAGGCACAAATCCCGTAGATCCGCCCGAGGAAGGCACGACCGATGGGATGGACGAAGAGATAGTCGATACGCTGGAAGATGAGGCCCTGTTAGTATGAATTCTTTGCCAAATTTGTTGTCCACTTGTCCTAAAATCCTGCTGCAATACGGTGAGGTGTGATTGTAGTTGTGCAGTAAATTGCGGATTAGCCGGGGCTGCTAGTAGCCGAGTAGGAATGGTTGGCTCCCACTCTAACCAAATAGTCGATAAAGGGACGGCTGCGTTAGATTGCCACATTAAAACCCATGTAGGCACTCGACCTGTAATGCCCAAAGCATTTGTCTGTATCGTATGCCCCATAACAAACCGTATGGTTGCAGAGTTCGGAGCAACCACCTGGAAAGCTTGATCAACAACATGGAAGTGAGAACTTGAAAATCCACTATATGACCACTGGTTGCGAAGAATGGCAAAAACACTTTGCCATTGATCGGCATTCCATTGAGTGTAAGAGGCTGGCATAGAAAGCTGCCATAGCACTATAGGATTCCCTGCTGGGCCTCCGCCATTCATAAGGCTGACAGTCCAGTGCAATGGAAACGAGAACGGACTCTGCTTGGGGAAAAAATAAGAACCGCCGCGGTTCATATAATGGACAACCGCTGTCATATAGTGCCGCGCATCGCGATTAGTGGAAGCCGACCAATCAGCATTCGGGATATAGACAGCGGTTTCCATATCGGCAGGCGATGACTGGGATCCCTTAGAGGACAACGATGTGGTAAGGCAATGGATTTTCCCTTGTTCGGTGACCGCAATGGTTCCACTGGGACAGCTACCCACGTGAGACGTCGAGGACACCGTAACATGCGACGATGGACTTGACGATACAGAGGAACCACATCCTGCTATCCCCAAGACTAGCGCCAGCGACGCTCCCCCCATCATTTTTTTCATGCCTATCCCCCCGAGCGTCCGGAATCTCCAGAAGGCCTCCAATAATCCCGGGCGCTTTCTATGAATTGAATCGCCTCAGTTACCCTTCCAAATCCCTTGCGTCCCCATCCGCCAAACCAGCGTAAAACATAACCGTTCTCAAATTCAGCAGAGCCTCACCATGGTTCTCGGAAAATGTGTTTAATGCCTTGCGCTGAGTCACATAAACAGCACCCAAATCCTTTTCTAAGGCAGTCCATGCCTCACATGCTTGATAATAAGTGCCATCCAAACGTATGTCACTTTCATCGAGTAACGCGGATAACATCATATCCTCCCACAACGTTTCCGCGACCACTGGAGAAAGGTGTTCCCAAAAGTCCGTATCAGGCCCTAGCACTGTCAAAGCTGCCGCGTTTGCCAACGACAACCGAAAAACCGGTTCAATCTGGGCACGTCCAATACTAAACCGATAGCCACCCTCATAAAAAACGGCACAAGCCGCCTCATTCACTGCCGTTAATGCAGTGTCACATGCCGCATAATCAGAAGGCTTCATCCACTCCCCCACGGCTCGCCATTCATCATGAATCGTTTTTGCCAGGGGAGTAGCTGCCCAAGCAGACGCCAGCATCTCGACGCGCATACTTTGGTAATGTGTTAATCCGGGGTAGGTTTTGACGGGGGTCGGAACCAATACCGTTAACAACGGTACGACTCCATCGAGTATTTGCTGACATGCCTGCTTTTGGTGCAAAATCGCCAAATATGCCGCATTAATCCGGTTCAATGAATTGATCGCCATAATTCATCCTCCTTCACAATACGGGAAGGAGCGACTCGTGACGGGCAAACAACGGCATGATATCATGAGGTTGCTGTCCGCGACTTGGGGCTCCAATCCGTTCGTCGCGGACGCATATGTAATTTGCGTCCTGTGAAAGGATTTCAACAGACAAGATCGTAAATCCTTCTAAATATCCATTCCAAACCAAAAAAATTTAAGAACTTCTGTTTAACACTGACACACCTGGCCTCACCATCACAGCCCTCAACAAAGATCAAAATAACAAGCCGACTATTACAAGCCTCATCAGGATCTCTTCCAAAACCATCCCAGCAATTCTTTCTCAATCAGCCCCAAAACCCTTCAAAATACACACCCGTTCCCCCACACCAAACAACCTCTTTCATCAGAAAAACCCCGCATCTTACCCGTTCTTTTCAAGCCATCAATCATATAACTTTATACAGGTTTTCCAAGCGAATTTAAGAGGGCTTAAAGCCAGATGGCATCAAGGATTCCGGGTTTTACTCTAAGATAGGGTCTGCCACACTAAAAGTAGGACACACTAAAAGTAGGACACACCTACACGCCCATGAACTCTCCCGCCACCTAACCCCGATGGGGTTGAGGTGGGGGTTTCGGGGTCGCCCCCACAGCTTCCTGGCTCCTTGATCGCTGCGCCGAGACCGTTGGCCCCAGACGGCTTATGCTGATCTCC